>ERZ795053.595-NODE-595-length-46170-cov-11.433286_pt1 | contig 46170 bp, 40 predicted proteins | sample MGYA00375137_ERZ795053 | MGnify/ENA primary metagenome ERZ795053 (study PRJEB30182, sample SAMN05720284) | activated sludge metagenome | isolation source: Anaerobic digester | place: Hong Kong | collected 2014-12-17 ... | reverse complement strand
GTGCACAAGAGCGACCCGGCCCTGCAGGCCGCGCACGCTGCCTGCCCCTGGCTCGTCACCTGGGACGACCATGAAGTGCAGAACGACTACGCCGGCGTCACCCCCGGCAACACCGGGCCGGAGGTGGCGGATTTCGACGCCCGCCGCGCCGCCGCCTACCAGGCCTACTACGAGCACATGCCGCTGCCGGCCAGCGTGCTCACGCGCGGGCTGGGCGGGCTGATGGCGGGCGCCGAGACGCGCCTGTACGCCAGCTTCCAGTACGGCCAGCTGGCGCGCATCGCCCTGCTGGACGGCCGCCAGTACCGCAGCCCGCAGGTCTGCACGCCCGACGGCCGGCGCGGCGGCGGCCTGGTGCCGGTGGACGGATGCCCGGCGCTGGCCGATCCGGCGCGCAGCATGTTCGGCGCCGCGCAGGAAGCCTGGCTCGACGCCCGCCTGGCCGAAGCCGGCCGCGCCGGCACCGGCTGGACCGTGCTGGCGCAGGACCTGCTCTTCGGCCGGCGCGACGCCGATGCCGGCCTGGGCAAGCTGGTCTGGAACGACGCCTGGGACGGCTACGGCCCCGCGCGCCGGCGCCTGACTGACGCGCTGCAGCGCCACCGCGTGCCGAACCCGGTGATCCTGGGCGGCGACATCCACGAGAACTGGGTCGGCCACGTCAAGGCCGACTACGACCGCCCCGACAGCGCCAGCGTGGGCGTGGAGTTCTGCGGCACCAGCATCAGCTCGCGCGCCAGCAGCTACCCCGGCTTCGACAAGCTCGTGGCCGAGAACCCGCACTTCGTCTTCGCCGACCGCGACCGGCGCGGCTACGGACTGGTCACCCTGACGCCGCAGCGCCTGGAAACCGAGCTGCGCGCCGTGCGCGATGTGGCCGACGCGGAGTCGCCCGTCGATGTGCTGGCGCGCTTTGGGGTGGCGAGCGGGCGGGCGGAGCTGGAGCACAGCTTGAAATAGAGCACCCCCTGAGTCGCTGACGCGCCTTCCCCCTCTCTCTTCGGGAAGGGGACACCGCCAGAGGCCGGTGCAAGCCCGGCCAAGGCGGTCGCGGGCATGGTCTGCTCCGCGGCCTTCTGGTCTTGCTCCTTCGTCGTGCGCCAGGTGCTGGGCGAGGGCTTGCAGCGGTGGTGCGCGGGCACGCAGGCCGTGCTGTCCAACGCGGTGATCACTACCTAAACCATAGCTGCCTGCGCCCGCCGTGCAAGGGCTGGAGGCCGAAAAGGCTTGAAATCCGGTGAGGGCTGGGCAGGCGTCAGCGCCCGATGGCCCAGGGCAGGGCCAGCAGCACGGCGCTCAGGCCGACCATCAGCCAGATATTCGCGATCAGGTAGGGCAGCACCAGCAAGCCCGCGCCGCACAGAAAGGGCAGCGCGGCGCGCTGGCGGCGACCGTAGACGATGTAGCCTGCGCCCACGGCGCCGAACAGCACGCCCCACCAGAGCGAGGCCGCGCTGGTGGCGGCGGCAGCGGAGGCGGCTGCGCTGGCGGCGGCTGCCGGGTCGGCCATGGCCGTTCAGCGCACCTGCGCGGTGTTCCAGCGCTCGCGCATGAAGGGGAACACGCTGGTCACCGCCGCGTTCTCGGGCAGGATGTAGACCACGCCGGCACGGTCGGAGAACTGCGGGCGGATGTACTGCTCGTAGAAGCCGGCCGGCACGTTGACGCAGCCGAAGGAGATGCGGCGCTGGCGCACGTCGTCGGAGCGGATGCGCACCAGCCGGTGCTCGCCCGGCACGTTGCGCACGCGGTGCATGGACAGGGCGCTGTCGTAATCGAGCCAGACGATGTCCTCGCCGTGGGTGTTTTCGCCCGGCTCGGTTTCGAAGCGGCCGGCCGGCGTGATCTTCTCGTGCGGGCGCACCCGGCTGAGCGGGCGGGTGCCGATGTCGCTGGGGGCAGTGTCGCCCGCTGCCTGGCCGACAATGATCCTGCTTTCGGCCTGCAGCCGGCCGTCCGGGGCGAACACCCACAGGCGCGCGGCGCTCTTGTCGATCACGGCATAGGGCTTGCGCCGCGCGTCGCCGCTGGCGGCCACGCTGGTGGCGAAGTTCGCGATGGTGTCGGGCAGCGGGTCGCGGGCCGTGTCCACCAGCGCCTGCAGGCGCTGGCCGGGCGCGTCCACCGGCCCGGCCGCCAGGGCAGCCATGGCCGGTGCCAGCAGCAGCGCCAGCACGGCGCCGGCGTACCAGCGCGGTCGGCGGGCGGGCTGCGGTGTGGCGGGCATGGCGTTCAGGCGGGCGCGTGCGGCCATGGGTGCGGCACCGTGGGGCGCCGCCCAGGCCAGGTGCTGCTCAGTTGCGGTCGGCGCGGCGCAGGCGCACGTAGCCGTAGCCCGGCGCTGGCGGCAGCGTGGGCGCGGCCACCAGCTTGTAGCCCGTGGCCTGGGGCGCGGGCGGGGCGTAGTCGGCCGGCGGAAACACGAACATGGCGGTGGGCGCCTGATCCAGTGGCACGCCGCGGCGGTAGCGCCAGTTGGGGTTGAAGGTGCCGGCATCGGGCATGCCCTCGGCCTTGTAGGGCGAGTTGGGCTGCACGAAGTCGGTGTTCACCGCGTCCTGCGCGGCCTTGGCCACGGGGGCGGTGGCCAGCACGGCCAGGGCGATCAGCAGGGACTGCTTCATACGGTGCTCCGGTTGTCGAACGGCGGCAGCGCCGGCCGCCGCCTTGAAACACCAGTTTACACACGGTCCGGGACTTTGCCAGTCCCGCGGGCGTGGCCGGTTTCACGGTCGGGAGCTCTGCGGCCTTCCTGCGACGGCGTCCGTCCGGACCATCGCCGCCGCATTGGCGCTCAGGCCTTGCTGCGCGCTTCCACGCTGCAGGCTCCCGGGCCCTGCGCCGCCAGGAACAGCAAGCCGCCGACGATGGCCACGTTCTTCAGCAGGTGGTTGAGCTGGTTCTGGAACGATGCCGCATCGGCCGCTCAGGCGACGCGCTTGGGTGCGCGGCAGGCGCCATTGAAACGCCCATCGATATCTGATGCAATCAGATATTTTTGATGTATTCATAGGTCTATCTGATGAATGTCACCCTCAGGCAGTTGCGCGCCTTCGTCGCGCTGGTCCGGACCGGCAGCTTCACCGCGGCCTCGCGCCACCTGCACGTGACGCAGTCGGCGCTGAGCGGGCTGATCAAGGAACTGGAGCACGGTCTTGACGTGCAGCTGGTCGAGCGCAGCACGCGCAGGGTCCAGCTGTCGGAGATCGGCGAAGCGTTCTACCCCTGGGCGGCCAAGATGCTGGAGGACCTGGACAGCGCCCTGCGCGCGATTGCGGACATCAAGGAACTCCAGACCGGGGTGGTGCGGATCGCCGCGCCGCAGTTGATGGCCTGCACCCTGCTGCCGGACATGGTGACGGCCTTCACGCGCCAGCATGGCGCGATCAAGGTGCGCTTGGTCGACTGCGCGGTGGAGGAGGTGCTGGACAGCGTGCAGCGGGGCGAGGTGGATTTCGGCATCGGCCCCGAGCGCGCGCTCACCGCGGAGACGACGGCCCGGCCGCTGTTCGACCTGCCCTTCGTGGCGATCTTCCCGCCCGACCATCCGTTGGCGCGCCTGAACCGCGTGACCTGGAAGGATGCGTTGGCCTATCCCATGATTTCGCTGCGGGGCGAGTACACGCGCCGGCTCAGTGCCGACCTCCAGGCCGTTCATCCGGAACTCATGCTGGAACCGGTGCACGAGGTGGCGTTCATGACCACCGCCATCAGCATGGTCAAGGCGGGGCAGGGGATCACCACGGCGCTGCCCTACGGCCTGTCCATCATCGAGCAGGGGCAGCTGGAGGCGCGCGTGCTGGACGGACCCCGGATCTCGCGCCGCTTCCACATCTTCGCGCGCAAGAACCGGGTGCTGTCGCCCGCGGCGGCGGGGTTCTGCGACTTCCTGGTGCAGGCCTGCCTGAAGCAGGACTGGGTCAGGCTGCCTGAAGCCGTCAGCCGCTGAAGCCTGCGCCTGGGCACGCCATGGCGCGATGGCGGGTCTTCACGCGCCTTCAGGCCGGCGCCACCTCGACCGCTGCCGGCCGCCCCAGGCTGCGCAGCACGTCGCGCACCATCTGGGCGCGCTCGCGCGGCTCGGGCAGGGCTTTCTCGATGCGCAGCTTGTCGTTGCCGGCCAGCTTGATGTGCCGGTTCTTCTGGATCAGGTGGATGATGGCCATCGGGTCGATCGGCGGGTTGGGCTTGAAGGCGATGCTGATCACCCCCGGCGCCGCGTCCACCTTCTGCACGCCGTAGGGCTGGCTTAAGCACCGCAGGCGGTGCACGTCGATCAGCGTCTGCGCCTGCGGGGGCAGCTTGCCGAAGCGGTCGACGATTTCCTCCAGCAGCGTGTCGATCTGCTCGCTGCTCCTGGCGGTGGCCAGCTTCTTGTAGAACGACAGCCGCAGGTGCACGTCGCCGCAGTAGTCGTTGGGCAGCAGGGCGGGCGCGTGCAGGTTGATCTCGGTGGTGGCCTGCATGGGGCTGAGCAGGTCGGGCTCCTTGCCGGCCTTGAGCGCCTTCACCGCCTCGGCCAGCATCTCGTTGTAGAGCTGGAAGCCGATCTCCATCATGTTGCCGCTCTGGTTCTCGCCCAGCACCTCGCCGGCGCCGCGGATCTCCAGGTCGTGCATGGCCAGGTAGAAGCCGCTGCCCAGCTCTTCCATCTGCTGGATCGCGTCCAGCCGCTGGGCCGCCTGCTTGGTCAGGCCCTCGATCTCGGGCACCAGCAGGTAGGCGTAGGCCTGGTGGTGGCTGCGGCCCACGCGGCCGCGCAACTGGTGCAGCTGCGCCAGGCCGAAGCGGTCGGCCCGGCTGATGACGATGGTGTTGGCCGTGGGCACGTCGATGCCGGTCTCGATGATGGTGGAGCACAGCAGCAGGTTGTGGCGCTGGGCCACGAAGTCGCGCATCACGCGCTCCAGCTCGCGCTCGGGCATCTGGCCGTGGGCCACGGCGATGCGCGCCTCGGGCAGGATCTTTTCCAGCGCCTGGCGGCGGTTCTCGATGGTCTCGACCTCGTTGTGCAGGAAGTACACCTGCCCGCCGCGCTTCAGCTCGCGCAGCACGGCCTCGCGGATCACGCCGGTACCCTCGTTGCGCACGAAGGTCTTGATGGCCAGGCGCCGCTGCGGCGCGGTGGCGATCACGCTCAGGTCGCGCAGCCCTTCCAGCGCCATGCCCATGGTGCGCGGGATGGGGGTGGCGGTGAGGGTGAGCACGTCCACCTCGGCGCGCAGCGCCTTCATGGCTTCCTTGTGGCGCACGCCGAAGCGGTGCTCCTCGTCGATGATGAGCAGACCCAAATTCTTGAACTGGGTTTTCTCGGAGAGCAGCTTGTGCGTGCCGACCACGATGTCCACGCTGCCGTCGGCAATGCCCTTGAGCGCGGCGTTGATCTCCCTGGCGCTGCGAAAGCGGCTCATCTCCGCCACCTTCACCGGCCATTTGGCGAAGCGGTCCACCAGCGTCTGGTAATGCTGCTCGGCCAGCAGCGTGGTGGGCGCCAGAAACGCCACCTGCTTGCCGCCGGTAACGGCCACGAAGGCGGCGCGCAGGGCGACCTCGGTCTTGCCGAAGCCCACGTCGCCGCAGACCAGGCGGTCCATCGGCTGAGGGCTGATCATGTCCTGCACCACGGCGTGGATGGCGGCCTTCTGGTCGGCGGTTTCCTCGAAGCCGAAGTCGGCGGCGAACTGCTCGTAGTCGTGCGGGCTGTAGCGGAAGGCGTGGCCCTCGCGCGCGGCGCGGCGGGCATAGATGTTGAGCAGCTCGGCGGCGGCGTCGCGCACCTGCTCTGCGGCCTTGCGTTTGGCCTTTTCCCACTGCCCGCTGCCCAGCTTGTGCAGCGGCGCCTCTTCGGCGCTGACGCCGGTGTAGCGGCCGATCAGGTGCAGCTGACTGACGGGCACGTACAGCGTGGCGTCGCCGGCGTATTCCAGGTGCAGCATCTCCTGCAGCGCGGGCGAGCCGTCGGGGTTCTTCTCGCCCAGGTCCATGTTGACCAGGCCGCGGTAGCGGCCGATGCCGTGCTGCGCGTGCACCACCGGGTCGCCCACGTTGAGCTCGGACAGGTCCTTGATCAGCGCCTCGACGTCGCTCACCTGCTCCTGCTTCTTGCGCCGGCGCGCGGTGGCGCCGGCGGCGAACAGCTCGGTCTCGGTGATGAAGTCGATGCCGGCCTCCGCCCAGGCAAAGCCCTGGGCCAGCGCGGCGGTGGCGATGCCGGCGGGTTCGCCGCTGGCCTGGAACTCGGCCAGCGAGTCGAAGGCCGGCGGGTTCAGGCCCGAGGCGCGCAGGAAGTCGAGCAGGCTCTCGCGCCGGCCGTCGCTTTCGGCCAGCACCAGCGCACGCCCCGCGCCGGCGCGCAGGTGGGCCTGCAGGCGCGCCAGCGGGTCGTCGGCGCCGCGCACCACGGTGAGGTCAGGCAGCTTCTGGGCGAAGGCCGCGTCCGGCACGTCCTCCACGCCCGGACGGATGGCCAGCTGCGCGTGCGGCTTGGCGGCCAGGTAGAAGTCTTCGGCGCTCAGGAACAGGGTCTCGGGCGGCAACACCGGCCGCTCCGGATCGCCCTGCGCCATGCGGAAGCGCTCGCGCGTGTCCTGCGCGAACTGCTGGAAGGCGGCTTCCAGGTCACCGTGCAGCACCAAAGTGAGAGATGACGGCCCCTGGGCGCCCGCTTCGCGGTCGCCGTCCCCCGAGGGGAGCGCGCCACCTTGGGGCGGCCCGGCGGTGGCGCCTCCCAGGTAGTCGAACACCGTGGCGGTGGCGTCGAAGAACAGCGGCAGGTAGTACTCGATGCCGGCGGTGGCCACGCCATTGCCCATGTCCTTGTAGATGCGGCTGCGCGTGGGGTCGCCTTCCAGCAGCTCGCGCCAGCGCTGGCGGAACTTGGCGCGTGCGGCGTCGTCCATGGGGAACTCGCGGCCGGGCAGCAGGCGCACTTCGGGCACGGGGTAGAGGCTGCGCTGGGTGTCGGGGTCGAAGCTGCGGATGGAATCGATCTCGTCGTCGAACAGGTCCACCCGGTAGGGCATCGGGCTGCCCATGGGGAACAGGTCGATCAGCCCGCCGCGCACCGCGTACTCGCCGGGGCTCACCACCTGCGTCACGTGGGTGTAGCCGGCCAGCGTGAGCTGGGCCTTCAGCGCTGCCTCGTCGAGCTTCTGCCCCTGCTTGAAGTGGAAGGTGGTGCCGGCCATGAACGCGGGCGGCGCCAGCCGGTACAGCGCGGTGGTGGCGGGCACCAGCACCACGTCGGCCTGGCCCTGGCGGATCGCCCACAGTGTGGCCAGGCGTTCGCTGATCAGGTCCTGGTGCGGGCTGAAGCTGTCGTAGGGCAGCGTCTCCCAGTCAGGGAACAGCACGCAGCGCAGGCCGGGGGCGAAGAAGGCCAGCTCGTCCAGCAGGCGCTGGGCGTCGCCGGCGTCGGCGGTGACGATGGCCGTCAGCCGCTGGCCGACGGCCTCGCGCTGTGCCAGTTGCGCCAGCAGCAGCGCGTCGGCCGAGCCGGGCGGGCGCGGCAGTGCGTGGCGTTTGCCGGGGGTGAGCTTGGGCAGGTCCATGGGCGAAGAAATGGCGGGCAGCAGAAACGACGAAAACCCCCGGCCGGCCTGGACGGGGGGTGCGAAAGCCCGATTCTAGGAAACGCGGGCGCTTCGCGCAGGGCAGCCCCGGGGCGTCTTGACCGCCTGGCTGAAAGGGCTTCAGATTGCTCATTTTTCAATAGCTGCCTGCGGCCTTCACTTATGGCCTGGAAGCCAATTTGATTCATGAAAAGCGGGGTGACCCCGACCCGCACCGCACATGGCCTGCCGTGGGTCGATATAGTCGGCACCCGATGCCCCCGACCTTCAGGAGACCCCGATGACCCCAGGCGACACCGCCACCCGTTTCGGCAGCGGCCAGGCCGTGCGCCGGCTGGAAGACGAGGCGCTGCTCAAGGGCCAGGGCCGCTACACCGACGACCTGCGCCAGCCGGGCGACGGCTGCCTGGTGTTCGTGCGTTCGCCTTACGCCCACGCGGCGATCCGCAGCGTGAACACCGCTGACGCCGAGGCCATGCCCGGCGTGCGCGCCATCCTCACCGGCGCGCAGCTGGTGGCCCAGGGCGTGCCGCCCATGCCCACCGGCGCGGCGTTCAAGCGTGCCGACGGCAGCGACTGCGCCACCCCGGCGCGCCGGCCGCTGGCGCACGAGGTGGTGCGCTTCGTTGGTGAGGCGGTGGCCGCCGTGGTGGCCGACACGCTGCAGCAGGCCAGGGACGCCGCCGAGGCGGTGTGGGTGGACTACGACGAACTGCCCGCCGTGCCCACTTTGGCCGCGGCGCTGACCGAAGGCGGCGCCAGCGTGCTGCCGGCGGCGCCGGACAACATCGCCTGCGAGGCCCGCCACGGCGACGCGGCGGCCTGCGACGCGGCCTTTGCCAAGGCGGCGCACGTGGTCCGGCTGGACATCACCCACCAGCGCCTGGCCGCGCTGACCATCGAGCCGCGCACCGTGCGCGCCTGGGACGAGGGCGGCCGCATGCAGGTGCACATCAGCTCGCAGATGCCCACCGGCGTACGCACGGCGGTGAGCAGCGCGCTGCAGGTGGCGCCCGAGCAGGTGCGGGTGCGCGTGAGCGACGTGGGCGGCGGCTTCGGCATGAAGACCGGCGCCTACCCGGAAGACGTGGTGGTGGCGCTGGCCTCGCGCGCTAGCGGCCGGCCCGTGGCCTGGACCGGCGATCGCAGCGAGGAATTCCTCAGCACCACCCACGGCCGCGACGTGCAGGCCCATGCCGAACTGGCGCTGGCGGCCGACGGCGCCATCCTGGGCCTGCGCGTGCATTCGCACGCCAACGTGGGCGCCTATGCGTTGGGCACCGGCGTGGCGATCCAGCTGCTGATCGGCCCCTGGGTGCAGACCAGCGTCTACCACGTGCCGGTGATCGACTTCCACTTCCGCGCCGTGCTGACGAATCAGGCGCCCACCGGTGCCTACCGCGGCGCCGGCCGGCCCGAGGCCATCTTCAACATCGAGCGGCTGATGGACGAGGCGGCGCGCCAGACCGGCATCGACCGCATCGCCCTGCGACGCCGCAACTTCGTCCGCCCGGAGCAGATGCCCTACAGGAACCCGATGGGCCAGACCTACGATGTGGGCCGCTTCGAGCAGGTGATGGACGGCGCGCTGCCGCTGGCCGACTTGCAGGGCTTCGAGGCGCGCGCGGCCGAGTCGGCGGCGCGCGGGCTGTGGCGCGGCCTGGGCATCGCCACCTTCCTGGAATGGACCGGCGGCAACGTGTTCGAGGAGCGCGTGACCGTCGACGTGAAGGCCGACGGCTTCATCGAGGTCTATTCCGCCGTCAACCAGATGGGTCAGGGCATCGCCACCACGCTGGCGCAGCTGGTAGTCGACGCCTTCGGCGTGCCCATCGACCAGGTGCGCGTGGTGCTGGGCGACACCGACCGCGGCAACGGGTTCGGCAGCGCCGGCTCGCGCTCGCTGTTCACCGGCGGCTCGGCCATGCGCACCGGTGCCGACCGCACCCTTGAAGAGGCAAAGCAGCTCGCCGCCCAGGAGCTGGAGGCCGCGCCGCAGGACGTGCGCTATGAGGCCGGGCGCTTCAACGTGGTCGGCACCGACCACGCCATCGGCCTGTTCGAGTTGGCCGGCAGGCAGGCCGGCGGCCACATCTTCGTGGACCACACGCACACCGTGAGCGGCCCCACCTGGCCGAACGGCTGCCACATCAGCGAGGTCGAGGTCGATCCGCAGACCGGCAGCGTGGCCGTGGTGCGCTACACCTCGATGAACGACGTGGGCCGCGTGGTCAACCCGATGATCGTGCGCGGCCAGCTGGACGGCGGCGCGGTGCAGGGCATCGGCCAGGCGCTGACCGAGCAGATCGTCTACGACGAGGGCGGCGGCCAGCTGGTCACCGGCAGCCTGATGGACTACGCCGCGCCGCGCGCGCACGACATCGCCGCCACCTTCGTCACCGAGATGGACGAATCCACGCCCTGCAAGAACAACCCGCTGGGCGTGAAGGGCGTGGGCGAGCTGGGCACCATCGGCGCCACGCCGAGCATCGTCAACGCCGTGGCCGACGCGCTGGCCCGCAACGGCCGCGCCGGGCTGGCGCAACGTCTGCAAATGCCGCTTTCACCCGGGCGGCTGTGGGCGCTGCTGCAGTCGGCGTGAGACGGCGGATTTCAAGGAAAACAGGGCTTTTGTCCTTGTGTGGCGGGCGCAGGCAGCTATGAAAATGGAAGCGATCCGTGGCTGAGGCGATGCAGGCGCGCTTTTACATCACCGAGCGCGACTACGTGCGTGCCGGCGCCGTGTTCGCGCGGCCGACGCGGCGCTTCTGGGGCGCGCTGGCGCTTTTCGTGGTGCTGGGGCTGGGCCTGGCGGTCTGGGGGCCGCACCAGCTGCGCGCGGCCGCCGTCGGGGGCGTGGCCGGCGGGTTGATCGGGGGCGCTGTCGTCCGGTTTGGCGTCCAGCCCTGGCTGCTGCGCCGGCACTACCGGCAATACAAGGCCATCCAACAGGAGCAGGTCGTGACGCTGCGGGACGACGGCGTGCACTTCACCTCGGCTGACGGCGAGGCGCGCCTGGGCTGGGACAGGATCCTCAAGTGGCGCCACAGCCCGGACTACGTGCTGATCTACCCGATGCCGCGCCTGTATTACCTGGTGCCGGCCACGGTGGTGGCGCAGGGCTTCGATCTGGAGCGGCTCAGGGACGCGCTGGCACGGCACGTCGGGCCCGCGGTGTGAGCATGAACGCCACCGAACCGCGTTGCTTCGCCCTGCTGCCTTGCGCCGGCTCGGGTTCGCGCGCCGGCGCGGCGCTGCCCAAGCAGTACCAGGTGGTGGCGGGCCAGCCGATGGTGCGCCACACGCTGGCGGCCTTCGCGGCGGTTCCGCGCATCGCTCGCACGCTGGTGGTGGTGGCACCGGGCGACGCCACGCTGCAGCATGAAGGTGCTTCTGTTTTAATAGCTGCCTGCGGGGGATCCACAAGGGCTGGCAGCGTTTTCAATGGCCTGAAGGCGCTGCGTGAGCAGGGCGCCACCGCGCAGGACTGGGTGCTGGTGCACGACGCCGCGCGCTGCCTGGTCACGCCGGCGCTGATCGACGCGCTGATCGACGCCTGCCTGCCCGACGCCGTGGGCGGCCTGCTGGCGCTGCCGCTGCCGGATACGCTGAAGCAGGCCACGGCCGGTGGGCGGGTGGCGGCCACCATCGACCGCGAAGGCAAATGGCTGGCGCAGACGCCGCAGATGTTCCGCATCGGCCTGCTGCAGCAGGCGCTGGCCGCGCACGCCCCCACCGGCTTTGCTGGCATCACCGATGAGGCGAGCGCCATCGAGGCCGCCGGCCACGCGCCGCTGCTGGTGCGCGGCAGCGCGCAGAATGTCAAGGTGACCTGGCCGGAAGATTTCGCCCTGGCCGAGGCCGTGCTCAGGAGCCGCCACCCATGACCGCCCACGACCCGCCGGCGCTGCCGCTGTTCCGCATCGGCGAAGGCTGGGACGTGCACGCCCTGGTGCCGGGCCGGCCGCTGGTGCTGGGCGGCGTGACCATCGCGCACACGCACGGCCTGCTCGGCCATTCCGACGCCGACGCGCTGCTGCACGCCATCACCGACGCGCTGCTGGGCGCGGCCGGGCTGGGCGACATCGGCACGCTGTTCCCGGACAGCGACGCGCGCTTTGCCGGCGCCGATTCCGCCGTGCTGCTGGCCGAGGCGGCACGCCAGACCGGCGCAGCAGGCTGGCGCGTGGGCAACGTCGATTGCACCGTGGTCGCGCAGGCGCCCAGGCTGGCGCCGCACCGCGCCGCCATGCGCCAGCGCATCGCCGCCGCGCTGGGCGTGGCGGAGGACCAGGTGAACGTGAAGGCCAAGACGGCCGAGCGCATCGGCCCCGTGGGGCAGGGCGCGAGCATCGAGGCGCGCGCCGTGGTGCTCCTGGTTCGATAGCTGGCGGCGGCCGCCAGTCAAGCGCCGCGGCGCTTTTTCTTGCCCAAAGCGGGTGTGCTGGCCGGCGCCTGACGCAGCGTCACCAGCGCCAGCAGGCCGCCGGTGGCGCTGTTGCCCAGCTCTAGGCTGCCGCCCATGTTGTGGACCATCTTGGCCACGATGGCCAGGCCCAGGCCGGCACCGGTGGCCGAGGTGCGCGCGCTGTCGCCGCGGAAGAAGGGCCGCGTGAGGTTGGGCAGCACCTCGGTGGGCACGCCGCGGCCGTGGTCGCGCACGCGCAGCGTGACCCACTGCTCGCGCGCGGCCGCCGCCACGCGCACGCGCGTGACCTCGGTGCCGGGCGTCTTGCCGTAGCGGCGCGCGTTCTCCAGCAGGTTGGAGAGCACGCGCGAGAGTTCCACCTCGTCGGCCATCACGTGCACGCCGGCCGGGATGTCGAGATCCACCTGCATGTCCTCGCGCGCGGTAAAGGGCAGCGCGCAGGCGACCACCAGCTCGGCCAGGTTGACGGCGTGCAGCTCCAGGTGGTCGGGCCGGGCGTAGTCGAGGAACTTGTCGATGATGCCGTCCACCTGCGCGATGTCCGACGCCATATGCTCGCGCGCCTCGGCGTCGGGCACGCTCATCTCGGTTTCCAGCCGCAGGCGGGCGAGGGGCGTGCGCAGGTCGTGCGAGATGCCGGCCAGCATCTCGGCGCGGTCCTGCTCGATCTTCGACAGCTGCTCGGCCATGCGGTTGAAGCCGATGTTCACGGCCCGCACCTCGGTGGACATGGCTTCCTCGTCCAGCCGGCTGCGCATGTAGTTGCCCTCGCGCACCATGGCGGCGGCCACCGACAGCTGCTTGAGCGGCCGGTTGATCAGCCGCGCGATCAGCGCCGCGCCCACCAGCGAGGCCACGCCCAGCGTGGCCAGCCACAGCAGCCAGGCCGGGCCGCCCAGCAGCGCGCCGACGCGCGAGCGCTCCATCAGCAGCCAGTAGGAATCGCCCTCGATGCCGAAGCCCACCCACAGCCCTGGCTCGTTGTTGACGCGGGTGGCGACGATGGTGTCGGGCCCCAGGCGCGCCACCAGCTCGCCGCTGATGCGCCGCTCCAGCTCGTTCTGGGCGAACAGGTCGAACTTGTCGCCCGGCTCGTGCGGCACGATGCGCACCTTTTCCTGATCGGCCAGGGTCTTGATCAGCGATACGCGGGCAATGGCGTCGGAGTGCACCAGCGCGGCGCGCGACAGGTTCACCAGCGAGGCGATCTGGCGCGCGTTCTCGATCACGCGCGGCTCGTACTCCAGCGTGCGGAAGAGCTGGTACCAGCCGAGCGAGGAGCCCAGCAGCAGCACCGCCAGCAGCAGGAAGGTGCGCCAGAACAGGCTGAGCCCGAACAGCTTGCGCCGCCGCGCGCGCCGCGACAGCTCCAGCGGCGCGCCCATCGAGTCGAGCTCGGTGGGCGGCGACTCGTTGGGCGTCAGCGCGGCTGCCTCACTGAGCGGCGCGGGCAGCGTGTCGGCGAACTGGGTGGCCATGGCGTGGATTGTGGCGCGTGCGTGTGCCGGGCCGGGTTGCCATGGCGACCGGCGCGCGTACCGCCATCATGGGTGCGCGCCGGCGTGGCGCGGTGTCAGCTCGCGCCGTCGGGCACGAACACGTAGCCCACGCCCCACACGGTCTGGATGAAGCGGGGGCTGGCGACGTCCGGCTCGATCAGCTTGCGCAGGCGCGACACCTGCACGTCCAGGCTGCGGTCGAAGGGCTCGAACTCGCGGCCGCGCGCCAGCTGGGCAAGCTTCTCGCGCGACAGCGGCTGGCGCGGGTGGCGCACCAGCGCCTTCAGCATGGCGAACTCGCCAGTGGTGAGCGGCACCTCGTCGCCGCTCTTCCTCAGCGTGCGGGCGGAAAGGTCGAACTCGAACGGGCCGAAGGCCACCTGCTCGTTTTCGGAGGAGGGCGCGCCCGGCGCCTCGTGCGGCGGGCGGCGGCGCAGCACTGCGTGCACGCGTGCCAGCAGCTCGCGCGGGTTGAAGGGCTTGCCCAGGTAGTCGTCGGCACCCACTTCCAGACCGACGATGCGGTCCACGTCCTCGCCCTTGGCGGTCAGCATGATGATGGGCGTCTTGTCGCCCGCGGCGCGCAGGCGGCGGCAGACCGACAGGCCGTCCTCGCCGGGCATCATCAGGTCAAGCACGATCAGATCGATGGTGTCGCGCAGCATGATGCGCGACAGCGCCTTGGCGTCTTCCGCCACGATCACCTCGAAACCTTCCTGGGCCAGATAGCGGCGCAGCAGGTCGCGGATGCGGGCGTCGTCGTCGACGACCACGATCTTGTCGGTCTTGTTGGGGTTGGGGTTCATCGCCATCCTGGTCGAATTTGTAACACGGCCATTGTTACAGCGAAATCCCCGGCGATCAGGGTTTTCACGGGGGGCTTTTCACAGTGTTACACCTGTTGCCCAGCCCGGCGCAAAGCTTGCGGACATACAAATGAGAGGCGTGCACGCTTGGAGGGCCATGTTGTATGCAGTTTCCAAGAGCCGTTGTTCCGTCGGGTGCTGGCGCCGCGTGTGCGCCGGTGCGTTTTTTTGCTGCGCGGCTGGTCTGGTGGCCGCCCAGGGGCCGCAGGCACCCGCCGTCGTCGCTGCGGCCGTCCCGTCGGCCGCCGGGCCGGTGACCGGTGAGCTGAGCGCGGGCAGCCAGGGCACGCCGGAGGCCACAGCAGCGGCGGCCAAGGCCGCGCCGCCCAGGTTCGCACTGCCGGGCGCGAGCCCCGCCTCGGCCGTCACGGCGTCACCGGCGGGCGCGAGCCGCGCCGGCGGATTGCTGTCGATGGCGGACGTGCGCGAGCCGGCGAGCGGCGAGCGCGCCGCCCTCCCGTTCCGCCTGAGCCCGCAGGAGCGCCGGCAACTGCGCGATCAGGTGCGCAGCGTCTGGCAGTCGCCGGGTCCATCGGTCCGCAAGACGGGCGGCCCCGCGTACTGAGCCCATCGCTGACGGGTTCCGCCGCCCATTGGCGGCGCTAGCATACGGCCGCCATTCCTTGCACTGACTAAGATGGGTTCCCCGTCTTGCAGGAGATTCTTGTGCGTTCGATTTCCAGGCCTTTCCGTTGGGTGACGGTTCTGCTGGCCGGCTCGCCGGTACTGTTGGGGGCCATGCTGATGGCTGGCCCGGCCTACGCCCAGCCCGCGCCCGCTGCTGCGCCCTGGGCCGCGCCCCAGAACGTGCTGCAACTGAGCGCTTCGGGCCAGGTCGAGGTGCAGCAGGATCTGCTGCGCCTGGTGCTGTCCACGTCGCGCGAAGGGGCCGACGCCGCCAGCGTCCAGCAACAGTTGCGCGAGGCCCTCGACGCGGCGCTGAAGGCCGTCAAGACCACGGCGCAGCCGGGCCAGATGGACGTGCGCACGGGCAACTTCAACGTCCATCCGCGCTACGACAGGGACGGCAAGATCAGCGGCTGGCAGGGCAGCACGGACCTGGCGCTTGAGGGGCGCGACTTCCCGCGCATCACCGCCGCAGCCGCGCGTGCCGGGACGCTGGCGATCACCAACGTGTCTTTCGGCCTCAGCCGCGAGACGCGCGCCCGGGTCGAGAGCGAAGCGCAGGCGCAGGCCATCGAGCGCTTCCGTGCCAGGGCGGCGGAGATCGCCAAGGCCTTCGGCTTTGCCGGCTACACCCTGCGCGAGGTGAACGTGGACGGTGGCAATATCCCCATGCCCGTGGTCGCCATGGCGCGAGCCACTTCCATGAAGGCCGAACCGGTGCCGGTGGAACCGGGCACGACCACGGTGCAGGTCACCGTGTCCGGCTCGGTGCAGGCGCATTGAGCTGCCAATTTTGAAGAAAATGTGGCTTTTGCCCAGGATTGACGGGCGCAGACAGCTATTGAAAAGATAGTGAACCAGATGCGCTTTCCAGCCGGTGCCGGCGTTTGATCTGGCGCAGCCCCGGCTTCAGACAGCCGTGGCGCAGGTGCAGTAGGATGGGCACCACGGGCGGCAGCGGTTCCGCCAGCCCTGATACGGAGACATGACCCAACCCGAGCTTCTTCACACCGCCTGCCCCGACGGCTCCGGCGGGCACCGCATGGCCTGGTGGCAGTGGGGCGATGCCGCGGCGCCGCATGTGGTGGTCTGCGCGCACGGGCTGTCGCGCCAGGGGCGCGATTTCGACGTGCTGGCGCAGGCGCTGCTGGCACGCGCCGCCGGGCTCGGCCAGCCGCTCAGCGTGATCTGCCCCGACGTGGTGGGCCGCGGCGAGAGCGACTGGCTCAAGGACCCGATGGGCTACCAGTTCCCTACCTACGTGGCCGACATGCTGGCCATGCTGGCGCAGCGCCATGCCCAGGCACCGGTCGGCACGTTGGACTGGGTGGGCACCAGCATGGGCGGCATCATCGGCATGTCGCTGGCGGGCCTGCCCGATCTGCCGCTGCCGGCGCCCATCCACCGGCTGGTGCTCAACGATGTCGGCCCGGCGATCGCCTGGAAGGCGCTGGAACGCATCGGCCAGTACCTCGGCAAGAGCGGCAGTTTCCCCACGGTGGAAGCCGCCGCTGCCGCGATGCGCGCCATCTCCGCCGGCTTCGGCCCGCACACCGACGAGGAATGGCTGGCGCTGTCGCGCCCCATGCTGCGGCCGGATGGCCAGGGCGGCTGGCGCCTGCACTACGACCCGGCCATCGCCGTGCCCTACGCCACCGTGACCGAAGCCTCGGCCGCCGCAGGCGAGGCCGCGCTGTGGAACCTGTACGACCACGTGCGTGCCCAGACCCTGCTGCTGCGCGGTGCCGATTCCGACCTGCTGACGGCCGAAACCGCCGCCGCCATGACGCAGCGCGGCCCGCGCGCCCGGCTGGTGGAATTTGCCGGTGTTGGCCACGCGCCCACGCTGGTGGCGCCGGACCAGGTCGCAGAGGTGGTGCGGTTCTTGCTGGGTTGAAGCCATGAGTGCCGTTCCCGCCCGACTCGCCACCGCGCCGGCCGATGTGGTGCCCATCGTGGAGGCCCAGCGCCCCTCCGAGCCCGAGGGCGACTTGCTGGCGCGCGCCCGCGCGTTCGCCGAGCCGCTGATCGGCAACGAACTGACCAAGGCCGGCGAGAGCGTGCTCGACCACGCCGACGCGGTGGTGGTCATCCTGGCCGGCATCGGCGGTTCGGAGGCGCTCAAGGCAGCCGCCTACCTCAGCTACGCCAGCGAGCAGCTCAACAAGCCGGAAGAGGTGATCGCCCGGCGCTTCGGCGAGAGCAACGCCCGCCTGGCGGTGGAGACCGCCCGGCTGGAGCGCGTGCAGCAGCGCGCGCGCGGCACCCAGCCGCTGCCGCGCGGCGGCGTGGAGCCGGCCGAGCAGCAGACCGAGATCGTGCGCAAGATGCTGCTGGCCTTCAGCCGCGACCTGCGCGTGGTGCTGCTGCGCCTGGCTTCGCGGCTGCAGACGCTGCGCTGGTACGCGGCGCAGCGCAAGACGCTGCCGCCCGGGCTGCTGCGCGAATCGGCCGAGGTGTTCGCGCCGCTGGCCAATCGGCTGGGCATCTGGCAGATCAAGTGGGAGATGGAAGACCTGATCTTCCGCGCCCAGGAGCCCGACACCTACAAGCGCGTGGCCTCGCTGCTCGACGAGAAGCGTGTCGAGCGCGAGGCGGCGCTGGAGCAGCGCCGCGCCGAGATCGAGTCCGGCCTGTGCGGCCAGGGCATCGCCGCGCAGGTGACGGGGCGGCCCAAGCACATCTACAGCATCGTCAAGAAGATGCGCGGCAAGAACCTGGATTTCGACCGGGTGCTCGACGTGCGTGCTCTGCGCGTGCTGGTGGACAGCGTGGAGGACTGCTACACCGCGCTCAGCTGGGTGCACCGGCAGTTCACGCCCATGCCGGACGAGTTCGACGACTACATCGCCAAGCCCAAGCTCAACGGCTACCAGTCGCTGCACACCGTGGTGCGCGACGGCGACGGCAAGCCCTGGGAGATCCAGATCCGCACCCATGCGATGCACGAGCACGCCGAGCACGGCGTGGCCGCGCACTGGGCCTACAAGGAGGCCGGCACCAAGGGCTACGTGGGGGTGACGGCGGCCAGCGACTATGACGCCAAGATCGCCGTGCTGCGCCAGCTGCTGGCCTGGGAACGCGACCTGGCCGACGCCGCGCCCGCGCAAGGCCTGTTCGACGACCACATCTACGTGCTCACGCCGCAGGCCGCCATCGTGGAGCTACCCAGCGGCGCCACGCCGGTGGACTTCGCCTACTCCGTGCACACCGACCTGGGCCACCGTTGCCGCGGCGCGCGCGTCGATGGTGCCATGGTGCCGCTCAACACCGTGCTGGTGAACGGGCAGACGATCGAGATCGTCGCGGCCAAGGAAGGCGGCCCCTCGCGCGACTGGCTCAATGCCGACCTGCATTTCCTGGCCAGTTCGCGCGCGCGCACCAAGGTGCGGGCGTGGTTCAATGCCCAGCAGACGCATGAGACCGTCGCGCGCGGGCGCGAGCTGGTCGAGAAGCTGCTGCAGCGCGAGGGCAAGACCGCCACGGCGCTCGACCATCTGGCGGTCGAGCTGGGCTTCAAGACGCCGGACGCGCTGTTCGAAACGGTGGGCAAGGACGAGCTGTCGCTGCGCAGCATCGAGACCGTGCTGCGACCGCCGCAGCCGCAGCCCGACGCCGACGAGCAGGTGCGCCTGCGCGTCACCCGCCCCGAGCCGGGTGCGCGCGGCGGCGTGCTGGTGGTGGGCATCGATTCGCTGCTCACGCAGCCGGCACGCTGCTGCAAGCCGGCGCCGCCGGACGACATCGTCGGCTATGTCACGCGCGGGCGAGGTGTCAGCGTGCACCGGGCCGATTGCTCCAGCCTGCGCGAGCTGGCGGCGCGCGAACCCGAGCGCGTGATCGAGGTCGACTGGAGCGAAGCCGCCCGCCGGCAGGGCCATGCCTACCCGGTGGACGTGGCGGTGGAGGCTACCGACCGTCAGGGCCTGCTGCGCGACATTTCCGACGTGTTCGCGCGCGAGCACATGAACGTGATCGGTGTACAGACGCAATCCACCCGCGGCGTGGCCTGGATGACGTTCACGGTGGAAGTGAGCGACTCCACGCGTCTGGCGCAGGTGCTGCTGGCCGTGCGCGAAGTGCCCGGCGTGCGCGTGGCGCGCCGCAAGTAGCGGGGTGGCCGCGAGGGCGGGGTGAATCTGCTACACTTCGCCCCCTCGAATCTCCCAGGCGCGTAGCTCAGCTGGTTAGAGCACCACCTTGACATGGTGGGGGTCGTTGGTTCGAGTCCAATCGCGCCTACCAATTTCCCTTCGTCCGTTAGCTGCGGGTTCGCCCCCAGCCGCACCGCCGTGGTGCGAGCCGCTAGAATGTGTTGCATCGCAACATCCGGCCGCTCGAGGGCAGCTCATGACACGCAAAAGCAACGCAGCCCCGCAGGCCACTGAAGCCGCTCGCGGCGCCGGCAAGCCCGGGGCCGCGCGCGAACGGGTGATCAAGAAATACCCCAACCGGCGGCTGTACGACACCCAGTCCTCGGCCTACATCACGCTGGCCGAAGTGCGCCATTTGGTGATGAACCGCGAGCACTTCGTGGTGCGCGACGCCAAGAGCGGCGAAGACCTGACGCGCAGCATCCTGCTGCAGATCATCCTGGAAGAAGAGGCGGGCGGCGCCCCCATGTTCACCGAGGCCATGCTGGCCAACATCATCCGTTTCTACGGACACGCCATGCAGGGTTTCATGGGCACCTACCTGGAAAAGAACATCCAGGCGTTCATGGACATCCAGGCCAAGCTGGCCGAGCAGTCGAGCTCCGTGTCGCCCGAGATGTGGACGCAGTTCATGCGCATGCAGTCGCCGCTGATGCAGGGCATGATGGGCAACTACCTCGAGCAGTCGAAGACCATGTTCCTGCAGATGCAGGAGCAGATGACCCGGCAGACCGAGCAGATGCTGGGCGCCTTCGGGATCAAGCGTTGATCAGGTGGAATCCGGTCCGGCGATGAGCGATGTCAACACGGGCGCGGCGCCGCGCATCGGCTTCGTCAGCCTGGGCTGCCCCAAGGCGCTCACGGACTCGGAGCTGATCCTCACCCAGCTTTCGGCCGAGGGCTACCAGACCAGCAAGACCTTCGAGGGTGCGGATCTGGTCATCGTCAACACCTGCGGCTTCATCGACGAGGCCGTGCAGGAAAGCCTCGACACCATCGGCGAGGCGCTGGCCACCAATGGCAAGGTCATCGTCACCGGCTGCCTAGGTGCAAAAACCATAGCTGCCCGCGGCGGCGGGGAAACGGCTGGCGGCCCAAAAGGTTCTGAAAACCTGGTCAGGCACCTGCATCCCTCGGTGCTGGCCGTCACCGGCCCGCACGCCACGCAGGAGGTGATGGATGCGGTGCACCAGCACTTGCCCAAGCCGCACGACCCGTTCCTGGATCTGGTGCCGGGCGCCTTCGGCGAGGCGGGGCTCAAGCTCACGCCGCGCCACTACGCCTACCTGAAGATCAGCGAAGGCTGCAACCACCGGTGCACCTTCTGCATCATCCCCTCGATGCGCGGCGATCTGGTCAGCCGGCCCATCGGCGACGTGCTCAAGGAAGCGCGCGCACTGTTCGAGGGCGGGGTGAAGGAGCTGCTGGTTATCAGCCAGGACACCTCGGCTTACGGGGTGGACGTGAAGTACCGCACCGGCTTCTGGGACGGCCGTCCGGTGAAGACCCGCATGCTGGAGGTGGTGGAGCAACTCGCCGCGCTGGCCGAGCCGCACGGCGGCTGGGTGCGCTTGCACTACGTCTATCCGTACCCACATGTGGACGAAATCCTGCCGCTGATGGCCGACGGCAGGGTGCTTCCCTACCTGGACGTGCCTTTCCAGCACAGCCATCCCGACGTGCTGCGGCGCATGAAGCGCCCGGCCAGTGGCGAGAAGAACCTGGAACGCATCGCCCGCTGGCGCGAGCTGTGCCCGGAGCTGGTGATCCGCTCGACCTTCATCGCCGGTTTTCCGGGCGAGACGGAGGCCGAGTTCGAGCACCTGCTCGAGTTCATGCGTGAAGCCCGGATCGACCGCGCTGGCTGCTTCGCCTATTCGCCGGTGGAAGGCGCGACCGCCAACGAGTTGCCCGGCATGCTGCCACCGGAACTGCGCGAAGAGCGCCGCGCGCGCTTCATGGCCGTGGCCGAGGAGGTCTCCACCGCCCGGCTGCGCGAGCGCGTGGGCGCCACCATGCAGGTGCTGGTGGATTCGGCGCCGGGCCTGGGCCGCAAGGGTGGGGTGGGGCGCAGTTATGCCGACGCGCCGGAGATCGATGGCACCGTGCGCCTGCTGCCGCCCGAGAAGATCAGCAAGCAGCTCAAGGTGGGCGAATTCACCCGCGCCCGCATCGTGGGCACGCAAGGGCATGACCTGATCGGCGTACCACTGTGACGGCAGCGCCACAGCCGCGCCCGGCTTGCCGGCGTGGCCAACAAAAAAGCCGCCCAAAGGCGGCCTTTTGCTTTTCGCGGCGTCTGGTATGTTCCGGACGTCACTCTTTGTCTGGTGCCCAGGAGAGGACTCGAACCTCCACGATGTTACTCGCTAGTACCTGAAACTAGTGCGTCTACCAATTCCGCCACCTGGGCATTTCAGGAATCCAGAATTATATACCAAGTGAAAACAAGAATGGAAGCCACCAGCGGCCTGCTGGACGAAATCGAAGGCACGGTACAGGGCCACCGTGACGGCCACGGCTTTGTGAGCCGTGACGACGGCGAAGCCGATATCTATCTGCCGCCCAACGAGATGCGCGCGGTGCTGCACCGCGACCGAGTCAAGGTGCGCGTCGTGCGCCAGGACCGGCGCGGCCGCCCCGAGGGCCGCGTGCTGGAGATCGTCGAGCGGCCGCCGCATCCGATCATCGGCCGCCTGCTCAACGAGGGCGGTATCTGGCTGGTCGCGCCCGAGGACAAGCGCTACGGCCAGGACGTGCTGATTCCCAAACCCGCCATCGGTCAGGCCAGGACCGGCCAGGTGGTGGTGGTGGAACTCACCGAGCCGCCGGCCCTCTATGGCCAGCCTGTCGGGCGCGTGAAGGAGGTGCTGGGCGAGGTCGACGACCCGGGCATGGAAATCGAGATCGCCGTGCGCAAGTACGGCGTGCCGCACGAGTTCTCCGAGGCCGCCATCGCCCAGGCGCGTGCGCTGCCCGATCATGTGCTGCCGGCCGACAAGAAGGGCCGGGTCGACCTGACCGACGTGCCGCTGGTCACCATCGACGGCGAGGACGCGCGCGACTTCGACGACGCCGTGTACTGCGAACCGGCCGTGGTGGCCGGCCGCGGCCGCAAGCCCAACGGCTGGCGCCTGCTGGTGGCCATTGCCGACGTGAGCCACTACGTCAAGACCGGCAGCCCCATCGACGTGGACGCCTACGACCGCGCCACCAGCGTGTATTTCCCGCGCCGCGTGATTCCCATGCTGCCGGAGAAGCTCAGCAACGGCCTGTGCTCGCTTAACCCCGAAGTCGAGCGCCTGTGCATGGTGTGCGACATGCTGGTCACCGCGCAGGGCGAGGTCACGGCCTACCAGTTCTACCCGGCGGTGATGTTCAGCCACGCCCGCTTCACCTACACGGAAGTGGCGGCGATCCTGGCCAACACGCGCGGCCCCGAGGCGGCGCGGCGCAAGGAGCGCGTGCAGGACCTCATCCACCTGCACGACGTCTTCCGCGCCCTGCTGAAGGCGCGGCAGGCGCGCGGCGCGGTTGATTTCGAGACCACCGAGACCCAGATCGTCTGCGACGACAACGGCCGCATCGAGCGCATCGAGCCGCGCACCCGCAACGACGCGCACAAGCTGATCGAGGAGGCCATGCTGGCCGCCAACGTGTGCGCGGCGGATTTCCTGCTGCAGGGCAAGCAGCCCGGCATCTACCGCGTGCACGAGGGTCCCACGCCCGAGAAGCTGGACCTGCTGCAGGGTTACCTGAAGGCCATGGGCCTGGGCTATTCGCTGTCGGAAGACCCGCACCCGCGCGAGTTCCAGCGCATCGCTGAAGCCACGCAGGAGCGGCCCGATGCCGAACAGATCCACATGATGCTGCTGCGCTCGATGAGCCAGGCCATCTACACGCCCGTCAACAGCGGGCACTTCGGCCTGGCGTTCGAGGCCTACACCCACTTCACCAGCCCGATCCGCCGCTACCCCGACCTACTGGTGCACCGCGTCATCAAGGCCATCCTGGATGGCCACAAGTACCAGCTGCCCAAGCTGCCCACGCCCGGAGAGGCCCACGAAAAACTCAGCAAGCGCTTGCAGAAAAATAGCGCTGCACGCAACCGGGGCAACGACCAGCGCCCGGTCCGGCACACCGCCGAGTTGCAGGCCTGGGAAGCCGCCGGCCTGCACTGCAGCGCCAACGAGCGCCGCGCCGACGAGGCCAGCCGCGACGTCGAGGCCTGGCTCAAGTGCAAGTACATGCGCGAGCACCTGGGTGAGGAGTACAGCGGCACCGTCAGCGGCGTGGCCAGCTTCGGGCTGTTCGTCACGCTGCAGGAGTTGTATGTGGAAGGGCTGGTGCACATCACCGAACTCGGTGGCGAATACTTCCGCTTCGACGAGTTGCGGCAGGAGCTGCGCGGCGAGCGCACCGGCATCCGCTACGCCATCGGCACCAAGGTGCGCGTGCAGGTGAGCCGCGTGGATCTGGATGCGCGCAAGATCGACTTCCGCCTGGTGGACGAGGACGGTGCCCTGCTGGCCCGCGCGCTGCGCGACAAGGGCATGACGCCGTCGCCCGCCAAGGCCGCCAAGAAGGCCGCTCGCAAGCAGCGCCAGGGCGACGAAGCGGGTGCTGCGGCGGCGCTCCAGGCCCGGCAGGGCGGGAAGGCGGCCAAGATCGCCAGGCACGCGCAGGGCGCGCGCAAGCCCGGCGACAAGTCGGCCAAGAAGGGCCGCTCGCGCAGGTAAGGTAAGGATTTCTTGCTACAAAAAAAGGAGCTAACGAGATGAGCGAAGCGAGCAAGCGCGTCGCCGTGGTCACCGGTGCTGGCACCGGCATCGGCAGGGCCGCGGCGCTGGCCCTGCTGGGCGACGGCTGGAACGTGGTGCTGGCCGGCCGCAGGCCCGAGCCGCTGGACGAAGTGGTGGCCACCAGCGGCGCCGGCGCCCGTGCCCTGGCCGTGCCCACCGACGTAACCGATCCGGCCGAAGTGGCGGCGATGTTCGAACGTGCCGTGCAGGCTTTCGGCCGCGTGGACCTGCTGTTCAACAACGCCGGCAAGAGCCTGTCGGTGCCGCTGGAGGACATGACGCCGGAGCAGTGGAAAAGCGTGGTCGACGTCAACCTGAACGGCATGTTCTACTGCCTTCAGGGCGCCTTTCGCGTGATGAAGGCGCAAAAGCCCCAGGGCGGGCGCATCATCAACAACGGCTCCATCTCGGCCTATGCGCCGCGTCCCTACTCCATCGCCTACACCGCCACCAAGCACGCCGTGACCGGCCTCACCAAGACCGCGGCGCTGGACGGCCGGGCTTACGACATCGCCGTCGGCCAGATCGACATCGGCAACGCCGTCACCGAACTGGCAGCGCGCATGGCCAAGGGTGTGCCCCAGGCCAATGGCACCATTGCCGCCGAACCGATGATGGACGTCGGCATCGTCGGCCAGTCGGTGCTCTACATGGCCAACCTGCCACCGGAGGCCAACGTGCTGTTCCACACCGTGATGGCGACCAAGATGCCCTTCGTCGGGCGCGGCTGAGCGTGACAAATGCCGCATTGCGCGGCATACCTCGATCTGTATTTCCGCTCCTAGAATGGGTGCGTGCCGGAAGCGCCGCTTGTTGCGGTTCCCGGCAGCCCGCCGTCGTGACGGGTCCAGGAGTCGTGATTGAACACTTGCTACGCCAAGACCCGTGAGGGTCTTGCACAGCTTTCCGGTCTGTCGGAGGGACTCAGTCCACGCCACCGGCACGTGCTGCTGTTGTGCAACGGCAAGCGGTCGCTGGTCGTGCTGCGTGAGTTGCTGGGTCCCGAGGTCGATGCCGACATCAGCGCACTGCGGCGCCGCGGCTGGGTGCGGCCCGTGGGCTCCGCCATGCTCGTACCTATCGTCGGTGGCGGCGGCAAGCAGGGGGGCGCCTCGACCGTCGTGCGGCTCGGGGCTGGTGCGTCCGTGGCCTCATCCAAACGCGAGACCCCGGAAGAAGCCCGTCACCGCATGCATGCGGCGCGCGACTTCGTCACCCTGGTGGTGCGCTCGCTGGAAGAGCTTGAGGCTCGTGAACTGCGTGAGGCCTATGAAGGTGCCACCAGCGACAACGACATCCTGGTCTATGCGGCGGCCCTGATCGACATCCTGTTCCGCGGCGGCGACATCTACCGCGCCGAGCGCGTGGGCTACAAGATCGCCGACCTGCTGCCGCGCAACGCTGTGCCGCGGCTGATCGACTGCATGCTCGACTGGCCGGATCCGCGCCTGGCGGCGGCACTTTATGAGCACCTGCTGTCCGACCGCGACGTGCCCAGCGAAAGCGGCTTTTCCGATCTGGAAAAGGGCAGGGCTTCGTCCTGAGGGGCTCTCGAGGTGGTTCGCGGTGAGCGGGCTGCCTGCTTGACCATAGGCAGCGCGGGCCGCGGCGGCGCCCCGGAGCTGACCACTGAGGCCGATCCGGCCTCCCGAATTTCGACAAGCCGCAATGGGGCTCGCGCAGCGAACTTCAGCCGCCAAGCCGGCGCGCCAGCGCCCCCGCCGTGAGCGCCTCGCCGCCGTTCCAGGTATCGGCCAATGCGCCATGCTCCCAGACCGCGCTGCAGGCGGCCTCGAAGGCCGGGCAGCCGGCGGCCAGGCGTGCGCCAACCACGCCTGCCAGCACGTCGCCGGTGCCCGGCGTGCCCAGGCGCGCGTTGCCAGTGGGGTTGATGTGGGGCGGTTCATGGGGAGACGCGATCACGCTGCCCGAGCCCTTGAGCACTGCCACGCATTGCCAGCGCGCCGCCAGGGCCTGTGCGGCGGCAAGGCGGTCGGCCTGCACCTCGCCGGCGCTGCGGCCCAGCAGCCGCGCGGCTTCGAGCGGGTGGGGTGTGAGCACCGTGACTTGCCCGCGGGTGGCGCGCTGGCCGAGTGCCCGCTGCAGGTCGCCGTCCTGCGCCATGGCGTTGAGCGCGTCGGCGTCCATCACCAGGCGCGGGGCCTGCGCCAGCGCGGCGGGCAGCACCCCACGCACGGCGCTGCCGCCGCCGCAACCACAGACGGCGGTCATGCCGCCCAGCTCCAGGGCATCGAAGCGGCGGAACATCAGTTCAGGCTGGCTGGCGTCGAGCATGGGGCCGCCGTCGCCCAGCAGGCTGACGTAAACGCGCCCGGCGCCGCCGTGCAGCGCGGCCGAGGCCGCCAGCAGCGCCGCGCCGGCCATGGCCACGCCGTGCGTGGCGTCGCACTCGCCGCCGATCACCACCACGTCGCCCCAGCTGCCCTTGTGGCTGGCGTGCGGGCGCGGCGCCCGCGGGCCTGGCGCGTTGAGCCAGGCGGCGGGCGGCTCGGCGGGGGTGACGCCCAGATCGTCGAACCACAGCCTGCCGCAGGCGTCGCGCCCCTGGGCGGTGAACAGGCCGGGCTTCAGGGCCAGCAGCGTGAGCGTGTGCAGGCGGCCGGATTCAGCATGTTTTGAGCCTGCAGCCCAATCGTGGCGGCCGCAGGCAGCTATGGAATGAGGAGCATCTTCCGGCTGCTGCAAGACGCCGGTGTCGGCGTCCAGCCCCGTGGGTACGTCAACGGCGAGCACCTTGGCTGGGCTTGAGCGCAGGGCGCGCAGCCATTCGGCCATGCGCCCGGCCGGCGCACGCGCGGCGCCGATGCCCAGCAACGCGTCGATGCAGAGGTCATTCGCTCCCAGGCCGGCCGGCGGTGCGTCGGCGAAGGCTACGCCGGCGTCTCTGGCCCGCTGCAGCGACGCCCGCGCGTCGGCGGGGGCCCGGGCCTCGTCGCCCAGCCAGGTGACCACGGGGCGGGCGCCCCAGCGCCGCAGGTGCATGGCGGCTTCCAGCCCGTCGCCGCCGTTGTTGCCGGGGCCGCAGGCGACCCACACCGTGCGGGCGTGCGGCGCCAGCGCCAGCGCCAGCCGCGCCACGGCCAGGCCCGCGCGCTGCATCAGCGTGTGCGGGGGCAGGGCGGCGGCCGCAGCCTGCTCGATGCGGCGCAGCGCCGCCACGTCGAACAGCGGCAGCGGGCGCACAGCGGGCAGAACGGGGTGCAGCATCACGCCATTGTGCCGCCGCCACCGTGGTACAAGGCAGCTGTATGACGCAACCCCTGCACATCGGCATCGTCGGCTGCTCCGCCGAGGGAGCCGCCCTGTGCTACCGCACCATCTGCGCCGAGGGCGCCCTGCGGCTGGGCGCACACCGGCACCCACCGGTATCGATGCACACGCCGTCGCTGCACGACTACGTGGCCTGCCTGGAGCGCGGCGACATGGACGGCGTGGCAGCGCTGATGCTCGACTCTGCCCGGCGCCTGCGGGCGGCCGGCGCCGACTTTCTGATCTGCCCGGACAACACCATCCATCAGGCCTTCGACCGTGTGGAGCGCGCCTCGCCGCTGCCGTGGCTGCACATCGCACGGGTGGTGGCGCAGAACGCGGCGGCCAGGGGCTTTCGCAAGCTGGGCCTGACCGGCACGGCCTGGCTGGTGGCCAGTGACGTCTACCCCGTGGCCCTGGCGAGCGAAGGGCTGGCCTGCGTGCGGCCGACCGATGCCGAGCGCGAGGTCATGGGCCGCATCATCATGGACGAACTGGTGGCCGGGCAGGTCCTGCCGCAGAGCCTGTCGACCTTCCAGTCGGTGGTGGCTGGCTTTCGGGCGCAGGGTTGCGATGCGGTGATCCTGGGCTGCACCGAGATTCCGCTGATCCTGAACGACGGCAACGCCGGCTTGCCGACGCTGGATTCCACCCGCCTGCTGGCGCTGGCTGCCCTCGACCGGGCACTGGGCTGAAGGCCAGCCGGCGGCCGTTCAGCGGAAGCGCAGCACGCCCAGACCCTCGACGTCGATCGCCGGCTCGCGCCCGGCGAGCTGGTCGGCCAGCACGCGCGCCGAGCCGCAGGCCAGCGCCCAGCCGCTGGAGCCGTGACCCAGGTTCAGCCACAGGCCCGGCAGGCCACTCATGCCCAGCACCGGCGGGCCATCCGGCAGCATGGGGCGCGCGCCCTTCCAGACCTGCACGCCGCTGCTCAGGCGCCCGGCGGAGGGGAACCAGTCCTGCAGCACCTTGTAGAGGGTCTGAATGGCGGCGTCGTTGATCTCCACCGCGCTGCCGCCGATCTCCGCCGAGCCGGCCACGCGCACGCGCTGGCCGAGCCGGGTGATGGAGACCTTGAAGCGCTCGTCCATCACGCCGGAGCGCGGCGCATGCACCGGCTCGGGAATGTGGGCGCTGACCGAATAGCCGTACACCGGCCGCAGCGGCAGCCGGATGCCCAGTGGCCGCAGCAGCTCGGCCGAAGGCACGCCGGCGCACATCACGACGGCGTCGAAGGCTAGCGGCGCGGGCTCGCCTGCTATCCAAAGGCGAGCCGGCGACGCCGGGTCGATGCGGTCCACGGCAGTGTTGAAGGCAAAACGAGCGCCCAGCTGCTCGGCCGCGTCGCGCAGGATCACCGCGAACTGGCGGCAGTTGCCCACCTCGTCCTGCGGCAGGTGGATGGCGCCGGCCAGCGGCGTGGCGGGGTGCAGCGCGGGCTCGATCTGGCGGGCTTCCTCGGCCGAGATCTCGTGGAAGGCCACGCCCGCCTCGCGCAGCACCGCCAGGCCGGGCTGCACCAGCGCGCGCTCCTTCTCGCCGCGCAGCAGCACCATGTAGCCCTCGCTGCGGTCGAAGTCGTACTCCAGCCGCTGCGCCACGTCGTGCAGGCGCCGGCAGCTGTAGAAGGCCAGCCGCTGCATGCGGGCGCGGTTGGCGGCGTAGGTTTCGGGCTTGCAGGCGGCGAGCCACTGGCGCATCCAGGCCATGTCGGCCGCGGCCAGCGGCCGGCGCACGCGCACCGGCGCGTGGCGGGCCGCCAGGTAGCGCAGCACCTTGCCGGGCATGCCGGGCGCGGCCCAGGGCGTGACGTAACCGGGCGCCACCACGCCGGCATTAGCGAAGCTGGAGCCTTCGGCCACGCTGCCGTGGCGCTCGAACACGGTGACCTGGTGGCCGTCGGACGCCAGCTCGTAAGCCGTCGTCACGCCGATGATGCCGGCGCCGATGATCGCGATGTTCATGCCTGGTGCGGCCGGATGGGTAGGAAAATCAGGTGCTCGTCCTTGCGTGGCGGGCGCAGCCAGCTATTGGATTCGTAGCAAACTGGAGGGGCGCCAAGATTGGCGGCAGGCGGGGGCGGTTCGGTCCGTGCGGTCATGGGGCGGGCCGGGGCGGCGCGGGCTGGGGCGTGCTATACTTCTAAAGTTTTGCCGATCAGCGGTAGAACAAATCGCAAACCAGCTCCACCGAGGTGTCGCGGCTTGCCGGTCTGGCCAAAAGAAGGCCACCCGGGGCAGCGATCAGCGGGCTGGATTTTAGACCCAACCTTGATAAGGTACTTCCCATGTCCGTGACCATGCGTCAAATGCTGGAAGCGGGTGTCCACTTCGGACACCAGACGCGCTTCTGGAACCCCAAGATGGCCCCCTTCATTTTTGGCCATCGCAACAAGATCCACATCATCAACCTGGAAAAATCGCTGCCGATGTTCCAGGACGCGCAGAAGTTTGCGCGCCAGCTCGCCGCCAACCGCGGCACCATCCTGTTCGTGGGCACCAAGCGCCAGGCGCGCGAGATCGTGGCCGAAGAGGCCCGCCGCGCCGGCATGCCCTTTGTCGACCAGCGCTGGCTCGGCGGCATGCTGACCAACTTCAAGACCGTCAAGACCTCCATCAAGCGCCTGAAAGACATGCAGGCCCAGAAGGAAGCAGGCCTGGAAGGCATGAGCAAGAAAGAGCAGCTGATGTTCGAGCGCGAGATGGAAAAGCTCGAGCGCGACATCGGCGGCATCCAGGACATGAACGCGCTGCCCGACGCGATCTTCGTGATCGACGTGGGCTTCCACAAGATCGCCGTGACCGAGGCCAAGAAGCTGGGCATCCCGCTGATCGGCGTGGTGGACTCCAACCACAACCCGGACGGCATCGACTACGTGATCCCCGGCAACGACGACTCCGCCAAGGCCGTGACGCTGTACGCCCGTGGCATGGCCGACGCCGTGCTGGAAGGCAAGGCCAACGCCATCGATGACGTGGCCAAGGCCGTGGCCGCCGCCGACGGTGCCGACGAATTCGTCGAAGTGCCGGAAGGCGCCGCCTGATCCGGCACACCCGCCGGACCAGAAAAGAAGGGGCGTCAGGCCCCTTTTTTCCAGCGCCGGTTGCTATTGAAATAAAAGCATTCGAGAACTGAACACGGAGTACTGAAGATGGCTGCAATCACTGCAAGCATGGTCGCCGAACTGCGCGCCAAGACCGACGCCCCGATGATGGAGTGCAAGAAGGCCCTGACCGAAGCCGATGGCGACATGGTCAAGGCCGAGGAGTTGCTGCGCGTCAAGCTGGGCACCAAGGCTGGCAAGGCCGCCAGCCGCGTCACCGCCGAAGGTGTGGTGACCGCGTCCATCGAGGGCGCCACCGGCGCCATGCTCGAGGTCAACTGCGAAACCGACTTCGTCACCAAGAACGACAGCTTCCTGGCCATGGCCCAGGCCGCCGCCAAGCTGGTGGCCGAGAAGAACCCGGCCGACATCGCTGCGCTGGGCGCGCTGCCCTACGAGCAGGACGGCTACGGCCCCACGCTGGAAGACGTGCGCACGGGCCTGATCGGCAAGATCGGCGAGAACATGAGCTTCCGCCGCTTCGTGCGCAAGGCCGGCGGCGCCAAGCTGACCAGCTACCTGCACGGCACCCGCATCGGCGTGCTGGTCGAGTACGAGGGTGACGAAGTGGCCGCGCGCGACGTGGCCATGCACGTGGCCGCCATGAAGCCCGAGGCCCTGACGAGCGCCGACGTGCCCGCCGAGCTGGTGGAGCGCGAGCGCAGCGTGGCCACCGCCAAGGCGCAGGAGTCCGGCAAGCCCGCCGACATCGCCGCCAAGATGGTGGAAGGCTCGGTGCAGAAGTACCTGAAGGAAGTGTCGCTGTTCAACCAGGTGTTCGTGAAGGCCGCCGACGGCAAGCAGACCGTCGAGCAGATGCTGAAGGACAAGAACACCAAGGTGCTGGGTTTCACCCTCTACGTGGTGGGTGCCGGCATCGAGAAAAAGACCGACGACTTCGCCGCCGAAGTGGCCGCGCAGGTGGCTGCCGCGCAGGGCAAGGCCTGAGCTTCACGGGCGCCGCGCCCGGTGGCCGTGCGTTGCGCGGCAGCCGGGGCGGCGTTTTTCTTTGAGCGCCCCCGCGCCGCTAAACTCCAGCATCCAAGAACAACAGAGCCCATGCCCATGACCAAGCCGAAGACCGCCTACAAGCGCATCCTGCTCAAGCTCTCCGGTGAGGCCCTGATGGGCGACGACGCCTTCGGCATCAACCAGGCAACCATCGAGCGCATCGTGGGCGAGGTGGCCGAGGTCACCCGCATGGGTGTGCAGGTGGCGGTGGTCATCGGCGGCGGCAACATCTTCCGCGGCGTGGCCGGCGGCTCGGCCGGCATGGACCGCGCCACCGCCGACTACATGGGCATGCTGGCCACGGTGATGAACGCGCTGGCGCTGGCCGACGCGATGAACAAGACCGGCCTGATCGCACGGGTCATGTCGGCCATCGGCATCGAGCAGGTGGTCGAACCCTACGTGCGGCCCAAGGCACTGCAATACCTGGAAGAAGGCAAGGTTGTGGTGTTCGCTGCCGGTACCGGCAACCCGTTCTTCACCACGGACACCGCGGCCGCCCTGCGCGGGGCCGAGATCGGCGCCGAGATGGTGCTCAAGGCCACCAAGGTGGACGGCGTCTACACCGCCGATCCCAAGAAAGACCCCAAGGCCACGCGCTACGCGAAGCTCACCTTCGACGAGGCGATGGGCCAGAACCTCGGCATCATGGATGCCACGGCCTTCGCGCTGTGCCGCGACCAGCGTCTGCCGATCAAGGTGTTCTCGATCTTCAAGCCCGGCGCGCTCAAGCGCGTGGTGGCGGGCGAGGACGAAGGCACGCTCGTCCACGTGTGAGGCCGCTGCTGACGGCCAGCCGGCCGGTTCGGTCGGCCGGGGGTTCAAGCCGGTGGCGCCAGCCGCCGGACAGTCCTGCCTGGAGAAGCTGGCAGGCGCAATAATGTACGGTTGGAGAGACTGACATGACGATTGCAGACATCAAGAAGCAAGCCCAAGGCAAGATGGACCAGTCCATCGAGGCCTTCAAGCACAACCTGACCAAGATCCGCACCGGCCGCGCCAACCCGGCGCTGCTGGACACCATCCACGTCGAGTACTACGGCAGCCAGGTGCCGCTGTCGCAGGTGGCCAACGTGTCGCTGCTGGATGCCCGCACCATCAGCGTGCAGCCCTGGGAAAAGGGCATGGGCGCCAAGATCGAGAAGGCCATCCGCGAAAGCGACCTAGGCCTCAACCCCGCCAGCATGGGCGAGTTGATCCGCGTGCCCATGCCGCCGATGAGCGAGGAGCGCCGCAAGGAAATGACCAAGCTGGTGCGCCACGAGGGCGAGAGCGCCAAGGTCGCCATCCGCAACCTGCGCCGCGACGCCAACGACGCTACCAAGAAGCTGGTCAAGGACAAGGAAGCCACCGAGGACGACCAGAAGCGCGCCGAGGCCGACATCCAGAAGGCCACCGACAAGCACGTGTCCGACATCGACGCGCTGGTGGCCGAGAAGGAAAAGGAAATCATGGCGGTGTGAGCGGCAGGCGCTGCTCCATCCGCTTCTTCCAGCGCCCGCATGGCGAAAACTCCGGCCGCCGTCCCGCACCACATTGCCATCGTGATGGACGGCAATGGCCGCTGGGCCAACCGGCGCCTGCTGCCGCGCGTGGCCGGCCACCGTCAGGGCGTGGATTCGCTGCGCCGCTGCATCCGCGCCTGTGCCCAACGCGGCGTACGGGTGCTCACGGTGTTCGCCTTTTCCTCCGAGAACTGGAACCGCCCGGCCGAAGAGGTGGGCGCGCTGATGGAGCTGCTGGCCACCGCACTGGCGCGCGAGGTGCCTGAACTCGATCGCGCCGGCGTGCGCCTGCATTTCGTGGGCGACCGCGAAGGGCTGAAGCCTAAGGTGCGCGAAGGTCTGGCTGCGGCCGAGGCCCGCACCGCCGCCAACGCGCAACTGGTGCTCAACGTCTGCTTCAACTACGGCGGCCGCTGGGACATCGCCCAGGCCGCGCGTCGCCTCGCCGAGGCCGGCACGCCGATCACCGAGCAGAGCCTGAACGGCGCCCTGGCCCTGGCCCACGTGCCCGACCCGGACCTGCTGATCCGCACCGGCGGCGAGCAGCGCATCAGCAACTTCCTGCTTTGGCAGGCGGCCTACAGCGAGCTGTTCTTCAGCGACAGGCTGTGGCCCGATTTTGACGAGGCTGCGCTGGACGAGGCCCTGGCCGCTTACGCCGGGCGCGAGCGGCGCTTCGGCAAGACCTCGGCCCAGGTGGCGGCCGAACCGAGCACGGCGGCGGGCTGAGCATGCTGCGGCAACGCGTCATCACGGCGCTCATCATGCTGGCGGTGCTGGTGGCCGCGCTGTGGTCGGCCTCGCCCACACCTTTCTTTGCGCTGGCATTGGCGATGATGGCTGCCGCCGCCTGGGAATGGGCCCGGCTCAACGGCACCCAGGGTGCCGGCGCGCTGGTGGTCGGCGCCTTCATGCTTGCCGCCTGCGCACTCACCTGGCGGGCGGGCTGGGCGACTGAGCCCTTCGCCGGCTGGTGGCTGGTGACGGCGCTGTGGGTGGTCCTGGGCGGGCTGATGATCGCCGCCGGCGTGCCCGGCTGGTCGCGCCTGCCGGCGTCGCTGCGGCTGGCGCTTGGCCTGCCGGCGCTGTGGGCGGCGTGGCTGGCGGTGGTGCAGTCGCGCGTGGTGGGCGTCAACTACCTGATGTCGGTGCTGTCGCTGGTGGCGGCGGCCGACATCGCGGCCTACTTTGCCGGGCGCGCCTTCGGTGGGCGGCTGGTGGCGCGCAGGCTGGCGCCCTCGATCAGCCCCAACAAGAGCTGGGAAGGCGTGTTCGGCGGTATGGCCGGCGTGCTACTGCTGGCCGCGCTGTGGATCGGCTTCGACCGCCTGGTGGCGCCGGCCGGCTGGAGCCGCAGCCTCTATTCCCATCTGCTGCAGTCCGGCGGCGTGGCCGGGCTGGTGCTGGCCGCGGTGGCGCTGGCCGCGCTCAGCGTGGTGGGCGACCTGGTGGAGTCGCTGGTCAAGCGCGCCGCCGGCGCCAAGGACTCGAGCCAGCTGCTGCCCGGCCACGGCGGCGTGCTGGACCGCATCGACGCGCAACTGCCCACCTTGCCCTTCGCCTTGGCGCTGATGGGCCTGGCGGCGCAGCGCTGGGGGGTGCCCGCATGAGGCAGCGCGTGGCTGTGCTGGGCTCGACGGGCTCGATCGGCGTCAACACACTGGACGTGATCGCGCGCCACCCGGATCGCTTCGAGGTGGTGGCGCTCACCGCCAACACCCAGGTCGATGCGCTGCTGGCGCAGTGCGAGCGCTTCCGGCCTCGCGTGGCCGTGATGGCGAGCGCGCCGCATGCCGACGAACTGGCCGAGAAAATCAGGCAAAAAGGCCTTCCGGTCCAGGTGGAGCGGGCGCAGGCAGCTATTGAAATGGTAGCTTCCGATGAGGCGGTGGATGTGGTCATGGCGGCCATCGTCGGTGCCGCCGGGCTGGCGCCCTGCCTGGCGGCGGCGCGCGCCGGCAAGCGCCTGCTGCTGGCCAACAAAGAGGCGCTGGTGGTCGGCGGCGAGGTCTTCATGCGCGCCGTGCGCGAGGGCGGGGCGACGCTGCTGCCCATCGACAGCGAGCACTCGGCCATCTTCCAGTCGCTGCCGGACGACCCGGCCAGCTGGCCGGCGCGCATCGACAAGATCATCCTGACCGCCTCGGGCGGCCCGTTCCGCACCCGCGAGCCGGGCACGCTGCGCGAGGTGACGCCGGAGCAGGCCTGCGCCCACCCCAACTGGGTCATGGGGCGCAAGATATCGGTCGATTCGGCCACCATGATGAACAAGGCGCTGGAGGTGATCGAGGCGCACCACCTGTTCGGCGTCGGGCCTGACCAGCTGGAGGTGGTGATCCACCCGCAGAGCGTGATCCATTCGATGGTGCAGTACCTCGACGGCTCGGTGGTGGCACAGCTGGGCACGCCGGACATGCGCGTGCCCATCGCCTACGGCCTGTCCTGGCCGGAGCGCATGGCCTCCGGCGCCGAGGCGCTGAACTTCGCCACGCTGGGCCACCTGAGTTTCGAGCCGGCCGACGCGCCGGCGCACCGGGCGCGTTTCCCCGGCCTGCAGCTGGCCTGGCACGCCCTGCGCGCCCCCGAGGGCACCTGCGCCGTGCTCAATGCCGCCAACGAGGTGGCGGTGGAGGCCTTCCTGGGCCGGCGCATCCGCTTTGACCAGATCCACGCCGTCAACGATGCAACTTTGGCGGCGGTGGTGCCCTCCAAGTTGGCGACGCTGGCCGACCTGCTGGATCTGGACGCGCAGGCGCGCGCCAGGTCCGGGGCGCTGGTGGCAGCCATGGCGGCCTGAAAAATAGTGCTGTATGCTATTTTTATGAGAGCTGGTTGCGCCCGTCACATTTGGCCTGAAGGCCTTTTTGACCCAGAATCTGCCCGGAACTGCTCCAGGCCCGGTAACCCCTGACATCACCATGCTCACCACCCTGATCGCCTTCGTCGTGGCCCTCGGCCTGCTGATCGCGGTGCACGAATGGGGCCACTACCGCATGGCGGTGGCACGCGGCGTGAAGGTGCTGCGCTTTTCGGTCGGCTTCGGCCGCGCACTGGCGCGCTGGAAGCCGCGCCGGCAGCGCCCCGGGCAGGACACCGAGTTCGTCGTCGGCGCCATCCCGCTGGGCGGTTACGTGAAGATGCTCGACGAGCGCGAGGGCGACGTGCCCGAGGCCGAGCGCCACCTGGCCTTCAATACCCAGCCGCTGTCGTCCCGCGCGCTGATCGTCGCCGCGGGGCCGGTGGCCAACCTGGTGCTGGCCGTGCTGCTGTACACGCTGGTCAACTGGATCGGCGTGCAGGAGCCGCGCGCCGTGCTGGCGCCGCCGGCGGCCGGCTCGATGGCGGAGAAGGCGGGCCTGCGCGGCGGCGAGGAAGTGCGCGCCGCGGCGCTGGCCGGCGACGAGCTGGAGCCGGTGCGCTCCTTCGAAGGCCTGCGCTGGACGCTCACCCGTGGCGCGCTCGACGGCGAGGACGTGCTGCTGCAGCTGGCGCGCGGAGACGGCCGCACCCGCGACGTGGTGCTGCCGCTCGGCTCGCTGGCGGCCAAGGATCCGAACCCGCAGATGTTCCGCGCCATCGGCATCGTCGCGCCGCTGTCGCGGCCGGAGATGGGCGAACTGACCCCTGATGGCGCCGCCGAGCGCGCTGGCCTGCGAACGGGCGATCTGGTGCTGAAGGTGGGCGAGACGCCGGTGGTGGACGGCCAGCAGCTGCGTGAGCTGATCCGCGGCAGCGTCAAGGATGGCCAGCCGCAGGCCAGCACCTGGTTGGTGGAGCGAGAGGGCCAGCGCGTCACGCTCGACGTGGAGCCGGCGGTGATCGAGCACGAAGGGCGGCGCATCGGGCGCATTGGCGCCTACGTGGGCGCCCAGCCGGAGATGGTGACGGTGCGCTACGGCCCGCTGGAGGGCCTGACGACCGGTGTGCGCCGGGTGTGGGAGGTGTCGGTGCTGTCGCTGCGCCTGCTGGGGCGCATGCTGGTGGGCGAGCTGTCGGTCAGGAACCTGAGCGGGCCGATCGCCATTGCCGACTACGCCGGCAAGTCCGCCAGCCTGGGCCTGACCTACTACCTGGGCTTCCTGGCCTTCATCAGCGTCAGCCTGGGGGTGCTCAATCTGCTGCCGGTGCCCGTCCTGGATGGGGGGCACCTGATGTATTATCTTTGGGAGGGAGTGACGGGCAACCCCGTCTCCGAAGCGTGGCTGCAGCGGCTGCAATACGTGGGCATGAGCCTGCTGCTGTGCATGATGGCGATCGCCATGTACAACGACATCGTCAGCCGGCTCGGCTGACACCGCCGCAGTCGCCCCAGCCGTTTGCATCCTGCGTCCAGTTCACAGTACCCGATGATGTCTCGTACCCGATTCCGCTGGCGCACGGTCGCCACGCTCGTCTCCCTTTCGCTGGCAGCGCAGCTGGCCTGGGCGGTGGACCCGTTCACGGTGCGCGACATCCGGGTCGAGGGCCTGCAGCGCGTGGAGCCGGGCACGGTGTTCTCGTCGCTGCCGGTGCGCGTCGGCGAAACCTACACCGACGACAAGGGCGCCGCCGCCATCCGCGCGCTCTACGGCCTGGGCCTGTTCTCCGACGTGCGGCTCGAAACCTCCGGCGACGTGCTGGTGGTGATCGTGCAGGAACGTCCCACGGTGGCGGAAGTCAGCTTCGCTGGCAACAAGGAATTCAGCAATGAGGTGCTGCAGGGCGTGCTGCGCGACGCCGGTCTGGCGGCTGGCCGGCCCTACGACAAGGCCCTGATCGACCGCGCCGAGCAGGAGCTCAAGCGCCAGTACATCAACCGCAGCCTCTATGCGGCGGAAGTGCAAACCACGGTGACGCCGACCGAGCGCAACCAGGTCAACCTCACCTTCAACATCACCGAAGGCCGGGCGGCGCGCATCGGCTCCATCAACATCGTCGGCAACCACGCTTTCTCCGAGGGCACGCTGAAGGACCAGCTCGATCTGGACACCGGCGGCTGGCTGAGCTGGTACACCAAGAGCAACCAGTACTCGCGCGCCAAGCTCAACGCCGACCTGGAAGCGCTGCGCTCGTTCTACCTGTCACGCGGCTACCTCGATTTCAAGATCGATTCCACGCAGGTCGCCATGGCGCCCGACAAGGAATCGATCTCGGTGACCATCAACGTCACCGAGGGTGAACGCTTCGTGGTTTCCGGCGTTTCGCTGGAAGGCAACTACCTCGACCGTGACGACCAGTTCAAGTCGCTGGTCGCCATCAAGCCGGGCGAGGCCTTCAACGCCGACCAGGTGGCCACCACCACCAAGGCCTTCACCGACCTGTTCGGCAACTACGGCTACGCCTTCGCCAGTGTGGAAGCGCGCCAGAACGTCGACCGCACCAACAACCGCGTGGCCATCGTCCTGCAGGCGCAGCCGGGGCGGCGCGTGTACGTGCGTCGCATCAACGTCCAGGGCAATACCCGCACGCGCGACGAGGTGATCCGCCGCGAATTCCGCCAATACGAATCGTCCTGGTACGACGCCGAGAAGATCTCCCTCTCGCGCGACCGCGTGGACCGGCTGGGCTACTTCACCGAGCTGTCCATCACGTCCGCCGAAGTGCCGGGCGCGCCCGACCAGGTGGATCTGAACGTCGAGGTCAAGGAAAAACCCACCGGCAGCATTCAGATCGGCGCCGGCTATTCCACCGCGGAGAAGCTGTCGTTCACCTTTGGCCTGTCGCAGGAGAACGCCTTCGGTTCCGGCAACCGGCTGGATCTGCAGCTCAACACCGGCAAGTACAACCGCACCGTCGTGGTGAGCGCGACCGATCCGTACTTCACCATCAACGGCGTTTCGCGCACGGTCGACGTCTACTACAAGACCCAGAAGCCCTACCAGGACCAGGGCGGCGACTACACGCTGGTGACCATGGGCGCTGGCCTGAAGTTCGGCGTGCCGGTGACGGAGCTCGACACCGTGTATCTGGGCATGAACGCCGAGCGCACGCGCATCAAGCCTGGCACCAACATTCCCGCCGCCTATCTGGACTACGCCAACCGCTTCGGCTATTCCAGCTATGCCTTCCCGTTCACGCTGGGCTGGTCACGCGATTCGCGCGACAGCGCCCTGGCGCCCAACTCCGGCCGCTACCAGCGCCTGATGGGTGAACTGGGGCTGATCGGCGACGCGCGCTACGTCAAGACCAACTACCAGATCCAGCAGTACATCCCGCTGTCCAAGCAGTACACGCTGGCGCTGAACGGCGAGGTGGGCTGGGGCAAGGGTCTGAGCGGCCGGCCGTTCCCGGTGTTCAAGAACTTCTACTCCGGCGGCCTGGGTTCGGTGCGCGGGTTCGAGCAGTCCACGTTGGGGCCGCGCGACGTCACCGGCGCCTTCATCGGTGGCACGCGCAAGTTCACCCTGAACACCGAGTTCATCACGCCGTTCCCGGGCGCCGGCAACGACCGCACGCTGCGCCTGTTCGGCTTTGTGGACGTCGGTGCGTTGTACGGCGACGGCGAGAAGATCACCGGCGATGCGATCCGCGCCTCCACGGGCATTGGCCTGAGCTGGATCTCCCCGCTCGGCCCGCTGCGTTTCGCATTTGGCGTGCCCATCCGCAAGAAGCCCGGCGATAGAATCCAGAAATTGCAATTCCAAGTCGGGACCTCGTTTTGATGAAGTTTGTCATTCGCAGCGCTGCGTTGGCTTCGCTGTGCTGTGCCATGGTGATGCCGGTGGCTGCAGCAGCCCAGGACGGCGGCGGTGTGCGCATCGGTTTCGTGAACACCGACCGCATGCTGCGCGAAGCCGCTCCCGCGCGTGCCGCGCAAACCAAGCTGGAGCAGGAGTTCTCGCGCCGCGAGAAGGAAGTCGACGATATGGGCGCCGCGCTCAAGTCGGCATCCGACCGCTTCGAGCGTGAAGCGCCCACCATGTCTGACAGCCAGCGCCAGGCGCGCCAGCGCCAGTTGCAGGACCAGGACCGCGAGTTTCAGCGCAAGCGGCGTGAGTTCCAGGAAGACCTCAACTCGCGCAAGCAGGAAGAGCTGCAGCAGGTGCTGGACCGGGCCAACCGCGTGGTGCGCCAGGTAGCGGAGTCCGAGAAGTACGACGTGATCCTGCAGGAGGCGGTCTACATCAACCCGCGGCTGGACATCACCGACAAGGTGATCAAGGCGCTCAACGCCGCCAAGTGATGGCGGCGGCCGAGCCCGCCGCAGCACAGGTCCTGCCGTCACGGCGGCGTTGCGCGGCATGAGCCTGCGAACCGGCGCCATCGTCGAAGCCCTGGGCGGCACGCTCCGGGGCAACCCGGAACGCCTGATCACGCGCCTGGCCCCGCTGGAAACAGCGGGTGAAAGCGAACTCAGCTTCCTGGTGAACCCACGCCTGACCGCCGTGCTCGGCGATACGCGTGCGGGCTGTGTCGTGGTCGGCCCGGCGCTGGCGGACGCAGCCACTTCGCGCGGCGACTGCATCGTCGCCGACGATCCGCACCTTTACTTCGCCCGTCTTACCCAGCTCTGGGCCCGCTCGCACGGCTTGGCGCAGGTACCCGGCGTGCACCCGAGCGCGGTGGTGGAGGATGGCGCGGTGATCGGCCCCGGCGCCAGCGTGGGGCCGCTGTGCCATGTGGGCCGCCACGCGCGCATCGGCGCCGGCACGGTGCTGAAGGCGCGCGTCACAGTGGGTGAGCGCTGCGTGATTGGCGAGCGCTGCGTGGTCCAGAGCGGTGCGGTGATCGGCGGCGACGGCTTCGGCTTTGCGCCGCACGAGGGCGGCTGGGTGAAGATCGAGCAGCTCGGCGCCGTGCACATCGGCAACGACGTCGAGATCGGCGCCAACACCTGCATCGACCGCGGCGCGCTGGACGACACCGTGATCGAAGACGGCGTCAAGCTCGACAATCTGATCCAGATCGGCCACAACTGCCACATCGGCAAGCACACCGCCATGGCAGGCTGCGTGGGCGTGGCCGGCAGCGCGCGCATTGGCGCGCACTGCACCGTGGGTGGCGCAGGCATGATCCTGGGACATCTGACCATCGCCGACCACGTGCACATCTCGGCCGCGTCGGTGGTCAGCCGCTCGATCCTCAAGCCCGGGCACTACACCGGCTTCTTTCCCATCGACGACAATGCCAGCTGGGAAAAGAACGCCGCCACGCTCAAGCACATCCGCGCACTGCGCGACCGCGTGCGGCAGCTCGAAGCCGCTCTTGATGCTTTTGATCTGGAGGAAAATCAGCCTCCAGCCTGCGACCAGCAAGCGCCGCCAGCTCCTTGAATGATAGTGAACGCCAGATGGACATCTACAAGATCCTCGACAAACTGCCCCACCGCTATCCGTTCCTGCTGGTCGATCGCGTGCTGGACATCGATCTTGCCGCCAAGACCATCCGCGCGGTCAAGAACGTCACCGTCAACGAGCCCTGCTTCACGGGGCATTTCCCCGGGCGCCCCATCTTCCCGGGCGTGCTGATGCTGGAGGCGCTGGCGCAAAGCTGCGCGCTGCTGTCGTTCGAAACCGAGGGCATCTCGCTCGACGACGACTCGGTGTTCTATTTCGTCGGCATCGACGGCGCGCGCTTCAAGCGCCCGGTGCAGCCGGGCGACCAGCTCATGCTGCACGCCGCCATGGACCGCGTGCGTGCCGGCATCTACAAGTTCAACTGCCGCGCCGAGGTCGAGGGTGATGTCGCCTGCGAGGCGCAGATCATGTGCACCATGAGGAAGGTCCGATGATGGCGTGGGGCGCCATCACACCCCTCAGTTGCTTGGCCCCGTCACGCGAGGACGAGGTGCGACCGACCTCCCGCGCCGCTGCCCGCTGACATGACGGCGGTTCACCCCACCGCGCTGGTCGATCCCAGGGCCGAGCTGCATGAAAGCGTCCGAGTGGGCGCGTTCAGCATCATCGGGCCGCACGTGCGCGTCGGTGCCGGGTGCGACATCGGCCCGCATTGCGTGCTCGAAGGCCACACCACGCTGGGCGAGAACAACCACGTGTTCCAGTTCGCCAGCCTCGGCGCCGCGCCGCAGGACAAGAAATACGGTGGCGAACCTACGCGGCTGGAGATCGGCAGCGGCAACACCATCCGCGAGTTCGTCACCATCAACACCGGCACCGTGCAGGACGCCGGTATCACGCGGCTGGGCGACGACAACTGGATCATGGCCTACGTGCACATCGCGCACGATTGCCAGCTGGGCAGCCATCTGATCCTGGCCAATGCCGTGCAATTGGCCGGCCACGTGCACCTGGGCGACTGGGTGTTCCTGGGTGGCCTGACCGGCGTGCACCAGTTCGTGCGCGTGGGCGCGCACGCCATGACCGCTTTCCAGACGCGGCTGGCGCAGGACGTGCCGCCTTTCGTCACCGCCGGCGGCAGCCCGGCCGAAGCCCAGAACATCAACGCCGAAGGCCTGCGCCGCCGCGGCTATTCGGCCGAGCGCATTGCCGTGATCAAGCAGATGTACCGCCTGCTGTACCGCCGCGGGCTCACGCTGGAGGCGGCGCGCCAGCAGATCGATGCGCTGCGCGGCGAAGTGCCTGCGGCCGACGCCGACATCGCGCGGATGCAGGACTTCCTGGCCGCAGCCACGCGCGGCCTCGTGCGCTGAAGGGGCGCAGGGGAGCGGCGGGTGACGCAGGTACCGGAGGCACCCTTCTTCGGCATGGTGGCCGGCGAGGTATCGGGCGACCTGCTCGGTGGTCTGCTGCTGGATGGTCTGCAGGCGCGCTGGCCCGAACTGCGCGCGGCGGGTGTCGGCGGCACGCAGATGGCGCAGCGCGGCTTTGACGCCTGGTGGCCGGTGGATCGCCTGTCGGTGCGCGGCTACGCGGAGGTGCTGCCGCGGCTGCCGGAACTGCTGCGCCTGCGCCGGCAACTGGCCGAACGCTTTCTGGCCGGGCGCCCAGACCTGTTCATCGGCGTGGACGCGCCGGATTTCAACTTCGGCCTGGAAACACGTCTGCGCCAGGCCGGCATCAAGACGGTGCACTTCGTCAGCCCCTCGTTCTGGGCCTGGCGGCCGGAGAAGCTGGCGCGGCTCAAGGCGGCGGCCGACCTGGTGCTGTGCCTGTTCCCGTTCGAGCCCGGCCTGCTGGCCGAGCACGGCATCGCCGCCACCTATGTCGGCCATCCGCTGGCGCAGGTGATCCCCATGTACCCGGACGGCGCCGCCGCGCGTGCCGTGCTCGGCCTGCCGCCCGACGCGCCCGTGGTGGCCTTGCTGCCGGGCAGCCGCGCGGCCGAGATCGAGCACCTGGCTTCCAGGTTTTTTCAGGCTGCAGCCCTTGTGCAGAAGGCGCGGCCAGCTACGCATTTCATAGTGCCGGTGGTGCCTGCCCTGCGCACGCAGGTGACCACGGCAGCGCAGGCCAGCGGCCTGGGCGCGGCGCTCAAGCTGGCCGACGCGCAATCGCACCTGGCGTTGGCGGCGTGCGACGTGGCGCTGGTGGCCAGCGGCACCGCCACGCTGGAAGCCGCCCTGTACAAGCGGCCGATGGTGATTGCCTACGCCATGCCGCAGCTCAGCTACCGCCTGATGCGCCGGCGGCGCCAGCTGCCCTGGGTGGGGCTGCCCAACATCCTGTGCGCACCGCCTTCGGGCCTGCGCCGCCCGGCGGGCGTGACGCCGCATCAGTTCGCCGACGCGCCCGGCGCCCCCTTCGTGGTTCCGGAGCTGATTCAGGACACCGCCACGCCGCAGGCGCTGGCGGCCGCGGTGCTCGACTGGCTGGACGCGCCGCAGAAGACGGCGGCGCTGCGCACCCGGTTCGAGACGCTGCACCTGAGCCTGCGGCGCGACACCGCGCGGGCGGCCACCGATGCGATCGAGACGCTTCTTGCGCGCTGAGCAGACCTCGCTCGACTGGCACGCGCCCGGCCTGGTGGCGGGCGTGGACGAGGCCGGGCGCGGCCCGCTGGCCGGCCCGGTGGTGGCCGCGGCCGTGATCCTGCACGAGCGCCACCCGATCAAGGGCCTGGCCGATTCCAAGCGCCTCACCGCGCTGCGGCGCGAGAAGCTGTTCGACCAGATCTGCGACAAGGCGCTGTGCTGCTCCATCGCCCTCGCCAGCGTGGAGGAGATCGACCGCCTGAACATCCTGCAGGCCACGCTGCTGGCCATGCGCCGCGCCGTGGAGGGGCTGCGTCTGGCGCCCGCGCTGGTGCTGGTCGACGGCAACCGCCTGCCCGTGCTGCCCATGCGTGCCGAGGCCGTGGTGGGCGGCGATGCGCGGGTGGCGGCGATCTCGGCCGCCTCCATTCTGGCCAAGGTGCACCGCGACCGCTGGTGTCGCGAGATCGACGCCACCTGGCCGCAGTACGGCTTTGCCACCCACAAGGGCTACGGTACCGCCGCGCACCTGGCGGCGCTGCGCACGCACGGTGCCTGCGAACACCACCGCCGCAGTTTCGCGCCGGTGGCCGAGGTGCTGGCCGGCGCACGCACGGAGAGCGCCGCGTGACCGAGGCCGCCCCCGCCGTCATCCGCTCGGCTGGCAACGCCCTGCTGAAGGACCTGCGCCGGCTGGCGCAGGACAGCCACGCGCACCGCAGGCAGCAGCGCGTGTGGCTGGAAGGCGATCACCTGTGCCGCGCCGCGCTGGCGCGCGGCCTGCGCCCCGCGCTGGCGGTCTTTTCAGAGTCTTTCTGGCCTCTGGCCGGCGCCCAGCTGGCGCAGGCAGCTCCCAAAAACATAGTGATCGACGATGCACTCTGGCGTGGTATCAGCGGGCTGGAGTCGCCTGCGCCGCTCGGCTTCGTGCTCGATCTGCCCGAAGCGGCCGAACTGGCGCCAGGCGCTCCCACCGTGGTGCTCGACCGCGTGCAGGACGCCGGCAACGTAGGCGCCATCCTGCGCAGCGCGGCAGCGTTCGGTTTCACGCAGGTGGCGGCCGTGAGTGGCACCGCTCTGCTGTGGTCGCCCAAGGTGCTGCGCGCCGGCATGGGCGCGCACTTCGGGCTGCGGCTGGTAGAGGGGCTGAAGCCGGCCGATCTGGCGGGGCTGCAGGTGCCGCTGCTGGTCACCAGCTCGCACGAGGGCGAGTGGCTGCACCAGGCGAACCTGCCCTGGCCCTGCGCCTGGGTGCTGGGTCACGAAGGGCAGGGCGTGGACGCCGCGATCGCCCAGCTGGCGGCCCACCATTTGCGCATCGCCCAGCCCGGCGGCGAGGAATCGCTCAACGTGGCGGCTGCGGCGGCGATCTGCCTGCACGCCAGCGCGACCGGGCGGCTGGCGCCGCCTGCCTGAAAGGCCCTGGCGCGCGGGCAGGGGGGTGGGCTGCGGGCTATAATGAGCGGCTTTTCCCAGCGCGCCCCGACACCCGGATCGATTCGAGCTTCTCCCTGCACCCGCTTCCTTGCGAAACGCCCGTCCAGGGCAGGCCCCATGGCGCCACGCTGGAAGCAAAGGCAAGCGCGGCCGGGCATCTGGGCCCAGCACAACGCAGCAGCGTTCAGTCGCAGCCTTTTTGAATCCGGAGAACCCCGTGCTAGCTTCCCTGAAGGGGAAATTCCCGCCCGCGATCCTGGCCCTGGCCGACGGCAGCGTGTTCCTTGGCGAAGCCATCGGCGCGCCCGGCCACACGGTGGGCGAGGTGGTGTTCAACACCGCCATCACCGGCTACCAGGAAATCCTGACCGACCCCAGCTACCTGCAGCAGATCGTCACGCTGACCTACCCGCACATCGGCAACGTCGGCGTCAACGCTGAAGACGTCGAATCCGGCAAGGTGCAGGCCGCCGGCCTCATCATCCGCGACCTGCCGCTTTTGGCCAGCAACTTCCGCTCCGAGGGCGACCTGAGCGGCTACCTCAAGACCCACGGCACCGTGGCCATCGCCGGCATCGACACCCGGCGCCTGACCCGTCTGCTGCGCACGCACGGCGCGCAGAACGGCGCCATCGTCTGCCTGGCCGGGGGCGAGGAAGCCACGCCCACCCGCATCGACGAGGCCATTGCCCTGGCCAAGGCAGCACCGCCGATGGTGGGGCTCGACCTCGCCAAGGTGGCCAGCACCACCGAGCGCTACGACTGGCAGCAGACCGAATGGGTGCTGGGCAGCGGTTACGGCACGCGCGAATCGGCCCGCTTCAAGGTGGTGGCCTACGACTTCGGCGTGAAGAAGAACATCCTGCGCATGCTGGCCGAGCGCGGCTGCGAGGTCACCGTGGTGCCGGCCACCACGCCGGCTGCCGAGGCGCTGGCCATGGCGCCGGATGGCGTGTTCCTCTCCAACGGCCCGGGCGATCCGGAGCCCTGCGACTACGCCATCGATGCTGCGCGCACGCTGATCGACAGCGGCAAGCCGGTGTTCGGCATCTGCCTGGGCCACCAGATCATGGCGCTGGCCAGCGG
>ERZ795053.594-NODE-594-length-46201-cov-15.593226_pt1 | contig 46201 bp, 39 predicted proteins | sample MGYA00375137_ERZ795053 | MGnify/ENA primary metagenome ERZ795053 (study PRJEB30182, sample SAMN05720284) | activated sludge metagenome | isolation source: Anaerobic digester | place: Hong Kong | collected 2014-12-17 ... | reverse complement strand
CTCCCGTCACCTCCCTGAATATTGACACGGAGTACGAAGCGCTGCTGGCCGCTGGTGATCCCAACTACCTGTTCCCGGATTTTTCCGAAGACACCCGCGCCACCACATTCTACACCACCGGCACCACTGGCCTGCCCAAAGGCGTGTATTTCAGCCACCGGCAACTGGTCTTACACACCTTCGGCGTGATGACGGCGGTGGCAGGGAGCGGACAAGGCCACATCAGCCGCGACGATGTGTATTTGCCGATCACCCCGATGTTTCACGTTCACGCCTGGGGCGTCCCTTATATCGCCACAGTGATGGGCTTAAAACAGATCTATCCGGGCCGCTATGTGCCAGATCACCTGCTGCGCCTGATTCAGCGGGAAAAAGTGACGTTTTCCCACTGTGTGCCAACCATCCTGCAAATGCTGCTCGCCAGTCCGGTCGTCGACGAGGTCGACCTGTCGCGTTGGAAGGTGGTCATCGGCGGGTCAGCATTGCCGCAAACCTTGGCGCAGCAGGCCCGCGCTCGGGGCGTGGACGTGTTTACTGCCTACGGCATGTCGGAAACCTGCCCGATTCTGACCCTAGCGCAACTCAAACCGCACATGCTGGACTGGGATGAAGAGCGGCAGTTGGACATTCGCTGTAAGACCGGGTTACCGGTACCACTGGTCGAACTGCGTGTGGTGGATGAGGCGATGAACGACTTGCCGCATGACGGCAAGACGCCGGGCGAGGTAGTGGTTCGCACACCCTGGTTAACTCAGGGTTATCTCAAGGATCCCAGGAATTCCGAAGCGCTGTGGCGCGGCGGCTATCTGCACACCGGCGATATTGGGGTCATCGATGAGGAGGGCTATCTCAAGATCACCGACCGGCTCAAGGACGTGATCAAGACCGGCGGCGAGTGGGTCTCCTCGCTGGAGCTGGAAAACCTCATCCTCAAGCATCCTGCGATCGAAGAAACCGCGGTGATCGGCATGCCCGATCCCAAGTGGGGCGAACGACCGCTGGCAGTGGTCGTCCTCAAGGCTGGGCAGGAAGCTAGCGAGGCCGATGTCAAGGCGCTGCTCCAGGATTTCGCGGCCAAGGGCATCATTTCCAAATACGGGGTGCCGGATCGCGTGGTCTTCGTGGACGTACTGCCCAAGACCAGCGTCGGCAAGCTCGACAAAAAGTTGATGCGCGAGCAATACACGACTGGGTAGCGGCCTGTTGCGGGGAATGACGTCGTCAGAGACTCTACTGCAGAGCCTCCCCCCTTTGAAAAAGGGGGGCCGGGGGGGATTTTGACGAGCAACGGCCATCCACGGCGTTCAAATCCCCCCCCTCACCCCCCTTTGCTAAAGGGGGGAACTCAGAATTCAAAATTTATTGAGAAATCGATATAACTACATGAAGACAGGAGGAGCGACATGAAAATTCTCGTCGCCGTGAAACGGGTAGTCGACTACAACGTCAAGGTTTACCCCAAGGCGGACGGCTCCGGCGTGGAGATCGCCAACGTCAAGATGAGCATGAATCCTTTCGATGAAATCGCCGTGGAGGAAGCGGTGCAACTGAAGGAATTGGGCAAAGCGACGGAGATCGTTGCGGCCTCCATCGGCGTCAGTCAGTGCCAGGAGGTGCTGCGCGCAGCGCTGGCCATGGGCGCTGACCGGGCCATCCTGGTCGAGACCGACGCTGCGCCCGAACCGCTGGTGGTTGCCAAGCTGCTGAAAATCCTGGTCGAACGCGAACAGCCGGACCTGGTGATCCTCGGCAAACAGGCGATCGACGACGACTGCAATCAGACCGGGCAGATGCTGGCGGCGCTGCTCGGCTGGGGACAAGGCGCTTTCGCCTCCAGGCTCATATTGGGCAAGCAAGAAATCGAGGTCACCCGTGAGATCGACGGCGGGCTGGAGACCGTGGCGCTCAAGCTGCCGGCGGTGATCACCGCCGACTTACGGCTCAATGAACCCCGCTATGTCAAGCTGCCCAACATCATAAAGGCCAAGAAGAAGCCGTTGACGACCTTGAATCCGGGCGACCTGGGCGTCGTGTTGGCCACCCAACTGACCACGCTGAAGATCGCCGAACCGCCCAAGCGCGAAGCCGGCGTCAAAGTCGCCGATGCGGCGGAACTCGTCGCCAAACTCCGAAACGACGCCAAGGTGATTTGATATGACCCACCTCTTAGTCATTGCAGAACATGACCACGCCACATTGAAAGCGGCCACTCTGAATACGGTGAGCGCTGCGCAGAACATCGGCGGCGAGATTCACCTGCTGGTGGCGGGAAACCACTGCGCCAGCGCCGCCGCCGCCAGCGCCAAGATTTCCGGGGTCACCAAGGTGCTGCAAGTGGATGCCGACCACTACGCCCATCCGCTTGCCGAGGACCTTGCGGTGCTGATCGCCGGATTGGCCAAAGATTACAGCCATGTGCTGGCCCCGGCCACCACCTTCGGCAAGAACCTGATGCCTCGGGTAGCGGCGCTGCTCGACGTTACCCAGCTATCCGATATCGTCGGCGTGGAGAACGCGGATACCTTTGTCCGTCCGATCTATGCCGGCAGCATGTTGGCTACGGTGCGGTGCAGCGCCCCGGTCAAAGTGATTACGGTGCGCAGCACCGCTTTTGCGGCGGCCGCCAGTGAGGGCGGCGCGGCGCCAATCGAAATGGTTCCCGCAGCGCCGCCACTGGGCGTGACCCGCTTTGTCGGCCAGGAACTGACTACGTCCGAGCGCCCCGAGCTGACCGCTGCCCAAGTGGTCATCGCCGGTGGTCGCGGCATGGGTTCGGGCGAGGATTTCAAGCTTCTGGAAGGCATCGCCGACCAGCTCGGCGCGGCGGTGGGCGCCTCGCGCGCGGCGGTGGACGCCGGTTTTGCGCCCAACGATTACCAGATTGGTCAGACCGGCAAAATCGTCGCGCCTGAACTCTATATCGCCGTGGGTATTTCCGGCGCCATCCAGCACCTGGCCGGGATGAAGGACAGCAAAACCATCGTCGCCATCAACAAAGACGAAGAAGCGCCCATTTTTCAGATCGCCGATTACGGCCTTGTCGGCGACTTATTCAAGGTGCTGCCCGAGCTGTCCGCCGAGCTGGATAAACTCCCACCCGCCTGAGGAGGCGACCCATGACGACTTATCTTGCGCCAACCCGCGACATGCGGTTTGTGATCGAGGAACTGGCCGGTCTGGACCGGCTGACCGGCCTGCCAGGCTACGAGGAGGCGACGCCGGATCTGATTGAAGCGGTTCTGGACGAAGCGGCCAAGCTGGCCGGTGAGGTGCTGGCCCCGATCAACAAAACCGGCGACGCACAGGGTGTGCGCCTGGAGGCGGGCGGTGTGCTCGCCGCCAATGGTTTCAAGGCCGCCTATCAGCAATTTGTGGATGGCGGCTGGAACGGCATCAGCAGCGCTCCCGACTATGGCGGCCAGGGTCTTCCGGAACTGGTGCTGGCGGCCACTGTGGAGATGTGGAATGCGGCGAATACGTCCTTTGCCTTGTGCCCCCTGCTGAACGCTGGCGCGACCGAAGCGCTCAAGCAGCACGGTTCGGATGCGCTGAAGGCGCAATATCTGCCAAACATGGTCAGCGGCGTATGGACTGGCACCATGAACCTGACCGAGCCGCAGGCGGGTTCCGACCTCTCAGCGGTGCGCACCAAGGCGGTGCCCGAGGCTGATCACTACCGGCTTTATGGCCAGAAAATATTTATTACCTGGGGCGATCACGACCTGACCGACAACGTCATCCATCTGGTGCTGGCGCGCACCCCGGATGCCCCCGAGGGGGTCAAAGGCATCTCGCTGTTCCTGGTCCCCAAATTTCTGGTCAACGCCGATGGTTCGCTCGGCCCACGCAACGATGTTCATTGTGTATCTATCGAGCACAAGCTGGGCATCCACGCCAGCCCTACCTGCGTGATGAGCTTCGGTGATCGAGACGGTGCCATCGGTTACCTGGTGGGCCGGGAGAACAAGGGACTGGCCCACATGTTCACCATGATGAACGAGGCCCGCCAGAAGGTTGGCATCCAGGGCCTGGGAATCGCCGATCGCGCCTACCAGCAGGCGCGCGACTATGCCAAGGACCGGATTCAGGGCCGTCCCTTGGATCAGAAATCCGGTGATCGCGTCGCCATCATTCAACACCCAGATGTGCGGCGCATGCTGATGACCATGAAATCCCAAGTCGAAGCCATGCGCGCTTTTGCCTATGTGATGGCCGCCGATATGGATCTCGCCCACAAACATCCAGACGCCGCCGAGCGCCAGCGTCGCCAGGCGCGGGTGGATTTGTTAATCCCGGTGGTCAAGGGTTGGTGCACCGAGTTGGGCGTGGAGATTGCTTCCATCGGGGTTCAAGTTCACGGCGGCATGGGTTATGTCGAGGAGACGGGCGCCTGTCAATATCTGCGTGACGCGCGCGTCGCCCCGATCTACGAGGGGACCACGGGCATCCAGGCCGCTGATCTGGTCGGCCGGAAACTCGTCATGGACCAGGGTAAAGCGATGGCGGAATTGATTCAGGAGATGTACAGCGTTCAGGCTGAACTCGCTCAGGCCGATAGCATCGAACTGATAGCCATCGGTGAATCGCTGACAGCGGGCGTCCAAGCTCTGGAGCAGGCGACCCAATGGGTGTTGCAGACGTTCAGCCGGGACCCTAATGCCGCCATCGCTGCTTCGAGAAATTATCTGATGCTGACGGGTTTTGTCTGCGGTGGCTGGCAGATGGCGCGGGCAGCGCGGGCGGCTAAGGTGAAACTTGATACCGGGGAAGATCCCGGATTCTACAGCGCTAAATTGGCCACCGTGCGCTTCTACACTGAACAAATCCTTCCTCAAGCGGACGCCCTGCTCAAGATCGTGCGCAGCGGCGGCTCAAGCGCCCTAGCGCTGCCAGCAGAACAGTTCTGAACCTTGCTACGGGGCGCTACTGCGCCCCGTTAACGACCTCCCAGCAAGCTACGGGGGTATATCGCCCTGATCATCCCGGCGCCGGTTCAAACTCCACTAGTTCCGCCCCATCGCTCACCTGATCGCCAACCGCAAACCGGAAGGACTTGACCCTCCCGCGCGCCGGAGCAGTCAGCGTGTGCTCCATCTTCATCGCCTCCAAAATCAGCAACGGCGCACCCTTCTCCACCAGCACGTCCACCTGCGTCAGCAAAGCGATCACGCTGCCGGGCATCGGCGCCAGCAACCCGCCTTCCTGCCCGCCGCCTTCACCGCTGTAGTACAACGGATCAACCCGCGCCAGCGGCCAGGCGCGGCCGTAAAGGAACACATACCGTCGCTCCCCAGCCACCACCACCGTCGCATTCAACCGCAACCCACCCAGATCCGCCCACAGCATATCGTTCGGCCCCAGCTCGCCCCGCACCCGCGTCTCCTGCCCATCCAGCTCCAGCACATAACCGCGCTCGGCGTAACGCACCCCCACGGTTTTCTCCAGCTCCCCGGCCCGGAACAATAAACGGCGTTTTGCTCGGGAATTGAGCCGCCAGCCATCGCGCCAGTGCCAGGGCGACAACGGATCGGTATGCGTGGCCGCTTCCGTGTTCGCCCGCACCTCCTCGCGCAACAGCGTCGCTAGCGCCGCTACCAGGAACACTTCACGGGGAATGGGCGCGTCAGTAGCGAAAACGAAATCCTGTTCGCGCTCAATCAGTCCGGTATCCAGATCAGCCCGCGCAAAGGCCGGCGAAGCCACCAGCCGCGACAGGAAATCCACATTGTTGGCAACGCCGACAATCCGGTATTGCGCCAGCGCTTGCAGCATCCGGGCCAGCGCCTGCTCCCGGCTAACATCCCAGACAATCAGCTTGGCAATCATCGGATCGTAGAATGGGCTGATCTCATCGCCCTCCTCCACCCCGGTATCGACCCGGACATGCAGACTCTCTTCCGGCAGGGCCAGATGCACCAATTGACCCGTGGACGGCAAAAAACCCTTGGCCGGATCTTCCGCGTAAATCCGCGCTTCCAGCGCGTGGCCGTGGATTTGCAACTGTTCCTGCGTCAGCGGCAACGGCTCTCCCCACGCTACGCGCAACTGCCACTCCACCAGATCCAGCCCGGTGATCATCTCCGTCACCGGATGCTCGACCTGCAATCGCGTATTCATCTCCATGAAATAAAATGCGCCATCCGGGTTGACGATAAATTCCACGGTTCCAGCCCCGACATACCCAACCGCCTGCGCCGCCGCAACCGCCGCCTGACCCATTGCCACGCGACGTTCCGGCATCATCCCCGGCGCAGGCGCTTCCTCCAGCACCTTCTGATGCCGGCGCTGCACCGAACAGTCCCGTTCAAACACATATACGAGATTGCCGTGGGTATCCCCGAACACCTGGATTTCCACATGACGCGGACGCGCCAGATATTTTTCGATCAGCACCCGTGCATCGCCAAAGGCCGACGCCCCTTCCCGCTGACAGGACGCCAGCGCCGCCGCAAAATCATCCGCGCGCTCCACTACGCGCATTCCCTTTCCGCCGCCGCCGGCGCTGGCTTTGATCAGCAGCGGATAACCGATCTGGTCAGCTTGCTCCTGCAGAAAATCCGGTTCCTGGCGATCGCCGTGATAACCCGGAATCAATGGAAGGCCCGCCTGCGCCATCCGCGTTTTAGCAACGCTCTTGGAGCCCATGACGCGAATTGCCTCGACGGGCGGTCCGATGAATACGATGCCGCTGGCGGCGCAAGCCTCGGCGAAATCCGGATTCTCGGACAGAAAGCCGCTGCCGGGATGAATGGCTTGCGCGCCGGTTTGCCGGGCGGCGGCGATAATCCGCTCAATGGACAAATAACTGTCCTTTGCAGCAGCAGCACCGATCAGCACCGCCTCCCGGGCCAAACGCACCGGGCGAGCATCCGCATCCGCTTCGGAATACACCGCAACCGTAGCGATGCCCAGACGATGCGCGGTTTTAATAACCCGACAGGCGATTTCCCCCCGGTTCGCGATCAGAATTTTCTGAAACATCGCTCTATCTCTCCGTCACGGCAATCCAGGTCGCCGCTCGCTTTTCCAGAAACGCCGCCAATCCCTCCCGGGCCTCTGGCGTTGCGCGCAGGGTCGCAATACGTCGGGCGGTATCCTCCATCAGCGCATCGCTCATCGGCTCACCAGCGACCGCCCGAATTAACGCTTTCGCCTCCGCCTGCGCTTGCGGCCCGCCTGGCAACAGCGCCTCAATCAGTTGTTGGATGCGGGCGTCCAACTCTTCCGGCGCAGCCACTTCATGGGCCAGACCGATCTCCCAAGCGCGCTGAGCGTTAATCCGTTCCGCGGTCTGAAAATAGCGATACGCCTGCCGCTGCCCGATCGCCCGGATCACATAAGGACTAATGGTCGCTGGCGTAATCCCGAAGCGCACCTCCGAAGTGGCGAACACCGCCCGAGTTGAAGCAACGCACAGATCACAAGCTGCCGCCAGGCCCATCCCGCCGCCCAGCGCCGCGCCCTGCACCCGGGCAATTGTCGGCTTGCGCAATTCCGCCAGGGTGCGCAGCATCGCCGCCAACCGCCGAGCGTCTTCCAGATTGTCCTCGACCGATGCCTGACCCGCCGCTTTCATCCAGTTCAGATCCGCGCCCGCCGAAAAGCTCTTGCCACGACCGGCCAGAACCACCACGCGCACGTTGGCATCGGCATCCAGCATCCGGCAGGCGTCGGTCAATTCAGCAATCAACTGCGGATTAAAGGCGTTGTGCAATTCCGGGCGATTCATCCAGAGCGTCGCGACCAGCCCGACAGATTCGATTTCCAGCGTTGCGTACATGACTTACATCCTGAAAACGCCATAGCGGGTTGGCGGAATCGGCGCATTCAGCGCCGTGGAAAGAGACAGGCCGAGAATGCGCCGGGTCTGCGCGGGGTCGACCACCCCGTCATCCCACAAGCGGGCCGTCGCGTAGTAGGGATGGCCCTGCTCCTCATACCGTTCGCGGATCGGCGCTTTGAACGCCTCTTCGTCTTCCTTGCCCCAGACGCCGCCGCTGGCCTCAATGCCATCCCGGCGCACGGTCGCCAGTACGCTGGCCGCTTGCTCGCCGCCCATCACCGAAATCCGGCTGTTCGGCCAGGTCCACAGGAAGCGGGGTGAGTAAGCGCGTCCGCACATTCCGTAATTACCCGCGCCGAAACTGCCGCCGATCAGTACCGTGATCTTGGGAACCTGCACAGTCGAAACCGCGGTGACCATCTTCGCTCCGTCCTTGGCGATGCCGCCATTTTCATACTTGCGGCCTACCATGAAACCGGTGATGTTTTGCAGGAATACCAGCGGGATGCCGCGTTGCCCACACAGCTCAATAAAATGCGCGCCTTTCTGGGCCGACTCGCTGAATAGAATGCCGTTGTTAGCGACCACCCCCACCGGGTAGCCGTGGAGTTGGGCGAAACCGGTGACCAGCGTCGCACCATATCGGGTCTTGAATTCGTCAAAGCGCGACCCGTCCACCAGCCGAGCGATAATCTCCCGCACATCATAGGGCTTGCGGGTGTCGGTCGGGACAATGCCGTAGATTTCCTCGGGGTCGTAAACCGGCGCTTCACCCTTGCCCAGCGCCAGATTGACCGGTTTGACGCGGTTGAGATTGGCCACAATCCGCCGGGCGATGTACAGCGCATGGGCGTCATTTTCCGCCAAATGGTCGGCCACCCCGGACAGCCGGGTATGTACATCGCCGCCGCCCAGATCCTCCGCCGTGACCACCTCCCCGGTCGCCGCCTTCACCAGCGGCGGCCCCCCCAGAAAAATGGTGCCCTGATTTCTGACAATCACCGTCTCGTCCGACATGGCCGGCACGTAAGCGCCGCCCGCGGTGCAGGACCCCATGACGACGGCAATCTGCGGAATGCCCTGGGTCGACATATTCGCTTGATTGAAGAAGATGCGGCCAAAGTGATCCCGGTCGGGAAACACCTCATCCTGCTTGGGCAGAAATGCCCCGCCCGAATCCACCAAATAGATACATGGCAGATGATTCTGCTCGGCGATTTCCTGGCCGCGTAGATGCTTCTTCACCGTCAGCGGATAGTACGTTCCACCCTTCACCGTGGCGTCGTTGGCGATAATCATGCATTCCACGCCCTGCACCCGGCCAATCCCGGCAATCGCGCCTGCTGCCGGGGCTTCATTGTCGTACAGACCATACGCCGCCAGTTGCCCGATTTCCAGGAATGGCGTCCCCGGATCCAGCAGATGATTCACCCGCTCCCGGGGCAGCAGCTTGCCGCGCGCCACATGCTTCTGTCGAGCGGCTTCGCTGCCGCCCAGCGCCGCCTGTGCGATCTTCTCGCGCAAATCGGCGACCTGAGCGCGCATCGCCTCTGCATTCGTCTGGAACTCGGCGGAGCGGGGATTGATCCGGGAAGTGATTACGCTCATTTCAAGCGCTCTCGGCGAACAGTTCCCGGCCAATCAGCATCCGGCGGATTTCCGAGGTACCCGCGCCGATTTCATACAGCTTGGCGTCCCGCCACAAGCGGCCGGTGGGGTATTCATTGATATAACCGTTACCGCCCAGCGTCTGAATCGCCTCCCCGGCCATCCACGTCGCTTTTTCCGAAGCGTACAGAATCACGCCCGCTGCATCTTTGCGCAGGGTGCGGGCATGGTCCGCCCGGTCGCAGGACTGCCCGACCGCGTAAACATAAGCGCGGCAAGCCTGCCAGGTGGTGTACAGGTCCGCCAGCTTGCCCTGCATAAGTTGAAATTCGCCAATCGGCGTCCCGAACTGCTGGCGATCATGCAGGTACGGAACCACCACATCCATACAGGCCGCCATGATGCCCAGCGGCCCGCCTGCCAGCACCGCACGTTCATAATCCAGTCCGGACATCAACACCTTAACGCCGTTTCCGACCCCGCCCAGCACATTCTCCTCCGGCACTTCGCAGTCATCGAAGAACAGCGGATAGGTATTGGAGCCGCGCATTCCCAGCTTGTCCAGGTGCGAGCCGTGGCTGAAGCCCTTGAAATCCTTTTCCACGATGAAAGCCGTGATGCCCTTGGGGCCGGCGTTGATATCCGTCTTGGCGTAGATGATCAGCGTCTGGGCGTCACCGCCGTTGGTGATCCACATCTTGCCACCGTTAAGCACATAACAGTCGCCTTTTTTATCCGCCCGCAGTTTCATCGACACCACATCGGAACCCGCGTTGGCCTCGGACATGGCCAGTGCTCCAACATGTTCGCCGGACACCAGCTTGGGCAGATACCGGGCTTTCTGTTCCATCGTCCCGTTGCGGTGAATCTGGTTCACGCACAGGTTGGAATGTGCGCCATAGGAGAGTGCGACGGCGGCGGACGCTCGTGAGAGTTCCTCCATAACGACGATATGGGCCAGATAACCCATGTTGACGCCGCCGTATTCTTCGTCGACGGTTATGCCGATCAGGCCCAGTTCACCGAATTTAGGCCACAAATCGGCGGGAAATTGGTTGTCATGGTCGACTTGGGCGGCCCGGGGGGCGATTTCCTTGCGGGCGAAAGCCGAAACCGTCTCGCGCAGCATGTCGATGGTTTCGCCCAGATGAAAGTTCAGGCTATATAAAGACATAACTTCTCCTGGTGGGCACGGCAAGTCCTGTGGGCGTTCCTGCGCCCTCAGCGCCGGGTTTTATTTGAATGATTTTGCAAACCCTGTTTTGTCGCGGAAGTTTATTTACGCTCACCAGAGAGAATAGTTCTTTTTGAGGAAAATCACTTGAATTACTGCCGGTCCGCGAATGACCAATAATTGCGCTTCATTCATCGATCCCTTCAGCATCCCAATGATCTAAACTACAAACAAGCCTTTCCAGTAAAACGCCTAATTCAGTCACCAGACAATGGTGAAAAGGGGAAAGATCATGAGATCGCTTTTGGCAGTAATGATAGGATTGATAGCGATGGTTTCCTTGACGATTTGTCGTGCGGAGGAACCTACAGTCAAACTGGGAGCGCTTTATAATCTGACTGGCGGCATGTCCTCTATCGACGCGCCAGCCTGGCGCGGATCGCAATTGGCAGCCAAGCGCTTGAATGAGAAAGGCGGAGTGTTGGGTGGAAGAATGTTGGAACTTCTGGTCATCGATACCAGGACCGATATCCCGACTATCAAGGAAGCCGCCTTAAAATGGATCGCAAAGCCGGTCGTGGCTGGCCTGGGATACAGCGATAGCGATTCAGTATTGGCGGCAGCGCCTGTCTTTGAAAAACAGAGTATTCCCTTTCTGACCACAGGCGCGACCGATCCATCGCTGCCGCAGAAGATTGGGCGCTTCATGTTTATGACCCCGTTTGGCGATAATGATCAGGCCTATGCTATGGCGGATTTCGCCTATAAAACTCTTAATGCCCGCAATGTCGCGGTATGGATTAATGAATCCACTGACTTCACGCGCGTTCTAGCTAAGTTCTTTAAAGAACATTACCGTGAACTCGGAGGTAAGATTGTTGAGGAATACACTTTTCAAGCGGACCAAAGAGATTTTTCCACCGCTATCGAAAATCTGAAGCAGCTCTCTCCTCAACCGGATGTCATCTTTATTTCCGGTAACCCGGAAGATGCAATGCCCACGGTGCAACAATTGCGGGAAGCGCGCATTCAGCTTCCTATCCTGAGCGGAGATGGTTTTGACATCGACTTGCTGGCACTGTTGGCTAAACCGGAAAACGCAGACAGCGTCTATTTCACCACACACGCCTATTTCGAGTCGAAAAGACCGGAAGTAGCCGATTTCGTCAAGGCTTATCGGGAAGAGTACGGCCAAGCCCCGGAAAATTCCTTTGCAGCGTTAGGCTATGATGCGGTGAACCTGTTGGCCAATGCCATCGAACGAGCCGGTAACACCGAGGGCGCAGCCATTGCCAAGACCCTGACTGAAACCCGCGAATTCAAGGCGGTGACCGGCGATATCTCTTTCACGAGACCCAATCGTGTTCCCGTCGTCCCTGTAGGTATCGTGGCCATCAAAGATCAGAAGTACCACTTGATGACCACCTGGACACCATAAGGCAGTGGAGTCTCCCCAAAATTCCATTTCATCGACTACGCTTTTTCTAAACGCCGCGCCGGCAGAGTCCCCGTCCGCCGTCCCGGTGATGACAACAATAAAACGGTGATGAGACCGAATCCGGCTTCCCAGCGAACCGGGAATCGGCTGGAGGAGAATGATGTCTTCAGGAACACCCACGGCGACGCCGGAGGGCGTACAGACCTTCCCGCGCCTGCTTTTCCGTCACGCCGAAGTGCGGGGAGACGCCCCGGCCATCCGCGAAAAGGATCTTGGCATCTGGCAAGCCTGGACTTGGTCCGACGTGGCCGAACGAGTGCGCGCCTTGGCCAGCGGCCTGGCGGCGTTGGGCTTCAAGCGCGGCGATAACCTGGCCATCATCGGCGACAACCGTCCTCACCTGTACATGATGATGAGCGCCGCCCAATGTCTCGGGGGCGTCCCGGTGCCGCTCTATCAAGACGCCGTCGCCGATGAAATGCTCTTCGTCCTCCAGGACGCCGCTATCCGCTTCGCCGCTGTCGAAGATCAGGAGCAGATCGACAAACTGCTAGAAGTGTTGCATCTGGCGCCCAGGCTTGAACACATCATTTACGACGACCCGCGCGGGATGCGCCACTACACGGAACCCTTTCTTCACGACATCTACGCTCTGATGGAGATGGGACGGATTCACAACCGCAATCATCCCGATTTCCTCAACGCCGAGATCGCACAGGGACAGAGTCACGATGTCTCGGTCATGCTCTACACCTCCGGCACCACCGGTAAACCTAAGGGCGTCTGTCAAACTCACGCCGCTTTCATCGCTTCCGCTCGGGGAGGCCAGCAGATCGATCGACTCAGCCCAGATGGCGATATTCTGTCTTACCTGCCCATGGCCTGGGTCGGCGATCACCTGTTCTCTTTCGCCCAGGCGCTGGTCGTCGGCTTTACCATCAACTGCCCGGAATCCGGCGACACGGTGATGACCGACCTGCGTGAAATCGGTCCAACCTATTACTTCGCGCCGCCCCGAGTGTTTGAAAGCCTCCTGACCTCGGTCATGATCCGCATGGAAGATGCCGGGGTGATCAAACGTCGCCTGTTCCACTATTTCCTGGGCGTGGCCAAACGCTGCGGCAGCGCCATTCTCGACGGCAAGCCGGTCGCTCTCGGTGAGCGGCTTTTGTATGGACTGGGAACCCTGCTGATTTACGGTCCTCTGCGCAACGTCCTGGGCCTGAGCCGCATCCGCGTCGCCTACACCGCCGGCGCCGCCATCGGCCCGGAACTGTTCAGTTTCTACCGCTCCATCGGCGTCAACCTCAAACAACTCTACGGCCAGACTGAAACCTGCGCTTATGTCTGCCTGCAACCGGACGGTCAGGTCAAACCCAGCAGCGTCGGCGCGCCGGCCCCAGGCGTGGAGATCAAAATCGCCGACAACGGCGAGGTGCTGGTTAAAGGTCCGATGCTGCTCAAGGAGTACTACAAACGGCCTGACGCCACGGTCGAGTCCATCAACGATGAGGGCTATTTCATGACCGGCGACGCTGGGTTCATCGACGCCGACGGGCATTTGAACATCATCGACCGCGCTAAGGATGTTGGCAAATTGGCCAACGGCGCGATGTTCGCCCCGAACTACATCGAAAACAAACTCAAATTTTTCCAGCATATCAAGGAAGCCGTCTGTTTCGGCCATGATCGCGACCAGGTTTGCGCGTTCATCAACATTGATGTCGGCGCAGTGGGTAACTGGGCCGAGCGGCGCAATATCGCCTATTCCGGCTACACCGATTTGACCAGTAAGCCCCAGGTTCATGAACTGATCAAAACCTGCGTCGAAGAAGTCAACGCCACTCTCGCCCAGGATGTCATGGTGGCGGATTCCCAGATTCACCGCTTTTTCATCCTGCACAAGGAACTCGATCCCGATGACGACGAATTGACCCGAACCCGCAAGGTGCGGCGCAACTTCGTCGCCAAAAAATACCAGGTGCTGATCGACGCCTTGTATAGCGGCAAGACCTCGCAATTCATTGAAACCGAGGTCAAGTTTGAGGATGGCCGGCGCGGCAAGGTGTCCGCTGATCTCCAGATTATCGAAGCCGGAACCTTTCAACCGCGCAGCAGGCGGCGTAGATCATGAGCAAGCAAATCGGCGAGGTTATTCTCGACCTGCAAAGCATTTCGCTGCGCTTTGGCGGAGTCAAGGCCCTGACCGACATCTCCTTCGATGTGTGCGAACACGAAATCCGCGCCATCATCGGCCCGAACGGGGCGGGTAAAAGCTCAATGCTGAACGTCATCAACGGGGTTTATCACCCCCAGGAAGGCGTCATCATCTTCCACGGTCAGGAACGCAAACGCATGGAACCACATCACGCCGCAACTCAGGGCATTGCTCGCACTTTCCAGAACATCGCCCTGTTTAAAGGCATGAGCGTCCTCGACAACATCATGACTGGACGCATCACCCGGATGAAAGCCAGTTTTCTCGAACATGCGCTGTGGCTGGGCCGGGCACAACGGGAGGAATTGGAACACCGGAAAAAAGTGGAGGAAGTCATCGACTTTCTGGAAATCCAGCATATCCGCCGCACTCCGGTCGGGCGTCTGCCCTACGGTCTGCAAAAGCGGGTGGAGCTGGGCCGGGCGCTGGCCGCTGAGCCGTCCATGCTGCTGCTGGATGAGCCGATGGCCGGCATGAACGTCGAGGAAAAACAGGATATGTGCCGTTTCATTCTGGACGTGAACGACCAGTTCGGCACGACCATCGTCCTGATCGAACATGACATGGGGGTGGTCATGGATATTTCCGACCGCGTCGTAGTGCTCGACTACGGGAAAAAGATCGGCGACGGCCTGCCGGACGAAGTGAAAAGCAATCCGGATGTCATTACCGCCTATCTGGGCGTGAGTCATTGAGGAGACCGGGACCATGCAATTTTTTCTGGAAGTCCTGATCAGCGGCCTGCTGTCCGGGGTGATGTACGCGCTGGTCGCCCTGGGTTTTGTGTTGATTTACAAGGCGTCCGGCGTGTTCAACTTCGCACAAGGGGCGATGGTGTATCTTGCTGCGTTGTCGGTCGTCGGTTGCATGGAGCACGGCGCGCCCCTGTGGCTGGCGATCATCCTAGCCTTCATCATCATGACGCTGTTCGGCATCGCTACCGAAAAATTCGTCCTGCGCAAACTGGTCAATCAGCCGCCGATCACGCTGTTCATGGCTACGATTGGTCTAGCGTTCTTCATCGAAGGGCTGGCCCCCATGATCTTTGGCAGCGACCCGCGCGGTCTCGATCTGGGCATTGTGGATGAGCCGATCATGGCGATTCTCGATGCCTGGGACATAGTGATCTCCAAATTCGACCTGGTCGCAGCCGGCGTAGCCGCCCTGTTGGTCACGACGCTGGCCCTGTTCTTTCAATACACCCGGATCGGTCGGGCCTTGCGTGCGGTGGCCGACGACCACCAGGCGGCGCTGTCCATCGGCATCCCCTTGCAGCATATCTGGGCCATCGTCTGGGGCATTGCCGGCTTCGTCGCCTTGATTGCGGGCTTGATGTGGGGCGCGCGCAACGGCGTGCAATTCGCCCTGACCTTCACTGCTCTCAAGGCGTTGCCCGTGCTGATCATCGGCGGCTTCACCTCGGTGCCGGGCGCCATTGTCGGTGGGCTGATCATTGGCGCTTCGGAAAAACTGGCGGAAATTTACCTGCCGCCGGTCATGCAATCCCTGTTCGGCGGCAATTTCGGCGGCATCGAAGGCTGGTTTCCCTACGTGCTGGCGCTGTTCTTCCTGCTGGCGCGTCCCGAAGGTTTGTTCGGCGAAAAGCATATTGACCGGGTATAAGGAGCGCCATCCATGATTTATCGCGAAGCCGGTCAATTCAAAACCCGTTACGCTGCCGATCAGCAAATTTTCCCGATTCGCCAGGATCGCATCAGCATACTCATCCTGCTCGCGATGGTCTTTCTGGTCATTCCAGCGATGGCCAGCGATTACTGGTTCTCGGCCATTCTCATCCCCTTCCTGATTTTTTCCCTGGCGGCGCTGGGGTTGAACATCCTCACCGGTTATGCCGGCCAGTTGTCGCTGGGTTCGGCAGCGTTCATGGCGGTCGGCGCCTACGCCGCCTACAATTTCCAGTTGCGCATCGAAGAGATCCCGATCCTGCTCTCTTTTGTTCTCGGTGGATTGACCGCAGCGGGCGTCGGCATTCTGTTCGGCCTGCCCAGTTTGTGGATCAAGGGCTTTTATCTGGCGGTTGCGACCTTGGCCGCGCAATTTTTCATTGTCTGGTGCTTGACCAAATTCCCCTGGCTGTCCAACTACTCCTCATCCGGCGTGATTTCCACCCAGAAGCTCATCCTCTTTGGTCACGAATTCACGTCCCCCCAGGAAAAATACCTGCTGGTGCTGACGATTGTGACGGTTATGGCGCTGGCGGCGAAAAACCTGGTGCGCTCGTCCACCGGTCGCGCCTGGATGGCGGTGCGCGACATGGACGTAGCCGCTGCGGTGATCGGCATTCGCCTGATGCCCACCAAACTGCTGGCGTTTGCCGTTAGTTCCTTCTACTGCGGCGTAGCGGGCGCGCTGTACGCCTTCTGCTATCTGGGATCGGTGGAGCCGGACGGCTTTTCACTGGATATGTCCTTCCGCATCCTGTTCATGATCATCATCGGCGGAGTCGGTTCGATTCTGGGCAGCTTCCTGGGCGCGGCTTTTATCCTGCTGTTGCCGATTTTCCTGGATATCACCCTGCCGCAAATCGCCGGTTTACTGGGGTTGCCCTTTTCCAATGCAACGGTCTCGCACATCCAGATTCTGTTATTCGGAACATTGATCATGTTTTTCCTGATCGTGGAGCCGCACGGCCTGGCCCGTCTGTGGCAAATCGGCAAGGAGAAACTACGTCTATGGCCCTTCCCCCATTAGGGGGTCATTCTCGAAAACAACTAATGTGGAGAAGAAATATGATTAAAGTCCGCAAGTCCGTACTGATGACCGCCGTATCCATCACCCTGTTTTCACAAGCGGCGCTGACTGCTGAGGAGCAGTTTTTCCCGGTGCTGTCCTACCGCGTCGGTCCCTACGGCGCCAATGGTCAAGCCTTTTTCGGTGGTTTCATTGACTACCTCAACTATGTCAACCTCAAAAATAATGGCATCAACGGCGTCAAACTGGTCTGGGAAGAGTGCGAAACCGAATACAACAACGCCAAGGGCATTGAGTGTTACGAACGTCTGAAGGACAAGGCCAAGGTTTCCACCGGCCCCATCCACACGATGTCGACGGGCGTGGCCTACGCGCTGATCGACAAATCAGTGGAAGACCATATCCCGCTGGCTATGGTGGGATATGGCCGCACCGACGCGGTCGACGGCTCGGTCTTTCCCTACGCCTTCCCGCTGGTTAGCACTTATCAGATGCAAGCCTCCGCTATCCTCAAGTTCATCAAGGAAAAGGAAAAGGGCAGTCTGGAAGGCAAAAAGATCGTCTATCTCTACCACGATTCCGCTTATGGCAAGGAGCCGATCGTCGCCCTGCAGGAAGAAGCCAAGCTGAACAAATTTGATTTGACGCTGATTCCCGTGGCCCATCCGGGCAACGAACAGGGCGCACAATGGCTGCAAATTCGCCGGGAACAGCCGGACTACGTCATTTTCTGGGGCTGGGGCGTGATGAACCAGACCGCCATCAAAGCCGCGCAGAAAGTCGGATTCCCCCGCGACCGAATCATCGGCTCCTGGTGGGCCGGTTCCGAAGAAGACACGATTCCCGCCGGTGACGCCGCCACCGGCTACATGTCTGCGACCTGGAACGTGTCCGGCAAAGATGTACCGCTCATTGCCGACATTGAAAAGGTGGTCTATGGCGCGGGCAAGGGCAACCTGCAAGACCCCTCCAGGATCGGCACCATTTTGTATAACCGGGGCGTTTCTGCGGCAGTACTCTCCATTGAGGCGATGCTCAAGGCGCAGGAGAAATATGGCAAGGAAAAACCGGTGACCGGCGAACAGGTGCGCTGGGGCATGGAAAATCTGGACATCACCGACGCCCGCTTGAAAGAAATCGGCGCGACCGATTTGTTGCCCGAAATTAAAACCTCCTGCATGGATCATGAGGGTTCCGGCAAAATTAAAATCCAGCAATGGGATGGCGCCCAGTGGGTCCCGGTTTCCGGCTGGATCGAAGGGAACAAGGAACTGATCCATCCGCTTTTCAAAGCCTCCGCCGAACAGTACGCCAAAGAAAAAGGCATCACGCCGCGCGACTGTTCAAAAGAAAGCTGATCGAAGGCGTTCCCACCTCCAAAGCTAGACCTCCTCCGTTTTATGGGCGAGGATTCAGGCAAGGGGTGGGCGCGAATGCCCATGCGTCCTGTCGCAACCGAATAATCGTATATGGCTGTCCAAACTGTCGCCGCTCCAGCGGCTGAGCGCTATTTAACCATCAATAACATCGAGGTCATTTACGACCATGTGATCCTGGTGTTGAAAGGAGTCTCGCTCAACGTACCCAAGGGCGACATCGTGGCCCTGCTCGGGGCGAACGGAGCGGGTAAAACCACGACGCTCAAAGCGATTTCCAACCTGCTGCGCGCTGAACGCGGCGATGTCACCAAAGGTTCCGTGGAATTCAAAGGGAACCGGGTTGATCAGCTTACCCCGAATGAACTGGTCAAACGCGGCGTCATTCAGGTCATGGAAGGCCGGCATTGCTTCGGCCATCTGACGATTGAGGAAAATCTGCTAACGGGCGCTTATACCCGCTCGATTTCTCGCGGCGGGCTGAAGAATGAACTGGAAAAGGTTTACCACTATTTCCCCCGGCTCAAGACCCGGCGTGGCTCCCAGGCCGGCTACACCTCCGGCGGCGAGCAGCAGATGTGCGTGATCGGTCGCGCGCTGATGGCCAAGCCGGAAATGATTCTGCTGGATGAGCCGTCTATGGGCTTGGCTCCACAGATCGTCGAAGAAATCTTTGAGATCGTAAAGGGCCTGAACAATCGGGAAAACGTCAGCTTTCTGTTAGCCGAGCAGAACACCATGATGGCGCTGCGCTATGCCGATTTCGGCTACATTCTGGAAAATGGCCGGGTGGTAATGGAAGGCGCTGCCGAGGAGTTGCGCACCAATGAAGACGTTAAGGAATTTTACCTGGGTATTTCTTCCTCCGGGCGCAAGTCCTTCAAAGACATCAAGCACTATCGCCGCCGCAAGCGCTGGTTGTCCTGAGAACGACGCTTGAAACCACCATGAAATTCGTCGACATCGACGGCATCCGCCTCGAATATATCCGCCTGCCCTCGGCCCACCGGCGCGAAGGAGCGCCGGTCATGGTCTTTCTACACGAAGGACTCGGTTCAGTTTCCCTCTGGCGCCAGTTCCCGCAGCAGGTCGCCGATGCCTGCGGTTGCGAAGCTGTGGTCTATTCGCGTGAAGGCTATGGCCACTCCGACCCAGCTCCTGCGCCGCGCACCTCGCGCTACCTGCATCGTCAAGGCATCGAGGTGTTGTCAGCATTGATTGATGCCCTGGAATTGAAACGGCCATTGCTCCTGGGCCATTCCGATGGCGCTTCGATTGCATTGCTGTGCGCCGGAGAAACCACGATACCTCTATCGGGCCTGATCGTGATGGCTCCTCACGTCATGGTCGAGGAAATCACCCTTACCGGTATCCGCAAAGCCGCCCAAGGGTCTCGCGCGACCGATCTGCAACAACGCCTGAGCCGCTACCATTCCGCGACGAATGCGGCGACCGTCGTGACCGCCTGGCGGGATATCTGGCTCGATCCCGTCTTTCGCGGCTGGAACATCGAGTCTTGCCTGCCCATGATCCGTTGTCCAGTTCTTGCCATCCAGGGCGAGGACGACGAATACGCCACCATGGAACAAATCGACCGGATTGCGGCCCAGGCCCCGGACGTCGACCTTTTCAAGCTGGCCGATTGTCAACACTCGCCACACCGGGACCAGCCACAAGCTGTAATCGAAGCTATTGTTGCTTTCGTCGACCGGGTGCTGGAAAAGTCCTTATCGCCGATCGGGAGATAAACATGATTTTTCAATGGGATGATCCCCTGCTGCTGGATTTGCAACTGACCGGGGAGGAACGTCTGATTCGTGACGCCGTGCGCGACTACTGCCAGAGCAAGCTGGCCCCGCGCATTCTGCAAGCATTTCGCAATGAGCACACCGACCCGCATATTTTCCGCGAAATGGGAGAAATCGGTCTGCTTGGTCCGACTATTCCCCTTGAATACGGCGGCGGCGGCCTCAGTTACGTGAGCTACGGCCTGATCGCTCGTGAAATCGAATGCATTGACTCTGGTTACCGCTCGCTGATGAGCGTGCAGTCGTCGCTGGTTATGGGGCCGATCCACGAGTTCGGAACCGAAGCGCAGAAGCAGAAATATCTGCTGAAACTGGCTACCGGCGAATGGATTGGCTGCTTTGGCCTCACCGAACCCGATCACGGTTCCGATCCGGGTTCGCTGATGACCCGCGCCCGCGCGGTTTCCGGCGGCTACTGTCTAACCGGCAGCAAAACGTGGATTACCAATAGCCCGATTGCCAACGTGTTCATCGTTTGGGCTAAAAACGACGCGGGTAAAATTCGTGGCTATATCCTGGAAAAGGGTATGAAAGGACTTTCAACCCCAATGATCCACGGCAAGATCGGTCTACGCGCGTCCATCACCGGTCAAATCGTCATGGACGAGGTCTTCGTGCCGGAGGAGAACGAATTCCCGGAGGTCAGCGGCTTAAAAGGACCCTTTGCCTGTCTAAATGCAGCCCGCTACGGTATTGCCTGGGGGGCGTTGGGCGCTGCCGAGGACTGCTGGCATCGCGCCCGTCAATACGTGCTTGACCGCCGTCAGTTCGGTCGTCCGCTCGCCGCTAACCAGTTGATCCAGAAAAAGCTGGCCGATATGCAGACGGAAATCGCTCTTGGGTTGCAAGCCTGCCTGCGCGTCGGGCGCATGAAGGATGAAGGAATTGCGTCGGTCGAAATGACCTCCATCATCAAACGCAATTCCTGCGGTAAGGCGCTGGACATCGCCCGCACAGCGCGCGACATGCTGGGCGGCAACGGCATTTCCGACGAGTACGGCGTCATCCGTCATCTGGTTAACCTTGAGGTGGTCAACACCTATGAAGGCACGCACGACATTCACGCCCTGATTCTGGGCCGCGCCCAGACCGGCATTCAGGCGTTTTCACGTTGATCAGGATAGCGAGCTTGCGGGAGCGGTGAGTGGCTTCGCGCGAAACCGTTCTACCAGCGGATCGGGAATGCCCGCTTCGGCGAAGCCTTTAGCGCGTAGTACACAGGCTGGACATTTCCCGCAAGGCGGCTGGATACCGTTATAGCAGGTCTGCGTATCCGCCAGTGCGGGCAATGCGCCAAGATCGCGCGCGAGACGCACGGTATCGGCTTTGGACTGAAACATCAGCGGAGTATGAATCGTAAGTTCGTACTCCATCCCTAAGCAGAGGGCGCGTTCCAGCGTTTGTAGGGTGGTTTGTCGGCAATCGGGGTAGCCACTGTAGTCGGTTTGCGCCACACCAGTGACTAAGTGATGAATACCTCGTGGGTAGGCCAGCGCTGCGGCAAAAGTCAGGAAAATTAGATTGCGGCCAGGCACAAAGGTATTCGGCAGGCCAGTTTTAGCATCCACACCGTCCCGGACCCCAATATTCGCATCGGTCAGCGCATTGCCGCCAAGCGCGGCGAAGGTGTTGATCGGCAGCACGGTCTGCGCCACACCGGCGCGCGCTGCAACTTGAGTTGCGCAGTCCAGTTCGATCCGGTGGCGCTGACCGTAATCAAAAGTCACGGCCTCGACATGGCCAGCGCCGAAACGACTCAGCGCCCAGTACAGGCAGGTTGTGGAATCCTGGCCACCAGACAGAACAACGAGGGCGCGCTCCATCATGAACAAACTCCGTTCAGTCAATCCCGGAATTTCGGCTTGCGTTTTTCCTGAAACGCCCGTACGCCTTCCTGCGACTCCTCAGTGCCATAGAACAAGCTGACCGCTTTCAACCCCAGTGATGACAGACCGGCAATGTGCGCGGTATCGGCGTTAAACGAGCGTTTCGCCAACTCCAGCGCGGTGGGACTTTTCTCCAGAATTTCCGCACACCAGCGATCGACTTCCGCATCCAGTTCGTCATCGGGAACCGCCTTGTTAGCCAACCCCATCTGCACCGCCTCCGCCGCCGTATATTGGCGGCAGAGATACCAGACCTCCCGCGCCTTCTTTTCGCCGATCACCCGCGCCATATAAGCCGTGCCAAATCCGGGATCGACCGAACCGACCTTGGGACCGACCTGCCCGAATTTGGCGGACTCCGCCGCGAGCGTTAGGTCGCACAACAGCGCCAGCACATGCCCGCCGCCAATCGCGTAACCCCGCACCTTGGCGATGACCGGCTTGGGAACATCACGGATCACGCTTTGCAATTCCTCCAGCGGCAGGCCAATCACGCCGCGCCCGTCGTAATGCCCGGCGTGCGCTGACTGGTCGCCGCCGGTGCAGAACGCCCGATGGCCAGCGCCGGTCAGGACAATGACGCCCACCGATCGATTCCAGCCTGCCTTGAGAAAGGCATCAATCATTTCCTCACAGGTCTGGGCGCGGAAGGCGTTGTATTTGTCAGGACGGTTGATCGTGATGGTGGCGACGCCATTCTTGATCTCGTAGAGGATGTCCTCATAGTCGGCGGTCATAACAGCCCCTTGGTTGGTTTGAGTTACTTGGGATTATAGGCAACAAACTCCATTTCAAATCGCCCCATCTGCGACGAACCGGGTAATTTCGCTTTCAGAAAATCCCCAGCCGATCAACCAATCGTGTGAGGCGTCGATCGGCTTGCCTGGCGGCCCCTGAATCGTTGCTGGGGTGCGGCTAAAGCGCGGCGCCGGAGCCGGTTGCGTCAAGCCAGCGAACTCAACAAAGGTTTCCCGCGCCTGGTTATGCGGATGAGCAGGCGCTTCTTCCATGCTCAGCACCGGCGTTACGCAAGCGTCGGTATTTTCAAAGAGCGCACACCATTCGTCCCGGGTTTTGGTGCGAAATGCTTCACGCAGACGCTCCTTCATCGGTCGCCAGGATTTTGGATTCCATTGCTGCCGGGGATCAGGGTCCATCACGCCACAACCTTCGAGCAAAATCTGGTAAAAATGCGGCTCAATCGGTCCGACCGCCAGCCATTTGCTGTCGGCGCATTGATAAGTATCGTAAAAGTGCGCGCCGCCATCGAGAAAATTGCGCTCCCGCTGATCCGTCCAGAACCCCATCGCTCGCAGGCTGTACATGGCGGACATCAGCAGGGCGCTGCCATCGGTCATGGCGGCGTCCACTACCTGGCCCTGGCCGGAATTCCGCGCTTCCAGAAGGGCGGCCAGGATACCCACGATCAGAAACATCGCGCCGCCGCCGTAGTCGGCAATCAAATTCAGCGGCGGGACGGGGCCGCTGTCGGCGCGGCCAATGGCATGCAGCGCCCCGGTGATCGCCAGGTAATTGATGTCGTGACCCGCGGTCTGCGCCAAGGGGCCTGTCTGACCCCAGCCGGTCATGCGTCCATAAACCAATCGCGGATTTCGCGCCAGCGCCACATCCGGCCCCAGACCCAGTCGTTCCATGACGCCGGGCCGGAAACCCTCGATCAGCGCATCTGCTGATTCGATCAGCCGCAGCGCCGTTACCTGACCTTCCGGGGATTTCAGGTCGAGCCGAAGCATGCGCCGCCCCCGATTGGGAATATTCTTTTCCGGGGAGAACAGGTTTGCTTCCGGGTTGGCTGTATCCCGGTTGAGTTGCACGACCTCTGCGCCTAGGTCGGACAGCAGCATCGCGGAAAAAGGCACCGGACCGAGTCCGGCGAATTCAATGACTTTAATGCCCTGCAAGGGTCCCATCGTATTTTGACCTTATTTAATCGTATGAATAGGGCTGCCTATTTCGCGCCCATGCGTAGCGCGCCATCAAGACGGATAATTTCGCCGTTAAGATAACCGTTTTCAATGATCTGGCGCACTAGGCTGGCAAATTCCTCCGGCTGGCCCAGGCGCGGCGGAAAGGGAACCACATTGCCCAGCGAGTCTTTCACCTCCTGGGGCATGCCCATCAACATCGGGGTTTCCATGACACCGGGCGCAATGGCCATCACCCGGATGCCATAGCGGCTGAGTTCCCGGGCGATCGGCAAAGTCATCGCCACCACGCCGCCCTTAGAGGCAGCATAAGCGGCCTGACCGACCTGTGCTTCAAAAGCAGCGATGGAAGCGGTATTGATGATGACGCCGCGTTCGCCGATCTCTCCCGGTTCATTACGCGCCATGGCGGTCGCGGCATGGCGCGTCAGGTTGAACACGCCGATCAGATTAATTTGCACAACCCTGGCGAACAGAGCCAATCCCGGCGGCTCCCCCTTGACGAGCACCTTTTCCGCTGGAGCGACGCCAGCACAGGTCACCAGGCCATGCAGCGCGCCGAATGCGCTTAAGGTCGCGTCGACCGCAGCCCGTCCACTGGCTTCATCAGCCACATCGGTCACTATGAAACGAGCAGCAACGCCCAGTTCAGCCGCCAGTACCTCCCCCGCCTCCCGGTTCAGATCGGCGATAGTCGCCTGACCTCCCGCCGCGACGAGCATCCGCACCGTAGCGGCGCCCAGACCGGAAGCTCCTCCAGTGACGAGAAAAACCCGGTGATCGATCTTCATGCCCATACCCCGACGTCATCATTGATTTTTACCAGAGTCAAAGTAAGTCTAATGGATAACGTCTTTTGCGCAACAGAGCATTGACTATTCTGGCGAATATTGCTGTTAAGAACCATATAATGCATCTTTATAATGAAAATCGGACCGACAGACCAAAGGGGAGCAACGTGAGTTATACCGTTACCGTATCGTTCGACCGCAAACGGGAATACGAGATCATGCTGCATGATGGCGAAATCCAGAGCATGGATAAGGATCAGGCGCGCGCTTGGCTGACCCGGGAATTCGAGGACCTGGAATGCGTACCGTCCAACCCGACCGGCAAAATTCTGCTGCTCGACATGGTTCTTAACGTTGCCCGGTACGGCGGCGAGGATCGCTTTGAGGAAGCGGGCGAATGGGCCAGAAGCTACGCGATAGCGGTCACGGTCGTCCTGGAGCGCCAGGTCATCCGGGTAGACGTTGGGAATTTTGTCGTCGGCTGAAACCAGGTGAAGTTCGCGTATCTCCTATTCCGTTCGCTGGAGTATGGCTAAAATCCAAAATTCGCCTAATCTACAGAATATTCAGTTCATCCTTGCCTTCCGCCTATCGCCAACGAGGTCCATCCTATTATGAACGCCGTGGTTCACGCCAAGGCTGAAAGTCGCCATTTACTATCCGGCAACGAAGCCGTCGCCCGCGCTGCCTGGGAAGCCGGTGTTCGCGTCGCCGCCGCCTACCCCGGCACTCCCGCCACCGAAATTCTGGAATACATCGCCCTCTATCCTGACATCTACTCCGAATGGTCGGTCAATGAAAAAGTGGCGGTGGAAGTCGCCATCGGCGCTTCCCTGGCCGGATCGCGCGCCCTGGCGGCGATGAAACACGTCGGTATGAACGTCGCCTCGGACGCCTTCATGACGCAATCGCTGGCTGGCGTGGTCGGCGGTCTGGTGATCGTGGTCGCTGACGATGTCGGTCTATCTTCCTCGCAGAATGAGCAAGATTCGCGCTACTGGGGCCGGTTTGGCCACCTACCGATTCTGGAGCCTGCCGATTCTCAGGAAGCTTACGATCTGGCCAAGCGCGCTTTTACTCTCTCGGAAGAATACGAAACCCCGGTCATCGTGCGCATGACCACGCGCGTCTGCCATGTCAAAGCCATGGTGACCTTTGCCGGTGAACGAATCGAACGGCCCGCCGCTGGCTTCCAGAAAAATCCCCAACGCTGGGTGATGACTCCGGCGAACGCCAAGCCCCGATTACCGCTCATGCATCAGCGCGATCAGGTCTTGCGCGCGGCCTCCGAAATCAGCGACCTTAACGAAGTCTCCATGGGCAGCGACCGGCGGATGGGCTTTGTCACCTCCGGTCCAGCCTTCATGCATGTCCGCGAAACCTTCCCGAACGCTCCGGTGTTCAAACTTGGCTTCAGTCACCCAGCTCCGCTGGACCGGATTCGCGCTTTTGCTGGCGAGGTAGATACGCTGGTCGTCGTCGAGGAAACCGAACCCTTGCTGGAAACCGAACTCTGCGCTGCGGGTCTCGCCGTACATGGCAAGGACATTCTGCCTCGCTTTGGCGAATTGACTCCCAGCGTACTCCGTCCGGCCATCAAGCCACTGCTTGGCGAGCCTTATTCTGTCCCAGATCGCCGCCAGGCCGATGTGTTTCCTCGTCCGCCGACCATGTGCGCCTCCTGTCCGCACCTGGGTCCCTACTTTGCTCTCTCCCATATCCGCAATCTCAACATCATCGGCGACATCGGCTGCTACACGCTGGGCGCTGGCCATCCCTGGAATGCCCTGGATACCTGCATTTCCATGGGCGCATCGTTAAGCATGGCCCACGGCATGGACAAGGGCCGCGGAGAATCCGACGAGAAAAAACACATTGTTGCGGTGATTGGCGATTCGACCTTCCTGCACATGGGTATGCAGGGCCTGCTGAACATGATTTACAACCGGGGCAACGTCACGGTGCTGCTCCTCGATAACCGCTCGGTGGGCATGACCGGCGGCCAGGAAAATCCCGGCACGGGAGAAAATCTGCATGGCCTGCCTGCGCCTCGCGTCGATTTCGCCAAACTGGCCGAAGCCCTGGGCGTCCGTCCTGAGCGCATCCGCAGGGTCGATCCCTACGAACTGCCCACGATGGTCAAGCTGGTGCGGGAAGAGACCAAAATGGAAGAACCCTCGGTCATTATCACTAACCGCCCTTGCTCACTGACCGACCGCTTCGAGCGTTTCAAGCCTTACGAAGTGATCGACGACAAATGCACCGGTTGCGGCAACTGCATCGACCTGGGTTGTCCCGCCATCTTTGTTTCCCACCGCGAAACGGTGACCGCCAAGAGCGGCAAGGCTAAGGAACTGGTCTTCGCCCGCATCGACGCCAACGCCTGCACCGGTTGCCACATGTGCGTCGAGACCTGCGCTCCTGAGGCGATTGTCCAACCCCAGCCGACGACCCGCACCATCCGGATTCATCCTCATGGCTGAAGGTATTACCAACATTCTTGTGGTCGGCATCGGTGGCCAGGGCGTGATGACCGCTGCGGAAATGCTGGCGCGCACCGCCCTGAACCAGGGTTTCGATGTCAAGAAAACCGAAGTCGCGGGCATGGCCCAGCGCGGCGGCGTCGTATCCTCGCATGTGCGTTTCGGCGCGAAGGTCTATTCGCCACAGATCGACCCCGGCGAGGCGGACCTGCTCATTGGCTTCGAAGCCGCCGAAGCGTTGCGCTGGCTGCCCCACTTACGCCCGACCGGGATCGCTATGGTCAATACTTTGCGCTTGGCCCCGCCGGTAGTTTCCGCCGGTTTGTATGACTACCCCGCTGATCCTATCGCCGATTTGGTCGCGTCCGGTGTTGAAGTCCACGCCTTTGACGCCGGCGCGATTGCGGATGGATTGGGCAATGCCAAACTGGTGAACACCATCATGCTGGGCGCGATCAGCGATCATCTGCCCTTTCCCGCTGAAGTGTTGAAAGAATGCATTATTGAGGGTTTTCGCGCTTACAAGCCCAAACTGGTCGATATCAATGCCCAGGCTTTTGACGCGGGCCGCACAGCGGGACAGGCTGCTTAAACCCTTCTATGTTTTGCCGTAACACAAGTTACTTCAATGTGTTGGAGGAATAGAAATGCTAATACAAAGATTACTAAGAATTTTTATCGCCATAATGCTACTCGTCGGTGTCAACGGGGTCAGTGCCGCCGAACCGATCAAAGTCGGTACATTCCTGACTGTCACGGGTCCCGCTTCATTCTTGGGCGACCCCGAATTGAAAACCCTGCAAATGGTCATTGAAGACCTCAATGCTAAGGGCGGGTTGAATGGACGGAAAATTGAACTTGTGCACTATGACACGGGCGGTAATGCCCGCGAGGCTCTGAACTTTGTCAAGCGCCTGATCCAGAAAGACCAGGTTGATCTGATCGTCGGCGGCACCACCTCAGGCGATTCGCTGGCCGTCATCCCCGAAGTCGAGAAGGCCCGTATTCCGCTGATCTCTCTAGCGGGCGCGGTTGAAATTATCGAACCAGTGCGCAAATGGGTCTTCAAAGTCGCTCACACCGACCGCATGGCTGCCGCTAAAATTTTCGAGGATCTGCGTAAGCGGGGTCTGAACAAGGTCGCGCTGATCACCGGCGATGGCGGTTTCGACAAATCCGGTCGGGCACAGATCCTCAAACTGGCTCCGGAATATGGCATGACCCTGGTTGCTGACGAATCCTATGGTAACAAGGATACGGACATGACCACCCAACTGACCAAGATTCGCGCTACTGACGCTCAGGCGATCATCAACTTTGGTTTTGGCCAGGCCCCGGCCATTGTGACCAAAAACATCAAGCAACTGGGTATTGACCTGCCGGTCTACCAGTCGCACGGCGTCGCCTCAAAGACCTTTATTGATTTGGCGGGCGAAGCAGCGGAAGGGGTGCGTCTGCCCGCCGCAGCATTAGTAGTTGCTGAGCAACTACCGGATACCGATCCACAGAAACCCGTATTACTGGCGTATAAGAAAGAGTACGAAGCCAAGCATGGCCCTGTATCTACTTTTGGCGGCCACGCCTATGACGGGATCATGATCGCCGCTGAAGCGATTAAGCGCGCGGGTGGAACCGACAAAGCCAAGATGCGCGATGAAATTGAAAAAATTTCGGGCTTCATCGGCACCGCCGGGGTCTTCAACATGACCCCGGAAGATCACATGGGCCTGAATCTGGATGCCTTCAAGATGGTGGAAATCCGCGACGGCGCTTGGAAGATCGTTGAATAACCCCTGTCAATGCTCGAACAGATTTTCCAGTTCCTGGTCACTGGCATTACGGTCGGCTCCATTTACGCCCTGGTAGGATTGGGCTTTGCCCTGATCTATAACGCCTCAGACGTGGTGAACTTCGCCCAGGGCGAATTCGTGATGCTGGGAGCCATGACCGCGATTGCGCTGTTAGGGGCGGGTTTGCCCCTGGCGCTGGCGGCCATTGCGGCAACGTTGCTTACGGCGCTGACCGGTCTGTTGCTGGAGCGTTGCGCCATTGAACCGGCGCGCGGCGCGTCGGTTGTCACGACGATTATCATCACCATCGGCGCAGCGATCTTCCTGCGTGGAGCCGCTTCGCTGCTCTGGGGCAAAAATTCTCTTCCCCTGCCGGCTTTTTCCGGTAACGAACCCATTAATTTGGGCGGTGCGACTCTGCTCCCGCAAAGCCTGTGGGTGCTGGGAGGTACGGTGCTATTGGTCGGATTGACGCGCGCCTTTTTGAATCGCACGCTGCTCGGCAAGGCGCTGCTGGCGTGCTCTTTCAATCCAGCCGCGGCGCAACTGGTCGGAATCAACGTCAAAGTCATGCTGCGGCTAGCCTATGGACTGTCCGCCGGTCTGGGCGCTATTGCCGGCATTCTGGCGGCGCCGATTACTTTCAGTTCCTACGAGGCCGGAATCATGCTCGGTCTCAAAGGATTTTCCGCCGCTATTGTCGGCGGGATTGGCAACCCGATGGGCGCAGTCGCCGGTGGCCTGCTGCTTGGCGTTCTGGAAGCGCTGGGCGCGGGGCTGATCTCTTCCGGCTACAAGGATGCCATCGCTTTTGTGTTCGTGCTGATGGTGCTGTTTTTTGAACCCACCGGGTTATTTGGCCATAAGATCGCTGAACGGGTTTGATAGGAAAGGAATCATGCGATTGGCCGGTTTTCTCGTCTTCGCCGCTGTAGTGCTTCTACTGCCGGTTCTGTTTCCGAACAATTATTTCGTCACCGTCGTCGGCGTCGCCGCCGGTCTGCATGTCATTCTCGCCGTGGGCCTCAATCTGCTGATGGGCTATGCCGGGCAGATTTCCCTCGGTCATGCGGCGTTCTTCGGCATGGGCGGTTACGCTTCAGCGATTCTGACCACACACTTCGATTGGCCGGGCTGGCTGGCCCTACTGGCGGGTCTGCTGGTCGCCGGAACCATTGCCTGGTTACTAGCCCGGCCTATTCTCCGTCTACGTGGACACTATCTGGCCATGGCGACTCTGGGTTTTGGCATCATTATCCATGTCATCCTGGTGCAGGCGACGGAATGGACCGGGGGACCGGACGGTCTGGGAAGCATCCCGCCCCTGAATTTGTTAGGTTGGACAATAGACAACGATGCGCAATGGTACTGGGTCATTGCCGCTGCTATGCTGCTGGTCATCTGGCTGTCACTGAATATCGTTGATTCCCGGATCGGTCGCGCCCTGCGTGCGGTGCGCGGCTCCGAACTCGCCGCCCAAATGATGGGGATTGACACGGCCCACGCCAAAACGCAGGTCTTCGTAGTATCCGCTTTATTCGCCGCCTTCGCTGGCAGTTTATTCGCTCATCAGCAAGCCTTTGTCAGCCCGGATTCCTTCAGCCTTATGGTTTCCGTGGAACTGGTGACTATGGTGGTATTAGGTGGCATAGCCTCGACTTTCGGCGCAGCGTGTGGCGCAATTGCGCTGACGCTGCTGCACGAGGGGCTGGTCGTTTTCGAGGATTACGAAATGATCATCCACGGTGGACTGTTAATGGCTGTCATGATTTTTCTGCCCCAAGGATTGTTCGTGGGGTTGACGCAGGGAATACAGCGAAGTTGGTCATGGATCGTCTTAGGACGTGGTGCGAAAGCGCAGCGTAATTCAGCAGTTTCATGATGACTTCTGATCCTTCCAACCTGCTGACTGTGGAAGCCCTTGAGCAAAGCTTCGGCGGCGTCATGGCCCTCGCCGGCGTCAGTTTCCAAACCCCGGAAAACCTGATTTACGCCATCATCGGACCCAACGGCGCGGGCAAAACCACCCTCTTCAACGTCCTGTGCGGCTTCTACCAGCCCACCGCCGGTTCCCTGCGCTTCAACGGCCACGAACTGCGCGGCATGCCTCCGCACCGCATCGCTGCGCTCGGCATCGCCCGCACCTTCCAGAACCTGCAACTGTTTTTCAACATGACTGTCCTGGAAAACGTCATGGTCGGCTGCCACTTGCGCGCCAAAACCGGGCTGCTCGCTGCCGCACTCCGCCTCCCCCGCGTATGCCGCGAAGAACGGCAACTCTGCGCCTGGGCCGCTGAAGCTTTGGAATTGTGCGAACTCTCCGACCGCGCCGGACAACCCGCCGGCGCCCTGCCCTACGGCCTGATGAAACGAGTCGAAATTGCCCGCGCCCTGGCGGCCAAACCCTGGCTCTTGTTGCTGGACGAACCCGCTGCTGGTCTCAATGACACCGAAACCATGGCGCTGCGCGACCTGATCGCCCGCATCCGCGCGACCGGCATTACAGTGCTTCTGGTCGAACATCATATGCCACTGGTCATGAGCATCTCGGATCGTCTGCTGGTGCTCGATTACGGCAGCGTCCTAGCCGAAGGCTCGCCCGCAGAGATTCAAGCGAATCCCCGCGTCATTGCCGCCTATCTGGGAGGAGCGGTGCAATATGCGGTTTGATGATAAGCGTCCGGCGCTGGATTCCAGGCAGCAGGCAGTAAAAGAAAAGCCTACTGATGCGCCCTTGCTGGAAGTTAGCCACTTGCACGGTCGCTATGGGCCGGTGCAGGTCATCGATGGTATCAGCCTGAGTGTTCACACTGGTGAACTGGTAGCTTTGGTCGGCGGCAACGGCGCGGGAAAAACCACCCTGCTGCATACCCTGTCTGGCTTGCATCCGCCCAGCGCTGGGACCATCCGCTTCGCCGGCAATGACATCACGCACTGGCCCGCGCACCGCATTGTTACCGCCGGTATTTGCCAGGTGCCGGAGGGTCGCCAGGTATTTGCTCCACTCAGCGTCGAGGACAATCTACGCTTGGGCGCTTATCGCCAGCATCATGACGCCAACTGGGTACGGAAGGAAATGGAGCGGGTTTACCATCTCTTTCCGATTCTCCAGGAACGCCGCCAGCAACTGGCCGGCACGCTATCGGGCGGTCAGCAACAAATGTTGGCTATTGGCCGCGCTCTGCTCGGACGGCCACGCCTGTTACTGCTGGACGAACCTTCGATGGGTTTGGCCCCCTTGCTGGTTGACGAGATTTGCCGGGTAATCGTCGAACTGAATGCCGAGGGCGTCACCATTCTGCTGGTCGAGCAAAACGCCCGCGCGGCCCTGGCTATTGCCGGGCGCGGCTATATTCTGGAAACCGGTCGTATTGTCAAAACCGCGCCCGCCGCAGACTTGCTAGCCGATGACGATGTGCGCCGGGCTTATTTAGGATATTAAGAGTGGAAACAGGTGAATCATGTATGTAGACCGGATTATGACTCGCGGGGTATTGCAGGTCACTGAAGACACGCGCTTGCCGCAATTGGCGGCTTTGATGCGGGATCATCATATTCGCCATCTGCCGGTTGCGCGCGAAGGTCATTTGGTAGGACTCGTTACCTCACACGATCTGGAGCGCGTCTCCCCCTCCCCCATTACCACGCTCTCTGTGGGCGAGGCCAACTATCTGCTCGGCAAGCTTACAGCTGCTAAGGTGATGCGCGCTAAAGTCATCACTTGCACCCCGGATACCCTGGTCGAAGAAGCCGCCCGTCTGCTGCGTCAGGAAAAGATCGGCTGTTTGCCCGTCGTTGAGAGCAACGGGCAACTGGTTGGCATCCTTACCCATGAGGATGTGCTTGATTTTTTTCTGGAGATCACCGGCTGCATGATGGAGGACGCAACGCGCATTACCGTGCATCTGCCCGATGCCACCGGGCAGTTAAGCCGGTTGTTGACCCAGATCAACGAAGCCGGCGGCTACATTGCCACCGTTGTTTCACCCCTGCATCCTGATCAAACTGGCCTGCGGATCGCCGTAGTCCGCTATCGTGCCGCTGATCCTTCCGCCCTGAATCAACATCTGCGCGATCTTGGCTATGATTTGCTGACTGAAACGCTGCCATTGGTAAGAAAGCAGTAGCGCCATGCTGACCCGTGACCAGCTTTCCTCCCTGTTGATCGATCTGGAATCAGATCGCGTTGAAAGGACGACATCGACTGGCAAAACCGATAAATTTGGTGAAGCGATCTGCGCCTTTGCCAACGACCTGTCCCATCACCGACAGCCGGGCTATCTCCTCATCGGTGTTAAGGACAACGGCCAGTTATCTGGACTCACTGTTACCGATGAACTGTTAAAAAACCTGGGCGCTATCCGCTCGGATGGCAATGTATTACCACAACCGGTTATGAATGTTGCCCGATTTGGTTTTGATGATGGTGATATCGCCGTAGTTGAAGTGGTCCCATCCGACCTACCTCCGGTGCGCTATAAAGGTCGGGTCTGGATCCGTGTTGGGCCACGCCGGGCCATCGCTAGCGAACAGGAAGAGCGTATTCTGACTGAACGGCGTGTCGCTTCAGCGCGATCTTTTGATGCCCGCCATTGTTCGGAAAGTAAGCTCAACGACTTGGCGCTTGGACAATTCGAAGCCTATCGTCATCAGGCGGTTGACCTGGAAACGATCACCGCCAATCAGCGGTCGATTGATCAGCAACTGGCCTCACTGCATTTTTTTAATCCTGAACAACATTGCCCAACCTATGCCGGTATTCTGCTTTTTGGCAAAAATCCCCGCTACTTTTTGCCGGGCGCTTATGTGCAATATTTGCAATTACCCGGCGCTGATTTAACTGACCTTCCCGAAGATCAGACGGAAATATCGGGTGATTTGCCATCTGTGCTGCGCGAACTAGAGTTTCGCACCAGAACTTTGACGCAAAACAGGCTTCAATCCACTCACGGATTTCAGGAAAAAATCCTTCCTGACTATCCTGAATGGGCGCTCCGTGAATTACTGATGAATGCGGTCATGCATCGCGATTACGACAGCAATACGCCTGTTCGTTTCTATGTATTCAGTGATCATATCGAAATCATGAACCCTGGCGGCTTATATGGAGAAGCAACACGCGAGAATTTTCCAACTCGCAACAGCTATCGAAATCCGATCATCGCTGAGTCCATGAAGGTATTAGGGTTTGTTAATCGCTTTGGGTACGGGGTGCAACGTGCGCAGTCACTCCTGGAGGCTAATGGTAACCAGCCTGCCGAATTTGAATTTGACCAACACTCGGTATTGGTCAAAATCAGCCGGAGATCTGTATGAAAATGATCGCCTTCTTTAACAATAAAGGCGGGGTAGGAAAAACTGCGCTGGTTTATCATCTTGCCTGGATGTTTGCTGACCATAATATTTCCACACTTGCTGTTGATCTTGATCCACAAGCCAATTTGACAGCAATGTTCTTAGATGAAAATCGCCTGGAAGCGCTCTGGCCCGACGATGATCATCCACAAACAGTCTATGGCGCTATACGTCCTATTCTGCGGGGAACTGGCGACATTACAGAACCTTTTATAGAGCAAATCACGCTAACTTTGGGATTGGCTCCAGGTGATCTGGGCCTGTCCCGGTTTGAAGATAAACTATCCAGCGCCTGGCCTCATTGCCATAACCGTGATGAATCCGCTTTTCGCACGATGACCGCCTTTTACCGCATTATTGAATCCGCGATGAAGAACGGCGGTGCCGAATTAGCGTTGATCGATGTCGGACCCAATCTTGGGGCCATCAACCGCGCCGCCTTGATTGCTTCCGATCAAGTTTGCATTCCTCTCGCGCCTGATCTGTTTTCTCTGCAAGGTCTCAAAAACCTGGGACCTACTTTACGGGAATGGCGTGCGACCTGGTTAGAGCTGCTTAGGAAAGCACCGATCGACCTATCGATGCCTAAAGGCGCGATGCAGCCTGCTGGATATATCGTTATGCAACATGGCGTCCGTGATTCAAGACCAGTCAAGGCTTATCAACGCTGGATGGGAAAAATACCGGACACTTACCGGGTTGCAGTGCTAGATGAAAAACCGGGTGCAAAGATTCCAGTAGTTGATCAGGACCCTTATTCGCTGGCGCTGCTCAAGCACTATCGGAGCCTGATGCCTCTCGCGATGGAAGCACGTAAGCCTATGTTCTTCCTCAAGCCATCAGATGGCGCAATCGGTTCGCATGTCGAGGCTGTCAGGAGTTGCTACAAAGATTTTCAGCATTTGGCGCAACGCATCGCCCAAGGTGCTGGAATTGCGATAAGTCACGATAGTGATCGGGAATGATGGGTTTCGCGCACTTAAAGGAGTATTTGCAACGCCCTCTGTGGCTCCGCTTCCTCTAATCATCTTCCCGTTCAAACTGCACTGTCGTCATTCCTAATATGGTCATCTTAATGTACATTTTCAGTTGATTGGAGTTCGGCCCCCAATTCGCACTCTTTCGACTACAATCACGACTACAATCATTCACAAAAAATGGGCGTCCGCCGATGTAGCGATTGCGCCGTCCTCTCCATCTGCCGGACACACACCCGGGTCAAAAACGGAACCAATCCCATGATTCTGGACATTGAACAGGAAACACTGCCCCGCGAAGAACTCCAGGAACTGCAAGCACGCCGTCTACGCACCACGGCCGAACGGTGTTACCAAACCGTTCCCTATTACCGCGAAGCCATGGATGAACTGGGCGTGAAGCCTCAGCACATTAAGTCAGTAGCAGATGTGCGCCTCCTGCCCTTTACCAAAAAAGAGAACCTGCGCGAAAACTATCCCTTCGGTATGTTTGCCGTACCGACGGATCAGGTTGTGCGCATTCACGCTTCCAGTGGCACCACCGGCAAGCCTACCGTAGTCGGTTACACCCGCCGTGATATTCGCACTTGGGCGCGCGTCATGGCGCGCAGTCTGGCCGCCGCTGGCATGCGGCCTGGCGACCGGTTGCATAATGCCTATGGTTATGGACTGTTCACCGGCGGATTGGGTCTGCATTACGGCGCGGAGGAGCTGGGCGTCATGGTGACCCCCATTTCCGGCGGCCAAACCCAACGCCAGATCATGCTCATCCGTGATTTTGAACCGACGGGACTGTCCTGTACTCCTTCCTACGCGCTGAACATTGCTGAAACCGCTGAGGACATGAAAGTCGACCTGCGCAAGCTGCCTTTGCAAGTCGGTGTCTTCGGTGCGGAACCCTGGACCGAAGAGATGCGCTATGAACTGGAATCGCGACTGGGCATTGATGCTATCGACATCTATGGCCTCTCCGAAGTGATCGGCCCTGGTGTGGGTATCGAATGCGTCGAGGCCAAAAACGGCTTGCATGTTTTCGAGGATCATTTCCTGATTGAAGCTGTCGATGTTAACACCGGTCAACCCATCCCTTATGGCGAAGCCGGGGAAATCGTCATCACCTCGCTGACCAAGGAAGCCTTCCCGGTGATCCGCTACCGAACCCGCGACGTATCGGTGCTTGACCCGACGCCCTGTCGTTGTGGACGCACTCATGTCCGGATGAAGCGCGTCACAGGTCGTACCGACGACATGCTAATTATTCGCGGCGTCAATGTCTTCCCCTCCCAGGTGGAAGCCATTCTGATGCAAACTGAAACACTCTCGCCGTTCTACCAACTGGAAATCTTCCGCGAGGGTAATCTCGACATGCTCACCGTCAATGTCGAAGGTAGTCCACCGCTGGTTGCCCAGGGTCAGGAAGCCATGAATCGGGTAGCCCACAAAGCGCAGAAGGATATCAAGGACTTCATTGGTGTCACGGCTGGGGTCGTGGTCAAGCAGACCGGCGAAATCCCTCGCTCGGAAGGCAAAGCCGTGCGCGTAATTGATCATCGCAAGTAAGCAAAATAATCTAGATGATGTCTAACACCTCATTCCAGATGCCAATTCCAAGAGGTGCAAGGTCATGCCAGAGCCCAAGGCGAATATTCAGGTCAATTCTCCCGTAGCTGATTCAGCTTCCCAGGAAAAGGGGACGCCTGAAAAGGCGCCAAGCCATCCACGCCGTCGCGCGAGTGGCAAATCAGTAGCCAGTGCGGGCGGCCTTATCGAGCGCTCATTACTGGGTACTCATATTCCTGAAACCATCGACCGGATGGTCAATGCGAACCTAGCGCGTGTCACGGCGGGTATTTCCCCTACCGTAATGGCAATGGCCTACTTTGACTGGCTGATGCATCTTGGCCTCTCGCCAGGTAAGCAGGCGCTTCTTAATGAGAAAGCCCTGCGTAAGGCGGTGCGGTTGGCGCTGTACGCCTTTAAATTCAATCAGAATCCGGATGTTCCACCTTGCATCGAGCCATTGCCTCAGGATCACCGTTTTGATGGCGAGGGTTGGCGGCAATGGCCATATAACCTGATTTATCAATCGTTTCTGCTGACTCAGCAGTGGTGGTACAACGCGACGACCCATAATCGCGGCGTTGACCGACGCAATGACGCCATTGTCTCCTTCATGACCCGACAGATTCTTGATATGTTTTCCCCATCGAATCTGCCGCTGACCAATCCGGAAATCCTCAAGGCCACTGTGGATGAAGGGGGGCAGAACCTGGTGCGTGGTTGGACCAACTTTATGGCTGACATGGAGAAATTGGTCGCTGGTAAGCAATTGGTCGAGGATGATGAGCAATTTGTCGTAGGTCGCGATGTAGCAGTCACGCCGGGTAAGGTAGTTTTCCGCAATCACCTGATAGAGTTGATTCAATATCAGCCGGTGACTGAACGAGTCTACGCAGAACCTATTCTTATTGTGCCCGCCTGGATCATGAAGTACTACATTCTTGATCTATCGCCGCACAACTCAATGGTGCGTTATCTGGTTGAGCAGGGTCATACCGTCTTCATGATCTCCTGGAAAAACCCGACAGCTGACGATCGCGATATTGGTATGAGCGATTACCGCCGACATGGGATCATGGCGGCTTTGGACGCGATCACGGCGATCGTGCCGGATCGGATTCATACGGTTGGTTATTGCCTGGGCGGCACCCTGCTTACGATAACCGCCGCGGCTATGGCGCGTGATGGTGATCATCGGTTGAAAACCATGACGCTGTTTGCCGCACAAACCGATTTCTCCGAAGCGGGTGAATTGTTGTTGTTTATCAATGAAAGTCAGGTCGCTTTCCTGGAAGACATGATGTGGGATCAGGGTTATCTGGATGCTGGGCAAATGGTCGGTGCTTTCCAGTTACTGCGCTCGAATGACCTGATCTGGTCCCGCATGGTGCATGACTACCTGTTAGGCCAACGCCAGCCCCTGAATGATTTGATGGCCTGGAATGCGGATCAGACGCGTATGCCCTTCCGTATGCACTCTGAGTATTTGCGTCATATCTTTCTGGGAAACGAACTAGCGACCGGTCATTACGAGGTTGAGGGTCGACCTATTGCGATTTCCGATATCCGTGTACCCATCTTTGCTGTTGGGACGGAACAAGATCATGTGGCGCCATGGCGATCGGTGTACAAAATTTATCTATTAGCGGATGCTGAGCAGGTGACCTTTTTGCTGACGAGTGGCGGACATAATGCAGGTATCGTTAGCGAACCGGGACATAGCCGGCGCAGTTACCAGATGGCGGGACGCCGCGAAGAGGATCGCTACATCGATCCTGAGACTTGGCATATCTTTACCCCCCGGCAATCCGGTTCCTGGTGGCCGGCCTGGCAAGCCTGGCTGGTCGAGCATTCTGAGGAACAACAGGTGCCCCTGCCACCGATGGGAATGCCTAAGAAGGGTTTTGGTTATCAAATTGACGATGCGCCAGGAAGGTATGTGTTGCAAAAATAGTGAGTTGTAGTAGGTATTTGGGATCCTAACTTTCATCTTGTCCGAATGTGAGCGGTAAATTGAATAATCATTCTTCCCGTCAATCAGGAAGAGCGCGACAGGTTCAGGCGTTATCCGGTGCACAGGAGATAGCTGAATTTCTGCGTCAGGTTGCATGTGTTCCCAAGGCGTCTCCAGTAAAAGGCCGGTTGCTGTTTGCTCTCGATGCCACTGCCAGTCGGCAGCTAACTTGGGATCAGGTCTGCCAATTACAGGGTGATATGTTTGCTACGGCTGCAGAAATCGGTGGATTGGCTTTGCAACTGGTTTGGTATCGGGGTTATGGTGAGTTTCAGGTTGAACCATGGTTGACCGATGCCGCTGAACTCCAGCGTCGTATGACATCGGTGCAGTGCCGGGGTGGTTTGACGCAAATTGGTCGCGTTCTTGAACATGCTATTCAGGAAACCGGACGTCAGCGCCTGAATGCCTTGGTGCTGGTCGGCGATTGCCTGGAAGAAGCGGTTGATCCGCTCTGCTATCAAGCGGGTCAACTGGGGTTGCTGGGCGTTCCGGCCTTTGTCTTCCAGGAGGGTTATGAACCTGATGCAGCATGGGGTTTTCGAGAAATTGCCCGACTGACCCGGGGCGCCTATTGTGTTTTTGATAATGGTAGCGCGCGCCAGTTGCGTGAGCTGCTCAGGGCGGTGGCGATTTATGCAACGGGCGGTCGTCAGGCCCTGGAGGATTTCGGTCGACGTCAGGGTAGTCTGGTCCGGCAACTCGCTCGACAACTCTGAACGCTATGTTGGCGCGCCTTCTAGTCATTGCGGCTGTGCTGATTGGGTTGTATTGCCTGATCCGCCAATTTCGTCGTTCGCTCTGGGGTCCACAGTTAGGGCGTATTGCGCTGGCCGTGGGGGGGCTTAGCTTTCTGTTGCTGCTCACTGTGCGCGGTGGCGCGGAAATTACCTTGCCGCTGCTTGCGGTGCTGGCCCCTTGGTTGATTCGTTGGCTGAAGACTCATTCTCCTTCTCTCTCTGCTCCGTCGCAAACCGGCGACTCGTCGCGGTCTGTGGTGACTACTCGTTTTCTGCTTATGGCGCTGGATCACGCGAGTGGAGTCATGACTGGCCAAGTTCGAGAAGGCCGGTTTGCGGGACGCGATCTGGTGGATCTAACGCTGCCTGAGTTGTTGATACTCTGGTGTGAGTGCCAAGTAGACTCGCAATCTGTTGCGGTTCTAGAAGCTTATCTGGATCGTTATGCTGGATCGGGCTGGCGAAAGCGTTCGCAGGGCGATCAGCACTCGCAGTCGCCGACGAATTCTGGGGCAATGACTTTAGTGGAGGCTTATCAGATTCTGGGTTTGTCGCCGGGTGCCAGCCGAGCGGATATTCAATCTGCCTATCGACGTTTAATTCAACGTTTGCACCCGGATCATGGGGGAACTGCTTATTTGGCGGCGCAATTGAACCGGGCTAGGGATTTGCTGTTGACTGATGAGCTTGACTAGGCGGTGTGTTGCTGTTGTGCTAGTTTTTGCCGCTTTTGATAGCATTCCCTGGTAAGAGCAACGTCTTTCAGGAACCAGTCTAGCTCGCTCATGAGCATGGCTTGAGGACCATCGACCAACGCTTTGGCGGGTTCAGGGTGGAAATCGACGAGCACCATGTTAGCTCCGGAGATGATGCCCTGTGCGGTGGCATGCATCAGGTCGAGTATTCCGTCGGGAGAATGCTCGCGGGAACCCACTGAGTGTGAGGGATCAATACAGACTGGCATTCGGGTGAGTCGCTTAATGACGGAGACTTGGCTGAAGTCGACTAGATTGCGGTGGGGGTCACTCATATTGGTTTTGACCCCGCGTAGGCAAAAAATGACCCGTGAGTTGCCTTCGCTGGCCAAGTACTCGGCGGCGTTCAGTGATTCGTTGAGGGTAATGCCGAATCCCCGTTTGAACAGTACTGGAAATTCTTGTTGGCGGCCAACGGCTTTGAGTAATTCAAAGTTTTGTGTGTTGCGAGTGCCGATCTGTAACATAACCCCGGTAGGTTGGCCGGTCTGCTCTAGGCATTTGTGAATCTCCTCGATATGGTCTTCGTGGGTGACCTCCATAGCGATGACCTTGATTCCGTACTGTCCGGCTAGTTCGAAGACATAAGGCAAGCAAGCTTGGCCGTGGCCCTGAAAGGAATAGGGGTTAGTTCTTGGTTTGTAAGCGCCCATGCGAGTGCAGGTTTGACCGTGTTCATGCAGGGCCTGGAGCATGGTTTTGACGTGTTCTGGGGTATCGACGGCGCATAGTCCAGCGAAGATATTTAGGTTGTCTTGACTGAACTGGATACCGTTGTATTCGAAGCCGCTGGTGCGTTGCTTATCTCGATGTCGCCCTAGGATGCGGTATTCCTCGGAGATTCGGATGACTCGTTCGACGCCTGGCAAAGCGTGGATGTCGTCCGCTGAAAGGCTTTTGGTGTCGCCAATGAGATAGATCTCAGTAAGGGTTTGCTGTGCGCCCTGGATTTTATGAACGCGGGTGGCAATACCGGGTAACTGAGAGAGGTAATTGAAAGTTTGCTGGTATTCTTCGGAATGGTCGGTAATGCTGGGTTCTAAGATGATAATCATGATAATTTTGTTCCTGTATGAATTTGGCGTCTGGGGCTAGCGTCCATTTGGAATGAGGGTTTCCAGTCCAGCCATGTAAGGTTGGAGAACTCTAGGGATTTGGATATGCCCTCTTTCATCTTGGTAGTTTTCCATGATGGCGACTAAGGTTCGTCCTACGGCTAGTCCTGATCCGTTGAGGGTGTGAACCAGTTCGGGTTTGCCGGTGGCGGGATTGCGCCAGCGGGCTTGCATTCGCCGCGCCTGGAAGTCCTCGAAGTTGCTGCAGGAAGAAATTTCCCGATACCTTTGCTGGCCGGGAAGCCAGACCTCTAAATCGTAGGTTTTGGCGGAGGAAAATCCGATATCTCCTGTGCAGAGGGCAACAGTGCGATAGGGTAATTCGAGTTGTTGTAAAACATTTTCGGCGTGGTTAGTCAATTCTTCTAATGCATTGTAGGAGGTTTCGGGATGGACGATTTGTACTAGCTCGACTTTTTCGAACTGGTGTTGGCGAATCATGCCACGTACGTCCTTTCCGTAAGATCCCGCTTCGCTGCGGAAGCAAGGAGTGTGGGCAACCCAGCGGACTGGAAGTTTTTCGGCTTCGATAATGCGGTCGCGCATTAGGTTGGTTACGGGTACTTCGGCGGTTGGGATTAAATAGTAATTGAGGTCGCCGCTGAGCTTAAAGAGATCGGTTTCGAATTTAGGTAGTTGTCCAGTGCCGCGCAGGCTGTCGGCGTTGACGAGATAAGGGGTATAGACTTCCTGATAGCCATGTTTCTGGGTGTGGAGATCTAGCATGAACTGGATGAGCGCGCGGTGGAGTCGGGCTAGTTGTCCGTGAATGACGGTGAAGCGGCTGCCAGTAAGTTTGGCCCCAGCATCAAAGTCTAAGCCGCCTTCTCCTCCAAGATCAACGTGATCGCGGGGTGTAAATGCGAAATTGCGGGGCTGGCCCCAGCGACGGATTTCGAGGTTGTCGATGTCGTTAGTGCCGGTTGGGGTGCTTTCGTGAGGGATGTTGGGGATGTTGAGTTGTAGGTTGAGTAGCTGGGTCTGTAGGATTTCGAGTTCGGTTTCGGTTTGTTTGAGCTGTTCTCCGAGTCCTGAGACTTCGTTAAGTAGCGGTTGGATGTCTTGTCCTTGCACTTTGGCTCTGCCGATGGCTTTTGAGCGGGTGTTGCGCTTGTTCTGGAGTTCCTGAGCGCGGACTTGCAGATTTTTCCGCTGTTTTTCCAGTGTATTGAAAAGTTTTGTGTTCAGGTTGTAGCCGCGTCTGGCGAGTTTGAGGGTAGTTTGCTCTAGTTCGCTTCTGAGTAGTTTTGGGTCTAGCATTGGGGTGGAGAGCCTTTTGTTGTGAGATGATAGTGAAGTGGGATTTTTGATTGAGAAAGGGGATTATATCTGATTTGGGAATTGTGGATAATGAAAGAGATGATGATATAAAAAGAGCTTGTTTTTTTAAGGGCGGCCTCATTGTTTATGAGACCGCCCTGGATAGTGAACCTACCCGTTCAGTTCAACACAGATCAGACATCCCGCGTCCACAGCGAAGCCATCGCTGGACCAGTGCCCACGCATAGCGATGCGCCGCCCGTGGTTTTGCCTTGCCGTTCCAGTTCGTAGTACAGGCTGACAACGATGCGCAGCCCCGTGGACCCGACCGGATGCCCCAATGCGATGCCAGAACCATTGAAATTGCAATTATCTGGAGTCAACGACATACCATGATCTTCTTTCAACATACGCCCAACGCCCAGCCATTGGGCGGCAAACGCTTCGTTAACTTCCCAGTAATCGATGTCTCCGAACTTCATACCGGCCTGACTCAGGCATTTGGGAATCGCAGCTGCTGGCCCCAGCCCCATTACCGCCGGATCAACACCAGCATTGCAGATGCCGACTAACTTCATCAGCGGCTTGATGCCCATAGCCTTGGCCTTGTCCAGTGACATGATGACCACCGCGCTGGCACCATCATTGATACTGGAAGCGTTAGCCGCAGTGACCACGCCATCTTTCTTGAAGGCGGGTTTCAGTTGAGCCATCTTTTCGAGACTGGCGTCAGGAATGAAGTTCTCATCCGTATCAAAGAAAGTGGAGCCTTTCCTGGACTTTAATTCCACCGGCACGATTTCACGCTTGAAGATGCCTTCCTTGGTCGCCGTGGTGCAGCGGGTATGACTGATCAGCGCTAATTCGTCGCATTCCTGCCGAGTGATGCCGTATTTGACCGCAACATTCTCGGCAGTCATCGCCATATGGCCAGGCACCAGTTCGTCGAACAGGCCATCGTGGATCATGCTGTCCTCGATGTTGCCCTGCCCCATCCGGTACCCCATGCGGCCTTTGGGCAACAGGTAGGGGGCATTGGTCATGCTTTCCACGCCAACGGCCAAACCGATTTCAGTCTGACCCAGCATGATGTTATGACAGGCAATTTCCAGGGCGCGCATGCCAGAGGTACAGTTCTGGTTGACGGAAACGGCGCTGCTGCTGTGTGGCAGGCCGACCCGCATACTGACTTGGCGAGCGGGCAGAGAACCCTGCATGCCCATGTATAGCTGCCCCATGCAGATTTCTTCAATCTGGTCGGCGGGAACGCCAGACCGTTCGATCGCGCCTTTGGCGGCGGTAATGGCCAAGTCGCGGGCCGGTACATCTTTCAGAGAACCCATGAATTTGCCAATAGCGGTCCGGGCGGCGCTGACGATCACGACTTCTTTAAGAGCCATAGCTACTCCTCAGTTTGCGTAGTAAGCGGGGTTGTATGTGAGTTGGATTCTGGCCAGTGCTGACCAGGTGCCAATGCTTCCTGCAGGTGCGTCCGCGCGAGAATCTGAATCACGTCGCGTCAGCAGACTTTGGAAAGTAAAGCCTATATTTGGTGGATGTCAATTATTCCTGTTTTGCTGTTTTCGATTGGCCTTGAGCTTGCACTATAATTTTGGGGTAATTTTATGATGATATAAGAGCAATATATAAAAATCTGTTTAAAAACTCCCGGCGAAATAGACGCCACCCGTCATCATCAAGCTATAAAATAGCTCTATGAATGAGGTGAAGAAGTCATAGGAACCCTGCTATGGTTTTTGTAACGGACATCGACAATGTGACTACATCCGAAAGTCCTGTGATCATCGATTATGAAAGCTTCAGCGCCCTGACTGCGCCCCGCGCTCACCAGCTCTTGCGGCTGGCTCGCCTACTTTCAACAGAGCGTTCGCATACAACTCTGACCCGCCCACTCGTCGCCGACCTGCTGTCTCACGCGATCCAGATCGAGGAATTCCTTGATGCCTACGGAGCGCGCAATAACCGTCAATGGTCACGCTTCAGATCATTAACTGCCACGATCAAGCTGTTTGCCGATATCAGCTATAAGCTGCTGCACATTCAGCACTCCCTGCCCTCCTACCAGTTGCCTGCCATCCAACGCAACTTTACCGAGGTTACCGCGCAGACACTGGCGTTCACCTACGAAATCCTGGTCAGGGCATCCGTCCGCATTCTTACCAAAGCGGCGCATCTGAACCTGCCCACGCCGACTGATGATCTGAACAAGGAAAATTATCGGGAACCTCTGCCACCAGGCCGCCTGCCCCGTGATCGGGCTATGCGCCAGGTCAGCAGCACAGCGGAAACCGTGATTCATGTCGCCACCGCCTACCTAAACCTCGCTTCGGAAAGCCAGTTGCTGCACATTGTCGAGTGGGTAAAGCCCAGCCAGTACCCGAGCTGCTTTCCAGACCCGCTCAGCGAGGACAAGCTGCGCCACCTGCAATTACGATTTCACAGTTTGCAGGCGCTTTACGATACCCATATTGCCGAAACAGAGGTTGAATCGCTGGATACCGACTTGCCCGTCCTGCGCGGCTATATCAGCATCGTCTTCCACCTGCTGGAAATCGCCACTCAGCTCATTCATCACTATGAACGCCACCTTAACGCCAAAACTGGCGACGCCTCCCTGCGCCGCAATCCGGTCGTTTCCACCCGCGCATTGCTTGCCATGCTGATGAATTATGCCATCGCCTATGCGGGCCAGTATCTGAGTGATGGACGCTGTCTTTGTCACGCTCTCCTCAAGCGCTATGCAGAAGTCGGTAAAGTCGAGGTTCCCGTTCCCTCCTATCGCGGTTTTCATGTCCGTCCCGCCACTCTGATCGCAAAGATTGCGCAGCATTATGGCAGCGCGATCACCATGGAACTGGATGAGCAATGCTACGACGCCAGTTCGCCGATGGACATCTTTCGGGCTAATGAGCGCATCAACGCCCGTAAACGCCGCTGGCTGGCTTTACAAATCGGCAATCTGTGGCTGCCGACGATCGAACCCAGCGACCATCAAATTCGGGCTACGGTGCTGAATGTAGTGCTCAGGCTCGCTGAACAAGGCAAGATCATCATTTATCAACAACCGCTGCAGTTATCGGAAGAATTCACCCGTGAAAGTATTTTTCTGGAAAAGATCACGACTGAAATCGCCCGACTGATGGCAACCGGTCAGATTGACATCAAGACCGATATGAACATTACTTTTACAGGCGATAAGCGGGTATTAAGCGACCTGGAGCTGTTAGCCAATTGCGGCTATGGCGAGGACAAGTTCGGCAACAACGTCACCCTACCCCGGGAACTGGCCTACCTGCGCCGCTAGCGCTGAGAAGCGGCATTCGTGAGCAGCGGAAATTTCGGTGGTGTCCCTCAGTTTACGTGATGAGCTAAGCCAGTGACGACGACAACA
>ERZ795053.593-NODE-593-length-46282-cov-9.142471_pt1 | contig 46282 bp, 34 predicted proteins | sample MGYA00375137_ERZ795053 | MGnify/ENA primary metagenome ERZ795053 (study PRJEB30182, sample SAMN05720284) | activated sludge metagenome | isolation source: Anaerobic digester | place: Hong Kong | collected 2014-12-17 ... | reverse complement strand
CTGTGGGCCAAACAAAGATCCAACGATCCTTCGGTTGAATCGGTACGCCTGGATCCGAACAATCCCAATCAATACGTGTACATGGGAAGTGAAGACTGGAATGATTATTTCTTCAAACGCAACTCATTTTCCCAATCCCACAATGTCTCTTTCAGTGGTTCTAAAGACCGCTTCAACTATTACATTTCAGGTAATGTTTCCGGTGAAGATGGATTAAATAAGCTAACAACAGACAGTTGGAGCAGGAAAGCCCTCAGGAGTCGTCTTGGCTTTACCCCCAGGAAATGGCTTGACATCGAGAACAATACCAATATTTACCAGACCGATCGCGATGCGCCGGCATATTCTCTGCCGAATGTGTACGACCTAAGGCCGGTTGATGTAGCTACCAACCCGGATGGATCCTGGGCGAATACCGACGCTGGCCGTACGGCAGCAAGAATTGTTGACGGAGGAAGGTACACCGGAACTACCTACGGATTTCAGACGATGAACCGGGCCAATGCCCGCTTGTTCGATGGATTGCTGACCTTGACCGGCGACGCTACATTCAAACGCATTTTTGGAAAAATTCACCAGGATGGCCGCCCTTATTCAATCGGCTACGGCCCTTCGGATACCCGACTGGAAGGTGGTGAAGGTTATGCGCTTGAACGCAGGACATCCGATGCGTATAATGCCTACAACTTCTTTGCGACCTTGAACAAATCGTTCGAAAAGCACCAATTTCAGGCTATTCTGGGATACAATCAGGAAAGTTATGTGGAGGAGGAAGCCCAGGCTCGCCGAGACAAATTGATCGTGGGCTCCTTGCCATTCATCGGTGTGGCATCGGGTGAGCAGACCGTCGATGTTGAGTATGTGGATTGGGCAGTTCAGGGTATTTTTGGTCGACTGAATTACATCCTGGACAACAAATACATTTTTGAATTTAACGGACGATACGATGGCACTTCACGTTTTCCAAGCAACAATCGCTGGGGATTTTTCCCCTCCGTGTCCGCAGCCTGGATCGTTAGTGAGGAGGATTTCTTCCGCTCGGTCTCTGGAATTTTTTCAACACTGAAGCTTAGGGCTTCGTATGGGTCATTAGGGAATCAATCCGTGGACGAATACGGCTACATATTGAACCTTCCTTCGGGCACAACCGGATACCTGATCGATGGCGATTATCGGCGCTACATCGGAACTCCTGGGTTAAATGTGGATCCCAACAATTATTCCTGGGAGGTTGTCCAGACCACGAACGGAGGTTTGGAGTTTGGCCTTTTCAAGGATCGTATTTTTACAACCTTTGATTATTACGTTCGCAATACGAAAGGCATGTTGGCTCCCGGAGGGGAACTTCCTGCTGTTCTTGGTACAGCGGTTCCTGCCGGAAATGTGGCAGATCTGCAAACCAAAGGATGGGAACTCAGTATACAACTACGGAATAAACTGCAGGTAATCAACAAACCGCTGGACTATCAAATAGCCTTGACCGTCGGCGATAGCAAATCCGAAATAACACGCTATCCCAATGACGAACTATTGTTCAGTGGAGCCTATTATCCCGGACAACAGATCGGCGAGATCTGGGGACTGGAAAGCGATGGATTATTCAAATCGGTGGATGAGATCAATCAACTGGATGAAACCAACATCATTCCATGGGGAGCACTGGCCATCGTGCCCGGTTGGCCCAAATACATCGACCAGGATGGAAGCAAAACCATAGAAAAAGGTATTTCCGTCAATGATCCCAGGGATTATGTGGTTATCGGCAATTCTCAGCCGCGTTACCGTTTTGGTGCAGACCTGAATGTCAGCTGGAATGGATTTGATGCGAGAGTTTATTTTCAGGGAGTCGGTAAGCGCGATTATTATCCCGTGCATTATCTATTCTGGGGGCTTTATCAGCAACCCTATGCCAATGTATATCCGCAATTACTGAATTTTTACCGCCCGTCAGATGATAGTGAAAGTGCGCGGTCACAACATTCTCAGGCTTATCTGGATGCCGGGTTGGACCGTGCCAACACCGATTCCGAATACCCCATCTTACAAGCTTGGCTGGCAGACTACCGGGTAGACAACGGACTTGCAATACCACAAACCAACTATTTATTGAATGCGGCTTACATCCGGCTTAAAAACATCACCATCGGCTATACCTTGCCTGTGGAGATTACCAAAAAAGTGGGTGTTAGTCGATTGCGCCTGTTTTTAAGTGGCGAAAATATCTGGGAGTCCTCCCAGGTATCCAAGACCGTAGATCCGGAAGCCATCGCCACTTCTTATTCCAATGGGGGTGCGTGGGCAGGTTATGCTTATCCCTTCCAGCGGAGGTATTCCATGGGCATCAACCTTGACTTCTAATCCAAAGCGCCAGAAACTTATAAAAGAAAAAACAATGAAATCAGCACTATATACTTCGATTACCTTACTTCTGGTTCTGGTCTCGGGATGTCAAAAAGATTTCCTTGACCGGGTACCACAGGATTCAATATCTACTGAGGTGTTTTTCAAAACCGAAGAAGACCTTCAGCTGTACACCAATGGCTTACTGTCCATTCCAAGCGCCTGGGGGCTCTATCTGGCGGATCAGGGATCGGATAATGCAGCCACCACCGGTGCCGTTGAGATCAAGACCATCATGACCGGAAATCCCACATCGCAAAATTTGACCAGCGGATGGGATTGGGGCAGACTGCGCTCCATCAATTTTTTCCTTGACAATTATGAACGTGCTGCCGTATCCGCAGCTGTCCGGGATCATTATGCCGGCCTGGCGAGACTGTACCGGGCTGAATTCTATTTTGATAAAATCAAGCGATATTCCGATGTGCCGTGGTACGATCATGTATTGAGCACTGCAGATGAGGATGAGTTGTACAAGACACAGGATTCCCGGGAAATGGTGGTGTCCAATATGATGGATGACCTTCAGTTTGCAGCGGATCACATCTGGGAAGAGGTGCCGACTGGCACGCCGGGAAAATGGGTCGCAGTGCTTATCCAGGCCCGCATTGCCCTGTATGAAGGCACCTTCCGGAAATATCACCCGGAGCTAAACCTCGAGGGAACAGCTAATGAGTTTTTGACGATTGCCCGGGATGCTGCCAAGAAGATCATGGATTCAGGCATGTTCTCCATTTATTCGACAGGAAATCCTGCTGAAGATTATTACCAGCTATTTGTGAGTGGTGATCTTTCAGGCAATCCGGAAGTGATCTTATCAAACATTTACGATTATTCAAAATCTAGAAATGCCGGATATCGATACGAAATACAAGACTACGAACAAAGTCCTTCCAGAGACCTGATCCAGAGTTACCTGATGGCAGATGGTACACCATTTACAGATCTCACCGGCTATGAAACCATGCAATTTGTGCAGGAGTTCCAGAATCGGGATCCTCGGTTGAGTCAGACTATGGCCTATCCGGGTTGGATCAACCTCGCCGATCGTCAAAGTACTCCCAACATACAGGAGCTGAACAAGAACTTCACCGGCTATACGATGATCAAAGGATTTGTGAATTCGACCGAACAATCCGAATACGAAAGTGTGGATCTGCCGGTATTGCGCTATGCGGAAGTATTACTAACCTATGCAGAAGCTACTGCCGAATTGGGTACCCTGACGCAGTCTGATCTGGACAATACGGTAAATGTCCTGAGGGACAGGGTCGGAATGCCGCACCTCGACATGGCCCTTGCTAACGGTAACCCGGATCCCTTTCAACTATCCAAATACCCTGATGTGACCGGCAATAACCGGGGAGTGATCCTGGAAATTCGGAGGGAGCGGCGTATTGAATTTGCGTTGGAAGGTCGGCGTTTTGATGATTTAATGCGCTGGCATGCCGGCAAACTGCTTGAAGTAAAACCGGTCGGAATGTTTTTCCCCGGATTGGGCCGTTACGATCTTACCGGGGATGGGATTCCGGACATCATCCTCATCAGTCAGGCAGAATCAATACCTGATGGTGATCAAAAGGAGACCAATTCATTAGGGGCCAAACTGGCCTACTACAAAGCTGGATTCATTGATGATGATGTCACTGTATTCCTTGAAAATGGCGCAGATGGTGGCCAAATCGTCACGGAAAAACTAGACCGGGTATTTGCTGAGCCCCGGGATTATTACAGGCCCATACCATTCAGTGAGACGTTGTTAAACCCAAATCTGGTGCAACCTTTTGGGTGGAATTGATGCAGAAGAAGTATAAAAAAGGGCAGGCATCCAGTTGAATGCCTGCCCTTTTTATTTTTAAGTGGAGTGTATTAATTTTTCCATATCTGGTAGGTGTATTCTCCCTTGGCAAATTCATAAAACCCATCGATGGAGACCAGTCCCTCTGCATTCTGTAGGGCAATCTTTAATTCTTCGGCATTGCTCACCCTGGCTCCGTTAACCCCGGTTATTACGTATTCTTTCTGCATGTTTGCTCTTGAAATAGGCGATCCGGCTTCTATTTCGGTCACCCGGATTCCATCCTTACCAAGTCTTTTCTTCTCGGAATCGGAGAGATCTTTTACGGTAATACCCATCTCATCAAAAATAGAGCTTTCGACCAGTGTATTGTTAACCACCCGGGCGTTCATGTTTTTCAACAGAATCTTGCTTTTAACCTTCTTCTGGTCATGGACGTACTCTACTTCCACGAGGTCACCTGGCCGCATCCGTCCGATCTGATCTTGAAGGACGGAAATGGTCGGCGTTTTGATGCCATTGACAGCAACGATTACATCTCCGGATACCAATCCGGCTTCTTCCGCCCCACTTTTCGGATTTACGCCATAGACAAAAACACCTTCGGCATTCTCCAGTCCGAGATTTTCCGCCAAATCGGTCACGCGGCGGAAATTAAGATCCTGTGCAAGCCCCATATCAACGTTGCGGATCTGGACGCCAAGCAGGCCGCGTTGCACTGCACCATATTCCCGTAAATCGCTGATTACCTTTTGAGCCAATATTCCCGGAATGGCAAATGAATATCCTTCGTATTTCCCACTGAGCGTAACGATCGCCGTATTTATTCCGATCAATTCTCCATTGGTGTTAATCAGTGCTCCGCCCGAGTTGCCGGGGTTCACCGCAGCGTCTGTCTGAATGAATGCTTCAATCCGGTATTGATCCGAGATCAGGTTGAGGTCCCGGCCTTTGGCGCTCACAATTCCCGCAGTTACGGTGGACTGCAATCCCAATGGATTGCCCACCGCCATGACCCATTCCCCAATCTGGAGTGAATCGGAATTACCGAATGTTAAAAAAGGTAGTTCTGTTTCGGTGACTTTCACCAGGGCCAGGTCGGTCGTCGGATCCGTCCCGATCACCCGGGCATCGTATTGCCGATTATCGTTTAAGGTGATGTTGATTTCCTTAGCGTTTTCGATGACGTGATTGTTGGTGACGATGTAACCATCTGCGGAAACGATTACTCCTGAGCCGGAAGACCTGGATAAGCTGCCCCACCGGTCATTGGTCTGCTGGATAGCTTTAATGGATACCACAGCAGGAAGTGCATAATTCGCAGCGGCGGTGAAATCATTGGGTGTGGAAGCCCGGTAATTTCGCTGCAGTGTTCCGGAAAACATGATATCATTTATTCCTACCTGGCTGGTCGATGGTTGCGCAACTTCTTTGACAATGACTTGCTGGGGCTTGGCAATAAAATTGCTGTAAACCACCACACCGATCAGAGCACCCAGCAGCGATGCCAGTATTAGTTGCAGTGTGTTTTTCATAAGCACAATAGTTCGGATGTTATCAAATCACAGTGTTGGAGCCTTTGGGCGCTCCATAGATTGGCTCTCTTTCTCTATTTTTGCGACAAATAGCGGTCCAATTAATAAAAATAACGGCTTTGAATATGATACGAAAGGGCATTTTAACCTTTTAAATCATTTTTAACGAAATTTTTGGGCATAAATTCGCTGTCTGCTTGTTTGTTTTCTAAATTTTTTGGCTGATCATGAAAAAGTGGAATGACCGTCTGAATGAGCTGGAATCTTCTGAACGTGAATACATTGGCAATGTGTTTGGTTGGCGGTTTTCTCTCATTTCAGCAGTCCTCATTGTTCTTTTAGTCATTCTGATGCTGTGGAGCAAGCAACGCAATGAGCGGCTGGGTATTCATCCGGTTCAGGACAGCATTACTATTGTAAATCCAGTACGATGAACATTCCATTTACCAAATATCATGGGACTGGCAACGACTTTGTCATGATCGATCAGACCCGGGAAAAGTGGCTGAACGCCGGTGATCGGGCTACCGTAGCCAGGATGTGTAATCGTCACTTTGGCATTGGTGCGGACGGGTTGATCTTACTGGAAAAAGGAGGAGCCGGGGATTTTGAGATGATTTATTTTAATGCGGATGGTGGCCTTGGGTCTTTATGTGGAAATGGATCCCGTTGTACGGTCCATTTTGCCCGGTCTTGTGGTATCCTGATGGATTCCGGTACATTCCTGGCAGCAGATGGATTGCATGAATACCTGATTGATGAGCGGGGATGGATTGGTATTCATATGGCTGATCCTAAAATCGAAGAGGCTACCGGTAATCCGTACATTCTGAATACCGGTTCACCCCATTATGTGCATTTTAGCGATGACCTGGATCGTATCCAGGTAGTTGAAGCGGGTAGGGCGATACGTCATGAACCCCGGTTTCCGCAAGGTATTAACGTCAACTTCGTGCAGTGGAATCAGGATTCTTTGCGCGTTAAAACTTATGAAAGAGGTGTTGAAGCAATGACTTTATCCTGTGGCACCGGAGCTACGGCCAGCGCTCTGGCTTTAGCCTTGCATGAAGGGTTGGAGGGAGAACAGGTCATTCCGGTGGAAGTTCCCGGCGGGTCCCTTGAAATTAAGTTCTTCAGGGCTCATAACGGCTCCTTTTCTGACATCTGGCTTTGGGGGCCGGCGACATCCGTATTTACCGGGGTCTTTTCTGTTTGATCAGATCCTACAGATCAAAACTTGCATTTGTACGGGCATTCATCAGTTCACTAAGCGCATGGTTGTCGCCAGATACTTTGGCTTTGGCTATTCCCTGGTCGAAGCATTCAATGGCGAGATCGGTTTCACCCAATTCAGCTAAAAGTTGCCCCCGGTGAAAATAAGCGCCCAGGTATCCAGGGTCTTTTTCCAGTGTTTTCTCATAAAATGCCAGCGCTTCGGCCGGTTCGACCTTTTCGTATTCTTTGGCCAGAGCAAACAATATAAATGGTTCGTCCGGTTGAGCCGTTAGTAATTCCAGGAGTTGTTCCAGTCGTGTAGGCATGAATCAATCAATTCGTTTTTGACTTTGAGTCAACTTTCTCTTGGATATGAAGTTATAGCATTATATTTGCCATCACCACATATGAATTCGAAACCATGAAGATACTTGTTTGTGTGAGTAAAACGCCCGAAACGACGGCAAAGATCGCGTTTAGTGCGGATGGTAAATCCTTCTCGTCCGCAGGAGTAAATTTTATAATGAACCCTTACGATGAATGGTATGCTCTGGTTCGTGCCCTGGAAGTTAAAGAGCAGGTGGGTGGAGAAGTGATAATCATTAGCGTGGGCGGTACGGATTATGACACCATCCTGAGAAAAGGGTTGGCGATCGGAGCAGATAAAGCAGTACGCGTAGATGCCGAACCGGTATCCTCGGGAATGGTAAGCGCTCAGATCGCTGATTATGCAAAGGATCAGGGATTTGACATGGTTCTACTGGGAAAAGAGACCATCGACTACAACGGATCTGAAGTGGGTAGTATGTTGGGTGAATTGCTGTCGATGCCATTTGTTTCCTACGCGAGTAAAATGGATCTGCAGGGGAATACCGCTACTATCTACCGGGACATCGAGGGAGGAGAAGAGATCCTGGAAGTAGACACTCCTTTTGTATTAAGTGCAGCCAAGGGTTTGGCGGAGCAACGAATTCCAAACATGCGAGGCATTATGATGGCCAAATCCAAGCCCCTGGAAGTTCGCCCAGCCCTGAATTATGAACCAAAGGTTGAGGTGGTTGCATTTTCTTTACCCCCTGCGAAAAGTGGTGTTCATCTCGTCGATCCGGACGATATGGACGAGTTGGTAAGACTGCTCCACGAGGAATCTAAAGTAATCTGAATATACCCTCAATAATAATAGTATGATGAATGTCTTAGTCCTGGCCGAACACCAACAAGGCACATTTAAGAAATCTGCCTTTGAATGCATTACATACGGTAGACGGGTCGCAACAACGACCGGAGGAAACGCCACTGTTCTGGTGTTGGGACCGGTTGCCGACCTGAGTCCACTTGCAGCCTATGGGATTGCAAGTGTGATTCACCTGAAAGACGATGCATTGGCCACGCTGGATAGTCAGCTTTATACCGATGCAATTGTTTCTGTCATGCACCGCACAGAATCCGGGTTGTTAATCCTTGCAAATTCTTCCACAGGTAAGCAGTTAGCAGGAGGATTGGCCGTACGCCTGCAGGCAGGATTGGTCTCCGGGGTAAATGCATTGCCGGAAACGGGTGAGGGGTTCTCGGTCAGTAAGACGGTATTTTCGGGAAAGGCTGATGTACGGCTCACGATAAATAGCCCCATCAAAATAATCACCCTGATGTCCAATTCAGTTCCGCTATCAACGGAGCCAGTTACATTGCAAATTGAAGCCGAATCCTTAGGTGTTAACCCGGGACGGGTACGGGTCAAACAAGTTGAGCGTGTCGAAGGGACGGTACCCCTCCCTGAAGCTGAGCGTGTGGTATCGGCCGGACGTGGTATGAAAGGTCCCGAAAACTGGGGAATCATAGAAGATCTCGCCACTGCATTGCAAGCGACGACCGCATGCTCCCGTCCGGTTGCTGACTCCGGATGGAGGCCTCACCACGAACACGTCGGTCAGACCGGGTTGGCTATCCGGCCCAATTTATACGTGGCGGTTGGTATTTCCGGAGCAATTCAGCATCTGGCCGGAGTGAATAACTCCAAAACGATTGTTGTCATCAATAAGGATCCGGAAGCGCCCTTTTTTAAAGCGGCGGACTATGGGGTTGTGGGCGATCTGTTCGAAGTGGTTCCCAAGCTCACGGAGGCGGTTAAAAAATTCAAAGCCGGGCATTAGATTAGAATCTGCTGTCCTATCGCATGCCACCATTTTGGAAAGATTTTTGGATACATACCGGAAGGTAAAAACCTAAATTAGAATCTATTTCGTTTCTTTGCTGTTAAATGTAAAGCAGTTAATAGGGACCGATGACGGATATGACAAAAATCGAATTGGATATTGTCGCTATTTCGCATAGTGTATCCCAATCCCATAATTACGCAGTTGTATTAAGTGAGATCAACGGCAATCGGCGCCTGCCTATTGTGATCGGAGGATTCGAAGCACAGGCTATTGCGGTTGCCATGGAACGAATGGCACCAAACCGGCCATTAACGCACGATCTGTTCAAAAATACACTCGAGACATTTGATGTAGGATTGCAGGAAGTGATCATTTCCAATCTGTTGGACGGTATCTTTTATGCCCGCCTGATTTGTGAACGCAATGGAGAGATCTTTGAGATAGATAGCCGAACGTCTGATGCCATTGCTTTGGCGGTCCGCTTCAATTGCCCCATCTATACCTATGAATTCATCATGGAATCAGCTGGTGTTGTCCTGGATGGTGAGAAAGAAGAAGGCGAGACAAAACCAGAACCCAAAATGCGAAAGGATGTCAATTCGTTTTCCAGATATTCACTGGATGATCTGAACGAGATGCTTTCAGAAGTTCTTGGCGATGAAGATTACGAGAAAGCAGCGAAGATCCGTGATGAAATCAACCGTCGTAAGGTTGAGGGGGATTGAGTAAGTGACATTATCCGGATAACATCTTAATCAAGGCATCCCGGTTACTCCGGCTTACAGGAATCTCTGCACCATTCTGCATAATAATACTTCCTCCCTGTCCCCGAATGTATTTTTTGGCGTAGTTGAGATTTACATAAAAACTCTGATGGGTACGAAAAAACTGGGGGAATTCAAGCATGTTTGCCATTTCCTTCAATGTTCGTGAAACCAAATATTTTTGCTGCTGATTATGAAGAAAGACCCAGGTGTAATTACTCTCGGCCTGGAGGTAAGTAATCTTGCTGATGTGAACAAATTCGAACCCTTCGGAGGTCGGGATGGCAATGCTTTCCAGTCCAGGCTTGTTCTGGATACCCAGATTATTCATTAAAGCTCTGAGTTGTTCTAGATCAATCTGAGTAATTTGTTTATCCAGGGCCTTTTGGACGGCAGACACAAGCTTTGATTTCATGACCGGCTTGAGTATGTAGTCGAGGGCATTAAAGTCAAATGCTTTAATGGCATATTGATCGTAGGCTGTAACAAAAATGACTTTTAATGGAACGTCCAGGCATTGTTGCAGAACTTCAAAAGCGTTCAAAAAAGGCATTTCAATATCCAGGAATACCAGTTCCGGTTTTTCGTTTTTTATAAAGGCCAGCGCCTTTCTGGGATCGGTAAAAGTTCCAATGATTTCAATCCCGGGGCAATAAACGCCTAGCTCGGTTGTCAGCGATTCCAGGCTGTCGGATTCATCATCAATTAAAATTGTTCTCATAGGGTATAGTTATTTTAACGGTAGTTCCGGCAGGTTGATTTTCCAAGGAGTAAATATCTGTTATTTCTACGGTGATATTCATGGAATTAATGGTGTTGATCAGCGCAATGCGGTCACTGGTTATGCTCATTCCCATGGATTTATAAGGCGTAGCCGATTTGCTTTTTAATTCGGATGCTTTAATACGGCCAATGCCGTTATCATTTATGATGCAACATACGCGTGTTTTATCACGGCAAATGGTAATGGAAAGATGCCGGTTATCTTCTTTGTGGAGCAACCCATGCCAGATGGCATTCTCAACATAGGGAATGATAATCATGGGGGGTAGGAATACTTCATTAAGATCAATTGATTCGTCGATCTCGCACGAAAATGAAAACCCTTCTCTAAATCGAACCCGTTCCAGTTCAATGTAAAGCAGAAGCGTATCCAATTCCTGTTGGAGGGTAATTAATTTTTCTCTTGAGTTCTGTAAGATCAAACGAATTAAATGAGCAAAATTGGAAAGATATTCCGCCGATCGCTCCCGGTCATTTTTCAGAATATAGTTTTTTATGGAATTAAGACTATTAAACATAAAGTGCGGGTTCATCTGTGCGCGCAAGGTTTGAAGTTCCAGTTCGGCGATTTGTTTGTGGTGGATTAATTTCTCCGCTTCGATTTTTCGAATGTTTTTAATTCTGCGCCTGTACAACAATAAAATCCCCCCTAGTGACATCAAAGTCAGCGTAACCAGAAATGAGGGTTTGCGGTAGAAGGGTGCACGAATAAGAAAATAAAAATTCGTAACTGGACCATTTCTTTTTGATCCGGTTTTCAATTGAAGGTCATAGCTTCCGGGAGGGATCTGAGCTAATGTAACCAGATTGCTACGTCCAATAGATTGCCACCCTTCGGATAAATTCTTGACCTGATAAGCATAGGTAATATTTCGGTCGGTAGGGTAGGAAAGCGTTTGGAATTCAAACTCCAGGGTATTTTGATTAGGTGACAATTCGAGCTCCTTTTTCCTGATGAGCGCGTGGGGAATGGATTTTCCATTCACCCGAACCTCATTAATTAAAACAGGACCATAAGGAGCAGAGGTAGCCTCCCAGAGTTGATCGGGATCAAATACAATGATGCCGTTTCCGTTCGGCATGACCAGACGATGATCCGGTAATTCCACGACTTGGATGGGATCAATGGTCGTAGTTACCAATCCGTCGGTGACGCCTACATTGTGTATCTGATCGGTAGCGGGATCAATAACTGAAATACCAGATTCCCCAAAGACCCACACTCTTTTCCGATAATCCACATGAATCATATAGCCGGATCCAACGTGAATTCCATCATCCGCCGGGGTGTAATACCGTTTTAGGATTAGAGAGTCACCGATCCGGGAATAAACAGCCAAATGATTGATGTCGATGACCCAATAATCACCGTCAGGATGTTGGATGCAGGTACCCCCCGAATTGAGTCGGTGCTCAATCCCACTGGCAAGATCTATTTCGATGACTTCCGGCCCGTAGCTCAATAAATAGGAACCGTCATTCGTACGGGCAATTCTGTTATGAGCAAAGGTTAATGGTGGTTCTCTAGGATGGTGTTTAACCTTCCAGCCCGGATTTCTTGTGTCCATCCAATAAACGTCATTACTACTAATGCCGATTAAATAGTGTCCTTCAAAACATACTAATTGCCAAAGTCGGTTTATTTCGATTTCTGGCCACCCTAATTTATTTGCGCGAATTAATGATTTGGTATCCGGGTTTAACAGGTAGAAGTGGCCATCTTCCAGAGCGACCCAGATGCGATCGTTTTCGTCGACCGCAATTCCGGTCGGATCGGAAGGTGCCAATAGTTTACGTGCAGGGCTAAATTTATTTAATGGAATTTCGAAAATGCAGGAATCGCCGGCCAGATAAATTACATTATTTTTTCGGAAATGGGCCAGGCGACCCGGATAAATTCGGTTGGGTATCCCAAATTGATTTAAGTTAAAGAAATCTATTTTTTGTTTTCTGGGAGACATAACATACAATCCTGCATTGCTGGTTACCCAGATATTTTTGCTGTTATCTTTAAATATGGTCCCAAATGTGACCATATCCTCCAGGTAGAATATTGGTTCTGGTTTTAAATCGTCATTAAATTCAAAGATGGCCTGGCGGGAGGACACCCAATATTTCCGGTTGATTTGATTAACGCTAAAAGCCCCGGAGTTCGTACTCAATCCGGTTGGGAAAGTGGTATCTAGATCCATCCAGATACAGGACTGGTCTATTGGATCATATCGCCACAATCCATGCAACCAGGAGCCTGAAAATAGCTGGCCTTGTTGGTTCTGGTAATAGGCCGCGCCGTGACAGGGAACCGGGATAAATTGGCCACTTGTCTTGTTGAAATGAATTAATTGTTCTGGTATGGGTTTGGAAGAGTCCGGTAATAAATCCAGATATGATAGCCAAAGGTAATTGGCATCATTTCGGTCGGGAAGAATGGTTAAAATAGTCGAGTTCGGAATATTTAACCCACTTGAGCTATCCGGAGAATAAATCTTGAATTTTTCTGTCCTCGGATCGAACTGAAGAAGCTCGGACTGGCTGTTCCCCAGCCATATCAACCCACTTGAATCTTCAAAAATATAATTGGAAATAAATTGGCCGTAATGGTTGAATTTTTCGGTGACCGGGTCAAATGAGTTGAGCCCATCCCTTCGCATAGCCATCCAGATTTTTCCGGTTTTGGAAGAATAAATCATCTTATTAATCTGTCCGGGACCTATGCTGTGGGTGTCATTTGGGTGATGAAAATAATCTTTAAAAGTACGACCATCGTATCGGACCAGTTGGTCACTGAGCGCAAAATAGATGAATCCCGTACTGTCCTGGCAAATAGACCAGATGTAATTGGAAGGCAATCCGTCTTTGGAATCAAAAACATCAAAGAGCGGGCCTCGCCACTGGGCCTGCAAGGGCCAGAAAAGCAACAGGAATAATCCTGCTATCAGTTGTCCGTATTTATGCCCTTCAGTCATTGGTGTGCTATCTAAGTTAGTTGTTAGTTCGGACTTTGGCAGGGCGATTGAGTAACCGGTGTAATGACTGATTATTCGGGGATCAAACATGCCTTCCGGTGTCAATTACTCAAAGACTGTGCTGTTCACTCAATCTCCGGCATCCAATACTATGTTAAACTTGAATCCGACAGCAGCATAGTTCATATTGTATTAAAATGCCCATCCTGCAATTTCATAAATCAATCGCGATGCAAAAGTTGTTTATTCTTTCAAAGCGTCTTATTTCTGGCCTCTGTTGGCCTATTTTACTTTATATGCTCCCGCATGCCGCTTCCAGCCAATGCACCAACATGCATGCTGATGACCTGATGGCTTTGCGGGCATTGTATACCAGCACCAATGGCGATAGCTGGACCAATAAGACCGGTTGGGATCAGATTATGAGCACGACTCCGGTAGTCTGTGACCTCACCCATATCTTCGGGCTAACCTTCAGTGGTAACCAGGTATTACAGATTAATCTGCCTGGGAATAACCTGTCTGGTAATTTGCCTCCTGAGATCGGCGATTTTGCAGCTCTGGAGTCTTTGGATTTAGGCAATGAAATTCGCTCCGGAATGAATTTTTTAAATCAAATTACTGGTTCGATTCCAACTGAAATCGGTCAATTGAGTCAACTTCAAATTTTGCGATTAAGTGCAAATCAACTGAATGGAATGATCCCCCGGTCCATTTCCCTATTAAGTAATTTATATCAACTTGATTTGCGCAATAACCAAATTAATGACATTATCGCACCTGAGCTGGCACTCCTTGCTAACCTTCGTACACTGGATTTGTCGAGCAACCTATTTCATGGTCCCATACCTTCATTTCTGGGCTCTTTAAGCCACCTTCAACGTCTGGAGCTTATTTCCAATAATCTCAGTGGCCCTATTCCGATCGAAATTTACTCGCTCAATGAACTTAGGAGCCTGTCTCTTGGAGGAGGAACTTTGACGGGAGCAATTGATCCTGCGATTGGAAATCTCGTTAATCTGCAATATTTATTCATATATAGCTCAGAAATTAGTGGTCCTATTCCTGCATCTATTGGTAACCTACACCAACTGGTTCTTTTAGATTTGTATAATAATCTTTTGGATGGCAGCATTCCTCCTGAGCTAGGCAATTTATCCAATTTAGTTAGGCTGGTGCTAGCCAGGAATATGCTTTCAGGTAACATCCCTGGCGAGCTAGGAAACTTAATCCATCTTGCGCAATTTTGGGCCTATGAAAATGATCTAAGCGGGTGCTATAATAGCAATTTACACCATTTATGTGGAGCATTTGTTGCCCTTGACGATGCCGAGTTCGATGTGCCCTGGGCGGCCTTTTGTACAGACCCGGATCTCGGATGTCCTTGTGAGATTGAGTGTCCTTCGGCTATTTCTTATGCCCTGGAAGGTTGCATTGATACCCTTATCTTTCCCTCAAGTATGGGATTGGAGGGAGATTGCCTGACAAGCATAGAAGTTATTCAGACGAGCACCGGGGCGGTTATTTTCGATTCATCCGGCCGGCCAAATGCCATCCCGCTTTGTGAGCCTTTGAGCCTTCAGGTTACTGCTGCGGATGGCAGCTATTGTGAAAGTACAATCACCTTCATTGCAGATGCGCCGATTGACGCACACGTAGCCAGTTTTGCGGGCATTTCCATGTATGATTACGTCCACCATCATGTTCCCGGGATAATAAGTTGTTTTGTGTTAGGTGTAAGGTATGAGGATCAGGCGATCGCCATGTGTGAAGGATTGGATGTGCAGCGGACCTGGTACCTGACAGATGGTTGTGGTAATTCTACAATGCTGAACCAGGTTTTTGAAGTATACGGCACCGCCATCTGTCGATTCCGTGATCTGGGTGAATTATGGACTGGACATACCTATTGGATGAATCTGGAAATCCCAGAACAAATTGACATGAAGGGTTATAACTTTACTTTTGAAAGTTCTAATCCTTCCTGGAAGATCTTGAGTATGGAAGGGCCTTCAGCTCAGGTTTATGTCGGAGAAGGCGCAGCGGATCTGATTGCCCACATCCAAACCGAAGACATCGAATACGCAGTACTTCAGCAATTTAATAGCACCGGGGAGCAAAAATGGAAAAACGACCTATCGCAGAATGATACCGATTGGAATTTGTACCCGAATCCAGGGATTGATCATTTGATATTGAGAATATCACCTGAACTGGAAAATGTAGATGTGGAAATTTGGTCCCTTACTGGCCAGCTAGTAAAACGATATTATGATTTTGAGTTAAATCACCATCTTGATATTTCCGGAATACAGGCTGGAGCATATCTCCTGAAAGTCATAAGTGACCAACAAACCCTGGCTCGCAGGTTTGTGAAATTGTGACTTTTTGAATCACCATTTGGTAAGAGGTATTCAAACCCATTTAATGTTGAAGTTGGCTCGTTTTGATGAGGCTTCTTCTGAATTCGAAAAGCCTATTCGATGGTTTGGAGTACCCGGAGGGTCTGGACCAGCATTGCTTCCGTAAAATCCAAATGCGTCACAAATCGCACGGTTGCCGGGCCCAGGGCAACTGCCTTGATTCGATGACGTAATAATTTTCGGAGGAATTCATCCGCTTTTGGTTCTTTAAGATGAAAGACGATAATGTTGGTATGAACCGGTTCCACCCGCTCAACCATTTCCAATTGCTGCAAAACTTGGCCCAATTCTTTTGCCCTGAAATGGTCTTCTTTAAGCCGTTCTACATGGTGGTCCAGGGCATAAATGCCGGCGGCAGCCAGGTAACCGGCTTGTCGCATTCCTCCTCCCATCACTTTACGATAGCGCCTTGACTGTTTTATAAAGTCCCGGTTGCCAATAAGAACCGATCCGACCGGCGCCCCTAGTCCTTTCGACAGGCACACGGATATGCTGTCAAACAGGTTACCTACGGATAGCGGCGTATTTCCAGTTTCAGCCAGGACATTAAAAATCCGGGCGCCATCCAGATGAAATTTTAGGCCGGCACTGTGGGTGGCTTTGGATAAGTCCTCCATTTCTTCCAGCGTATAATACGAACCACCAGCTTTATTGCATGAGTTTTCAATCACCACCAGGGCGGAATGGGGCAACCAATCCTGATCCGGCCGCACAGCTGTTTTTATCTGGTCGGGTTTCAACTTTCCGTTTTGTCCGGATAATAGCTGGATCGCCACCCTGGAATTGTAGGCATATCCTCCTGTCTCATATTGATAGATGTGAGATGTCTGTTCACAGATCACCTCATCGAGGGCTTGGGTGTGCACTTTGATCGCAATTTGATTCGTCATGGTGCCGGAAGGACAGAAAAGAGCCTCTTCTTTGCCAAAAAGCTGAGCTGCCTTTTCCTGGAGTGCATTGACCGTAGGGTCTTCTCCGAAAACATCATCGCCCACTTCTGCTGAAAACATAGCCTGAAGCATTCCGGCGGTTGGCCTGGTTACGGTGTCAGACATCAGGTTTATCCATTCGATTTGGTCCATGACGTTCCTTTTGTCGATTTAGTCTTGAAGGTACAAATGCTATCAACCAAATGCAGCTAATGGAATCAAATTGTTAAGTCAGAGACAGGTCACTTAGAACGGAATAAGACGGCATGGCCTGGGTGTACAATGAATCCGTGGAGTCGCCAAAGGAATACCCGGTACTAGTTCCAGGTAGCCCCCTGCGAATTCGTTAAGGATAGACTGATTGAACCCTGATAAACTTCATGAAGATTTTTTATCCAGGCACTCAGCTCTTCATTGGAAAGTTCGTTCTGAAAAACAAATGTTCGGGTGACGGGCAAATTATTAGTCAAGGTAGGAAGCGTAATGGTATTGCGGTTTTCCATTACAAAATGGCCATAGTTACCGCTTTTGATGTTGGCCTCTTTGTTCATTGCTGCCATCTCCTGAACCAGCTGATCGGCATCCGATCCAAATTTTGAGTTAGTAAATGCAATGTATCCCCATACCAGATCATCCGGTATCCGGAGCATTTCGGTGCGTTCGATGACAAAACCCAATGGTTTTTTACATTCAAAAAGATAGCGATCGGGAGTAACGGTCAATGTGCCATCGCTGTATAAATCAGTTGCGATACGCACTTTAAGGTCATAGGTGCCAGGCGTTAATACATCAATGGTGATGAGCGTGTCCCGTATTTTGAGTTCATCGGTACAAGGTTCGTTGGCACTCCATTGATTGATATTGAATAATATGGTCCTCCCATTGCGGAAGGCATTGTTGTGTATGGTGGCTTTACAATTCTGTTCTTTTAGCGTCGCAACCCGAATTTGAATGGGTTTAAAGGGTGCATCTAGCTTTTCAACCAAATCAAGATTGAATTCCGGTTCCACATTATCGACGATGGTTACATCGTCTTTGAACCAGGAACAACCTGTAGCAAACAATAGAAAGCATAAAGCAATAAACCCAAAGGGTGTGATGTGCCTCATATGTTTCGGAAATCATTTGTGTCTATCCCTAAAACGAGCGAAAGGTCATGATGCTGCTTATTCTGCGGGAAAAAGTTTTAAGTATCGGGTTATAGCTGATTGGGATGTAAACGATGCAATGCCTTATTTTGGATTATTCCAGCTTCAGAACGTCAAGGAATGCTTTCTGGGGCACTTCGACACTTCCGATCTGGCGCATCTTCTTTTTTCCTTTCTTTTGCTTCTCCAACAATTTGCGTTTCCGGCTGATGTCGCCCCCATAACACTTGGCGGTTACATCCTTTCGGAGTGCGGAAATGGTTTCACGAGCAATGATCTTAGCTCCAATTGCAGCTTGAATGGCTATCATGAACTGCTGTCGTGGGAGAAGATCCTTTAGTCTTGCGCAGATCTTGCGGCCAAATGCATAGGCTTTATCCCGGTGTACCAGAGCAGATAGCGCATCCACATTCTCGTTATTCAGCTTGATATCCAGTTTGACCAGGTCCGACTGGCGATAGTTAATCGGCGTATAATCAAAAGAGGCGTAGCCCCGTGATATGGATTTCAGCCGGTCATAAAAGTCAAAAACAATCTCGGCCAGGGGCAATTCGAAGGTCAATTCGACTCTGTCCTGGGTCAGATAGTGTTGTTTGGTCAGCGTGCCTCTTTTTTCCAGACACAGTGTCATGATCACCCCGATGTATTCAGGCTTGGTGATGATCTGCGCTTCAATAAAGGGCTCTTCTACGAAATCGAGCACACTGGCGTCCGGGAGATCGTTGGGCGTGTGAATAACAATCTTTTCCCCTCTCGTATTATAGGCGTAATAGGAAACGTTTGGGATGGTGGTTATGACTTCCTGATCAAACTCCCTGCTCAATCGTTCCTGAACGATCTCCAGATGCAACATGCCCAGGAACCCACACCGGAATCCAAATCCCAATGCGGCAGAAGTTTCCGGCTCAAAAACAAGTGATGCATCGTTCAGCTGAAGTTTCTCCAAACTGTCCCGTAAATCTTCGTAGTCTTCGTTTTCTATTGGGAAGATCCCTGCAAAAACCATGGGCTTAACGTCCTCAAAACCCTTGATGGCATCTTTACAAGGATTTTCTAACTTGGTTATTGTATCTCCAACTTTGATCTCACGGGACTCTTTGATTCCTGTGATGATGTAGCCTACATTACCGGCCTCCAATGATTCTTTCGGCTCGGGTGTGAACCGGAGTACGCCGACTTCATCTGCCTGATAATGCTTGCCGGTGTTTACAAACCGAACCTGATCTCCTTTCCTCAAGGTTCCGTTGATAATGCGGAAATAGGCAATTACTCCCCGGAAAGAGTTGAATACGGAGTCGAAAATGAGCGCTTGTAACGGCGCCTCGGGATTTCCTTTGGGGGCAGGAATGCGCTCCACGATCGCCGTCAGAATTTCCTGAACGCCCTGGCCGGTTTTCCCGCTGGCTAATAGGATTTCATCCTTGCCGCAACCAATCAGTTCGATGATCTGATCCGAAACCTCATCGATCATGGCGCTATCCATATCAATTTTATTCAAGATCGGGATGATTTCCAGGTCATGTCCGATGGCCAGATAAAGATTTGAAATGGTTTGAGCCTGAATGCCCTGGGTGGCGTCTACCAGCAGGAGAGCTCCCTCGCAGGCAGCGATGGAACGCGACACTTCATAAGAAAAATCCACGTGACCGGGGGTGTCAATCAGATTGAGCGTATAAGTTTCGCCATCGGTATGGGAGTAATACAGCTGAATGGCATGAGACTTAATGGTGATGCCACGCTCGCGTTCAAGATCCATGTCATCCAGTGCCTGAGCCTGCATATCTCTGGTCGATATCGTCTGAGTCACTTCCAGCAGGCGGTCTGAAAGCGTACTTTTACCGTGATCAATATGCGCGATGACACAAAAGTTGCGGATCTTCTTCATAGGGTGTAAATATACGTCATAAAAACGATGCCTTACGAAGGCTGCGGTTAATACAACTTTGGATTAAATTGTGCGCAAAAGTAAGGATTTCGGCAATTTTGGAGGATCTTACTTTTACGCGATGAATTTCTACATATGAAAAGGGGGCGTATGTATAACAAGCTATTTTCCACGTGGGTACTAATTATCCTAATAAGTGCCGTTTTTTTAGGCGTTTCGGGTTGCGGTACTTACTTACCCGCTATTGACGCCGCCAGGATTCAGGCGGGGCAGCATGTGTACGAGCAGTACAATTGTCTGCAATGTCACGGATACGATGGCAATGACAAGATGGATTTGAAAAAGGCACTGCACAAAAAGGGGTTGGATGAGCTGAAAGCCTGGATCCTTGACCCTGGTCAATTCAAGCCTGGTACCGAGATGCCTTCGTACGGAGGTGTTCTAAGTGATCGTGAATTGGAAGATGTGATCCAATATTTAAGGGTATTGGCCAATCAGGGCAGATAGTGGTAAACTTTTCAATCCAATATTATGATCAAATGCCTGGCCTGAAGCATCGATCTTAGATTGGCGTTAAATCCCAAATCTTATCACACTGGAGGTTATTGATCTAATGGTAAAAAGCCTATTTTTGCGCTATGGCCAAAATCATTTCCTATCAACCCAATCAGTGGCCCGGACGTAAAGTCGGGTTCCGCAAGGCCAACAAATCCAAAGCCGAAATACAAGAAGCCGAAGGCCAACTCAATTTGTTTCAATCTGTTGATTCGGGTGAAAAAGAGGAGACGCCGCCAGTAACCAAATTGCGCAAACTTGCTTCACACCGTACGCCTTTTGAAGAGGCCCTTTATCTGGATGAAGCTGGCGATCCGCGGGCTGAAGCCCGGTATCTGGAAGCTATTGCTGCCAACAGCTCCAGTGCGGATGCAATATGCAATATGGGGATTATTTATGCCGGCAAAGGAGAAACGGCAAAAGCCATCGGCGCCTTTACCAAAGCCCTCAGCCTGCAACCCAGGCATTTGGAGGCCCATTACAATCTGGCTAATGTCTATTTCGACGCGAACAATTACGACCTCGCTATCGTACATTATGAAGTTGCCGTGGAGATTGATCCGGAATTTAGCGACGCATGGTTTAATTTAACCATTGCTTTTATTGCGACCAAGATGCATAAGAAAGCGATGGATGCCTATCTGCAATACCGGAAGTTGGTGCCTGATGAACAAGAGGATATTCTGAGTGGTTACTTAAAAAAATAAACCAGGAGCCATTGAGTGTCAGCGGGACCTTGTGTTGACGCTGAGCAACTAAGATATCTTCCGGATTTTCTCTTCCTGTTTTTCTTCTTTGGCTTCCCCGGTCGCTTTCTTCATAGGTTTCATTTGGGACTTGGCCTGGCTGATACTGGCCTGCAGGGCTGCCATGATATCGACGACGGGCGCATCTTCTTCCACTCGGGCAATAACCTCTTTACCCGCTATTTTAGCATCGATAATCTCCATTAACGCTTCCCGGTAGCGGTCTTTTAATTCGAGATTAGCAAATGGTTTGGTCATGGTTTCTACCAGGGTATTTGCGAGATTAAGCTGCGCTTCATCGATTTTGACGTCCCCGATCTGGGGCACTTGATTCATCGAACGCATTTCATCCGGATAGCGAAGTTTGTAAAGCAACAGACCGGAATCGAAAGGTGCAATTAATACGACGTTTTCACGGTCCCGAAGGACCACGCGACCGATGCCCATTTTATTGGATTTTCGTAACGTTTCCATCAAAAGCCCATAGGCCTGTTGAGCTACTTCGCCGTCCGGACCTGCAAAGTAAGGTGCGTCAAAAAGGGTATGGTGGACCTCAGAAGCGTCAACAAATGCCTCGATATCAATGACTTTAGTGCTTTTGAGTTTGATTTTATCAAAGTCTTCATCCTGCATGATTACAAAATGATCGGGTTCGTATTCATACCCTTTGACGATGTCCTGGGTTTTTACGGCCTCACCACATTGTTTGCATTTTTTGTCGTATCCGATTGCGCCATTATCTTCTTTATGCAACTGCTTGAAGGATATGCTTGCAGAAGATTCTAATGCGCTGTATATCCGGATAGGGATGGTAACCAATGAGAATCGTATGTGACCTTTCCAAATGGCACGAAGCATAATATTACATTTTTTGTTTATGTATCAATTATTGTGCCTCTTTAAGTTAATTGAGTGTTGATGTGTACAAGAACTTAGGTATTACGTATTCCTGTCTCTGTTTCAAAGACAAACTCACACCACGCCAAATCTGAAATCTAAAATCTAAAATCTAAAATAAACTGACATCTCGATCACTACCGGTCTTCAAGCAGGCTTTTAAAAACCGGTTCCCTTAATGTGCCCTGGTCTGTGATGGAAGCGTATTCTACTTCACAAACCAGTTCCGGAGCAATCCAGGTACTGACTTTATCATCAGAGGTTGGCGTTTCAAAAGGTTTAGTTGTTTTGGGGAGGACATCCATCCTTTCTCTTAAATACTGCATAAAGTCCATATCGAATCCGGTACCCACTTTTCCCCGGTAAATCCATTCTTGTTCTTTTTTTTGCAAAAGGTGGAGAGCGCCAAAAACGGACGACCGTTCTCCCTGTCCCTCCGTAAATCCGGCAATGTAGCAATCCATGGTCTCCCTGAACTTTAGCTTATACCAATCGGCCGACCGTTTGCCCGGATAGTAATAGCTAGTGGCTTTTTTAGCCATGATGCCTTCCAGGCCCATTTTCTGAGCCGCTTCGTACAGTGCAGCGCCGTCTTCCACGTCCGAACTGAATCGGAAGGGCGAACCAGGCTTAATCAAATCCTGGACCCAGGCTCTCCGGCGGATCAAAGGATCCTGAAGCAAGCTTCGCCCATCCAGGTAGAGTGCATCAAAAAGGTAACAAACCACCGGTGCTGATTTTGAGAGTCGCTCGATTTTGGCCGGATGGGATTGGTGCAATCGGCTGATAACCTGTTTGAAGACCGGCCTACCCACTTCATCCAGGCGAACGATCTCCGCATCGAGTACCGCATTGGAAGCTCTGAGATAGGATAGTGCAGCTACCAGTTCAGGGAACTGCTGCGTTAACTCGCGACCATTACGGCTAAGAATCCGGATTGTACCCTCGAAGATTAATAGTAAGGCACGGATGCCATCCCATTTTACCTCAAACCGGTAATCAGAACCGGTTGGAATCCTGGTCGTCTGTTCGGCAAGCATAACCTGCCAGGTGCTTTCATATGGATGGTGGAGTGCCGGAGAAACCCTTTCCAACAACCATTCCTTGTCCTTCATATGATGGATTCGAAATTCTGCTTCCCAGCGCGAGCCGGTGAGTTGAAAGTAGAATCCATCCTTTTTTTCTTTGGTTTTGCGGTATTGACCGGAGGCGAATATCCACATGGATCCGGCGCCGTATTGCCCCTTGGGAATTTCACCTTCAAAGGTCAGGTAAGCCAGCGGGTGAGGTTCGGTTTCTACAGCGAGGCGTTTGATCCCGGGTTCCGGTGGTAATCCCCGGGGTATGGCCCACGAAAGCAGCACCCCGTCCTTTTCGAGGCGTAGATCGTAATGAAGACTGGTTGCATGGTGCCGGTGAACAACAAACGCATGTCCGGTTCCGGAGGTGACAGCAGGAGGAGGTTCAGGGGTGGTGGAAAAATCCCGTTTGGCTGCGTATTCTTCCAGCTGTTCCGGAGTCTTGTGTTTCAAGCCCTCCGGATTGTAAGGTTGTGATAGTTTGGGTTGCCGGTGCGTATGAATAGGAACTGCCTGGCTGTGCATTCCCTCCCAGGCGTCCCCGTGATGCTCGATGTGATCGGCGGCTTGCCTTAATTGGAATGCCTGGGATGACTGGATGTCTCCCAGCATTTCCCAACTCACCGGCATGGATACGGGAGCGCCAGGCTTACCCCGCAGGCTGTAAGCACCAACGACGGTTTGTGTTTCCCGGTTCCGGTAGATATCAATCAGCAGCTTTTGTTCCCGCTTGTCCTTTCGGAGTTGCAGTGTCCCGAGTTGCGGATATTTTTTGATGAAACTTTCGGAAAGATCTTTAGCTGCCTGGAATACTTCTCCGTGGGAGTTAGACGGTGCAATCGGACAGAAGAGATGCAATCCTTTACCACCACTGGTTTTTACAAAAGGGTGATATTCAAACTCCAACAGATGTTCCTTAAGCAGGTAAGCAATTTGCTTCACCTGATCAAAGGACATTTCCGGTGCCGGGTCCAGGTCAAAAACCATCAAATCGGGATGGTCCGGATCTTGTTTGGTAAATTCCATAATATGCAACTCAAGACAGGCTAGGTTGGCCAGCCAGACCAGGGAAGCTGCATTGGTCAGAAATATGTAGTCTTTTTTTTCCTCTTTGCCCAAGCGGATTGATTCAATCCAGTCCGGTGCCCAGGATGGCCGGTCTTTCTGGAAGAATTCATGGCTGGAAATTCCATCTGGATACCGGACCAGTGACAGGGGGCGGTATTTGTTATGACGTAAGAAATAAGGTGCAATTTTCAGATAATACTGGATCACTTCGGCCTTTATGATCTCATCCTCCGGATAAAGGACTTTCTCCAGGTTGGACAGTTTAATACGGTGTCCATCGATTTCAACAACTTGCGTACTGCCTGCCATACCTTAAAGGTAGTAATCATCGTTGGTTTGGATGGGAAGGTTTAACTTTGCCGGCACGTATGCATCCAGGCTTAAAGATTTGTTTTGGGATCCTTTTTCTGGCAGGGACGTTTGCCTCGGCTCAAAACGGGATTATCCGGGGCCATATCATTGATCGCGAATCCGGTGAAGGCTTAGCATTTGCGCTAGTTCAACTAAATCGGCAGGCAACCACTACGGATGATGAGGGCTATTTCATTTTTACTCATTTGAAGGATACCCTTTATGAATTAACGGTCCAGTATCTGGGCTATCAGACCCATGCCCAGTCGATTGATCTCTCGGCAGGAGAGGTATGGTACCAAAAGATTCGCTTAAGCAGTGATGCCATCAACCTGGGAACGGTGGAAGTCACTGGGAGCAATCAGCAAATTCCGGTTTCTTCACTGGGAAATTATTGGATCACACCGGATCGTATTCAGCAAATGCCTTCGCTAGGGCAGGGGGACCTGGCGCAATTCCTGACTCAACTGCCCGGGGTCATCACAACCGGTGATCAGGGTGGACAATTGTACATCCAGGGTGGAGACCCTCATCAGAATCTTTTGCTTATCGATGGTATTCCGGTCGTTAACGCATTTCATTCGCTCAGTGCATTTTCTGTCGTGCCAGCGGATGCTATCCAACAGGTGACCCTTTACGGATCAGCTTACCCGGCTAATTTCGGAGGCCGGCTTTCTTCCGTCCTGGATCTGCGTTTGCGGGAAGGTGCCAGCAAGCCGCTGGAAGGGATGGTCGGTGTAGATCCGCTCTCGGCCCAGGTTAGGCTCCAGGGAAGGATCTACGCCAGAGGAGACCAGCAATGGACCTGGCTGCTCGCCGGCAGGGAGGCATTGTGGCCATACCTGAAGAATCAAATACCTGCTTCCTACCGGGATGCTCTTGATTTCAAATTCAGAGATCTGACTATGAAAACGACCTGGCAAGGGGAGAATGGATCCAAGTTGTCTTTTACCTCTTTGCAGATCCGTGACGAGGTGCCTTTGGCCTCAAATTCCTCCGTAAGCTGGCAGAACCAGGGTTATGGCATGCAATTCCGTGTCCTTCCCCTGCAATCCGATTATCTCATCGGGGGCAGCGTAGGATACAGTGATTATCGCCTGGATTTCTACGAAGAAGGTGTCCCTCGTTCGACCGGGTACAAACAAGCCAATGCCCAATTATGGTTTGCAAACGGTCATGCAGAGAATCGGTTGGAATACGGAATTTCACTCAATGCTATCCGTAGCGATCTGACCTTTAAAAACTACCGGAACATTACGTTCAATCGGAGTGATAACGCTTCTGAACTTGCTGTTTACGGCTTGTATGAGCGTTCCTGGCAGCATTGGCGCATTGAGCCCGGGCTGCGTATTCATTACCATGCATCCGTTTCCTACATTTCCTTGGAACCGCGGTTTCTTTTGCAATGGAAGCCGACGTCGCAGTGGCAGTGGACACTTGCCGGCGGTCGGTACAGTCAAAACCTGGTAACTGCGCGATCCAATCAGGATGTAGTTCATTTTTTCCAGGCTTATATCACCGGACCTGAAGGGCTGCTTTACAACAATACCGGAGAGGCGGTGCCCTACAATGTGCAGACAGCCTGGCATAGCGGAACCGGCCTTCAATGGCAGCGACATGGACTGACACTAAAGACAGAACTGTACTTCAAATGGTTTGATCAATTGATTGAGATCAACCGCGATAAACGCAAGGTTGCCGATCCGGACTTTGTGACGGAGCAGGGAGTTAGTTATGGAATATCCTTTGGAGCTGAATGGATGTACCGGAATTGGAATGTCAATGGTCATTATACGTACGCGAAGGCTGATCGAACAATAGCAGGAGACTGGTTGCCGGCAATTTTCGACCGGCGGCATCAGTTCAATATCCTGGTACGCTGGTCACCCAGTGATAAAGGTTGGAATGCCAGTGTGCGTGGACAGACAGGGAGTGGCTTTCCATTCACCCGGACAGCGGGATTTTATCCGGTGTTGAATTGGGATTCCGGTTTGTTTACAAATGTAGCGGACGGGGACAACAATACAGGAGTCGTTTACGAAACACCACTCTTTCAGGGGCGTCTGCCTGATTACCTGCGCTGGGATGTTCAGGTAGGTAAGCGCTGGGAATACGCCTGGGGAGGCGAATTAGAAGTGGCGCTATCCTGCATAAATGTGTTTAACCGGAAAAATATATTTTACTTTGACCGCATCCACTATCAACGGGTAGACCAATTGCCTGTCTTACCGTTACTGGTGGTGCAATTTCATTGGTAATTAAGGACTTAATGCAACATGATGAATCATATGCCAAAAATCGTTTATGTGTTCGTAGCGGGATTACTCGTTTTATCCTGCCATCAGGAGCCCTCACAAGCGACCGAAACCCAGGATGCGCCCAAGAGCATGCTTGCTCCCCCGACAGCTCAGGATGCTCCTGATCTGGTGGAGGGTAAATTATTTCATGATGTGGAAATGGCCCATCTTTTTCCTGATTCCAAGACATTTGCTGATGCGGCACCAAAGGTAGATCTTAACGATATCATGAATCGGTATGAGCGGGAAGGGTCGCTGTCAGGGGACAAATTGAAAGCTTTTGTCGAAGAAAATTTTACGTTACCGGCTACCCAGTCCACCGATTACCAGTCGGATCGAGGCCAGGACCTGGGCGAGCATTTGAAAAGCCTTTGGCCTATTTTGACCCGGCAGCCAGAGCCCCAGCAACCCGGTTCTTTGATTGCATTGCCAAAGCCCTATGTCGTACCTGGAGGCCGTTTCCGGGAAATTTATTATTGGGACAGCTATTTTACCATGCTGGGCTTATCGGTATCTGACCGGTGGGATTTAGTGCGTGATATGATTGATAATTTTGCATTTTTGATTGACACCTATGGATTCATACCCAATGGAAGTCGTACCTATTTTCTAACGAGATCACAACCGCCGTTTTTCTCCTTGATGGTATCGCTTTTAGCCTCTCAGGATGGAACGGAAGTTTATAAAAAGTATTTCCCGGAGTTACTGAAAGAATATCTATTCTGGACCGATGGCATCGATAAAATTCCTGCCCCGATGACTGCCTACCGTCGAGTGGTTAGAGCACACAATATGGGAGTTCTTAACCGCTATTGGGATGATAGTCCTCGACCTCGACCTGAATCCTACCGTGAAGATGTAGAGTTAGCGAATAACAGTTCTGAGGTTGACACTGTACTGTATCGAAACATTCGTGCGGCATGTGAGTCGGGATGGGACTTCAGCTCCCGGTGGATGCGGGATGGAGCGCGTGACCTGGGAAGCCTGGTGACGACAGAAATCATCCCGGTCGACCTGAATGCATTGCTTTACCATCTGGAAAAGGTCTTGGCGATGGGAGCAAAGGAATTAGGTGACCCCGAAGCGGTAGCCTATTACGAACAACGCATGGAATATCGAAAAGAGGAGCTTCGCAAACTGTGCTGGGACAATATAAACGGTTATTTTAATGATTATTGGTGGGCACAGAAACGACCTGCAGGGAGTCCTTCCCTGGCTGGTGTTTATCCTTTGTATATGGGAATTGCCACCCAGGAAGAAGCAGAGAAATCGGCGAAATTTCTGGAACGATTATTCCTGAAACCTGGTGGTTTGATGACAACGCTGCTTAATACGGGCCAGCAATGGGATTCACCCAACGGATGGGCGCCTTTACAATGGATGGCAATCGTTGGCCTGAGGAATTACAATCTGGATGATCTGGCCGATGCGATTAAGGAACGCTGGATGCGTGTCAATCAGGATGTATACCGGAATACCGGGAAGATGACGGAGAAATACATCGTGACCGATCTGACCGGCGAACAGGCCGGCGGCGGGGAATACCCGAATCAGGATGGATTTGGCTGGACCAATGGTGTGTGGCTCGCTCTACAAGCTAACCTGGATTTGCGCTGGGGATCCGTAGAAGGGCCGCAGTAGAAGGAATCAGCGGATGAGGATCACCGTACCTTTCCTTTGGTCGATCGATCCGTCGATGAGTTTAAACTTCATGATGTAGGCGTAGGTGTCTGAGGGTGCCTTTTGCCCACCTTGTGTACCATCCCACCCGTCTGTGCTATTGCCCTGATAGACCAATTGGCCAAATCGGTTGAAAATCAGCATGTCTTCCAGTTCGGCGCCGCGTAGGTTAATGGGGCGAAAAAGGTCGTTTAATCCATCGCCATCTGGCGTGAATGCATTGGGGATATCCACATTGTACTTAGGAATAATCCACCGGATACTGATAATTGCTGCACCAGGGCAGCCGTTGGGATCGGTGAAGGTAACCAAATAGGTTTTGGTGCCTTCCTTATCTTCAGAGACCTGGATACTGGTGCCGGTCCCTATATTTTGATTGCCTTGTTGCCAGGTAAAATCGGTAACTCGGGGGTCAGTAAGCACAGATAAGTTGACCACTGAATTAACAAAGGCACTGTCACTGGGTGGATCAACCACGATTTGGGCTGGTGTTGGAGGGAAGTTGCTCATTGTAGCACTTCCACTTTGGGGACAACCTAGTTTGGTACCTTTAATGGACGCATTGATATCCATGTTCACCATATACTTGGGCATATCACACTGCTTGCACAAATTGACCGGGTCGCCGCTCCATTCATTCTTACCGATCATAAAATCAGGATCATTCAGTTCCGGGGCGGAAAGCTGAACCATTTCGCCCGGACAGACGATCGTGTCCATCGGAAAGATGTCGATGATCGTATCGATGGAGGGAATCTCCAGGAAGTCCTCTTGCATACAAGCGTGGTTAACCGTCTTCCGGGTATAGGTAATGGTATCCGGTTGTGCCACAAGGCGCAGGTTGAGGAACATATTTTCATCCATAACGACACCCTGATCCGGCATCCAGGTGAATGCGATATCAGGATATTTAGCCTGATCATAGGAAGGAGAAATTAATACAATGTCGTCGCCTTCGCAATAGGGAGATTTGGGAGGTACCGCCCAGATGGTATCTATTTTGGGTAATGAATCTACGCGAACATAGATGGAGTCGAAGGCGATACATCCGGTAACATTGGAAGAAATTTTTAAGATGTAGGTGGTAGAAACTTCAGGTAAGAAGCGAATGGTATTTCCACCATTGTAGATCACGGTACTATCGCTGGGCGATACCGAAATCGACAGGTTGAAGTCCGAGGCATTCAGGTTGACCACCCGGTCATCGCCAAGACATATTTCAATGGTATCCTCTGCGTTGAGCTCGATATCAATCGGTATGATATTTATAGTAACCATGCTGGTGTCGGCACAATATCCCCGTAATGACGTCGAAATGACCTGATAAGTCGTGGTGTCTTCCGGCCGGGCAACCGGACTTGCGGACGTAGAGTCATCGAGATAAGTGCCTGGAGTCCAGTCGTAATCGGTCGTTTTATCCAGTGTGGGGTAGGCCAGCAGGTAAGCTTCACCCTGGCAGATGGATGTGTCTCCGCCGGTGAGCAGTGCCGGGGAAAACGGGTCAACCAGAATTTGTACCGTATCGGAAATGATACAGTTTGCTAGTGGGATTAATGCAACATAGGCGATATCCTGACCGGGAGTTACCGTGATTTCACTTGCGGAGGGATCTGCTATACCGTCAGACAGCTCCCAATGAAATGCTGGTCCGCTCCCAATTCCGTCAACGGTGGCTTTAAGCCTTACCGAAGTTCCTTCACAAATTTGCACCGGATCAAGGGCCTCTGCCATGACGGTTTGCGTGGACACATTCATACTCAGGGTATCCGAAGAAACGCAGGTCCCGGTCATGCCGGTAACAACGATGCGATCCGACCCATTTGGAGTAGCAAGTACCGATGCAGCTGTCGGGTTATCAAAAGTGGTGGAATTCGCCGACCATTGATAGGAAACCGCATTACTTGCCGAAAGAGCAACCGGGCGATCGCCACAGATATACGATGGACTGACCTGATTAATCCGAACCTTAAGGTCTTCCGTCTCCAGCATCGGGATGGTGGTTTGTTGCAACGCATTTCCGTTTAAACTGAAAACGATTACAATTTCTTCCTTTTCGATCGCTTCATCCGGAACACCAGTTAGGGTAAAGCACTTTTCTTCTTCACCTGGAATGAAACTGATTCGGTCGGGCAGGCTGGTGGTGTAATCGGTAATGTTCGTGGCTGTCCCACCGAAAGAGACATCGATGGTAACCGGTTCAGTAATGGTTTGGGTCAATTGAATGCAGATGGTGTCAGGAGTGGTTGCGCATCCTTCCGTTAACCCTGCCGCACCAATGCTTGAAACATAGCGCACGGAAAGATCTTGCGAGGCCAGATTAAAACTGAAGCATAGGGACAAAAATAGAGGGAGGATGAATTGCTTCATATGGTTCCGATTATAGATGCGTTCAAAACTTTGCAGCGTAATATAGAACTAAAACGTAAGATATTAACAATTATTGACAAGCCTTAACGGCAGCGGCCACCTCTTGTTCACTGACAAATTGGGGATCCTCAGTCCATTCCTTTTTTACATAATTGATCAGATTGGTAATCTGGGTTTCCGTCAGGGTCTTAAATGACGGCATGGCTACAAAGGATTTGATGGTATCGGCAGGTTGCCTCCCATTATACAATAGACAGGCAAGTTCCTGATAGGGGCCTTTAATCACCGGAGACGCATTGATGGCGGGGATAATACCGGGTAGTCCGCTGCCGTCAGCCATATGGCAATTGACACAATTTTCGGTATACAGCGACTTCCCTTCCTGCGGGACACCGCAGTGCCAGGCTACCAAAAAGAAAAGGAAAAAGAATCGATATGCGTATTTATTCACCGCCATTATCCAGTAACCATTGTACATCTTCCATGAACCGGTCTACTTCTTTGGGGTCGGTACCATTGCAAAATGAGCGTACATGGGCATTTTTGTCAACCAGAATCAATCTTCCGCTGTGGTCGAAACCTCCAGGCGCATCCGGATCCTCCAATACAATGCTCACATAATCTTTGGATATGGCATGCAATTCATCTTTCGGACCGGTCAAAAACACCCATCGCTTCGGATCAACCTCCAGATTTTGGGCATAGAGATGCAATCGTTCCGGTGTATCTCGTTTAGGATCGATGGTAAATGAAACAAGCATCAAATCCGGGTAGTTGTCAAAGCGGTCATAAAGCCGTAATTCCTGTTTCTTGACAATCGGACAGATGGAGGGGCAAGAAGTGAAAAAGAAATCTGCAATGGTCACCTTGCCAAGCAGATCCTTATTGCTAACCACCTGACTGTCCTGATTGATGAATGAAAAATCGCGGATTACCGGATAGATGGTATCCCCAGTCGCCGTTGTTTCGATGTTTCCAATGATGGGCAATGGCTTTTTCTCCTGGCAACCCGAAGTTATTAAGACTGCGGCCAGGGCAATGATAAAGAAATATCTCATGAATTATTTTTTATACTGGTCTACCAATTTTTGAGCGGATTCCATACTGGAAGCCATGGCTGTACCGACCATTTTTATGGACTCTTTTTTAGTCTCCAGGTAACGGAGCGCTTCATTTTTATCAGTACCTGTTTCCGGTTTTTTGAATTGATTCATCCATTCCCACATGCCTTCTTCGGCATCACCTAACGCTTTAAGGCATTGTTGTAAGGAGTCGAGGCCAGATTGGCTGATGGTACTGTCCTTAACGATTTCTTGCAGGGTCATTTCAAGCCCACTCATCGTACTCATTTGTGGCATGACTTCATCGTGGAGTGCCAGTACCTGGGCGTAAGCATCGTCCACGGCATGGTCTGCTGCACAACTGAAAGCTGCCAACAAGATAAAGAGTACACTAATCCGGTATCCTGTTTTCATCATCCTTCTAATTTGCTGCAATTTTAAAACAAATTGTATTAATGCAGGTTGATTAGATAACATGGTTTCTTTACTTCCCTGGTATGAAAAGAGCTTTAGTTTGGTTTAGACAAGACTTACGTTTACACGATAATGAGGCGTTACTGGATGCGATCGCCTCAGCAGACGAAGTGTTTGGAGTTTATGTTTTTGACGCCAGGACATTTAAAGGTAAAACCGGATTTGGCTTCCCGAAAACAGGAGCACATCGAGCCCGATTTATTTTGGAATCGGTAACTGACCTGCGGAAACAATTTCGTCAGTTAGGATCAGACCTGATCATCCGGATTGGCCATCCGGAGGATGAACTCTTCGGTTTGGCGAAATCTTTAAAGTCACATTGGGTTTTTTGTAATCGCGAAAGGACCCAGGAAGAAGTGTTTGTACAGGACGAACTGGAACAAAGGCTCTGGTCCATTGGCCAGGAAATACGATGTTCTCGCGGTAAAATGCTTTATTATACGGCTGATTTGCCTTTTCCGGTCACGCATACACCGGATGCTTTTTCGCAATTTCGAAAAGAAACGGAACCCATCACCCCGGTCCGTGAACCTTTACCTTTTCTGGTAGACAAATTGACGGCGTTACCGATCCATCTGGATGCAGGAGAAATGCCTTGCTTGAAGGATTTTCATTTAAGTGAACCAGCAGAATCCTTTGTTCCCGGTGGTGAAACCGCAGCATTGGAGCGATTGAACCAATTTCTTTGGGAGACACGGTCTATTGATCACTATAAGGAGAGCCACAACACATTTTCCGGACCGAATTGTTCCAGCCATTTTTCTCCCTATCTATCGCAAGGTTGTTTGTCGCCGAAGATGGTTTATTGGAAGGTCAAGGAATACGAATCTGACTTTGGATCAAATCCCTCCACTGAAGCTTTAACCCACGTTCTTCTGTGGCGGGATTATTACCGGCTCATGGGTAAGAAGCACGGCAATCGCATTTTTCTCCGTCATGGATTTCGTGACCGGGAAGTTTCTGCATCCCTGGATTGGGATTTATTACAGCTTTGGATTTTAGGGAAAACGGGTATTCCTGTCGTTGATGCGAACATGCGGTATTTCAGGCGTTTTGGCTATATGTCGGATCGGGGCCGGCAATTGGTCGCAGGATTCCTGATCCACGATTTGAAATTGGATTGGTTGTTAGGCGCAGAGTATTTTGAATCTCAGTTGATCGATTATGATTCGTGTTCGAATTATGGTAATTGGCAGCAAATAGCCGGCATAGGACCCGATCAACGCGAAGAAAGGAATTACAATTTGTATAGCCAGGCTAAGCGATACGACCCTAAGGGTGATTTCGTCAGGAGTTGTCTACCGGAATTGGCCAATCTTGGCGGTGCTGCAATTCATCTTCCCGAACAGGCAGAGAAACAAGTACTGCAAGAAGCTGGAATTAAATTAGGGACTACCTATCCCTATCCGGTCATTGAAACCGATCGCTGGATTTAATCAATGATTTTGCCATCCTGCATGGTGAGGATACGATCGCAAAGTTCAGCCAGTTCCATATTGTGGGTTACAATCACGAAGGTCTGTTTCAAATCATGAGCCAGTTGGCGGATCAGCGAATGAATATCACGGGAAGACAACGTATCCAGGTTGCCGGTAGGTTCATCGGCAAGGATGATGTCCGGATTGTTAATCAAAGCCCGGGCAATAGCTACCCTTTGTTGCTCGCCTCCTGAAAGTTGCGCAGGCTTGTGGTCAAGCCGGTCCTGAAGTCCGAGATAAGTCAGCATTTCCCGTGCTTTGGCCTCCGTTTGTTGGCGATCGGCCTGGTGGATCAATGCCGGAATGCATACGTTTTCAAGAGCGGTAAACTCATCGAGTAAATGATGAAACTGAAAAATGAATCCGATTTTTTCGTTTCGAAAGCGGGCAAGTTCATTTTTTACCAGAGCTTGAATGTTCCTTTGTCCGATGAGGATTTCGCCTGAAGAAGCACGGTCCAGGGTGCCCAGTAAATGGAGCAGGGTACTCTTGCCAGCGCCGGATTTACCTACGATCGCGATCAGCTCTCCTTTGCGGATGGTCAGGTCCACGCCTTTTAATACGTGCAAATCGCCATAAAATTTCTGGACATCCCGTGCCCGAACGATGATCTCTGCTTCCTGCATATGCTTCGGTGCATAATTGTGATCCGACTGTAAATAAAATAAAATTTGGTGCGTTATTTAAACGATTCAGCAATTCTGGTGGTCTGTAAAGCAGAGAAGGCTACAACTGTTTTTTCATTTAACGATCAGGATTTGGTACATTGCTTCTATCTTTGTCGTCAAGCGCCGGTCCGAAACCATCCATATGAAGATTCTTCAAGTCTGCAAAAAGTTTCCTTATCCTCTTAAAGACGGAGAATCTATCGCTAATACCTACATCAGCCGGGCTCTGCATCAAAAAGGTTGTTCGATCACACTACTCGCCATGAACACCAGCAAGCACTATCTTGATTTGCAGCAGTTACCGGAAGATTTTGATCATTATACCCAGATAGAGACGGTTTACATCGACAACAACATCTCGTACATTGAGGCATTTAAACATCTGATTCTCAATAAGTCCTATAACGTAGAGCGATTTATTTCCAAGGCCTTCCGGGACAAGCTGGTCCAGTTACTGGAGCAACAGCAATACGATGTCATTCAGTTGGAAACAGCCTATTTATGCCCTTATATTCCAACAATCAGAGCCAACTCAAATGCTTTGATCGTTATGCGTGCCCATAACGTTGAATATGAGATATGGGAGCGCATGTCGGATAACTATTCATTTGGGTTTAAAAAATGGTACTTCGGACATATCAGCAGGCAGTTGAAACAGTTTGAGAAAGCGTATCTGGAAGATTATGATTTGTTGGTAACCTTTACCGAAAGAGACCTGCAACAATACCGGAAAATGGGATACCATAATGGGGTCCATCTGTCTCCAATTGGTCTGAATCTGGAGCATTATTCCGGGAACAGAATCAGTATTGATGCGAAAAAGAAACAAATCGGTTTCATTGGAGCATTGGACTGGATGCCCAATCAGGAAGGATTGTTTTGGTTCATGCAGGGCATATGGCCAAAGTTGCAGGACCGGGTTCCTGAAATTGAGTTGCACATAGCAGGGAGAAATACGCCGGACGATGTTAAAGCGTTGGGAAATGATCGGGTGATTGTTCACGGGGAAGTAGCGGATGCCCTGGAATATATGAGGCAGTTTGCCGTCTTGATCGTCCCTTTATGTTCCGGAGGTGGTATGCGGGTAAAAATATTGGAAGGGATGGCCCTGGGTAAATTGGTGATTACTACTTCGTTGGGTGCCGAAGGCATACAGGCAACTAATGGGGAAGAAATTGTGATCGCCGATGATCCGGAAGATTTCGCCAATGCGATTAAATATTATTTGGATCATCCCTCGGAATTGAACAAAATTGGAGAAGCTGCCCGGCAATTCGTCGAAGCACATTTCAATAATGAACAGATCGCCATGGACTTGCTTGAAATTTATCGCAAGGAAGTGATTAACCATTCCGTGCCTGGTGTACACACCTAAAGAGATTGCTACCTTTGCGCGGTGAAAATTCTAATCGTAGCACCTCGCATCCCATATCCCATCGAAAAAGGCGACAAACTTCGACTGTTTCACCAAATTCGATTTCTTAGTCAGCGGCACGAGATCGTACTCGTGGGTCTTACCGAATCCCCTGATGACAATCTCAAACCACTCCTCCAGATTTGCAGTGCCGTATATCCCATCTTCCTGGAGAAATGGCGCATTGCGGTCAATTTACTTCGTTCCCCGGGCCGGGGACTGCCCATGCAGGTCGGCTATTTTTACAGCCGGCAAATCAAATCCCAAATTCAGCAGATCATCTTTAAACACAATCCGGATGTAATTTATACTCAATTGATCCGTTCGGCCATGTACACCCGGAACCTGCCTTTTCCGAAGGTGATCGACTTCATGGATTGCTTTTCTCTCAATACGGAAAGAAGGGCTAAACAATCTTCCCTGCTCGATCGATGGTTCTGGCATTGGGAAGGCCGCCAAGTGCGTCGATTTGAAAAACATTGCTTCTTTGATTACGACGCGCAAGTCATCATTTCTGAATTCGACCGGTCTTCCATGCCCCTACACGGCAAGCACCGCATGCATGTGATTCCCAATGGTATCGATACTGAATATTACCAGCCGCAATCGAAAGCAAGCAAGCGAGTAGATGTGTTGTTTGCAGGTAATATGGGTTATTATCCCAATATTAAAGCCGCACAATACCTGATCCAGGAGATCAAACCGTTGATCCGGGAATCCTACCGGTGGCAGATCGCAGGTGCCCGTCCGGATCCAAAGGTCAGACGTCTTGCTGCGCCGGACATTGAAATTACTGGCTGGGTGGAAGACATCCGGACGGCTTACGCAGAGGCAAAACTTTTTGTTGCTCCGATCCGGGAAGGGGCTGGACTACAAAATAAAATCCTGGAAGCCATGTCCATGGGCGTGCCGACCATAACTACGCCAACGGTCAATAATTCGATAAATGGAATACCTGGCGAGCATCTTATTTTAGCTGAAACCCCGGAAGAATTTAAGGATGCCATCTGCAGCTTATTAGAAGATGGGGCCTATTACCTGCAAATCGTGGAAAATGGACGTAATTTTGTGCGGAACCATTATCAATGGAACTTGTTTAATGAAAAACTTGAAAATCTGTTAGTTCATGTCGGTCAGTCTAACGAATCATGAGATTCTTTTAAATACAGTTGAGGAAGCCATCGCAGACATCCGGGCTGGGAAGGTAGTCATCGTTGTCGATGATGAAGACCGTGAAAATGAGGGTGATTTTATCTGTGCGGCACAATGTGTTACCCCCGAAATCATCAATTTCATGGCAACGCATGGGCGCGGTCTGATATGCGCTCCATTGGATGAAAGAAGGGTAGAAGAATTGGGTTTGCCAATGATGGTACAAGACAATACCGCTCTGCATGAAACGGCTTTTACGGTATCCATTGATCTGATAGGGCACGGATGTACCACGGGCATTTCGGCACATGACCGGGCTACTTGCGTCCGGGCATTGGTGGACCCGAAGGTGAAGTCGGAGGACTTTGCCCGTCCCGGGCACATATTTCCGTTAAAAGCCAAGACCGGTGGAGTACTGCGCCGTACGGGCCATACGGAAGCTGCCATTGATCTTGCCCGCCTGGCCGGGTTTTATCCGGCCGGAGTGTTGGTTGAAATCCTGAATGAAGACGGTACCATGGCAAGATTGCCTCAATTGATTGAAATTGCAGCACGACATGACCTTAAAGTGATTTCCATCAAAGATCTGGTGTCTTACCGGATGGGCCACGAGCGTATCGTTAATGAAGCATTTTCAACACACCTGGATACGCAGTTTGGACAATTGGAGATCAAGGTTTTTAAACAGATTACCACCGGAGATACCCACCTGGCGGTGATTCGGGGTAACATTCAGGACCACGAACCCGTACTTGTACGGGTGCATTCCTCCATGGGAACCGGCGATCTGCTGGCTAATCTCCTGGATGACAGTGGCCAGGTTATGCAAAAAGCCATGCAGCGGATTGTCGAGGAAGGAGCCGGCGTTATCCTGTTTATGAGACATGGAGATGGCGAATCCATCATCAACCAGTTAAAAAACTGGAGCGGTCAGGCATTGCAAAATATAGCGCCCCAAAGAGATTTTGGGATAGGCGCTCAGATTCTTCGCGAATTGGGTATCAGTAAAATTAAATTATTGAGTCGGCAACCCCGCAAAAGAATTGGTTTAGAGGGCTATGGTTTGGAAATTGTTGAAGTGGTTCAGTTATGAGGTTAAAACTCCGGACAATAGATGCCGTCACTGTCCGTGTTGCCAATGACAATCAGTGAAAATTCAATCGAACCGCGTTGCCCAAATGGGGAAGCAATACCGCTGATGTTTGAGTCATAACTCAGCCCCACTAAAACCGGTCCGAGCTTTAATCCTCCAAAAGCTGTAAGACTTTCAGAACCGAATTTTTCCAGCTGATTGGTAAACCGTGTCCAGGCACCCAGATACAAGATGCGTGATCGGTCAGAGGTCAGGTCGAATAAGAATTGGCTTCCGGCTTGCAATGCACGGTGTGGCCCCTGATTTATATAGGATATGCGTGGAGAAATAGCGAATCCGTCACCAGCTGTTACCTCTGCCTGGGCATAAGCGGTAAGCCGAGTAAATAAGTTGACCTGATTCGGAATTACTGCCGCATCATCCAACTGCCGGAAAAACGATATGTTGGTGGTGGCGAAATGGTGCATGCCAAAACCAACCACAAATTTAGCACCTTCAGCAGGTGATCTCCCCAGATTAAGGCCTAATGCATAGTCACTGTATCCGTAATTATTTTCGGCAGCCGGTTCCTGAGTGGGGTTGGAATATCCGGAACCTTCCAGGAATTGATCACCAAAACGCAGGTAGTCGTAATTCACATTTTTTTGAACGATTCCTGCCTGGAAGCCAAGTGAAAGTACCAGCTGACTAGGTACATCAAGCGTCTTGTGGTAAGCGCCAAAAAGTGAAATCTGATTGGTGTTGAAATCGAACCCGCCGAGCTTATCGGCGAAAAATTGGACGCCAGCGCCGACACGATCGTTGCTAAAGAAGGATTTGCCTTTCAATTTTACATTTACATCCGCACTCAATGCAAACGTGGAGAAGGGATTTTCCAACGCCTTGGGCCATTGGGAACGGTAGTTCACAGAAGTGCGGTAATCCCCGAGAAATATGCCCGTCAATGCGGGGTTGGAATACATGGGATTGGCAAACTGCTGCGAAAAATAACGGTCTTGCCCCTTCATTGAACTAAAAAACACGAGCAAAAGAATCGTCAAGCCGGCGAATCGTTGCATGTACACAGTTTATTGAATAACGATTTCAAACAGATCATATTGGCGTAAAGGTATTCAATTTCCATGCTCAACTTTCTAAATGACCGCATTTAAGTGTCATTCCAGGGTGCCTGTTGAAGGGCTGCTATCAATGGTTTTGAAGATAATTCTCCCAAAAACGGATCTGGGGTAGGGTAGGGAGCGGCATATTCCTGCATTCGTTATCGATAACCATCGTCTGGTTGCCTAATGTGTCAAAGGCAGGCCATTCCGGCAATCCTTCTCCATTTGGATTGCCGGTACGAACAAAATTCACCCAGTATGAAGACATCATGGCCGCGATCTGATGGTCGTTAGCTTGCCAGGGGCGGTCCAGTGTTTTGAGGTTATCGTATGCATAGACGATTTCGCCGCTGTGAAATGCACCAAAGTCTGTGCTGGGATCATAAGCAGGTAGCCGGTGGTTGAAGTTGTATAGAAATACCGGTTTTCCGTTGGCGGAATGCAACTTGGCCCAGGTGTATACCTGGACTCCAAATGATTCGTCGCGATTTATGGCTTTTTGAGCCGCATCGGATTCTTCCTGGTTGCGATCCGGGTATAACTCCCATAACTGATGCACTTCATCTCCAAAGCGCTTCTCCATGGATGCGTGAAAATCAGCCTGTTTCACGGGTGGACCCATCACAATGTCGTTGGCATTCCACCCGGCAAGTAATGCAAAATCGTTTTCTTTGGAAGCTTGATAAATCCCCATTATTGTGCCGGGAAGGACATAGTCGTCAGCTATCGGCCAGGAGATTCCATGGTAGGTAGCAAGTATTTTTTCTGCCGGAAGTTCACGTAGAGCTGCCAGATCAGTGGCCTGCATCGTACGGCCATATTCCAATCCTGCATTTTCAGCATTTTTCAGTTCGGAGTTGCCGCGCAGCGCATTGGAATAGAAATTTGCGCCGCTCTCCCCGATGGCTTTCGAAAACAAACCTTTGGCCAACGGAGATGCCGTCAGGAAATTCACGCCATAGGAACCGGCGGATTGACCGGCAATCGTCACCTGATCCGGGTCTCCGCCAAAAGCTTCAATATTCTCGTTTACCCACTTCAGGGCAGCGATCATGTCAAGCAGTGCATAATTCCCCGAAGCTCCGTATCCTGATTCACCGGTAAGTTCCGGATGTGCAAAAAAGCCGAAACATCCGACGCGGTAGTTAATGCTGACAAAGATGATTCCCTTCTCAGCCATGGCGGTCCCGTCATAAATGGCACAGCCGCTGCCTCCACTTCTGAAACCCCCTCCATAAATATAGACCAGTACCGGCCGCTTTTCCGCTTTGTCTTTGGCTCCTGTCCAAACATTCAAATAGAGGCAGTCTTCACTGATAGGTTGTTCGGGAATCAAAAATTCTTTCGACCAGTACATAAATGGTACCGGTTTGGACTGCATGGGACTGGGGCCGAACGCGGTACAATTTCGGACACCCGTCCAGGGAATGACTGGTTGGGGAGCCCTCCAGCGATTGTGTCCGGTAGGCGGAGCGGCGAAGGGAATGCCTTTAAATACTTGGATTTCTGTACCCTCAACGAGACTTCCGGCGACCAGGCCACCAGTTACCTGTACGGCAGGAGGGGCCACTGCATGTATTAACCAATTGCTCGATAGGCTGAGGAGCAGGATCACTAAGTAATTGCCATAGACCATTAGGATAAATTTTTTGTGAGCATAACCGAATTATACTTCATGAAACCGTAATTTAATAATTATTGCCACTGCTTACAAGGTCCGGAAATAAATAAGATCTGGTTAAAAATTTATTGATTGTCAATAAGTTATCATTCCGGTTGATTGAACGCCTAATCCGTTTGAAATCAGCCTTGATTGCTGTTGCGCAAATGCATTTTCTTCTGAAATACCTGGTACAAATAAATTGGATTAGTCCGATCCTGGAATCCAATTCAGCCGGTTTGAATTTTCAGAAATTATCAGTAATATCGTTCGTGGTGTACCCACTTTGTAACGTATTGTACCTAGTTTAAAGGGAAATAACATGAGCGCCCGCAAAAAATCCAAATCTGCTGGTACCATCAAGTCCAGCCCTATTGAAAAGGTAAAGTTCAGGTATCTCATTCCTCCGGAACAGGAACAGCGTCTGGCTATACTTCTAACGGTTGGATTGTATGTAATTTATGTGGTATGGGGACTCCTGAGTAATTCGACCTGGGATGAGGATTGTCCTACCCGTTATTACAATGCTCTAGCTGCCTGGCATGATCCGACCCAGTTTATTGAGTTATGGAACCGGCCGTTATTTATGTTGATTTTCTTTATTCCGGTCCATTTGGGAAAAGCTTCAATTCCAATTTTGATGTCCGCAATTTCGGCATCCGGCGCCTATTTTCTGTATAAAAGCGCTCGGATTCTCAATTGGAATTTCGCTTTTTTAGTTATCCCGTTTTTGTTGCTCCAACCATTCTTTTTTGGAGTTGGAAGGGATGCCATGACAGAACCATTAGCGGCTACACTGATCGCTATCGGGTTGTATTTGGCATTAAGTCATCAATGGATGCTCTTTGTGCTGGCCGGCGCCCTGTTGCCATTAGCCAGGACAGAGATGGCCATTATATTACCAATATGGGCATGGGTGTTAATTCAAAACAAACAATGGAAATTAATTCCACTATTGGGAATTGGCGTTTTGGTATGGGATATAGCCGGGTGGTATTTGACGGGTGATCCATTATATATCATCAGCAGAACGATACATGGTGGCCCGGATGAAAACAGATATGGCCACCAACCATTTAATACCTATCTCTCAAGATATTTCTACATTCTCGGCCCAACGGTTTTCTTTTTCTTTTTTATCGGTTTTATAACCCGGATTCGTGATAAACAGTGGAATTTTCTGATCGAAGGTCAATGGGTTGTTGGTTTCCTCATGTATTCGATCTTTGCCTGGAAAATAAATTTGGGTCAGTCGGCGGCTTTTTTACGAAATCTCATTCCCATTTCGCCACTCACTGCAATGATAGCGCTTGGTGGATTTAATTACTGGCTACAAAGCTGGGAAGGAGATAAGATGACCAGAAAGCGCAGTATGGGATTTATTTTAGCTGGCTCAGCATTGGTGCTTACCCTATTATTTTATCGGAATAAACTCCGAATCCACCACTTGATTACTGATCAGCTTGATTATTATAATGTCCCCATTGTTGCTTTTTGGACGCTATTGACATTCGTAGCCATGTTTTTTCTTCGAACCAGCATTAAGCATAAAGCCGGACAGATCAAATGGTCCTACGCTGTAATTATTGTATTGTTAGCGCATACATTGATTACTGAAAATCCGCAAGCAAATTTAAATCCGGAACGAAATATGATCTCGGATATCGTTACGGCTTATAAGAAACTGGGCTTGGAACAAGCGCCAAAAACGTTTGTATCACACGGTTGGTTTTATTGGGTCGGCGGGTACGATCGAAACGAAGATAAATTCTCGTTGTGTAAACTTGACCTGGTGAAGAATGCACCAAAAGGGACAGTATGTATTTGGGAGAATCATTTTTCAAACCGGTTGGGTTCAAATGTACCGATTGAAGCGCTGGAGCGGGATAAAAACTACGCATTATTGGCTCAATATTATACGGATAACATAAGCATTAGCAGCTCAATTTTTATCAAAACCGATGGAGAAGAACCTCCGGAAACACTGGTAAATAATGCCATTGAAAAAGCGCCCGATATTGCTGAATTATATATTCGCCGGATGGAGCTGGAAGAAAGAAAAGGTTTTAGAGATCAGGCGCTCAATGATCTCCTAAAGGCCAATGAACTGGCACCGGATAATCCATATGTGCTTTGGTTGATGGCCAGTTCGCTTCGGGCACAAGGGTCCTATGATTTGGCATTAGGTGTTTTGGATGATTTAATTCAGGGTAATGATAAAAATTACAACGCGTTAATACTTAAGGCTAAGGTGTTGAATGATATGGCCCGGTACGATGAGGCTATTTCCATGTATGAAAAAGTTCTGAAGATAAATCCAAATATTTCCGATGTGTACCTTGAATTAGGGAAGGGTTACCTGCAAATCGGGCAAAACGCAAAGGCATGCAGATACTTTAAAAACGCGTTGGCTTTGAAATCTCCTGATGCCCAATCCTTTCTTGATCGGTTTTGCAATTGATTGTCTGAAAATTTTTTCATGCCATTATACGGCATGAATCAAATCATACTGGGTGATGATGTTATATCCTCCCTGCCCGTCCTCTACCAGCACTGCCGGTGTTTCACGGGTGATGTATCGATGGAGTTCCTTTAGTTTGACCGTACGGTCCACGAGAGGAAAGGGTGGTCCCATGATCCCGGAAACCGGCTCATCCGAATGCTTCAACGGATTATCCAGCAAGTATTTGAGGATCACAGTTTCCGTGATGGATCCGATTACCTTGCCTTCCTGGATTACGGGAACCTGGGAAATGTCGACCGATTTCATCATTTCAAATACATCACGAACGCGGTCTGTTTCTTTAACGGCGATGAAGTCATCTCCTTTTTTGCTGCCAAGAATGTCCCGGACGGATTTTTCCTGATCCAGAAAGCCGCGATCGCGCATCCAGTCGTCGTTAAAAATCTTTGCAACGTAGCGACTGCCATGGTCGTGAAAGATCACAACAACGACATCAGCCGCAGTCAGTTGATCTGCCATTTGCAGCAGCCCGGCCAGCGCTGATCCAGCTGAATAACCCAGCAGCAGACCTTCTTCCCGGGCCAGGCGGCGCGCTGCCAGGGCTCCGTCTTTATCCGTAACCTTTTCGAAGTGATCGATCAGGCTGAAGTCAACATTTTTAGGCAAGATGTCTTCGCCAATGCCTTCGGTGATATAGGGGTAGATCTCTTTATCATCAAAGATCCCGGTCTCCTTGTATTTTTTGAACACGGACCCGTAGGTATCGATACCCCATACTTTGATATTGGGATTTTTCTCCTTCAGGAATTTAGCGGTACCGGATACTGTGCCTCCTGTTCCTACTCCAACGACCAGGTGGGTGATTTTACCTTCGGTCTGATCCCAGATCTCCGGACCGGTTGATTCGTAATGGGCCTGGGAATTTGCCAGGTTATCGTATTGATTACACCAAAACGAGTTTGGGATTTCTTTGCTTAATTTATCGGCTACGGAGTAATATGAACGCGGATCATCCGGAGTGACATTGGTGGGACACACGATAACCTCCGCCCCCAATGCCTTCAACATATCTATTTTCTCCTTCGACTGTTTGTCGTTCGTCGTGAAAATGCAACGGTATCCTTTGATGACCCCGGCAAGGGCGAGCCCCATGCCCGTATTGCCGCTCGTGCACTCGATGATTGTGCCTCCGGGTCTTAACAATCCCTGGTCTTCGGCGACCTCTATCATTTTAAGCGCCATCCGGTCTTTGATGGAATGTCCGGGATTGTATGTTTCCACTTTGCCGAGTACGAGGGCAGGTACATCCTTGACCACTTTGTTTAACCGGATCATCGGCGTGTTTCCGATGGTTTCAAGGACGTTTTGGCAATAGTGCATTATTTAGCGATTTGGGGCGCAAGATATTTAACTTTTACGAAAAATTTGGAGTCTACTGCCCCGAGCAAGTTGGCCACACCCGGAGATACAATGATGCAAATGTTATCGGGATATACCTCTTCAGGCATGTTGGCAATCACCTTCGCATAAACCGTTTTATTGATCATCGGGTTGGTGATTTCGACGGTTGAACCGATGGGAGCATCACGCACCATGGCATAAAGGTCCGTTTTTTGGCGGATGTCTTTATTCCAAAGGGCTACCCCTCTTCGCTCGTCATAAGCATAGGAAATTTTCGGTGCCGTAAAGGCATCTTTCAGTTCAGTGACTTCTTCGCGGATGGAAGGTTTATCAACCGGCAATCCGGTAGATTCGTCGATGGTCAGTGGTTTACTGGTGCTAAAAATAGGGGCTGACTCCTGATTTTCAATAGACTGATTAACTAAAATCGGTTTGTTCACGGGATTAACAGAAGCCGCCCCCTGAATGCTGATGTATCCTACGAGTAGTTTTTGATTGATGGATAATGTGTTGTCATCCAGGTGGTTTAATGTTTTGATGGTCTCTATACTCTGGTTAAAATATTTGCGAGCAATGCGGAATAAATTATCCGAACTGCGCACGGAATAGAACACGGGTACATATTCGTTGGGATTTCCGGATCGGGCAGTCACCAGTAGATGCTCGTCCAGGGCAACAATTACGGTATCGTGTACGGCTAATACCCGGTTGCGCAACCAGGGATTGTAGTCATATATCTGATAGACATCAAGACCATAGAATCGCGCCAGGGAATACAGCGTTTGTTTGGCCTCCACGATATGATTGAAGACTTTTTGATCATTCGATGTAATGTGTACAATGATCGTGTCCTTTTGAGTCAGGTAACTCGTTGGGTTGCCGGTTGCCCAGGACCACTGGGCCCATAATACGAGTGGTAAAATCCAGCGCATAGGTTCTATTTCTAACAAAAATATGATAAAATAATGTAATATGTAAATAATTGGACGTATTTTTATCATTCCTGCCTTTTACAAATACCTTTGTCCATTCGGAAAGCTTGAGCAATGGCAACTGTTATCATACCGGCCCGGTTAAATTCTTCCCGACTTCCTGAAAAGGTTATACTGGATCTGGAAGGGAAACCGGTCATACAGCATGTCTATGAGCGAGTGATGCGTTGCAAACATGTCGATGATGTGATCATCGCAACCGACCATGAAAAAGTCGTCCATGTCGCAGAAACTTTCACCGATAAGATTGTGATTACCTCACCGGATCATCAGAGTGGTACCG
>ERZ795053.592-NODE-592-length-46305-cov-10.699762_pt1 | contig 46305 bp, 46 predicted proteins | sample MGYA00375137_ERZ795053 | MGnify/ENA primary metagenome ERZ795053 (study PRJEB30182, sample SAMN05720284) | activated sludge metagenome | isolation source: Anaerobic digester | place: Hong Kong | collected 2014-12-17 ... | reverse complement strand
GGATGGACGAGGAGGAGGCGGTGGCGCTGGTCGTCAACGGCTTCTGCCGCGAGGTCTTGCAGGCCCTGCCGATGGAATTCGCGATGGAGGCGCAGAGCCTTGTCGCGATCTCGCTTGAGGGCAGCGTCGGATGACGTGGTTCAAGCCGAAGACCCATGGTTATGGCGCGTCCCCGGCCAACTGGAAGGGCTGGGCGGCGACCTTCGGCTTTCTGGTGCTGGAACTTGTGCTGGTCTGGGTATTGCTGCTTCGGCCGATCCTGGCGGGCGGCGAGCCGACGATCAACCAGCTTGTGGTCTGGGGGTTTTGCAGCGGGGCGCTGACGGTTGGCTTCGTGTGGCTTACCAAGGCCAAGACGGATGGCGACTGGCGCTGGCGCTGGGGCAAGGAAGACTGAGATGATCGTCACCACCACACCATCGATCGAGGGCCGCAGGATCGCCCGTTACCACGGCATCGTCACCGGCGAGGCGATCCTGGGTGCCAACATCTTCCGCGATCTCTTCGCGCAGGTGCGCGACATTGTCGGCGGCCGGTCGGCGGCCTATGAGCAGGAGTTGGGCCGCGCCCGTGAAACCGCGCTTCGCGAGATGGAGGAACGGGCTGCGATTGCGGGCGCCAATGCCATCGTCGGGGTGGACCTGGACTACGAGGTCATCAACAACATGCTGATGGTCTCGGCCTCCGGCACTGCGGTGACGCTGGAAGGGTAGTGGACATGGGCGCTTTGGCACCGAACGGCGGCTGGCCGGGGGCAACCTGCCCCGACCCTGGCAATGCCTTTGCCCCCACGGCGGCGGCAATGCGGCAATTCCGTGGCGCTCGCGTCGTGAATTTCGCAAGGTTGCGTGCCGATTTCGGCCACAAAGCCCCCCTAGAAGTCCTGGCGAACGCAAGCGTGCGCGGAGACTTGGATCATGGACCAGAAGACTGTTTTCACCGAGCGTCTGAGAAGGATCGACAAGGGAAAACAGATCGAACCGGAGGGCGTGATCGGTCGCAAGTTCCAGAAGAAGTACGAACACAAGTTCGGCGTCAAGGCGCAGCGCGAACGCCAGTCGACGCGCAATGCCTTCGTCTTGCTGATCGCGATCGCGCTCGGGGCGTTGGCGATGCTTTGTGGACGGCTCGGTTACTTTCACCTGTCGAAGCTGGAAGGATTGCCGGAAGCCTTCTACGATCTTCAGGGGCGCGGCGTCGCCATCATCGTCGGCATCCTGCTGGCTTTCCTCATGGCCTTCTTCGGGCTTTACGGAAAGGGCCGGGTGCCCGCGCTGCTGTGCGGTTGCGCGCTGATGTACTTCGGCGAGGCGGCGGTGGCGGCCAATGCGACCGAGCTTTGGGCCAGAATCTTTTCGCCGGAATATGCGCAGGCCATGGCCGCGCAGGGTGCGGACTACGTCCTGACGCCCGCCGGCTGACCGCCAGACACATCGGAAACCTCGCGGCCCGGGCCTTTGGCCCGCAGGCCGCCTTTGCCTATTGAGACGAGGAAAACATGCTTGAGATCAAGAACCTGCACGTCGAACTTGAAGAGGAAGGCAAGCCGATCCTCAAGGGGGTGAACCTGACGGTCGAGGCCGGCAAGGTCCATGCCATCATGGGCCCCAACGGGTCGGGCAAGTCGACGCTGTCCTATGTGCTTTCGGGTCGCGACGGCTATGCCGTGACCGAGGGGGCGGCCACGCTCGACGGTGAGGAGCTGCTTGAGATGGAACCGGAGGAACGCGCCGCCGCCGGGCTGTTCCTCGCGTTCCAGTATCCGGTCGAGATCCCGGGCGTCGGCAACATGACCTTCCTGCGCACCGCGGTGAATGCCCAGCGCAAGGCGCGCGGCGAAGAAGAGCTTTCGGCGGGCGAGTTTCTCAAGGTCGTGCGGGAAAAGGCCAAGACGCTGAAGATCGACGCCGAGATGCTGAAGCGTCCCGTCAACGTCGGCTTTTCCGGCGGCGAGAAGAAGCGCAACGAGATTCTCCAGATGGCGATGCTTGAGCCGCGCATGTGCATCCTGGACGAGACCGACAGCGGCCTGGACGTCGACGCGATGAAGCTGGTGGCCGAGGGCGTGAACGCGCTGCGCGATCCCGGCCGGGCCTTCCTGGTCATCACCCACTACCAGCGCCTCTTGGACCACATCAAACCCGATGTCGTGCATATCATGGCGGACGGGCGGATCGTGAAGACCGGCGGGCCCGAGCTTGCGCTCGAGGTCGAACGCAACGGCTATGCCGACATCCTGGCGGAGATCGCCTGATGACGGCGCCGATGACCAGGGACGCGCGGCGCGCGGACACGACAGAGGCGCGGCTGGCCGCGATCGACCTTCCGACGGGCGGCTTCACCGCGCCCGCGCGGGCCGAAGCGCTGGCCCGGCTTGGTACGATGGGGCTGCCGGCGCGGCGCGATGAATACTGGCGCTGGACCGACCCCGCGAAGCTGAACGCGGAGCAGCCCGAGGCGGGCGCGGCCTTCCGCGTCGACCGTCCGATCTTCGAGGGGCGCGACAAGCTGCGCCTTGTGTTCGAGGACGGCGTGTTCGATGCCGCCGCCTCGGACGATCCGGTTCTGGCCGGGGTGGAGATCGCGCGCCTGTCAGAGGCGGATCGCGCCGACATCCACTGGGCGAAGGCGCAGTATGGTGCGCTTGAGGCCAGCGGCCAGACGCCGGTCGCGCGGCCCTTCGCGGCGCTGAACACCGCCGCCGCGACCGAAGGCGTGCTGATCCGCGTGACCGGCAAGGCGGCGCGGCCGCTTCACATCTCCTACCGGCAAAGCGAAAAGACTTCGGACGTGATCCTGCACCATGTGGTTCGGATCGAGGAGGGGGCGGAGCTGACCCTTCTTGAAACCGGGACGCCCGGCGCGCGGTCGAACGTCGTGATGGAGGTGGATGTCGCAAGGGGCGCACGGTTTCACCACATCCGTCCGCAGGGTCGGGCGACCGACCGGGTGATGGTCACGCATCTTTTCGCCCGCGTGGCCGAGGACGCGACCTTCAAGTCCTTCACGCTGACAACCAACGGCAAGTTCACCCGCAACGAGGCGGTGATCGAGGTCGCGGGCGACGGCGCGACGGCGCATATCGCGGGCGCGGCGCTTGGCGACGGCGAAGACGGGCCGTTCCATCACGATGACACCGTCTTCATCGACCACGGCGCGGTCGGTTGCGAAAGCCGACAGGTCTTCAAGAAGGTGTTGAAGCACGGGGCGACCGGCGTTTTCCAGGGCAAGATCCTGGTGCGGCCCGGCGCGCAGAAGACCGACGGCTATCAGATCAGCCAGTCGCTTCTTCTCGACGACGACAGCCAGTTCCTCGCCAAGCCCGAGCTGGAGATCTATGCCGACGACGTGAAATGTTCGCACGGATCGACGACCGGGGCGATCGACGAGACGGCGCTTTTCTACCTGCGGTCGCGCGGGGTGCCCGAAGCGGACGCCAAGGCGCTCCTGATCCTGTCGTTCCTTGCGGACGCGATCGCCGAGATCGAGGACGAGGATCTGGCCGGTGACGTGGTCGCGCGGCTTGAGGACTGGCTGGCGCGCAGGCGGGGCTGATGGCGATTACCGACGACATCGTGGCGACCTATCGCGGCCCGCGCCGGGTTGCCGCCCGGCTTCTGGCCGGCGAACGGCACGAGGCGCGTCCGCTCGCCTATCTTCTGGCGGCACTGGGGCTTTTCCTGGTCGCGCAGGCGCCGGGCCTTGCCCGGGCGGCGCATCTTGAGCCGGCATCCCCCTTTGCGCAGCGCGTCATGGCGGCGGCACTGGCGCTTTGCGCGCTGTTGCCTGTCTTCTACGCGCTTGCCGCACTTGGCCATCTGGCGGCGCGCGCGCTTGGCGGGACGGGCGACTGGTTCGGCGGGCGCATCGCGCTTTTCTGGGCGCTTCTGGCGGTGGCACCCCTCGTCTTGCTGCAGGGGCTGGTCGCTGCCTTCGTCGGCCCCGGGGGCGCCTATCTGGCCACCGGGATCGTCGTCTTTGCCGTTTTCCTGTGGTTCTGGGGCGCCGGACTTGCCGCGTCCGAATTCGGAGCACCCGCGTGACGCTTTCCGCCTTCCTAGCGGGCCTACTGGCCGAAACCCTGCGTGACCCGCGCAGTGCCGCGCGCCGCCTTCTGGCGCTGGACCCGCCGATGGAAGCGCGCTGGATCGGGCTCTTGCTGATCTCGGTCCTGACGCTGATCGCGGCCAAGCTGATGCTGGCCTCGGTCCCGGCCGAGGAGATCCAGCCCTGGGAACAGGTCTGGGCGAATGCCTGGGCGGGCCTGCCGATCCAGATTGCCAGCCTGGCGCTCTTTGCCGTCGCGGTGACATGGATAGGGTCTCTCTTCGGTGGCACCGGCCGCTTTTCCGACGCGCTTCTGGCGGTGACCTGGGTGCAGGGCGTGATGCTTGTCCCGCAGGCCGTGCAGATCCTGATCTTTCCGGTGTTGCCGGGCGTGTCGGGGTTGATCGCGCTTGGTTCGGTCGTGCTGTTCTTCTACCTGCTTTCGCAGTTCATCTGCGTCGTGCATGGCTTTCGCAGCGCAGTTGCCGTCTTCTTCGGCGTGATCGGCACCCTTCTTGCGCTGGGGATCGTCCTTGCTGTCCTTTTCACGATGCTGGGCGTCCTGCCCGTCGGCCCGGAGGCCTGACCATGTATGACATCGCCCGCGTGCGCGCGGATTTCCCGATCCTGTCGCGCGAGGTGAATGGCAAGCCGCTTGTCTACCTCGACAATGGCGCCTCGGCGCAGAAGCCGCGCGTGGTGATCGACGCGATGACGCGCGCCTATGAATACGAATACGCCAATGTCCATCGCGGGTTGCACTACCTGTCGAACCTCGCGACCGACCGGTATGAGGCGGTGCGCGGGATCGTCGCGCGGTTTCTTGGCGCGCCCGACCCCGAAGAGATCGTGTTCACCACCGGTACGACCGAAGGGATCAACCTGGTGTCCTATGCCTGGGCGGCGCCGCGCTTGCAGCCCGGCGACGAAATCGTGCTGAGCGTTCTGGAACATCACGCCAACATCGTGCCCTGGCATTTCCTGCGCGAACGGCAGGGCGTGGTGCTGAAATGGGTCGAACCGGAAGCCGACATGTCGCTGGATCCCCAGAAGGTGATCGACGCGATCGGCCCGCGCACGCGCCTTGTGGCGGTGACACAGATGTCGAACGTCACCGGCACGCTGGTCGATGTGGCCGCGATCTGCCGGGGGGCCAGGGAAAAGGGCGTGCCGGTCCTGGTCGACGGGTCGCAGGGCGCGGTGCACCGCCCGGTGTCGATCCCCGAGATCGGTTGCGATTTCTACGCCATCACCGGCCACAAGCTTTACGGCCCGTCGGGTTCCGGCGCGATCTGGATATCGAAGGACCGCATGGCAGAGATGCGCCCCTTCCTTGGCGGCGGCGACATGATCCGCGAGGTCACGCGCGACGGTGTCAGCTACAACGACCCGCCGATGAAGTTCGAGGCGGGCACACCCGGCATCGTCCAGCAGATCGGGATGGGCGTCGCCCTGGAATACCTGATGGATCTGGGCATGGGCAACGTGGCCGCGCACGAGGCGGCGCTGCGCGACTATGCGGTGGCGCGGTTCAAGGGTCTGAACTGGCTGAACGTGCAGGGGCAGGCGCCCGGCAAGGGCGCGATCTTTTCCTTCACGCTTCACGGCGCGGCGCATGCGCACGACATTTCGACCGTTCTCGACAAGAAGGGGATCGCGGTTCGCGCCGGAACCCATTGCGCGATGCCGCTTCTGGATCATCTGGGGGTCGGCGCGACCTGCCGCGCGTCTTTCGGGCTTTACAACACGACCGAAGAGGTGGACCGCCTGGTCGAGGCGCTGGAGCTTTGCCACGAGCTTTTCGGCTAAGGCGGGGCAGGGCGCTCAGGTCTGGGTGTTCAGCTCTGGGCGATGCAGGGCGGGGCCGGGTTTCGGGCCGGCCGCCGCCGCAGGTTTCAAAACGACCAGCTCAGCCCGAAGACCGCCGCGGTGTCGCGCGCGCCGGCGCGGTTGCCCAGGTTTTCGGCATGGACGAGCTCCACCAGAAGCTCAAGATTGTCGCCGATGGGGCGCTGGTAGCTGATCGACAGGTCCACTTGCCGCGCGTCGGGTGCAAGGTCGATGGCGACGGGTTCGTAGCTGGTCGATCCGATCGCGCGGGTGACCGGCAGCACGGCGGTCGCGCTGCCCGAGGTGACCGCCATCGGCATCCGCGCGCCGAAGGACAGGCGGTCGCCCCTTGTGGCAAGGTTGCGCTGCCCGAATTCGACCCCGAGGCTGTTGAAGCTGGCGGTCGAGACATCCGACAGGATGCCGGTCCCGGCCAGGCTGGCAAGGCCGACCTCTCCGGTCAGCGAGAGGAACCCGTCGCCAGCCAGATCCTGCGACAGCGCCAGTTCGACGGCAAAGAGGTCGTTCGCGCCCGCATCCGTGCCCAGGCCAAGCAAGGCCCCCTGGTCGCGCGCGAGCTTCAGCCCCAGGTCAAGCCGGGTGGACCCTTCGGAGAGCGCGGTTGACAGGCTGATGCCGTAGTCGTCGCCGCCTTGCGGCAGAAGAACCGCGGCGGAAAGGCCGCCATCGCGCAGCCGGCCCCCGACGGAACGGCCCGAAAACCCTTCGAACGTGTCCGAAAGGGCGCTGGCGCTGGCCACCCGCCGGGTGGCAAGGCCGGTGGTAAAGGCCCGCGCCAGCCGTCCCGTTCCGATGTCCGGAAGGCCCGCCGTCGCGGCCAGGGTGCCGCCGGGGGTACGGAATTCGGCGTTCAGGCTGTCGGTCACGGTGATGTCGACCGCCGACAGGCTGCGGGTGACCGCGTCGCCGAAGGCCGAGCCCGATACGATCAGCGGCGCGTTCAGGGCGGTCACGTTGCCATCGGCCAGTGTGACTTGCGGCGTCCCGATCGGCAAAAGCGCCGCGCGAAGGTCAAGGAAGCCGTGTCCATAGGTGTCGTTGTAGCCGTGCTTCAGCCCGTTCTCGATCTCAAGCCACTGGTCAGGCGTAAAGAACCCGTTGTCGGCCGATGCAAGGAGCCGCAGCCGCAGGTCGTGCGGGTCAAGCGCGGGAAACGCCTCGGCCAGAAGCGCCAGCGCGCCCGACACCTGCGGCGCGGCGAAGGACGAGCCAACATTGAAATCGTAGGCCGTGTCACTGGCCGCGCTGGCCGCGTTCCAGGTCCCGTCGGCAAGCAGGCACCAGGCTGCCGCCTCGTGGCAGGCCGAGGAGATCAGTTGAACCGAGTTGATGCCGTTCGCGTCGAAGTCGGGGATGGCATTGCCCACCGCCAGCCAGCCTGCTTCGAGCTGCGGCAGGATGACCGGCAGCGCCTCCATGAGCCCGGCGTTCGTATCCGACGTCTCATTCGACATCGCAAAGACGACGACGCCATCCGCGGCGTAGTTCACCAGCGCGCTTGAATAGCTGTTGCCGGATCCAAAGATGGTCGCGTAGTTGGTCGGGCTGACGTAAAGCGTATTGCCCGAAAGGTCGACAAAGCCCCAGGAATTGTTCTGCGCGACCGCGCCCAGCGTGCGTGCGGTGTTGGTGGCGTTCGCAAGCGCGGTCGTGCCGCCGTAGTAGCCAAGCGCCAGCTTCGCATTGGGCGCGATCCCGACCATCGTGTCGGAAAAGCCGGCCGCCACGGAGGCAACGGCAGTCCCGTGATCGTCAACGGGCATGCCACCTTGGACATTCGCCACGTTGTCGGCAATCGTTTCGTGCGTGGTCAGGAACCCGGCATCGACGACCGAGATCACCTGGCCCTTGCCGGTCAGGCCGACGGCGTGGGCATACTCGACGCGCGAGGAAGCCGGCGCGAAGCTGTCGTAGACGGTACCGGGTGTGGCCGTGAAGTTCCAGCTGACCTGCTGGATCGCGTAGAGCGCCGAGTTGCGAAGCTGCGATGCCAGCGCCTCGTAGGGGGCGAAGGACGACACGAAGTAGGAGCCGAGGATGCCGCTTCCGCCCGAGTCCGGCGCGACAGGCACATCGACCGAATAGTCGGTGCCGCTGCCGTCCTCGCCCCCCCCGCCGCAGGCGGCAAGTCCGGGCAGCGTGCTGCAAAGGAGAAGCGCACGCAAGGGCCAGCCGGCACGCCGACGCATGGCAGGGCGGGGGGCTGCATTCGGGTAATGAATCGTCTCTGTCACAAGTTCAGTCCTTCAGGGAATCATCGAGTGTTGTTTGCCAAGGCATGTCCAAAGAATAAGGTGATTTTCTGACCCCGCCGATCTCTTTGGAGCCCCGCGACACGGCCGCGCCCGAAAAAGCACGAAACGCTGCGCTCCGGCGTTGAAACTGCCGCAAACCCCGGCTATAGACCCGCTACCAGCGCACCCGTAGCTCAGCTGGATAGAGTGCTGCCCTCCGAAGGCAGAGGTCACAGGTTCGAATCCTGTCGGGTGCGCCAGTTTTGCCGAAAGCCTTCGAAGTCATGCGGCGCGCCGTTCGCGTGGCATTGACGGTATTCGCAAATGAAAACCGCCCCGAGAGGGGCGGTTCGCGAAGGACAGTCCGGGCGTCCGGGGTCAGCGGCCCCAGGTGCGGATCGGGCCGCAGTCCATGTGGACGAAGTTCGATCTGGAATACTTGCCGACGCCACCCGCGTTGCAGGCCGTCGCGGCCTGGTACATCTGCGAGACGGAACGCGACCGCAGGCGCAGGTCGGCGGCCTGGCCGGCCATGTGCAGCGAATTGCGCGCCACGCCGCGCGACTTCGAACGCAGCATCGCGTTGGTCGCGGGCGACCGGTAGCCCGACAGCAGCATGTAGGGTTCGGACACGTCGAGAAGGCGATGAGACGCGGCGGCGATGTCGATGGTGCGCGCGTCGATCTTCTTGACCGTATCGCTGCGCCAGTCGCGCATGAAATGGTTGATCTCGTCCAGCGCCTCGGGAATGTAGTCGCCCTCGATCCAGTAGATCAGGTCAAGGTTCTCGCCCGTGCGTCCGGAATACATGCGGATGCGGCGGATGTCGCCCGCGCCCTTCAGGAAGCCGAAGGCATTGGCATAGGTCGGTGCCGCGACGACTGCGGTGGCGGCAAAGGCCGCAAGCAACCCACGACGAGTGAAACCGGAAGAACCAGCTGAGTCCATGTGCGCCTGTCCCCAAGCATTTCGCCGCCTTTACGGCAGCTTGTATTGCGTTCACTTCCCCAAGTGCCCGCACTTTATGGCACGAAATGATTCGCGCGCCAATCACGGATTTGTTGCAGTTGCGGAAATGATTCACCTTTCGGCAGGATTCTGCCGATCTTCACGTTTGCGCGAGGCGGAGGTTGGCTTATTCGCAAACCGTTGCAAATGCGCGACAACTTGGCGCAGCTCGCGCGGGCGCGGAATGGACTTGGTCCTGGGAATCCCCCACACTCCTTTGCGTTGCTTCGGAGGGGTTCCGAGGGGTTCGAGGGTTTCATGATCGCCAGGATTAGTCGGCACGCTTGCATGTGCCCCCGTATCGTTCTGTTCGCTCTGCTGTCGCTTTTCGTGGCTTTGGGCGGTCGCGCAGGGGCCGAGGTGTCACCTTTCCGCCAGGCCGTGGCCGAGGCGGCGGCGGGCGACCCGATCCTTTCGGGGTTCTACCGCGATCACGACTATGCGCCCGTCTGGACCTCGTCGGCGGATGCGGTGCGGCGTGCGGCGCTGTTCATCGCGCTTGACCATGCGGGTGACCACGGGCTTCCGGTGCGCAAGTACGGCGCCGATCAACTGCGGCAGGGCTTCGAGCGGATGACATCCGAACGCCAGCGCGGCCGGCTTGAGGTCGCGCTGTCGCGGGCCTTTCTTGACTACGCCCATGACGTGCAGACGGGTTTCATCCAGCCCGCGTCGATAGATGCCGGCCTTGTCAGGGCGGTGCCTGAACGCGACCGTCGCGCGATGCTGGAACAGTTCATGGTGGCGGAGCCGCACGGGTTCTTCCGGACGCTGCCGCCGCAGGTTCCGCAATACGCCCAGCTGATGAAGGCGCGGCTCGATCTGGAACGCGCGGCGGCATCGGGCGGGTGGGGACCCGCGCTCAGGATCGGCAAGCTTGAACCCGGCGCACGCGGCGCCTCGGTCGCCGCTTTGCGCGACAAGCTGGTCGCACTTGGCTACATGCGCGCCTCGGCCTCGCAGGTGTATGACGGCGCGCTTCAGAAGGCGGTGCAGCGGTTCCAACTGGACAACGGCATGCAGGCCGACGGCGTCGTCGGTGAGGGGACGGTGCAGGAACTGAACCGCAGCCCCGAGGAACGGGAGCGCGCCGTTCTTGTCGCGATGGAACGGCTGCGCTGGATGAACGGCATCCCGCTGGGCCAGCGCCACATCTGGGTGAACCTTCCCGATTTCACCGCCAAGATCGTCGATGACGGCAAGGTCACGTTCGAGACGGTCACCGTCGTCGGCATGAACCAGGGCGACCGCCGCAGCCCGGAGTTTTCCGACCTGATGGAGTTCATGGTCATCAACCCGACCTGGAACGTGCCGCGATCCATCGTGACCAAGGAATACCTGCCGATGCTGCAAAAGGACCCGAATTCGGTCCGCCACCTGCGCATCACCGACCGTCGCGGCCGTGCCGTCGACCGCGAGTCCGTGGACTTTACCCAGTTTACCGCCGGCAACTTCCCCTTCGCCATGTCGCAGCCGCCCTCGGGCGACAACGCGCTTGGGCTGGTGAAGTTCATGTTCCCGAACCCCTACAACATCTACCTGCACGACACGCCCTCGAAGTCGCTTTTCAAGCGCGAGGTGCGCGCCTTCAGCCATGGCTGCATCCGCCTGGGCAGCCCGTTCGACTTCGCCTATGCGCTGCTGGCGCGCCAGACCGACGACCCGGTCGGGCTTTTCAAGTCCTACCTTCAGACCGGCCGTGAATCGACGCTGCCGCTGGACCGGCCGGTTCCGGTGCATATCGTCTATTTCACTGCCTGGCCCTCGGCGAAGGGCACTATCGAATACCGGCGCGACGTTTATGGCCGTGACGCGAAGATTTTCGGTGCGATGCGGGACGCCGGGGTGGAGTTGGTGGGGCTTCAGGGCTAAATCCGGGAAAGTCGCCCCCCGGAGGAAAGCCCCAAGGATGTCCCACAAGCTTGCTGATATTGCCGCGGCCCTAGGCGCCAGGCTTGAAGGCGACGGGTCCATCACCGTCACCGGCGCGGCGGAACCGGCGATGGCGGGGCCCGCCGACCTTGCGCTGGCGATGGACCCGAAATACGCCGAAGGGCTGGCGAAGGGGCAGGCCCTGGCCGCTGTCCTTTGGGAAGGGGCCGACTGGCGCGCGATGGGGCTCAGCGCCGCGCTTTTTGTGCCGCGCCCGCGCTATGCGATGGCCGGCATCACCCGCGCGCTTGACGCGGGGCCGGAGATCGCGCCGGGCATTCACCCGCTTGCCGTCATCGACCCGACCGCGACCCTGGGCGAGGGCGCGGCCATCGGCCCCTTCGTCACCATCGGCCGTGGCGCGGTGATCGGCGCGCGCGCCCGCATCGCCGCGCGCGTCGCGATCGAGGCGGAGGCCCGGGTGGGCGACGACGCGCTGATCCTGCCCGGCGCCTGGATCGGGCCGCGCGTGGTCATCGGCGACCGGTTCATCTGCCACCCGAATGCGGTGATCGGGTCGGACGGCTTTTCCTTCGTCACGCCCGAAAAGTCCGGGGCCGAGGAGATCCGCGAGACGCTGGGCCAGCGCGGGGCAATCCTTGCGCAGTCCTGGACGCGCATCCATTCGCTTGGCACCGTCGAGATCGGCGACGATGTCGAGATCGGCGCAACCGCGACGATCGACCGGGGCACGATCCGCGCGACACGGATCGGGTCTGGAACCAAGCTCGACAACCAGGTGCACCTTGGCCACAATGTCGTGGTCGGCAACGATTGCCTTCTTTGCGGCCAGACCGGCATCGCCGGGTCTGTGCGGATCGGCGACCGCGTCGTGATGGGCGGGCAGGTTGGCGTGGTCGACAACGTGTTCGTCGGCGACGACGTGATTGCCGGGGCCGGGACCAAGATCATGGCCAATACGCCAAAGGGTCGCGTCGTTCTGGGCTATCCGGCGATCAAGATGGACGCCCAGATCAGCGCCTGGAAGCACCTGCGGCGGATTGGCAGGATGAGCGCGCAACTGGCCGAGCTTCGCGCAATCGTCATGGAATCGCGCGAGGATGGCGGCGCCGACACAAGCGACGGGGATGGTGCCGATGACGACCGAGGCTGATGTAATCGCGATCCTGGCACGACAATCGGGCGTTTGCGCCGACCGGATCGGCCCCGCGACCGAGGTCGCCGCGCTCGGGCTTGACAGCCTGGGCCTTGTCGAAACCGTCTTCGCGCTGGAAGAACGCTTCGGCGTCTCGATCCCGTTCAACGCCAACACCGACCCCGGCGACCGGGATTTCGACCTGCGCACGGTCGCGGGCATCGTCGCGGGGCTGGAGGCGTTGAAGGCGCGGCCCGCCGCCGCATGAGGCGCGTGGTCATCACCGGCGCGGGCACGGTGAACCCGCTTGGCCAAACCGTTTCGGAAACCCTTGACGCGCTTGCCGTCGGGCGGGTGGCGATCGGGCCGCTCGATCTGGCTGACGCGCGGCTTTCGACGCGGATCGGGGCGGCTGTCCGGGGGTTCGATCCTTCCGATCGGCTGAGTGCGCGGCAGATGGCCGTCGCCGACCGGTTTTCGCAATTCGCGCTGATCGCCGCGGCCGAGGCGGTCGCCGCCGCGGGGCCGGGGGCGCTGCCGCCGGGGGCGGGGGTGATCCTGGGATCGGCGGGCGGTGGCCTTGCCTCCTCCGAGGCCGCCTATCGCGCGGTCTTTGCCGAAGGGGCGGCGCGCGTCCATCCCTTCACGCTACCGCGGCTGATGGCCAATGCCGCCACCTCTCTCGTGTCGATGGCTCACGGGCTTCGGGGGCCGTCCTTTACCCTTTCCACCGCCTGTGCCGCCTCGAACCACGCGATCGGCCTTGCGTTCCAGATGGTGCGCTCGGGCGCGGCGCCCGCGATGCTGGCCGGCGGGTCGGAGGCGATGCTGACCTTCGGAGGGCTCAAGGTCTGGGAAGGGTTGCGGGTGCTCTCGGATACCGGCTGCCGGCCCTTCAGCGCGGATCGCGACGGTCTGGTGATGGGCGAGGGTGCCGGCGTCTTCGTGCTTGAGGAACGCGACCGGGCGCTGGCACGCGGCGCCCCGATCCTCGCCGAGGTCGCGGGATTCGGCATGTCGGCGGACGCGGGCGACATCGTGGCGCCCGACCCCGAAGGTGCGGCGGCGGCGATCCGCGCGGCGCTGGCCGATGCGGGCCTGGCGCCGGGGGCGGTCGGCTATATCAACGCCCACGGTACCGGCACGCTTCTCAATGATCGCAGCGAAAGCGCCGCGATCCGGGCTGTCTTCGGTGAAGACGCCGCCGCGATCCCGGTATCATCCACCAAGGGGCTGCACGGCCACCTGATCGGCGCGGCCGGCGCGGTTGAGCTTCTGGCAGTGATCCTGGCGCTGGGGCAGGGGGTGATCGCGCCCTCGGGTGCGGGCCATGTCCGCGATCCGAACTGCGGGCTCGACATCGTGGCGGGGCGGGCGCGACAGGCTTCGGTCCGCGCCGCGCTGTCGAATGCCTTCGCCTTCGGCGGGCTCAATGCGGTGCTTGCGCTGCGGGCAGCCTGAACGCAAACGCGCCGCCCTTTCGGGGCGGCGCGTCATGGCCCGGCAAGGCGCCGGGATCAGTTCTTGGCGCCTGTCGCGGCCAGCGCATCGAAGGCCGCGGTGAAACCGTCAAGCGAGAAGGAGGCGGTGACCTGTTTGTCGGGTGCGACCGCCGGAACCATCACGGCGCTGAACGCCTTTCCCTTCTTGAGGCTCTCAAGCTCCGGCGCCGTCATCTGGGCGCGGGTGACGCAACCACGCTGCGTGCACCACAGGTAGGGAAGGCGCTTGGGCGCCGCGCCATCGACCGAAACGGCGATTCCCGCCGGCAGAAGCGAGGCAAGCGGCGCAGAGATCTGGATGAACGCTGCCACATCTTCACCCTCAGCGGGAAGCAGGACGAGCATGTCGGCAACGCTGTTGCCGTCCGCGTCCTTGACAAGCTGGTACATCTGGCAGGGGTCGGACCCGTCGGTGGCGTGCATGCAGCGCACTTGCCAGGATCCGTGTTCGGACGACAAGTAGCCGTCGGGTTCGGCCTCGCCCTGCGCAGGCCGTTCGCTGACGGAGACGCCGGAGGCGACCGGCGCCTGTTCCTCGGCCGGGGCCGCTTCTGTCTGGGCCCAGACCGGTGCGGCAAGCGAAATCGCCGCAACGATGGCCAGTGTTCTGCTCAGGTGGTTCATGGTCAGTCCCTGCTTGGTTCGGGGTTCGCCGCGACTTATCATGCCGGCCGGACAATGTCAGGTCTTCGCGCGACCTTCGGCGAAAATTAGAAGCGGCTTTCCGCCGAGTATGGGCGCAAGAGCCATGGCCACAAAGCAAGAAAAGGGCCCGTTGAGAGGCCCTTTTCCAATTTCTTTGCTCCCTGTCGGACTGGCCGACTTTGTCATTGGGCCGAACGCTAGTAACTTCGCCCCTTTCCGTCAACAGGTAATCTGACGGTCTTTGGAAATCTTTTGAGAAGGAAAAAAGCCGCACCCTCAGGGGGGCGCGGCCAGTCTGACAGGGAGGAAGTGATCCGCCCGGCAAGAACGCCCGGGCGACGCTTTCACACTGGCACGGACAGGTTAACCGAGTATTGTCGGAACGTTCGCAACGACAGGGAAGGAGAGCCGGGGTGCTGACAGAGGGCGGTATTTTCGTCGGCGGCGGTGGCGATGGTTATGCGGTGCCGCAGGAGCTTTTGCTGCGCTACGCCAACCGGCACGGGCTGGTGGCGGGGGCCACGGGCACCGGCAAGACCGTGACGCTGCAGATCCTGGCCGAAGGATTCTCAAAGGCGGGGGTTCCGGTCTTCATGGCCGACGTGAAGGGAGACCTTTCGGGCATCGCCGTTGCGGGGGCCGCCACCCACAAGCTGCACGAAGCGTTCATGAAGCGCAGCGCCACCATCGGGTTCGACCTGCAGTACCAGGCCTTTCCCACGGTCTTTTGGGATCTTTTCGGCGAACAGGGCCATCCGATCCGCACCACCGTGTCCGAGATGGGGCCGCTGCTCCTGTCGCGCCTGATGGGGCTGACGGAGGCGCAGGAAGGCGTGCTGAACGTCGCCTTCCGGGTCGCCGACGAAGAGGGGCTGCCGCTTCTCGACCTCAAGGATCTGCAGTCGATGCTGGTCTGGATCGGGCAGAACGCCAGCGACCTGGCGCTGCGCTACGGGAATGTGGCGACCGCGACGGTGGGGGCGATCCAGCGCGCGCTGCTGGTCCTCGAGAACCAGGGCGCAACGAAGTTCTTCGGCGAACCGGCGCTGGATCTTTCGGACATGATGCATGTCGGCGCCGACGGGCGCGGCCAGGTGAACGTGCTGGCCGCCGACAAGCTGATGGGTTCGCCCCGGCTTTACGCGACCTTCCTTCTGTGGCTCCTTTCGGAACTATTCGAGGAACTGCCCGAGGTCGGCGATCCCGACAAGCCGAAGTTCGTCTTCTTCTTCGACGAGGCGCATCTTCTTTTCGACGACGCGCCCAAGGCGCTGATCGACAAGGTCGAACAGGTGGCGCGGCTGATCCGGTCGAAAGGCGTGGGCGTCTATTTCATCACCCAGAACCCCGCCGACGTCCCCGACGACGTTCTGGGGCAGTTGGGCAATCGCGTCCAGCACGCGCTGCGCGCCTTTACCGCGCGCGACCAGCAGGATCTGCGCCGCGCCGCCCAGAACTACCGCCCGAACCCCGCCTTCGACACCGAGACGGCGATCAAGGAAGTGGGCGTCGGCGAGGCGGTGACATCCTTCCTGCAGGCCAAGGGCGTGCCGGGCATGGTGGAACGCACGCTGGTACGCCCGCCCGCCAGCCAGCTTGGCCCGATCACCGCCGACGAACGGCGTGGCGTCATCGCCTCGTCGGGGCTTTCGGCGAAATACGACCGGGTGATCGACCGCGACTCCGCCTTTGAACGGCTGCAGGCGCGGGCCGAGGCCGCCGCAAAGGCCGCCGCCGAGGCCGAGGAAGCGGAAGAACGCCTGAAGGAGGAGGAGCGTCGCGACCGCGAGGACCGGCGCTACAACGACCGTACGACGGGGCGGTCCAGCTCGCGCAAGTCCACCTCCAGACGCTCCGATTCCGTGCTTGAGGCCTTTGGCAAAAGCGTCGCGCGCCAATTGGGCACCAAGACGGGCCAGGCGATCGTGCGCGGCATCCTGGGCTCGATCTTCAAGTCTCGCTAGGCATGCGGGGCCGGTCCGGCCGTCAAAGCGGCCGGATCTTCAGCCGCGTCAGCCGGTTTTCCTTGCGGCTCGCCACCTCGAACCGGAAGCCGTGGAAGGAAAAGACCTGGCCCTCGGTCGGGATCATCTGCGCCTCGTGGATGACCAGCCCGGCGATGGTGTTGGCCTCCTCGTCCGGCAGCGACCAGTCCATCGCCCGGTTCAGGTCGCGGATCGACATTGCGCCGTCCACCACGACCTCGCCGTTTTCGCTTTGCTTCACCGGGTGTTCTGCGTCGATGTCGAACTCGTCGGCGATCTGGCCGACGATTTCCTCAAGGATGTCTTCCAGCGTGATCAGCCCGCGCAATTCGCCGTATTCGTCCACGACCAGCGCGAAATGGCTGCGCCGCTTCAGGAATTCGCGCATCTGTTCGTCAAGCGGCGTCGTCTCGGGGACGAAGTAGGGCTTCATCGCCACCGCCAGGATATCAAGATCCTTCAGCGCGCCCAGCGTGCCGTCGCCGCTGCGCAGCGTCTTGTCCACCGCGCGCAGCAGGTCCTTGGCATGGATCACGCCCACCACGTTGTCGCGTTCGCCCCGGTATAGCGGCAGCCGCGAATGCGGCGAGGCGAGGACGGCGGACAGGATCGCGTCGGGCATCGCGTCAAGGTCGATCATCTCGATCTTGGAGCGGTGGCGCATCACCTCCTCGACCGTGCGGTCCGAAAGGTCAAGCGCGCCCAGAAGCCTGTCGCGATCCTCCTTCAGCACCGCACCCTCGGAATGGCCAAGCGCCAGCGCGCCGGCGATTTCCTCGCGCAGCGACAGGATGTGACTGTCAGGGTCGGTGCGCACGCCGAAGGCCATCAGCATCAGCCGGACCAGAAGCCGGATCAGGCTGACCACCGGCGACAAGAGGAACACCACGACGCGGATCGGTCGGGCGACAAGCGATGCCGCCGCCTCTGGCATCGTGATCGCATAGGTCTTGGGCAGAACCTCGGAGAAGATGAGGACCAGCAGCGTCATCACCAGCGTGGCAAGCGCAACGCCGCTGTCGCCGAAGATCCGGGTCAACAGCGCGGTCGCCAGCGATGCCGACAGGATGTTGACGACGTTGTTGCCCAGAAGGACCGCGCCGATCAGGCGTTCGTTGTCCTCGGTCACCTTCAGCGCGACCTCCGCGCCCTTGCTGCCGCGGTCGGCCTGGGCGCGCAGCTTGCCGCGCGAGGCCGCCGTAAGCGCGGTTTCCGACCCCGAAAAGAAGGCCGACAGCATCAAGAGCACGGCGATGGCGCCGGTCGTCAGCCAGAAGGCAGTGTCAAGCGATGATGCGATGTCCATGGAATGTCCTGTCTCTCGCGCCCTTTATGGGGTGCGGCCCGGCCCTGTTCAAGCGTCCCGGGCCAGCGGGTGATGATCAAGCACCAGCGCCCGAAGCCGTTCGTCAAGGACATGGGTATAGATTTCGGTGGTGGAGACATCTGCATGGCCCAGAAGCGTCTGGATCGTGCGCAGGTCGGCGCCGCCGGCCAGAAGATGGGTTGCGAAGGCGTGGCGCAGCTTGTGGGGCGACACCCGCGCGGGCGACACGCCGGCACGCACGGCCATGTCTTTCAGAAGGCCGTGGAATGCCTGCCGCGTCAGATGCCCCGCGGCGCCGTCCGAGGGGAAAAGATGGCGCGACGGCGGGGCGCGGCGGGCGAGGCGCGCGGCCTCCTCGGCCGCGTCGCGGTGGGCCAGCCAGGCGGCCAGCGCGGCCCGGGCGGGGGCCGACAGCGGCACCATCCGTTCCTTGCCGCCCTTGCCGCGCACCAGGATCATCCGCGGATCGCCCCGCGCCGCCGCCGCCGGCAGCGCGACCAGTTCGCTGACCCGCATCCCGGTCGCGTAAAGAAGTTCCACCAGGCAGGTGTTGCGCAGCTTCTCGCCCGGACTGCGCCCGTGATCGCGCGCCCGGGCCAAAAGCGCCTCCACCTCGGCATGGTCGAGCGTTCCGGGCAGCCGCCGGGCGCGACCGGGGCCCTGGATGCGGAGTGTCGGGTTGTCCTTGCGCCAGCCTTCCTCGTAGCCGAAACGGAAAAGCTGGCGGATCGACGACAGCCGCCGGGCGCGTGTCGCCTGCGACAGGCCCTCGGCATCGCAGGCGATCAGATAGGCCTCCACATCGGCCTGGGTCGCGGTGTCGAAGTCGCCGCCGCGATGGGCCAGCCAGCCGGCGAAATCCTTCAGGTCGCGCCCGTAGGCAAGGCAGGTGTTGCGCGCGGCGCCGTTCTCGGCCGCTTGCGCCTCGAGAAAGGCGGAGATGCGGCGTTCCATCCGCCTAGCCCCGCCGTTCCAGCAGCAAAAGCTCAAGCCCCGCGCGGCGGGCGACCGATTCAAGCCCGACATTGCGCAGAAGATAGAGCCCCGCCGTCACGTCGCGCAGATCGCCGCGCGCGCCGTCGGTAATGTCGCCGATGGCGATCAGGATCGCCTCCCCCAGCCGCTTTTCGGTGACGAGGCGGGCATAGGTCTCGCTCAGCCTGGCGCCGCGCGAAAAGGCCGCCTTGACCGCGCCCGCCACCGGATCGGGCGGGTTGATCCCGTCAAGATTGCCGCGCGCGACGCCGATCAGGAAGGGTTCGATCCCGCCAAGGGGCTGGCGGTCGCGCGCGACCCGTTCGTAGTCGGGCGACAGAAGACCGATGCGAAAGGCCAGCGCCCCCGCCGCGTCGGTCAGCGGGATCTTGGCAAGCTCTGCCCCGTAAAGCGTCGCGAAAGGCACCTCGAGCTCGGTCCGTTCCATCTGCTGCCAGACCTCGGGCAGCGCCGCCGCGATGGCGGCGGGATCGCGCGCCGACATCGCGGTGTCGAACCGCTGGATCGCCGCGACCCGGTCCCAGACCCCGCCCGAGGCCGCGGCCTGCCGTTCGGTGTAAAGCCCCAGAAGGCGGTTCGCCTCGATCGCGCCGGTTCGCGCCAACCGTTCGGCGGCCTCGAGCCGGGTCTTCCAGCCGGCGTTCGACCGCAGGTCGGACTGGGCGAAGGCCACCGGCAGCGTCGTCGTCGCCATCGGCTCTCCGATCGCCTCCATCAGGCGCAGCACAAGCGGCGAGGGCCGCGAGGGCACCGGAAGGGGTGGCTCGCCCTCGTAAAGTTCGGGGTCAAGGAAGCGCGACAGCAGTTCGCCCATCTCGGGCGTGACATATCCCAGCGCCTCGCCGGTCCTGAGCGACAGCGCCGCCGCGTTCCAGTCGCCGCCGCGCGCCAGGCAGAAGACCCGTGCGGGAAAGGTCGGGGCGATTTCGGGGGTTTCGCGCATGACCTCGCAGGCGCGGTCTTCCTGGCCGGTCAGAAGCGCCACGTCGAACCAGCGCCGGAAGGGTTCGGCGGCCTGGATCGCCGGGCCTTCCAGCATCGACAGCGCCGGGTCCAGCGCGCCAAGATCCAGAAGCCTGTCGATCCGCGCAAGGTAGACAAGGCCGCGCCCGTCGGAATCCGCCGGTGGGTCCAGCTCGGCCAGAAGCAGCGCATAAAGAAGCGACTGGATCGCGGGCAAGGTGTCGATCCGTTCCTCGCGCAGGAGCCGCGCAAGATCCTCGCTCGTGCTCGACCCCCAAAGATCGCGGGGCAGTCCCGTCGTGCTGACCGGCAGAAGGCCGATCGCATCGGGGTTCGGGCCGTCGATCGTGGTGGTGACGATCTCTGCCGGCGCGGCGCCCTTCGCCACCGGCTTTTCGTCGGGCAGCGCGACAACCCCCGGACGGCCGGGCGTCTGGACCGTCCGCGACAGCCAGTCGATCGCCGACATCGGCTCCTCCGCCGGCGCAGCGGTGGGCAAAAGACCCCCCATGACCAGGCCGAGAATGGCGCCGTTCCGGGGTCCGAAGGGTGATCTATCCGCCCACATTCAGGCTGACCGGCTGGCTGATGTCCTGTCGTGCGGGCGACATGTCCCCCAGATAGGCGTAGCCAACGAGCCCGGCAAAACCGAGCACGGCCAATGTCGCCACGAGCTTCAGTATCCTAATCATGCGTCCTGCCTATCTTCTGCCCGCGTCCCGCTGCCGGGATCTTCGCCGACGATTATATATGGCTTTTCCGCCGAGTTCACGCCATTGAAGGCAGAAAGTTTGCCGTGCGGGCGGCGGATCGCCAACACGGTACGGAATGGACGGGCCATTGACGACGCGACTGAAGAAGACGGTGGTGCTTGTAGGCATGATGGGGGCCGGCAAGACCGCCATCGGCAACGCGCTGGCGCGGGCGCTTGGCGTTCCCTTCATCGATTCGGACGAAGAGATCGAGAAGGCCGCGAACATGACCGTCGCCGAGATCTTCGCGCGCGACGGCGAACCCTTTTTCCGCCTGAAGGAAGCGCAGGTTCTGGAACGTCTCCTGTCGGGGGCGCCTTGCGTTCTCTCGACGGGTGGCGGGGCTTACCTCTCGGAGGAGAACCGGCAGGCCATCGCCCGGGCCGGAGTTGCGGTCTGGCTCAAGGCGGATCTTGACCTCTTGTGGCAGCGCGTCCGCCACAAGAACACCCGGCCGCTTCTGCGCACCGAAAACCCCCGCGAAACGCTGCGCGCACTTCTGGACGCGCGCACCCCTGCCTATGCGCAGGCCGAGGTCGTGGTGGAGGGGCAGGCGGATTATTCGATCGACGAGATGACCCAGAAGGTGCTTCGGGCGCTGGTCGATCACGGCGGCATCGTGAAGGGATCGGAGCCATGACAAGCGAAACCGTCAGGGTCGATCTTGGCGCGCGCGCCTATGACGTGCGGATCGGGCCGGGCCTTCTGGCCCGCGCCGGGGCAGAGATCGCGCCGCTTCTCAGGCGCCGCCGGGTCGCGGTCCTGACCGACGAACGGGTCGGCGCGCTGCATCTGGAGGCGCTGCGCGAAGGACTTGGCGACATCGCGATGACCGCGCTCGCGCTCCCCCCCGGGGAGGCGACGAAGGGCTGGCCGGAGTTTTCGCGCGCGGTGGACTGGCTCTTGGGCGAACGGATCGAACGGCGCGACATCGTGATCGCGCTTGGCGGCGGGGTGATCGGCGACCTGGCGGGCTTTGCCGCCGCGGTGCTGCGCCGGGGCGTGCGTTTCGTGCAGATCCCGACCAGCCTTCTGGCGCAGGTGGACAGTTCGGTGGGCGGCAAGACCGGCATCAACTCCGTTCACGGCAAGAACCTGATCGGCGCGTTCCACCAGCCCTCGCTGGTACTGGCCGATATCGGCGTGCTCGACAGCCTGCCCGCCCGCGACTTCCTGTCGGGCTACGGCGAGGTGGTGAAATACGGCCTTCTGGGCGATGCGGCCTTCTTCGACTGGCTGGAGGCGAACGGCCCTGCGCTCGCGCGCGGCGACAGGGCGCTGCGCCAGCACGCGGTGCGCCGGTCTGTCGAGATGAAGGCGCGCATCGTCGAACGCGACGAGACGGAGGAGGGCGACCGCGCGCTTTTGAACCTTGGCCATACCTTCTGTCACGCGCTCGAAACCGCGACGGGCTACTCCGACCGTCTCTTGCACGGCGAGGGCGTGGCGATCGGCTGTGCGCTGGCGTTCGAGACATCGCAGCGCCTTGGCCTTTGTTCGCAAGAAGCGCCAAGCCGCGTGCGCGCGCATCTGAAGGCGATGGGGATGAAGTGCGACATCGCCGACATCCCCGGCGATCTGCCGGACGCGGATGCGCTGATGGCGCTGATGGCGCAGGACAAGAAGGTGGTGGACGGCAAGTTGCGCTTCATCCTCGCCCGCGCCATCGGGGAGGCGTTCGTGACCGCCGACGTGGACGCGGCCACCGTCCGTCAGGTGATCGCCGAGGCGCTTGGGGCGCGGCGATAGGCTAGTCGTCGATCCGCGGCAGCATCATCGAGGCAAGGAACGCATTCGCCAGTTCCGTCATCCGGCCCGCCTGGGCGGAGTATTGATTGACCGCCGTCTGCAGGAAATCCTCCTGGATCTTGCGCAATTCTCCGGCGTCCCTGCAATGCAGGATGGCGTGCTGGGTCTTGATGTCCTCGCGGATGCGTTCGGTCAGGAACTCCATGAATTCGCCGCCGATGTCACCCAGTTTCTCGACGGCATCGGTCGCGAACCAGGCCGACGGCAGCGTCGGGATCGCGGTGAACGGAAGGGCAGGGCCCTTCGGTGCGGTGTCGGGTGTCTTCTTCGCGGTCATTGTTACCCCCGGTTTGATGACACCAAAACAATAGCGCGCCCGGTCAGGGCGCGCATTGATCCGCATCAGTCAGCGGGTGTTTCGGCAGGTTTGCGCGATCAGAACGGGATTTCGTCGTCAAGATCGGGGCGGCCGCCGCCGGATTGCCCCCCGCCCGAACCCCCGCCGGAGCCGCCCGAACCGCCGCCGTAGCCGCCCGAAGACCCGCCGCCGCCATAGCCGCCGCCGTAACCGCCGTCGTCGTAGCCGCCCTGGCCGCCACCGCCGCCGCCACCGTCACGCCCGTCCAGAAGCGTCAGTTCGCCGCGATAGGGCCGCAGGACGATTTCCGTGGTATAGCGGTCCTGGCCGGACTGGTCCTGCCACTTGCGGGTTTCAAGCTGGCCCTCGATATAGACCTTCGAACCCTTGCGCAGATATTGCTCCGCGATCTTGGCAAGCGGCTCGGAAAAGATCGCGACCGAATGCCATTCGGTGCGTTCCTTGCGTTCGCCGGTGTTGCGGTCGCGCCAGTTCTCCGAGGTCGCGATGCGCAGGTTGCAGACCTTGCCGCCATTGGGGAACGACCGCACCTCGGGGTCACGGCCAAGATTGCCGACGATGATAACCTTGTTGACCGATCCTGCCATCCGCTGTGCCCTCCGAGAGATTCTGGTTACCAGACGGTATATGCAGCCCGAACCGGTTGAGAAAGGGTAAAACCCCGACCGCCTCGGCGCTTTCCTGCTGTCAAACTCTGGTTGCAGACCGTCGAAATCCCACCGTCTGCACCCTCGGTTCAATTTCGAAACGGCCAGTCGCGCTGCAAATCAAGGGGCAGGACGCGGCAGGTCGCCGTGTCCGCATCAACCGGAGTGAACCATGAAAAAGATCATCCTCGCCGCCGCCCTCGCCCTGTCCGGGCTTTCGCTGCCCGTCCACGCATCGAGCGAAATCGACACGGCGACGCAGGCCAAGGTGACCGAACAGCTGACCGCGCAGGGCTATGAAGTCCGCCGCATCGACAGCGAGGACGGCATGATCGAGGTCTATGCGATGAAAGACGGCAAGAAGGTCGAACTCTACCTCAACGAGGCGCTCGAAATCGTGAAGTCGAAGGAAGCAAGCTGATCCCGGTCCCGGGGGGCCTGGCAGGGCCGGCCCCCCGGCCCGTGGCAGGAGGGCAGAAATGAAGAAGATCAAGGTCTGGGACCCCTTCGTGCGGGTCTTTCACTGGGCGGTCGTCGCCGGGTTCGCCATGAACGCGCTGATCGACGATCCCGAAAGCAAACTGCATGAATGGATCGGCTACGCAATTCTGGCGATGGTCGGGTTGCGCCTGATCTGGGGGCTGATCGGGACGCGCCATGCCCGTTTCGCGGACTTTCCTCCATCGGTTTCCGCCGCGGTCGGGCAGATGACTGACATCGCGACGGGGCGAAAGCGCGCCCATGTCGGCCATTCTCCGCTTGGCGGTCTGATGATCTACAACCTGATCTTGTCGCTGCTTGCGATCTGCGGCACGGGTTACATGATGACCACCGACACCTTTTTCGGGATCGCCTGGGTTGAGGAGGCGCACGAGATTCTTGTCGCCTGGGCCGAGGTTTCGGTCGTGTTCCATATCGCGGCGGCGATCGCCGAAAGCCGCAGGCTTGGCATCAACCTGCCGAAGTCGATGGTGACAGGATACAAGGAGATGCCCCCGGGCGCGGAGATGTGATGCCAACCGTTTCGCGAAAGACCAGAACCATCAGCGCGGCGCTTGCCGCGTTGATTATCCTGCAGGGTTTCTGCGCCGCCTTCTTTCTGTCCGACCTTGTGCGGGATCTGATGGAGTACAAGGACCCCAGGTTCGAGGTGCTCCACTTCGCGCTGGAGGTCATCGCCAACCTCGCACTTCTTGCCGGCGCCGTGGTCGAGGCTTTCTTTCTTGCCGGGCTCCTGCGCCGGCAGGCGCGCGCCGACCGCGCGCTCAGCGCCGCGTCCGGCGCGCTGCACGACCTGATGGAGGGCTACTTCGCCGACTGGGGCCTGACCGCGTCCGAGGCGGATGTCGCCACCTTCACCATCAAGGGGTTCACGATCGCAGAGGTCGCGGCGATGCGCGGCTCCGCCGAGGCGACGGTCAAGACCCACCTGAACGCCATCTACCGCAAGGCCGGGGTCGCCGGCCGTGCGCAGCTGGTCAGCCACCTGATCGAGGATCTGATGCGCGGTGCGCTGCCCGGCCCCAAGGATACGCGCGCCGATGTCGCGGGCGCGCGGGCGCAAAATTCTGGAACTGTGGCCTGAATTCTGTATAGTCCCGCGCGGGTAAATGAACGAGGGACGGATGCGGCAGGTTCTGGCTGCGGCCTTGCTGGCGGGTGCGGCGATCGCGCCCGGCGCGCTTTCGGCGGAGGGTTTGACATTCTCGTCGGCCAAGGCCGGATCGCGCTCAGCGCTCTTCCGCCAGCAGACCACGCTTCTCGATACGCGCCTTTCAAGCCAGTATTCGGCCTCTGCCAAAGTGCTGGCAAGCGCGTCCGGCATCGTGTCGATCCCGCGCTATTCGGGGAACTACAAGGGCCTTTACCTTGACACCGCAAAGGCGGCGGCGGAACGCCATGGCATCCCGGTCGACCTTTTCCTGCGCCTCGTGCAGCGGGAATCCGGCTGGAATCCGGGCGCGGTCTCGCACAAGGGGGCGCAGGGTCTGGCGCAGCTGATGCCCGACACCGCGCGCCGGCTGGGCGTAGACCCCGCCGATCCGTCGGAAAACCTCGACGGCGGCGCGCGCTATCTGCGGATGATGTATGACCGCTTCGGCGACTGGCGCCTGGCGCTTGCCGCCTACAACGCCGGGCCCGAGGCAGTGGCCAAGCACGGTGGCGTTCCGCCCTATGAAGAAACGCAGGGCTATGTGAAGGGCATCCTTGGCAGCTGACCCGACGGGCCGCGCGGCCTAAAGGCCGTCGATCCGGTAGTCGCGCGGTATGCCACGCGTCGCCCGCCCCCAGACCGAAAGCTGCGCGCGGGTCTGATGCGCCTCGAAGGCGGCGCGGTCGCGGAACACCTCGCGCACCGCAAAGCGCACCGGGTCGGCCATCGAACGAAAGACCTCGAAGCTCAGGCAACCGGCCTCCGCCCGGGTCAGGCGGATGTGGTCGGGCAGCAAAAGCGAAACGCGGTCAGCCTCCTGCAGCGTCCGGCAGACCAGAAATCCGGTCAGGATGACCTGTGACACCTTCGCAAGCCTCCGGGCAGGGGGGGGACCGGGTCGGCCCGCCTGGACCGTCTGCCCCTTCTGCGCGAACGGCGCGGGCTTTTCCACGAAAATCTTGCGCCGCCCCCCACGCCCGCAGAACGGGCGCGCCCTCAGGGCAGGGGGGTCAGCGTGGTGATGCCGGTCGCCGCCGCCCGCGCCAGTTCCGGATCCAGCGACATCGGGATGTATTCGCCGCGCCGCCAAAGCTCCGACAGGTCGTCGTAGTGGCGGCTCAGCGGGTGGCCGGACTGACCGGTGGACAGGATGAAGACCGAGCTGTCGGGATCGGCAAAGTCGTAGACCCCGCGATAGCCTGCCCCGTGGACGTTCAGATAGGGGTTCGGCTCCGTTCCTGCGGTCTTGCCGCGCAAAAGCGTGTTGTCCCCGCCCGAGGTCGATTGCCGGATGTTGACGAACCAGTTCAGCACCGGCAGCCGGCCCAGCACGGAATGGTCGTGCGTCGTCTGATGCGCCTCGCCCCAGCGCCAGCTTTCGACATTGGGGCCGAAGCGCGCCGAAAGATCGACCAGCGCATCGTCAAGCGCAAGCCGCGCGATCTCCTCGCAGGTTTCGACCGGGGCCGAACGCAGCACGTCGCACCAGCGCGCCGCCCCGTCGACATCGCGAAAGACCCGTTCGATGAACAAGGGCTCCAGATGGTTGAACGCGTCGGCCAGCGGCCCAAGCTCGTCGCGGATCAGGCGAAACTGCAGCGCCCGCATCCAGGCGGCGTAGATCAGCGGTTCGGGCAGATGTTCGCTCATCTCGCCGTCCCAGTTCGCCAGAAGGTCCAGCGCGCGCTGCCGCATCCGTTCGGTCGTGCCCTCGGGCGCCGCCTCGCCGGTGAACCAGAGGTTCGCGGCGACCAGCGGCAAGAGGTTGCGCGCGGCCGGCGATGTGGTGTCGAGCTGCGCGGCGATGAAGCTTTCGCGGCTGTGGACCTCGCGTTCCTGCATCAGCCGGGTCCAGCGCTGCACCCTCTGGCTGTCGCCCCAGAAATGGCTGACGTCCAGCGGGAAGGGGCGGTCCACCGTCTTGTTGTTGGTGTTGCCCACGATGCCGCCCGCCGGGTTCACGAAGCGGGGGTTCTGTGCGTAGGGGAAATACCCCTGCCAGCGGTTTTCGGCGATCCATCCGGGCGCGGGCATCCGGCCCATGGACTGGTGCTTCGGGTCGCGCCGGGGCATCTTGCCGATCATCGCCATGGCGATCCCGTCCGGCCCCGCGACGACAAGGTTCTGGGCCGGGGCCACATAGTCCTCGCCCGCGGCGATAGCCTCCTGCACGGTCTGCGCGCGCATCATGCGGATCGCGGCCCCGATCGACCGGTCGGCAGGATCAAGCGCCGTCCATGCCAGCGCCGCGACATAGCCCTTGGGCGTCACGCTGCCAAGGTCGTAATGCGTCGCCGGAAGGACCGGGCCGTTGTCGGTCCAGCGCAGGGTCACGGTGACCGGGGCCGCGTCCTTCACCTCGATGATCGCCTTGCGGGTGACGAAGGGCTTCCAGCCCTCGGCGGTGCGGTAGCGTTCCGGGTCGCCGGGGTTCAGTTCCTCGATCAGGATGTCCTGATCGTCGAGATAGGCCGAGGTGATGCCCCAGCCAAGGATCTGGTTGCGCCCCGTCAGCACCGCGGGGATGCCCGGGATCGTGCCGCCGATCACGCCGCCCGTCGCCAGATCCAGATGCGCCAGATACCAGACCGTCGGCGCCGAAAAGGGCAGGTGCGGGTCGTTGGCCAGGAGGCCCGCACCCGCCGCCGACCGCGACGCCGCCGCGGCCCAGGCGTTCGACGCGCCGGCAAGCGCGCCGGGGCGGAAAGGCGACAAGGGATCGGCGGGCTCCGCCTCAAGCGCCGCGTAGGACCGCGGAACCGTGGGGAAGAGGCTGGCGAAGGGCGGCAAGGCCGCGATCCCCTCGCCGGGAACGACGGGCATCAGGTCGCGCACCCAGTCCTCGGACAGAAGCGACAGCCGCGCGGTCAGCACCTCGCGCTCGAGGTGGCCGGACACCTGAAGTGCCATCAGCTTCAGAAGCGCGATCGAATCGGCAGGCTGCCAATAGGCGATCTCGTTCGAGAACAGGAAGAACTCCGGCGCGCCGCGCCCCTTGGCCTGCGAATTGACGACCCCGATCCAGGCGTTCACCCCGTCGGCATAGGCGCGCAGCGCGTCGAGTGTCTGGGCGTCCTGCGCCGCGACCGACCGGGTGGCGATCGAGTAAAGATCCAGCCGCCGCATCATCTCGTCCACCGCCAGGGTGCGTTCGCCGAAAAGCTCCGACAGGCGGCCCTGCACGGTCCGCCGCATCAGCGTCATCTGCCAAAGCCGGTCCTGCGCATGGGCGAATCCCAGCGCGAAAAAGACGTCGCGATCGCTGCCGGCGAAGATATGGGGCACGTCCGCCGTGTCGCGCACGATCTCCACCCCGCCGTCCAGACCGGCCAGCGCGTAATCCGCGTTGTAGTCGGGCAGCGACCGGCTGGCAAAGTAATAGGCCAGCGAAATGCCCGCCACCGCCAGAAGGACGGTCACGACGACAAGGCGCAGAAGCCATCGGAAAGCTGTGAACATCGTGATGGGCGACCGAGGGCGGTTGACGAACGGGGCAGGGCGGTTAACTAGGACAGAACCGTCCCGACCGCAATGACCAGAGGAGACAGACATGGCGAAGGTGGCATTTCTCGGCCTGGGTGTAATGGGCTATCCGATGGCGGGCCATCTTCAGGCCAAGGGGCATTCGGTCACCGTCTACAACCGCACCGCGGCCAAGGCCGCGGCCTGGGCCGCGCAGCACGGCGGCACCCATGCCGACACCCCCGCGGGCGCCGCAAAGGGCGCGGACTTCGTCATGTGTTGCGTCGGCAACGACGACGACCTGCGCTCGGTCTGCCTGGGCGATGCCGGGGCCTTCGCGGGGATGGCGCCGGGAACGGTCTTCGTCGATCACACCACGGTATCGGCGGCCGTCACGCGCGAGCTTGCCGCCGCCGCGGCGGAAAGCGGCATCGGCTTCGTCGACGCGCCTGTCTCGGGCGGGCAGGCGGGTGCCGAAAACGGCGTCCTCTCGGTGATGTGCGGCGGCGGCGCCGACGACTACGCCCGCGCCGAACCGGTGATCGCGGCCTATGCCCGCACCTGCCGGCGCCTTGGCGACACCGGGGCGGGGCAGCTTGCCAAGATGGTCAACCAGATCTGCATCGCGGGCCTTGTCCAGGGCCTGTCCGAGGGGCTCCACTTCGCCGAAAAGGCCGGGCTCGACATCGTCGATCTGGTCGAGGTCATCAGCGGCGGCGCCGCCGGCAGCTGGCAGATGGCCAACCGCCACAAGACCATGGCCGAGGGCAAGTTCGACTACGGATTCGCGGTCGACTGGATGCGCAAGGATCTGGGCATCTGCCTCAGGACCGGCGACGAGATCGGCGCGAGCCTCCCGGTCACGGCGCTGGTCGACCAGTTCTACAAGGATGTGCAGAAGATGGGCGGCGGCCGCTGGGACACCTCGAGCCTCATCGCCCGCCTTCGCGCGGCGGGCTAGGCGTCAGGCGGCGCAAACCGCCCGCAGCTTCATCTTGCCTGAAATACCTTCGGGGGGTGCGGGGGGCAGACGGCCCCCCGCGCTGTCCCCGGCATCCGGCGCGTCCGCGGGAAACGATCCCGCAGCCCCGCCCCCTCAGGGAATGATCCGGGTGTATTTCGTTCCGGTCACCTTCGCGCCGGCGATAAAGCCCGACTGGCCGTAGACCAGCGCGATCACCGGGGCCAGCGAGGTCGTGGTATCCACCCCGAGCGACCCGCCCTGGTCGGGCAGCGCATAGGCCATGTTGGCGCCCGCGACCCAGCCCGGTGCGGTGCGGAACTCGCTCAGCGCCTCGGGGGTCATGAAGAACAAGGCATGCGCATATTGCTGCGCGCCGATCTGCAGGCCGACGCTGGCCTGGGTCGCCGAATAGTAATCCACCGTCGCGCCGTTGATGCGCAGGGCGCCCTGTCCGTAAGAACCGCCGAAGGTGATGATTCCCGCCTCGGTCACCAGCGGGACGTAAAGGACACCCACCGCCTTGGCCGCAAGGTCGCGCGTCCCCGGATAGGTCGAGGCCAGGTAATCGCGCGCCGCATCGACGCGGGCGTCCAGCTTGGCCGCCCCATCACCGCCCAACCCGTTTCCGCAAGCCGCAAGGCCAAGGGCCGCGCCCCCGGACAGAACCACGCTCCGCCGCGTCAATCCGCTCATGTCACTACTCCGCTCTGTTGCCTCTCCAGGCGCGAAACCACGCGCCCTCGCGGTCCTTCGGGACCGTTCTCGCACCACCTATAGTGGCTTTTTGTCCTGCTGTCATCAAGTCTTGGGGCTGCCGCCGGCGATCCGTCACCGCTGCTGCCGGCTTGGCGGATTCCTGCCGGTCTAGCCCAGAAGCCGCGCCACGCGGGGGGCGAAGTAGGTCAGGACGCCGTCGCAGCCGGCGCGGCGGAACGCCATCAGGCTTTCGAGGATCACGTCTTCCTTCAGCCAGCCGCGGTCGATCGCACCCTGGATCATCGCGTATTCGCCCGACACCTGGTAGGCATAGGTCGGCGCCCCGAACGCATCCTTCACCCGCCGGCAGATGTCGAGATAGGCCATCCCGGGCTTGACCATCACCATGTCTGCGCCCTCCGACAGGTCGCGCGCGACCAGCCGGACCGCCTCGTCGGAATTCGCGGGGTTCATCTGGTATGTCTTCTTGTCGCCGACCAGCCGCCCGCCCGCGCCGACCGCGTCCCGGAACGGCCCGTAGAAGGACGAAGCGTATTTGGCCGCATAGGACAGGATCGCCACGTCGCGGTGCCCCGCACCCTCGAGCGCGGTGCGCAAGGCGCCGATGCGCCCGTCCATCATGTCCGAGGGGCCCAGGATGTCGGCCCCGGCCTCGGCCTGGGCCAGTGCCATGCGCACCAGCGCCTCGATCGTCTCGTCGTTCAGGATGATGCCGTCGCGCACCAGACCGTCATGGCCGTTGGCATTGTAGGGATCAAGCGCGATGTCGGTCATCACCGCGACCTCGGGCACCGCCGCCTTGATGGCGCGGATCGCGCGGTTGGTGATGTTGTCCGGGCTCCAGGCCTCTTCGCAGGCCTCGGTGCGCAGCGCCGCGTCGGTATAGGGGAAAAGGCAGATCGCCGGGATGCCAAGGCCCGCCGCCTCTTCGGCGGCCCTGACCGCGCCCTCGACCGTCACCCGCGCGACGCCGGGCATGGAGGCCACCGGCGCATCGGCGCCGGCCACGTCGGTCACGAAGATCGGCCAGATCAGGTCCTTGACCGAAAGGTGGGTTTCCTGCGCAAGTCCTCGCAGCGCCGCGGTCCGGCGCAGCCGGCGAAAGCGCGTGGCGGGGAAGGGGGCCTGGGTCGGGGTCATGATCGTGCCTTTCCTGTTGCGATACCGGGTCGCATGGATCGCACTGCATCTCAAGGGTGGAAAGCGTCGCAGGACGGCGTTAGCATCTGTCCACAACTGGTGACAAAGGTAAGATCGTGACCTGGGCCCAACTGATTTCAGAGGTGATCGACCTCAGATCCTTTTCGAACCTCTGGTACTGGATCGCCCTTGCCGTCACCTGGTCCCACGCAAGCCATTGGATCATCGGCATCCCCTTCGACATGGTGATGCGCGCGCGCCGGATGGGCGGCGCCGCCGAAGCGGAGCTTGAGGATTTCACGCGGCTTTGCGTCAACCGCACCCTTTACATCGCGCAGACCGCGGGCGGCAGCCTTCTGGCGGTAGGGTCCGCCGCCTATACCTGCCTGGGTCTTCTTGGCTTCTACTACGGGATCGAGATCGCGCAGGCCGTCTTCCTGATTCTCTTTCCCCTCAGCCTTGTCGCGCTTCTGAGCACGCGCACCGCAAGCCGCATCGCCCGGAATGCCGACACCGGGGCGGCGCTCCACAAACGGCTCAGCCGGCACCGTGTCGCGGTTCAGGCGATCGGCGTCGTTTCGATCCTCGTGACCGCCACCTGGGGGATGATCCAGAACGTCAACATCCCGGTCCTTCCGAACTGAGTGCGGGTTGACTTCCGGTCCGGTCCGGATAGGTGAGCGCGATGAACCGTGAAAACCATATTACCCTGTCGGGCGCGCCCGAAGGTTTCGACGCCCGGCTTTTGGCGCGGGAACTGGGCCGCGGCGCCCCGGTCGTCCATGTCGCGCGCGACGACAAGCGGATGGAGGCGATGCGCGCGGCCCTTGCCTTCTTCGCGCCAGACGCGCCGGTTCTGACCCTTCCCGCCTGGGATTGCGTGCCCTACGACCGGGTGTCCCCGAACCCCGAGGTCTCGGCGCAGCGCATGGCGACGCTGGCGGCGCTGGCCGCCGGGCTTGACGGGCCGTTCATCCTTCTGACGACGCTGAACGCCGCAACCCAGCGGCTTCCCGCGCGCGAGGTGGTCAAGGCGTCCTGTTTCAGCGCGAAGGTCGGCAGCCGCGTGAACGAGGCCGCCTTGCGCGACTATCTGGTCCGCATGGGATTCTCGCAGACATCTACCGTCTCCGAACCCGGCGACTACGCGATCCGCGGCGGCATCATCGACATCTTTCCCCCCGGCGCGGGCGGGCCGGTCCGCCTCGATCTTTGGGGCGATGTGCTGGACGGCGCGCGCCGGTTCGACGCCGCCACCCAACGCACGACCGAAAAGCTGTCGACCGTCGATCTTGCCCCGGTGTCCGAGGTGATGCTTGACGAACCCTCGATCACCCGGTTCCGCCAGACCTACCGGATCGAGTTCGGCGCCGCCGGTACCGACGACCCGCTTTACGAGGCAGTCAGCGCGGGGCGCAAGCACGCGGGTGTCGAACACTGGCTGCCGTTCTTCCACGACCGGCTCGAGACGCTGTTCGACTACCTGCCCGGCGCCTCGGTCATGCTGGACGACCAGCTTACGCCCGCCCGCCTCGCGCGGTGGGACGGGATCGCCGACCAGTACGAGACGCGCCTGATCGCGCTGAAGAACCGCGACCGGCTCGATTCGGTCTACAAGCCCTGCGCGCCGGGGCTTCTTTACCTTGACGACCCGGCGTGGGAGGGTGCCGTCGCCGGGCACCGCACGATCCAGCTTGTCGCCCTGCCGCAACCCACCGGGCCGGGCGTTCTGGATGCCGGCGGGCGGATCGGGCGCAATTTCGCGCCCGAACGCCAGCTTGAAAACATCAGCCTTTTCGGTGCCTTCGCCGATCACCTGAAAGCGCGCCTGAAGGATGGCCCGGTTGTCGTCGCCTCCTATTCCGAAGGTGCGCGCGAACGCCTCAGGGGCCTTCTGGAGGACGAGGGGGTCACCGCGGCGGCCCCCGCGCGCGACATCCGCGACATCGGCGAGGGGCAGCGCGGCCTCTGGCTGGCCGTCTGGGCGCTGGAGCACGGGTTCGAGGCGCAGGGCCTGACGGTCATCTCCGAACAGGACGTGCTGGGCGACCGGCTGATCCGCGGTGCCAAGAAGCGCCGCCGGGCGGAAAACTTCCTGACCGAGGCGCAGTCGCTGTCGCCCGGCGATCTCGTCGTTCATGTCGAACACGGCGTCGGCCGCTACAAGGGGCTCGAGACGATCACCGCGCTAGGCGCGCCGCATGAATGCGTCTCGCTGGAATACGCGGGTGGCGACCGCCTTTACCTGCCGGTCGAAAACATCGAGCTTCTCAGCCGTTTCGGCCATGAAGAGGGGCTTCTGGACAAGCTGGGCGGCGGCGCCTGGCAGGCGCGCAAGGCGCGGCTCAAGGAACGCATCCGCCAGATCGCCGACCGGCTCATGCGGATCGCGGCCGAACGCGCCCTGCGGTCTGCCCCGATCCTCGAGGCACCGCACCACGACTGGGATGCGTTCTGCGCCCGCTTCCCCTACCAGGAAACCGACGACCAGCTTTCCGCGATCGAGGAGGTCGTGACCGACCTCGCCGAAGGCAGCCCGATGGACCGGCTCATCGTCGGCGACGTGGGCTTCGGCAAGACCGAGGTGGCGATGCGCGCGGCCTTCGCCGCCGCCATGTCGGGCGTGCAGGTCGCGGTGATCGCGCCGACCACGCTGCTCGCGCGCCAGCACTTCAAGACCTTCGCCGAACGCTTCCGCGGCACCGCCATCACCGTGCGCCCTCTGTCGCGCTTTGTCACTGCCAAGGACGCGGCCCTGACCCGTCAGGGCCTGGCCGAGGGCACGGTGGACATCGTCATCGGCACCCACGCGGTGCTGGCGAAATCGGTCAAGTTCCGCAACCTCGGCCTTCTTGTCATTGACGAGGAACAACATTTCGGCGTCGGCCACAAGGAACGGCTGAAGGAGATGCGCAGCGAGATCCACGTTCTGACGCTGACCGCCACGCCGATCCCGCGCACGCTCCAGATGTCGCTGTCTGGGGTGCGCGACCTGTCGATCATCGGCACACCGCCGGTCGACCGCCTGGCGATCCGCACCTATGTGAGCGAGTTCGACAGCGTCACCCTGCGCGAGGCGCTGTTGCGCGAACACTATCGCGGCGGCCAGTCCTTCTATGTCGTCCCGCGCATCGCCGACCTGCCTGAGGTCGAGGACTTCCTCAAGACCCATGTCCCCGAGATCAGCTATGTCATCGCGCATGGCCAGCTTGCGGCGGGCGATCTGGACGACCGGATGAACGCCTTCTACGACGGCAAGTACGACGTGCTTCTGGCCACCACCATCGTCGAAAGCGGGCTCGACATCCCGACGGCGAACACCATGATCGTCCACCGCGCCGACATGTTCGGGCTGTCGCAGCTTTATCAGATCCGGGGCAGGGTGGGTCGGTCGAAGACCCGCGCCTACTGTTACCTGACGACCAAGCCGCGCGCGCCGCTGACGCCCGCCGCCGAAAAGCGGCTCAGGCTTCTGGGGTCGCTCGACAGTCTTGGCGCGGGCTTTTCGCTGGCCAGCCAGGATCTTGACCTGCGCGGCGCGGGCAACCTTCTGGGGGAGGAACAGTCGGGCCATATCCGCGAGGTCGGCTACGAGCTTTACCAGGCCATGCTGGAGGAAACGATCGCCAAGCTGAAATCGGGCGACATCCAGGGCCCCGAGGATGACGGCCAGTGGGCGCCGCAGATCAACCTTGGCGTGCCGGTCCTGATCCCGGAAGACTACGTCCGCGATCTTGACGTGCGGCTGGGCCTTTACCGCCGTCTCTCCGGCCTGACCACCAAGGTGGAGCTGGAAGGTTTCGCGGCGGAACTGATCGACCGCTTCGGCGACCTGCCGAAAGAGGTCAACACGCTTCTCGTCGTCGTGCGCATCAAGGCGATGTGCAAGCGCGCGGGGATCGCCAAGCTGGACGCCGGGCCGAAGGGGATCACCCTTCAGTTCCACAACGACAAGTTCGCCGATCCGGCGGGGCTGGTGGATTTCATCCAGTCCGAAAAGGGGCAGGCGAAGGTCAAGGACAACAAGGTGATCCTGACCCGCGCCTGGGCGTCGGAGGCCGACAAGATCAAGGGATCCTTCGCCGTCGCCCGCGACCTTGCCGAAAAGGTCGTGGCGACGGAAAAGGCGCAAAAGGCGAAGCGCGCGGCGGGCTAGGGGGGGCGCCCCGCTCGGTCTCCCGGTCGGGCCCCCGGTCGGGCCCCTAGTGGGGCATGGTGCGCCGCATCAGCATCCAGGCCAGCGCCGAACACAGCACCACGCCCAGGATCACCGGCACCGGCGTTCCGTCAAAAGCCTGCCCGACCGGCCCGGCGATCAGCACCGCCAGGATCGTCGAGATCGCCGAGATGACCGAGGCCGCCATCCCCGCGATATGCCCCATCTTCTGCAAGGCCAGCGCGTTGAGGTTGCCGAATGTCAGCCCGGCCATGAAAAAGACGCTCGATCCCCAGAGGAAGAAGACGGCAAACCCCGGCCAGCCGGTGCCGATCCCGCCCAGCACCAGCGCCAGGACCACGGCGGAACTGAGCGCCTGCCAAAGGTAGGCGTCGGTCGCCAGCCGCCGCATGCCGACCCGCATGACAAGCTTCGCATTGAGAAGCGACGCACTTGCCGCGATCGCCGCCATCAGCGCGAACCACTTGGGAAAATCCGCGCCCTGACCGTAGGTTACGTCGAAAAGTTGCTGTGCGGTGGACAGAAGCGCGAACATCTGGCCGAAGCCCAGCGTCATGACGACCGTGTAAAGGCGCACGTCGCGGTCAGAAAGCACCTCGCGCGCGGCCGACAGGATGTTGCGCCCCGACAGCGGCCTGCGGCGTGGCGGCAAAAGCGTTTCGGGCTGGCGCAGGCCCAGCCACAGGCTGGCGATCAGGCCGAAGACGACGAAGGCCAGGAATACCGCCCGCCACCCCGCAAGCCCGATGATCACGGCGCCGATCGAGGGCGCGACCGCCGGGACAATCATGAAGATCGTCATCGCGAAAGAGGTGACGCGCGCCATCTCCCGCCCCTCGTAAAGGTCGCGGACAAGCGCCAGCCCGACGATCCGCGGACCCGCGGCGCCAAGGCCCTGGATCACCCGCGCGGCCAGCAGAAGCTCGATCGTCGGCGCATAGTGGGCCATGACCGCCCCGGCGATATAAAGGGTGAACCCGCCGATGATCGCGGGCTTGCGACCCGTCGCGTCCGAAATCGGCCCGGCAACGGCGGTGCCGGCCCCCATGCCAAGGACGAAGGCGGTCAGGATGAGCTGCGCATGGTTGACCGCGTCGGGGGTCAGCTCTGCGGCGATCTCGGGCAGCGCCGGCAGCATCGCGTCGATGGAAAAGGCGATGGTCGCGAAGAGCATCGCGATCATCACGGTGAATTCCCCTGTCGGCAGGCGCCGGTCGGCGGGGACGATGTGCGATGTATCTCTCATGCGGAAGTTGCTTTTTCTTTTTCAATGAGTTCGTCGATGATCCTCACCCATGTTTCCGGCGTTTGTGCGCCGCTGATGACATAGGTGTCGGCCAGGATGAAGGTCGGCACCGCGCTGACGCCGCGCGCGCGGGCATGGGCGTCGCGCTCGGCGACAAGGGCGCGGTCGGCGTCGCCCGCCAGCAGCCGTGCGACCACCGCCGGATCAAGCCCCGCCTCGCCCGCAAGCGCGGCGAGGACGCCGGCGTCGCCAATGTCGCGGCCCTCACGGAAGTAGGCACGAAAAAGCGCGGCGACCATCGCGCCTTGCCGCCCCTCCAGCCCCGCCCAATGGATCAGGCGGTGGGCATCCAGTGTGTTGGGCGTGCGTGCGATCCGGTCCAGGTTCAACGCCACTCCGGAGGCCGCCGCATGTTCGACAAGCGGCAGATAGGCCTGCACCGCCCCCTCCTTGCCGCCGAACTTCGCCTCCAGATAGGCGCGTCGGTCCATCCCCTCTGGCGGCATGTCCGGGTTCAGCTGGAACGGATGCCATTCGACGGCGAAGGGATGATCGGGCCGGGCCTCCAGCGCGCGGTCCAGACGGACCTTGCCAAGATAGCACCAGGGGCAGATTGGGTCGGACAATATATCAAGCCGGATCAATGTGTTTTCTCCCACTCTTCGCGCAGGGCGCGGCGGTTGGTCTTGCCCGTCGCGGTGCGCGGGATTGCATCCCGGTGCAGGTAGATGCGGGGCTGCTTGTAGCGGGCAAGCGCGGCCTCGGCCGCCGCCCGCAGCGCGTCCTCGGTCGCGGTGCCAGCATGGACAAGTGCTATGACCCGGACATCGTCCCTGACCCGGGCCTCGATCGCCGCGCAAGCGTCAAGGCCGGGCACGCCGGCAAAGGCGGCCTCCACCTCTCCCGGCGCGACGCGGTAGCCGCCGGCGTTCAGCATGTCATCGGCGCGCCCGAGGTAGGTTATGGCGCCGTCTTCGGCCATGACCGCCCGGTCGCCGGTCAGGAACCAGTCGCCGCTGTAACGCGCCGCCGCTTCCTGCGGCGCGTCGGCATAGGTCAGGAACAGGCCGGGGTCGCTGCGGTGCACGGCGATGGTGCCCTCGGTCCCGCGCGCGACCGGTTGACCGGCGTCGTCGAGGATGGCGATACGCCGCCCCGCCTGGGGATAGCCGAGCGTGCCGGCAGGCGCGGGCCTGCCCGGCGCGCCGGAGATGAAGGTCGAGCATTCCGACATGCCGAAGGCCTCGTGGACCGGGGTGCCGGTGGCTTCGGTCCAGGCGGCGCGGGTCGCGTCGGGCAGCTTTTCCCCGGCCGACAGCCCGTGCCTGAGGCGCGGCAGGGGGGGGATCGACGGAGACTTGAGCATCTGGCGGTAAACGCCCGGCGCTGCAGCAAAAATCGTCGCGTCGAAGCGTCTCAGCAAAAGCGGTATCTGGTCCGGCGTGACGCCTGCCGCAGGCACCAGCGCGGTGGCGCCGGCAGTCCAGGGATCCATCAGCCCTGTGCCGAGCGTGTAGGTCCAGTTCATCGCCCCGGCATGAAGCACCCGGTCGCTTTCGCGCAGGCCATACCAGCCCTCCACCATCATCGCCCGGGCAAGGATGGCGCGGTGGGCGTGCAGGACCGCGCGCGCCGCGCCCGAAGTGCCGGAGGTATAGACGACATAGGCGGGCCGGTCGGGGTCACCCATCGCATAGGGGGCGGGGGCCAGCGTCTCCATCGCGCGGATGTCCCCGGCCGGGATCGCGGGGATGGTGTCGGGGCGCGCGATGCCGTCTGCCGCGACGGCGATCCGGGGGGCAAGGTCGCTGGCGATGCGATCGACCTCGGGGCGGGTCAACTGGCTTGAACAGACGACCGGTACAAATCCCGCCGCGATGGCGCCCAGGAAGACCAGCGGAAATTCGACGCCATTGCCAAGGCGCAGAAGGACGCGGTCGCCGGGGGCAAGGCCGTGATCGGCCAACCCCGTCGCCACACCCCTGACCGCGCGTTCAAGGCGCGCATAGCTCCAGCGTTCGGCGCCCGTGGGCCGCAGGACCTGGAGCGCGATCTTGTCGCCCAGCGCCTCGGCGCGCGACAGGACATGCGCCGCCAGATTGAACGGCGCGGGCAGGCGAATGGGGGATGGATCGGGGCTGAGCGACAGCATGCCTCTCGCTACGCCCGTTGTCTGGGCGTTGCAAGGCACAAGGGAAACGCGCTAATGCACAGCCCGACCGGTGCGAGACAGGGCAGGTGGTTTCGGGATGACCAAATCGACGGACAACGCACGCCTGATCCGCATCGCGAGAGCCAGCGGCGAAGAGGGCGCCCCGGCCGAGCCGATCGACCTTGGCAAGCGCGTGCGCGATCTGCGCAAGGCGAAGGGCTGGACGCTGGAACAGGCCGCCGTTCAGGCCGGGCTGGCGCGGTCGACGCTCTCGAAGATCGAGAACGGGCAGATGTCGCCGACCTACGAGGCGTTGAAGAAGCTGGCCGAGGGGCTGGCGATCTCGGTCCCGCAGCTTTTCACCCCGGCGGCGCAGGCGCAGGTCAACGGGCGCATGGCGGTGACCAAATCGGGCGAGGGGCAGGCACATCTGACCACGACCTATGAACACGAGCTTCTGGCAGGGGCGCTGACGCGCAAGCAGATGCTGCCCTACCGCGCCCGCATCCGCGCCCGCCGGATCGAGGAATTCGACGGCTGGGTTCGCCACGAGGGCGAGGAGTTCCTTTATGTGCTGACCGGGATCGTGACGCTTTTCACCGAATTCTATGAACCGGTCGAGCTGCGGCGGGGCGACAGCGCCTATTACGACGCGGCGATGGGGCACAACGTGGTTTCCGTCAGCCCCGAGGACGCGACCGTCCTTTGGGTGACAAGCCTGGCCTAGTCGTCGCCGAACCGCGCGTCGTCGTCCGATTCATCCTCGCCCTCGGGGACGAACTTTCGCGACAGGCTGATCGAATGGTCGTCGTGGCGGGGATCCATAACCACGTCGGAGGGAAGTTCGCCTGCAAGCCAGTCGCGGATCTCCTCCTTGGTTTCGGTGATGTCCTGGCCCGTCAACTCGGCGATGTAGGCGACAAAAGCGCGTTGGTCGCCGTCGACCTCCTCAAGCTCCGCTTCGTCCGCGTCCGGCCACTTGTCGAGGATCGCGTCGAAGAAGGCGAACCAGTTGTCCTGAACATGATGCCACTTCATCGGTCTTCTCCGGAAAACTATGGGACCAGCTTGCACCCAAAACGCGGGCGGGAAAAGGGTTTGGCAGGCGCGCGCGACGGATCCACGCAGACCCCGAGGCCGCGCGGTGCGTGATCGGCAGCTTCGCCCGGTGTCCCGGCGCGCGCGGGCCTAGAACCAGCCCTGAACGGTGCGGGCACCCGCCGACACGTCTTCGCCGGCGCCGGCGACGGTGTTGCAGGCGGCCAGCGTGCCCAGCAATGCCAGAAGGATCAGTTTCTTCATGCTCTCAGTCCTCATACCACCAGGTTTCCGGCTGGAATCCGGGCCAGTCGCCGTATAGCGGAATCCGTGCCGGGTAGTGAAGATGCCGGTCGTGCGCCAGCCGCGAGACGCGGCTGAACCAGACCGGGATCACATAGCGCCCCGCCGTCAGGATACGGTCGAGCGCGCGCGTCGCGGCGATGAAATCCTCCTGCCCGCGCGATCCGACCATCGCGGAGATCATCGCCTCGGCGGCGGGGGAATTCATGCCCATCCAGTTGCGCGTGCCGGGTTCGGCCACGCCTGCGGCGCCCCAGTAAAGCATCTGTTCGTTGCCGGGGCTCAGCGACAGGGCACGGGTGTACCAGGCCATGTCGAAGGCATAGGTGTTGGTGCGTTCCTTGTATTGCGCGCTGTCGACCGCCGTGACGGTCGGCGTGATGCCAAGGTTCTTCAGCGCCTGGACATAGATATCGACCACCTGTTCGGTCTGCGTGGCCCCCGATTGCAGCACGATCTCGAAGGTGAAGGGGGTGCCTTTGGCATCCTTCATCACGCCGTCCTGCACGGTCCAGCCCGCCTCCTCGAAAAGTGCGGTGGCCTTGCGCAGGCTCTTGCGGTCGACCGCCTGGCCGGCGTTGCCCTGAGGCAGCGCATAGCCCTCGATCGTGCCCGGGGGCAGGTCGGCGGCATAGGGGGCCAGCAGGTCGGCGACCTTGCCCGTCGCCGGACCTTCGCCCATGCCGAGGGGCGAGTTCGAGAAGTAGGAAGCGATGCGCGGTTCGCTGCCCGCGTTGATCGCCTGATTGACGAAGTCGAAGTTGAAGGCCTGGATCATCGCCTCGCGCACGCGCCAGTCGGCGAAGACCGGGTTGCGGGTGTTCATCACCAGCCCGGTTATCCCAGATGGCCGCTGGTTCGCGATCTCGGCCTTGACGATCTCGCCCGAGGCGATGGCGGGAAAGTCGTAGGCGCTGGCCCATTTCGACGCGCTCGATTCCCGGAAGCTGGAGGTTTCGCCGGCGGTGAAGGCCTGGAAGGTCACGTCGCCGTCGCCGAAATAGTCGTAGCGGATTTCATCGAAATTGTTCAGCCCCCGGTTGAACCCGAGGTTCGCCCCCCAGTAGTCGGGATTGCGGCGGAAGGTGATGAACCGGCCCGGCTCGAAATCGGCCACCACATAGGGGCCCGATCCCGTCGGCACCTCAAGCGAGCTTTCGGCAAAATCCTTGCCCTCCCACTGCGCCTTCTTCAGGATCGGCCGCATCCCCATCAGAAGCGCCAGTTCGCGGTCCTCGGCGTTGAAGGTGAAGCGCACCGACCGCTCGCCCGTCCGCTCCATCCTGGCGACCTTGCCCCAGACGTTGCGGTAGCGCGGATGACCGAGCGTGCCGAGGGTCTCGTAGCTCCACATCACGTCTTCGACGGTGACCGGGCTGCCATCCGAAAACCGCGCCTCGGGCCGGAGGGTGAACTCGACCCAGCTGCGCGATTCGTCGGTCTCCACCGATTCGGCCAGAAGGCCGTAAAGCGTGAAGGGTTCGTCGATCGACCGGGCCATCAGGCTTTCGACCGTATGTAGGCCAAGCCCCCAGGGCGCCGATCCCTTCAGGATATAGGGGTTGAGCGAATCGAAGCCCCCCGCCTCGCCGAAAATGATCCGTCCGCCCTTGGGGGCATCCGGGTTGGCGTAGGGAAGGGACACAAAATCGGGTGGCAGCGCGGGCTTTCCATACATAGCTATGCCATGTGCCGGCTCTGCCCCGACAGGTAAGGGGGCAAGCAGAATCGCTGCGCACGCAACGTGCCGGACGAAACGGCCCAAGAAACCCGGTCTCATTTCAGCGACAATCCCCGTATGCCTGTTTTCATTGACGCCAAAGCTAACTTGGCTTTCCTGCCTTTTCAAACTTTTAGCTTGGACAGTGGCGGTGAACCGCGTATAAAGATCGCACTGCTCGATAGGTTTCTTGCCTGTATGAAACCTGCCTCAATAACTCAACGCCCGCCTTGTGCGGGCGTTTTTTTCTTTGCCTGGGCTTCCTTCGGCCGGTGTTCCGCAGACCTGCGAATCCCCTGAACGCGGCGTGGCGTTTTTTCCTGTTCTTTGCGCGCGCAGAATCTATTCTCGCTGCGACGCAACACGAACGGGGTAGACCATGAGCCTTTCGCGCAGCCTTTCGGGCAAGACCGCAATCGTCACCGGATCGAACTCGGGCATCGGGCTCGGGGTCGCCACAGAGCTTGCCCGCCAGGGCGCGAACATCGTGCTGAATTCCTTCACCGACCGGGCAGAGGATCACGCGCTTGCCGAACGGATCGGCGGCGAACACGGGGTGGGCGCGCGCTACATCAAGGCAGACATGTCGGTCGGCGACGATTGCCGTGCACTGGTCGAGAAGGCCGGCGGCTGCGACATCCTGGTGAACAACGCCGGCATCCAGCATGTCGCCCCGGTGGAGGAGTTCCCGGTCGAGAAGTGGAACGCCATCCTCGCGATCAACCTGTCCTCGGCCTTCCATACGTCCGCCGCGGCGCTTCCCGGGATGCGCGAACGCGGCTGGGGGCGGATCGTCAACATCGCCTCGGCCCACGGGCTGACGGCGTCGCCCTTCAAGTCGGCCTATGTCGCGGCCAAGCACGGGATCGTCGGCCTGACCAAGACCGTGGCGCTGGAAACCGCGGGGCAGGGGATCACCTGCAACGCGATCTGCCCGGGCTATGTGCTGACGCCGCTGGTCGAGGCGCAGATCCCCGACCAGATGAAGGTTCACAACATGGACCGCGACACCGTGATCCGCGAGGTCATGCTCTTGCGTCAGCCCTCGCGCCAGTTCGCCACTGTCGAGGAGATCGGCGGAACGACCGCGTTCCTGTGTTCGTCCGCGGCGGCGCAGATCACCGGCACGACGATTTCGGTGGATGGCGGCTGGACGGCGCTTTGATCAGCGTCCGGCGCCGCCGGAGGGGCCGGTCGGTCCGCCCTTCGCCCCTTTCGGCGCCGGATAGACCAGCCCGGCAGAGATGACGAGCTTGGCCGCATCCTCGACCGACATGTCGAGGAAGGTGACATCGCGCTTGGGAACGTACAGAAGGAATCCCGAGGTCGGGTTGGGCGTGGTCGGCAGGAAGACCGTCATCACCTCGTCCTCGGGCAGGCGCATCAGGATCTCCCCCTTGGCGGAGGTGGAGACGAAGCCGATGGCCCAGATCCCGGGTCGCGGGTATTCGATCATGCAGGCCTTGTCGAACTTGGATTCGGTCTGGTTGAAGACCGTTTCGGTCACCTGCTTGACGCCGTTGTAGATCGACCGGACGACAGGCATCCGGTCGACCATGCTTTCGCCCCAGGCGATCAGCGACCGGCCCAGGATGCCCTTGGCGATCCAGCCCACCAGAACGGTGAAGATCAGGAAGATCACGACGCCGATGCCGCGCAGGTCCAGCGCCCCGTTCACGCACCAGAATGGCAGATCGTCGGGGGACTGTCCGGGCTGCGGCGCAGAACAGAAAAGGTCGCGCACCAGTTCGCTCGGCTGGTAGCGCTGGGGGATGAAGGGCAGGACCCAGCTGTCGATCCAGCCGGTAACCTTCCAGATCAGCCAGAAGGTCAGCCCGACCGGCGCGATGACGACAAGCCCGGTCAGGAAATTCGCCCGGAAGCGCGCGATCAGGCCCCGGCGCTTGTGGGGATGATGTGCCGGATGTTCGTCATCCGTATGTCCGGTATCCATTCATCGCCCCCTGTCCGCCGCGCGAATGTATGCATTCGCCGTGCCGATGCCAATGGGTCAGCGCCGCGCCGCGATTTCCGTGGCGATTGCAGCGGCCAGCCGCGCATTGTTCAGCACAAGTTCGATATTCGCGGCCAGCGACCGCCCTCCGGTCATCTCGAAGATGCGCGCCAGAAGGAAGGGTGTCACGGCCTTGGCGGCAATGCCCTGCGCTGCGGCCTCGGCCAGGGCGGCCTCGATCACCGGCACGATTTCATCGCGCGCGATTTCGGCCCCGGCCGGGATAGGGTTCGCGACAAGCTGACCGCCGCCAAGGCCAAGTCGCGCCCGCATCAGATGCGCCGCCGCGATCCCGGCCGCGCTGTCGATCCTGAGGGGCGCCTTCAGGCCCGAACTGCGCGACCAGAAGGCCGGGAAGTCGTCCTGCCCGACCGCGATGACCGGCACGCCCTGGGTTTCGAGGACCTCGAGCGTCTTCGGCAGGTCGAGGATCGCCTTGGCCCCCGCCGCGACGACCGTGACCGGGGTGCGCGCAAGTTCGGTCAGGTCGGCGGAGATGTCGAAGCTTTCCCCGGCGCCACGATGCACGCCGCCGATGCCGCCGGTCGCGAAGACCGCGATCCCGGCCAGATGCGCCGCGATCATTGTCGCCGCGACCGTGGTTGCCCCGGTGCGCCCGGTGGCAAGGCAGGCGGCGATGTCGGCGCGGCTGAGCTTCATCACCCCCTCGGCACGCGCCAGCGCCACCAGCGCAGCGTCATCAAGGCCGATATGGATTTGCCCGTCCATGACCGCGATGGTCGCGGGAACGGCACCCGCCGCGCGAACCTCTGCCTCGACCCGGCGGGCGGTCTCATGATTCTGGGGCCAGGGCATGCCATGGGTGATGATCGTCGATTCCAGCGCGACGACGGGGGCGCCGGTCCGGCGCGCCCCGGCCACTTCGGCCGAAAAGGCCAGGGGAAGGCCGGGGGGAAAGTCGGGGGGCGGGAAAGGGGGCAGGCCGGTCACGATCCGATATCTCCCGATACATAGGTTGCGGCGGCCTGAAGCGCGGCGGCCAGCGCCGCATCGCGATCAAGGCCGCGCAGCTCAGCGGCGATATGGGCCGCCATGAAGGTGTCGCCGGCGCCGGTCACGCGGGTGACAAGGACCGGGGGCGGGGTGGCCGAGACCACGCCAAGCGGGGTGCCGTCCGCCGCGTCGCGCCCGCCATCGGTGACAAGGACGCGCCGCGCGCCCCGGCCGATCAGCCCCGATGCCGCCTCCGGCGCAGAGGCGAAGCGGCGCTGGCAAAGGATGCCTGCCTCTTCAAGGTTGACGTAGATCGTGGCGTTGGCCACCGGCAGAAGCGGCAGGAGCCGTTCGGCCTTCCCCGGCGAGGCGGGGGCGATCCGAAGGTCGGCGGCGCGGAAGGCGGGCAGGCCCGCGATCTCCGCCAGAAGGGCGGTCGTCAGGTTGCCGTCGAGCGCGACCGGCCCCGGCCATGGCGCGTCCGGCCCGCCAAGCGCGCCGCCCGTCAGGGGGCGCAGGATTTTGTCGCCCGCCGCCTCGAGCGAATGGGCGTCGGCAATCGCCGCGATCAGCCCGTTCGCCCCCTCGACCGCCATGTAGCGGTCGGTCGGCAGATCTTCGGAGCGGTAAAGATGCGCGCAGTCGAGCCCGAGCCGGGTGGCCGCCGCGACGAGTTCGTCGCCCTCTGCGTCACGGCCGACGGCGCTCAGAAGCGCGGGGCGAAGGCCGAAGCGCGCCAGTGTCATGGCGATGTTCATGGCGACCCCGCCGGGAAGCCGGGTGATCCGCCCCGGCACGTCGGCCCCCGCCGCCATATGCGCAGGGGTCCGCCCGATGATGTCCCAAAGGACCGAGCCGATGCAAAGGATGTCGGGCGCCTGCGTCATCCGTCCGGTTTGCCGGGAAAGCGGCCCCGGGGCAAGGGGGCCGAGGGGGCAGGGCGACCGCCGCCGGCGATCCCCCTCTTGCGCCCGTCGGCGTTTGGGCCTATACGCGCGCCACTTCACAGGCGGGGTGCGGGTCACCGGGGGAGACATCCCCGGAGGTCCACCGGTTGGGGCCAGGGTTCGCCTGGTCCTGAAATCACCTCGCTCAGGCGCAAACCGGAAAGGAATGGACATGGCGCTTCCCGATTTCTCCATGCGTCAGCTTCTTGAAGCTGGCGTTCACTACGGCCACCAGACGCAACGCTGGAACCCGCGCATGGCGGAGTTCATCTATGGCGACCGCAACGGCATCCACATCATCGACCTGACGCAGACCGTCCCGATGCTGGACGCCGCGCTGAACGTCATCCGCGAGACCGTCGCCAAGGGCGGCCGCATCCTTTTCGTCGGCACCAAGCGCCAGGCCTCCAAGGCCATCGCGGAAGCCGCCGAGAAATGCGCGCAGTACTACATGAACCACCGCTGGCTTGGCGGCACGCTGACCAACTGGAAAACCGTTTCCCAGTCGATCCAGCGCCTCAAGCACATCGACGAGGTTCTGGGCTCGGGCGCCGACGGCCTGACCAAGAAGGAACGTCTTGGCATGGAACGCGAACAGGCGAAGCTTCAGGCCTCGCTTGGCGGGATCCGCGAGATGGGTGGCCTGCCCGACCTTCTGTTCATCATCGACGTGAACAAGGAAGACCTTGCCATCCTCGAGGCGC
>ERZ795053.591-NODE-591-length-46416-cov-6.758547_pt1 | contig 46416 bp, 35 predicted proteins | sample MGYA00375137_ERZ795053 | MGnify/ENA primary metagenome ERZ795053 (study PRJEB30182, sample SAMN05720284) | activated sludge metagenome | isolation source: Anaerobic digester | place: Hong Kong | collected 2014-12-17 ... | reverse complement strand
TGCTATCATCCGCTGCAGATCGACGAGGACCGCAAGGGTCTCCGGTTGCAGAACCTCCTCAATCGCGAGGCGGTCCGCGACGCGAATGATTTTCCGGCCGTGCGCCGCTTCGAGCAAGCCACCGCGTTTTTCGACGAGAATCGCGCCAATGACGACTCATTCCTGCAGATCGAGACCTTGCCTGGGTGATCCGGGCCAGATGCGCCCGGTCCAGGACGAAGCCGCAACCGAGCGGCTCGTCGCCCTCATGCTGGACGAGATGGGCGCCCACGCGGCGCCGCCCGAGATCTATGCGCGACTGGCCCTGGCGCCATGACGGTGCCGCTCGATTTCAGCATCCGGCGCCTCGACGTCTTTCACGTGCGCGCCGCGGGCGGCGGCTATTGGGAAGGCTATGTCGACGGCCGCAGCCGGGCGGCGGAGCGCTATATCCTCGCCAATGGCTGGCGCACGGTCTATGCGCGCCATGTCGAGAGCGCGGTGGTGCGTGTCGAGCTCGCCGATGGTCGTGTCGGCTGGGGCGAGGCCAACGCGCCGATCCTGCCGGAGGTGGTCTGCCAGATCGCGCGCGACCTGCTCGCGCCCCTGCTGCTCGGCCGCGACTTCATCGACCCCTCGGCGATGTGGGGCTTCCTCTATGACCTGCAGCGCGGCCGCGGCCACCAGGGTGGCTATCAGGTCGATGCCGTGGCCGCCATCGACATCGCCGTCTGGGATGCGCTCGCCCGCCGTGCCGATGTGCCGTTGGCGGCACTCCTCGGCGAGCAACCCCGGTCCATGATCCCGGTCTACCTGTCGGGTCTGCGCCAGGCGACCCTGGCGGAGCGGGTGGCGCACGCCCGTGAATGGGCCGGTCGCGGCCTCTCCGGGGTCAAGCTCTTCCTCGATGCCGATATCGAGGCGGGCTGCACGGAGCTGGCAGCGCTCAAGGAGGCAGTGCCGGCGATCGACCGCTGGATGGTTGATCTCCTCTGGAGCCTCGAGACGCTCGACGAAGCCGTCGCCGCCAAGGCGGCCTATGGCGCCCAGGACGTCGGCTGGCTCGAGTGTCCCTTGCTGCCGGAGGACATCGACGGCCATCGGCAGTTGCACGCACAGCCCGGAGCGCCGATCGCCCTTGGCGAGCATTTCCACACCTCCTTCGAGGTGGCGCCCTGGCTCGAGCCGCGGGCCCTCGACGTCCTGCAGCCCGATATCGGCCGCACCGGCATCAGCAATGCGCTGCAGCAGCGCCTGATGGCGCTGGCCGCCGGCATCGACGTCACGCCCCACATGGGCTCCGGCCTGGATATCTTCCAGGCGGCGACATTGCAGTTCGCGGCGATCTGCAATGACGGGCCGCTGACCGAGCTGCAGGGTGGCCTGAGCTCGCGGCTCGGCGATGCGGTCGACAGCGGCTGGCACTTTGCCGATGGCGGGTTTCGCCTGCCCGACCGGCCCGGCATCGGTATCGAGGTCGATGCCAACCGGCTCGGGGCACTGCGCGCATCGTGAGCGGCGCGTCGGAAGGTCCCGCAAGACTGCACATCGCACTCTTCAGCGACACCCATATCGAGCCCGAGGGTGATCCTGAGCCGCGCTCGAACCGGCGCGCGGCGGCGATTGTCGAGCGCATCAATGGCGACGGCTTCGAGCTCGCACTTCATCTCGGCGATGTCGTGCACCCGCTACCGTCGATGGCGAGCGCCGAAGCCGCGTGGCAGGCGGCGGACGCCATCCTCGGGCGACTGAGGATGCCGCTCGCGGTCATCCCGGGCAACCACGACATCGGCGACAAGTCCTTGCCGTGGCTGCCGGCGAAGTCGGTGCGCGCCGATTGGGTCGAGAGCTTCGAGGCGCGTTTCGGCCCGGCGTGCCGCGCCATCGACCACGGACCGGTCCGCCTCGTCCTGCTCAACGCCCCCTTGCTCAATAGCGGCCTCGATGGCGAGGTCGGGCAGTGGCGGCAGCTGGAAGAGCTTCTGGCCGAGCCAGGCGAGCGGCGTCTTTTCGCCTTCCTCCACTACCCGCCTTTTCTGGTCGCCGCCGACGAGCCCTCGACCTACGATAATCTCGACGAGCCGGGGCGCGCTCGATTGCTGGCCTTGCTCGCCGATCATGGCTGCGAGGCCCTCTTCTGTGGCCACGTCCATCACCGCTTCCTCGACCATTATGCCGGCACGGCGATCTACACGGTGCCGGCGACCGGCTTTACCCGTCGCGACTATGTGGAGACGCATCCGCTGGCCCCCACACCAGAGCAGGAGCACGGCCGCAATCTCACGACCAAGCTCGGCTTCCTGGAGCTCGCCATCCACGAGCACGGTCACCGCACCCGGTTCCACCGGCTGGAGAACGATTTCGGCCCACCTGCTGGCCATGCGCTCGGCGTCGACCTCCGTCATCCGTGGTCGGAGGTCCGCGCCCTGCCCTACAACCCGCCCACCGATGCCTTCCAGCGTCGCCGCGTGCGCGACGACGGCGCCGTGCTCGCACTCCTCGATCTCGGTATCCGCCGGGCCCGGGTGCCGCTGGATGATTTCCTCGATCCCGTGGTGCGTGGCCGGATGGCATTCCTCGCCGAGCAGCACGGTGTTCGCTGGACCGTCTTCGCGCTCGGCCCACTGGCACCGGACGTCGCTGGCCAGCTCGCCGAAAACGCCTCGATGATCGAGGCTGTGGAGGTCATCGGCGAAAGCGGGGCAGAAATGTCCGGGCTGCCGGTGGTGGCCGCCCCGCTGATCACCGCGCACGCGGCGGTCGGCGACGCGACCAACCTCGGCCAGTTCACCGGTTGGGGGCTCACGCTCGAAGCGCTCCGCGCCCTGCCCCCGGACCTCGCGCCTGGTATCTCGGGCTACGTCCTCGACCTGCCGTGGCGTCAGCCTTTCGCCGAAACTTGCGAGGCAGCGGCGGCGCTCGCCGGCGAGCGGGGCTGGCGGCTGCATGTGACGGTCGGGTTGATGGGGTCGAGGCCGGACCTCGCAAACACCGATGATCAGGCGATTGTCAGGCGGGTCCGCGGAGCGGCAGCGTTTGCTGCCCGCAACACGGCACATCGCTGCTTTCTCGACACGTTCGAATCGATCGACCGCGGCTATTTCGTCCGGCACGGCCTGATCGACCGTCGCGGTGATCCGACTCCGGCGGGCCTGGCGCTGGCCCGTTTCGGCAAGGAGGATCAGCCTTGAGCGACAAAGCCCGCCGCGGCATCGAGCAGGAGATCGCGCATCCAGATCGAGCGCATGACGTCCTCGCGCATGGACTTGCCGGCGGCGCGCACCCGTGCCGCGACCTCCGCCGCCGCGGCGATGGCGGCAGGATGAGCCGGCTGGCCCGGGTATCCCAGGCCTTGCGCGAAGTCGTTGGCGCCGATCATGAAGCAGTCGATCCCGTCGACCGCCAGCAGCGCATCGAGATTGTCGATGGCGGTCTGGCTCTCGATCATTACGCCGACGAGCACATTGGCGTTCCAGTGGCGACAATGTCGCTCGAGATCGACGCCGACACCCAGGCCTTCGGCGCGGCCGGCGCCATAGGAGCGGCTGCCCTCGGGATGGAAGCGGCAATACTCGACCAGCCGGCGCGCATCCGCCGCCGTGTCGACATGGGGAGCGATGATGCCCCGCATGCCGCGATCGAGGAAGCGCCCGACCGTGCCGCGGCTTATTTCCGGGATGCGGGCGATCGGCGTCAGGCCGACCAGGTCGCAGGCGCGGCAATGCTCCTCGAGATCGCGCAGATCGAAGGCGCCATGCTCGCCATCGGCATAGGCGAAGTCGAAGCCGCCCTGGCGCCCGAGCAGCTCGACGATGCACGGCGACGGGAAATTCATCAAAAATCCCACCGCCTTGCGCCCGGCGGCGTTCGCTTCCCTGATCCGGTTGGGGGGCATGTCACCGTTCATCGGCGCCTCTTCATTGATGCTCTTGGACTACTGGCGAAGCCTAGGGCAAACCCGGGAGGCAGGCCATGCATGTGACACTGACGTCGGACTTCGTGGGCCCGGACGGGCGCATCAAGCTGGGAGAGGAGCCGCTGGCCCGGCTGCGGGCGATCCCGGGCATCGAGATCTCGACCATCGCCGGCCGGCCGACCAACCATCCGCTCGAGGCCAGGGACGTGACCGCCTGTGACATTCTGATCGGCAAGCGCAACCGGCTCGATGCCGACCTCCTCGGCCTGCCTGGCTTTCGGCTCAAACACATCGCCCGGATGGGCGTCGGCTATGATCACCTGGACCTCGACGCCTGCACCAGGGCCGGCGTGCTGGTGACCATCACCCGCGAAGCCGTCAAGCGCCCCCTCGCCTCGGCGATGCTGGCGTTGATGCTCGCTCTCGCCCATCGCCTCTTCGAGCGTGACCGACTCGCCCGCCGCGCCGACTGGGCTACGCGCTTTGCGATCGAGGGCGTCGGCCTCAGCGGGCGCACGCTCGGCCTGCTCGGTGCCGGCAATATCGGCGCCGAGCTGATCCGCCTGGTGCAACCTTTCGGCATGCGGGTCCTGGTGCACGATCCGGGGCTCTCGCCCGACACATTGGCGCAGCTCGGCGCGGCATCGGGCTCGCTCGACGAGGTCGTGCGGCAGGCCGATTTCCTCATGCTCGCCTGCTCGCTCAACGAACGAACGAAGGGCCTGATCAACGCGGCACGGCTGGCGCAGATGAAGCCCACGGCCTTTCTCGTCAATCTGGCGCGGGGCGAGCTGGTCGAGGAGGCGGCGCTGGTGGAAGCGCTCGCCTGTAGCCGCGTTGCCGGTGCCGGCATCGACGTCTTCGAGCACGAGCCGCCGGCCAGGGACAATCCCCTGCTCGGTCTGCCCAACGTGATCCTCGGCCAACACAATTTGGGCATGACCGACGAACTCGACCGGCTCGGGCAGATGGCGGCGGTTGATGCGGTGATCGAGGTGGCCCGGGGCAACCTGCCGGCATCGGCCGTGAACCCCGAGGCGTGGTCCCAAACCTTGCAGAGATTCGCACGTTGAGCAGCTTCAGTGGTGTCTATCCCATTCTCTACAGCTTCTTCGGCGCCGATGGTCGTCTCGACCACGAGGCAATGCAACTGCAGGTCGATCGCTGCATTGCCGCCGGGGTGCACGGCATCGCTGTGCTCGGCAACGTCACCGAGAGCAACAAGTTGACTCAGGCCGAGCGGGTGGAGCTGATGGAGCTGGTGGGCGAGTCCATCGCCGGCCGCGTGCCCTATGCGGTCACCATCGGCGAACCGAGCATCGATGGTCAGAAGGCCCTGGCACGCGTCGCCGAGGCGGCCTGCGCCGACTGGCTCATCCTCCAGCCGCCAGCCGTGAAGGGGGTGCCGGAAAGCGAGATCGTGCGCTTCTTCGGTGCGGTCGCCGATGCCGCGTCGCTGCCGATTGCTGTCCAGAACAACCCGGTCAACATGGATGTCTGGCTCTCGAACCCGAGCCTGCTGGCACTGCACCGCAACCATCCGAACGTCTCGCTTCTCAAGGGCGAGGGTGCCGCGTCCTGGGTGCAGCAGTTGATCGAGGCGACGGGCGGCAGCCTCGACGTCTTCGCCGGGCTCGCCGGCATCGAGCAGATCGCCAACCTCGAGAGCGGCTGCGTCGGCCTGATCCCGGCCCCCGACTGCGTCGATATCCAGGTGCGCATCCACGCGCTCTGGCAGGAAGCGACCGAGGACTCCCGGGCGGAGGCGGAACGGCTCTACAAGGAGGTCTTGCCGCTGATCGTCTTCATGACCCGCAACCTGCAGACCCACCAGCTCGCTGTTGGCAAGCGCTTCGTGGCGAAACGGCTCGGCCTCGCGGAGGTGCATGTCCGAACGCCGGCCGCGACGCCGACGCCGTTCCAGCTCAGGGAGGTCGCCCGCATCGGCGACTGGCTGGGTCCGCTGGGCGGCGAGCGCCGATGAAGCGTTTCCACCCATGGTTGCTGGACTGCCTGGTCAACCAGCGCCTCGCCTGAACAAAACGTCGCCATGGCCACTGTTCAGCGGATCGTCGATATCGCCATGCTCGTCCCGCTGGGCCCCCAGCTCACCGTGGAGCTCGAGTGCCGCTTCAGCCGCCACCGTGTCCATGCCGAGGCCGATCCTCCAGCCTATCTGTGCCAGCATGGCGACCGCATGCGCGGTGCGGTCCCTCACGGCGTGGACGGCATCTCCACCACCCGGCCTCACGCCATGCCCGATCTCGAGACCTGCACCATCGTGGACGTCGGCCTCGAGACCACCGACGTCGCCGGTTGCTGCAAGTGAGGCGTGGTGCTCACCATCACTGCCATCCCCCGCGACGATTCGCCGACCGCACTCTGGCGCACGCTCTGGCCGCCTGCCGCCGCATCGCGGAGGGCGACCGTTGTGAGCGCGCCGGCAATGGCGCGATCGCCGGCGTCCGGTCCGTCCCCGCACGGTGGTCATCAGGCCGCATGAACCTCGCGAGCGGCCATGTCAGGACCGCCATCAGGGGCGCCACACTCAGCGCGAGTGCCGCACCCGGACCATGTTGCAGGGAGCCGATGGACTTCTCGTCGACGAGGATGCCATAGTGGCGGGTAGCGTTGCCCGGACCGCCGCCGGTCATTGTATAGATCAGGCCAAACTGGTTGAAGGTCGGGTTGGGTCTCGGCTGGCCACTCCATCGCCGCTGGGGTTTCGGGCCGGATACGACCCTTCCGCGAAGCTCGGCTGGTAGCCGCCCGACGGCAGCCGATTGCGCGCCAGCTCGCGATTGATCGTCGACGACGACCGCCCCACCCGCCGCGCCATCGCGGTCTGGCTCAGCCCCTCGAGACGCCAGACCACGATCTGCTCGCGCTCCTCAAACGTCAGATGACGGTATCGGCCCTCGCTCATCCTCCCGCCCTCCAAGCGTTTTCAGCATCTTGGCACCTCTGCGCTTGAAGCGGGAATCCACCCGAGCTCGGGGAGGGTTCGTGTTTCGTCGCCTGGGGCGAGTTGCTGCACGGGCTGCAGCCGATAAGGGCTTGTCCCTGGATGGGTGCCTGCTGCTCGCCAACGTGCTCCTGCTGAGCGGCGAGCTGGCCCTCCCGTTCTACGCCGTCCACGCCGCCACCCTGCACGATCCGGCCGCCCAGAACGTCACCCTGTTCGTGCTGACCAACAGCGTCTGCGTCCTGCTCAGCGGGTTCTGGGCAAAGGTCCCGACCCGCCACCGAATCGCGGCCGGCGCACTGCTCGCCGCACTGGCACGTACCATGACCTTTGTTTTCGAGGCGACCGGCCCATGGCAGGTGCCTTACTTCTGCGCCGCGTTCTTCATCTTGCTGACGTGGGACGAGGAGGGCTCGATCCAGGGGCGCTTGACCTATCTCGCCAACCGGCCCCCCGAACACGATCGTCCAGCCTTGGTGGCTACCAGCAGCACGGCCGGCTGGATCGCCGGCATCGGCGTCACGGCACTGCTGGCCATGGCCGGCAACCTCCAGATCGCCCTCACCGCCACTCGCCCATGCCGCCGGGAAAGTGGCAGGCGGCGAAGTGGCCGGGGCGATGCTCCCGGAGCGGCGGCACCTCGGCGGCGCAGATCTCGCGGGCGATGGGGCAGCGCGTGCGGAAGCGGCAGCCGCTCGGCGGGTGGATGGCGCTCGGCGGATCCCCCTCGAGCAGGATGCGTCGACGCGACCGCTCGGCTTCGACATCCGGTATCGGCACCGCCGAGATCAGCGACACGGAATAGGGATGGAGCGGTTCCTCGAACAGGGTGGCGGCCGGGGCGGTCTCCATGACCTTGCCGAGATAGAGGACCACGATCCGGTCGGAGACGTGACGGACCACGGCGAGGTCGTGGGCGATGAAGAGGAAGGTGAGGCCGAGCCGCTGCTGCAGGTCGAGGAAGAGGTTGATGACCTGGGCCTGGATGTTGACGTCCAAGGACGAGATCGGCTCGTCGGCCACGATGAGCTGCGGGTCGACCGCCAGGGCGCGCGCCGTGCCGATGCGCTGGCGCTGGCCGCCCGAGAACTCGTGCGGGTAGCTGCCGGCGGCGCGCGGGTTGAGGCCGACGAGCGCCAGGAGCTCCTGGACCCGCTCGTTGACCGCCCGGCCCTGGGCGAGGCCGTGGAAGCGGATCGGCTCGGCGAGGATCTCGCCCACGGTCATGCGGGGGTTGAGCGATGCGAAAGGGTCCTGGAAAATCATCTGCATGCGCCGCCTGAGCGGCCGCATCCCGGCCCGGCTGCGCTGCGCGATGTCCGTTCCCTCGAACAGGATCTCGCCGGCGGTCGGGTCGTGGATGCGGGTGATCAGGCGCGCCAGGGTGGACTTGCCGCAACCCGATTCGCCGACCAGCCCGACCGTCTCGCCTAGGCCGACCGTCAGGTTCACGCCATCGACCGCGTGAATGACCTCCTGCGGGCCGAAGAAGCCCCGGCGCCGCAGCGGGAAATGCTTGACCAGCCCCCGGAGCTCGAGGAGCGGCGCGGCACCGTCCACTGGCCGTCGCCTGCTCGCCGGGCCGACGCTCGACGGCGTCGCCGCCCGAGCCGCGTGCTCCTGGCGCCGCGGCAGGGGCTCGCCCGCCTGCGTCACCCAGCAGCGGGTGCTGCGCCGAGGCCCGATGCGCTCCAGCTCGGGATGCTCGTCGCACTTGGCGATGCGGAACGGGCAGCGCGGGGCGAAGCGGCAGCCCGACGGCATGTCGAGCGCGTCGGGCGGCGTGCCCTCGATCGTGGTCAGGCGCCGGTCCGCCCCCGGATCGCGGTCGAGGCGCGGCACCGCGTTGATCAGCGCCCAGGTGTAGGGATGGCGGGGGTCGGCGAGGAGCTCCTCGATCCTTCCTTCCTCGACCACCTCGCCGCCATACATCACGATGATCCGCGAGCAGACATTGGCGATGACGCCGAGATCGTGGCTGATCATCAGGATGGCGGTGCCGAAGTCGCGGTTCAGCTCCTTCAGGAGATCGAGGATCTGCGCCTGGATCGTGACGTCGAGCGCCGTGGTGGGCTCGTCCGCGATCAGCAGCGACGGCTCGTTGCCGAAGCCCATCGCCAGCATGACGCGCTGCCGCATGCCGCCCGAGAACTCGTGCGGGAAATTGTCGATGGCGCGATCCGGCGAGGTGATCCCCATCCGGCCGAGCAGGCCCACCGCCCGGCCGCGCGCCGCCTCGGGGGTGATGCGGCGGTGAACCAGCAGCGCCTCGACGAGCTGCCGCGCCACCCTGATGACGGGATTGAGCGAGGTCATCGGGTCCTGGAAGACCATGGCGACCTCGCCGCCGCGCAGGCTGCGGATCCGCTCCTTGTCCATCGCCAGCACGTCGTCGCCACGAAAGACGATCTCGCCGCCGGCGATGCGCGACGGCTCCTCGAGGAGCCGCATGATCGAGAGGGCGGTCACACTCTTGCCGGAGCCCGATTCGCCGACGATGCCGACGGTCTCGCCCGCGTCGACATGGAAGCTCACCCCGTCGACGGCCCGCACGACGCCGTTGTCGGTATGGAAATGGACCCGGAGATCATTGACCTCGAGCAGCGGTGCCGTGCTACCGGCCGCCTTGTTCACCGCTGGCTCGGTCATCGCGTGCGGGACCGCGGATCGAGCCAGTCGCGCACGCCGTCGCCGAGGAAATTGAAGCCCATCACCACGGTCAGGATCGCGAAGCCCGGAAAGGCGGCGACCCACCATTGCTGGATGAGCTCGCGGCCCTCGGCGACCATGGCACCCCATTCCGGAACGGGCGGGATCACGCCGAGGCCGAGAAAGCTGAGGCCCGAGAAGGTCAGGATCGCCTGCCCGACATCGAGCGTCACCAGCACGACCATGGGCCCCATGGAATTCGGCATGATGTGGCGCAGGAGGATGCGGCCGGGGCCGTAGCCGATGTTGACCGCGGCCTCCACGTATTCCTGATTGCGCTGCACGATCACCAGGCTGCGGGCGAGGCGGGCGAACTTGGGCCACCACACCACCAGCATGGCGATCACCGTGTTGGTGGCGCCGATGCCGAGGGCAGCGGCGATCGCCATCGCCAGGATGATCGGCGGAAAGCACAGGACGAGGTCGGTGAGCCGCATCATCAGCTCTTCGATGCGGCCGCCCGCGTAGGCCGCGATGCCGCCGATCAGCGTGCCGACCACGGCCCCGATCAGCACCACCGAGAAGCCGGCCAGGAGCGATATGCGAGAGCCGACCAGCAGCCGCGAGAAGACGTCCCGGCCGAGCATGTCGGTGCCGAGCCAGTGCTCGGCCGAGGGCGGCAGCAGGCGCTGCGTCAGGTCGATCTGCTCATAGGGATAGGGTGCGATGTAGGGCGAGAGGATGGCGATGACGATCCATGCCACCACGAGGATGGCACCCAGCACGGCGAGCCAGTAGCGACGAAGCTGGCGCCGCAGCCGCCGCTGCCGGTCGACCGGCGGCGTTTCCCCGACGCCCTGCGCCGGGGTCCGTGCACCCGCCAGGGCGCTCACTGCCGCACGACCCTGGGATCGAGGAGCGCGTAGGAGAGATCGACGATGAGGTTGATCACCAGGTAGACCACGGCGACGAGGAAGGTGATCCCCATGATGGCCGGGAAGTCGAGGGAGACGGCGCTCCTGAACGTGTAGCGGCCGAGCCCCGGCCACGAGAAGATGGTCTCAGTCAGGACGGTGCCGCTCAAGAGCACCGCATAGGCGAGGCCGCCGAGCGTGACCACCGGGATCAGGGCGTTCGGCAAGGCGTGGCGAATGATGATCGTCCGCTCCTTGAGGCCCTTGGCGCGGCCGACCCTGACATAGTCCTGGCCGAGCGCTTCCAGCATGGCGGCCCTGGTGGTCCGCGTGATCAAGCCGAGCGTGGTCGCCGCCAGCACGGTCGACGGCAGGATGAGGTGGGCCGCGGCATTGCGGAAGACGTCCCATTGGCCGGCGAGCGCACTGTCCACGAGGTAGAGGCCGGTGACGAAGGGTGGCGGCAGATGCACGACATCGAGCCGACCCGGCCCCGGTGCGATCTGCAAGCCGCCATAGAACAGCGCCAGCACGACGAAGGCGAGCCAGAAGGTAGGGGCCGAAACACCGATCAGCGAGAGCAGCCGCGCCACGTGGTCGATCCAGCTGTCGCGCCGCACCGCCGCGATCACCCCGAGCGGCACGCCCACGATCACCGAAAGGAGGAAGGCGATGGTGGAAAGCTCGATGGTCGCCGGGGCGTATTGCAGAATGTCATCGAGCACCGGGCGCTGGGTGGAGATCGACACGCCGAAATTGCCGTGGACGAGACCCTCGAGGAAGATGAGATATTGCTGCCAGACCGGCAGATCTAGGCCCCACCGCGCGCGATAGGCTGCCACCATGGCCGGATTGGCGGCCTGCATGTCGCCGAGCTGCGCCAGGATGGGATCGGCCGGCACCAGATGCGAGATGAGGAACACCACGAGGGTGGCCAGCACGATCATGACAACCATGCTGGCCAGTCTCGTGATCAGATAGCGAATCAAGCCATGTCGCCTTGGGCCCGCAGCAGAACCCGCTCGCTCACTGCGACGGCTTGATGTCGCCCATCTGCACCTGCCAGCCGGCGGCCGTCAGGTTGAAGTCCTCGATCGCCTGGCTGGTCGCAATTCGATAGATGGGCTGGAACAGGAGGATGTAGTTGCCCTGCGCCTGCAGCATCTCGGTGTACTCGGTGTAGAGCTCGGCCCGCTTCGCGGGCTCCGGCTCCGCCCCGGCCGCCGCCACGACATCCTTGACCTCCTGGGGCACCTCCCAACGGACGCGCTTGGCGACCCGCTCGATCGATGCCGATGCCCAGAGCTGCGGCTCGGGCGAGGGTGGGTTCCAGAACGTGATCACCGACTGCGTTTCGCCGCCGGTGTACTGGGTGCGCAGCTGGACCTGGTCCATGGGGTTGAGCTCGACCGTGATCCCGACGCGGGCCAGATCCGACTGGATCTTCTGGGCCAGCAGCTGATAGCTCGTCCCGACGATGGCGGCGTTGGCGTAGGAGAGCTGGAAGCTGAAGCCGTCGGGATTGCCGGCCGCGGCCAAGAGCTCGCGGGACTTGTCGAGATCCTCCCGGTAGCCGATCCGCTCCAGCAGCTCCTCGGTGGAGCCGCCCACGCCGATCGGCAGGAAGTTGACGGGCCGGACCGCGTTGCCGCCCATCAGATGCTCGATGATGCCGTCGTAGTCGATCGCATGGGCGACCGCGAGCCGGTTCTCGGTCTTGCCCAGCGCCTCGTTGAGCTCCGGGCTGCTGGTCAGGGTCATGTAGACGTAGTCGAGGCTGAGGCCGCGCGCGATGTCGATGTCGGCGCTGTCCTCGAGCGTCGCGAGCTGCTCGGTGGTCAGGTTGAACGCCGCGTCGATGTCGCCGTTCTCGAGCGCCAGGAGCTGGGCGGCGCTGTCGCCGATATGCCGGATCACCACCCGCTCGAACGGCACCTCGCCGCCCCAGTAGTGGGGATTCTTCTGCAGCATAATCTGCGCGTTCCGCTCCCACTGGACCATATGGTAGGGGCCGGTGCCGGCGGAGTTCTGGTTCAGCCACTGGGTGGCCTTGTCCTCCTGCTCCGCACCCGGGGTGCTGACTCCCCCCTGCGCCTCGGTCATCGCCCTCGAGTAGATGGCGAACGCCGGTGCCGCGAGGTTGATCATGATCGGCTCGGCCGGATTCTTGATGTAGAGGTCGACGGTGTGCTCGTCGACGACCTCCGTCTTCTCGAGGTTCTGGGCATAGACCGCCGGCTGATCCTTCACGTTCAAGAGCCGGTCGAGGGAGAACTTGACGTCCTCGGCGGTCAGGGGCGAGCCGTCCCAGAACTTCACGTCGTCGCGCAGCGTGAAGCGGATCCGCTGGCCGTCATCCAGCCGCTCCCACCCGGTCGCGAGGGACGGCACGACGTCCTCGTACGCGCCGGGCTTCTGGGTCACCAGCGAGTCGTAGACCGCACCATTGGTGATCGGCGACGAGTAGTCGGCCATGCGGGCCGGATCGAAGTTCCGCGCATCGCTGATGTCGACACCCAGCACGAGGACCTGCTTGTCCTGGGCCTGAGCCGGTGCCATGGCGGCGAAAGCCGCGACGACGAGGCCGCCAACCAGCATTCGCAAGGCCGATCTTCCACTCTTCTCTCGGGCAATAGTCCGCAAGCCTGGCATGTTGCCTCCTCCCGTGGTTGCTTTGGTGGATCGTGAGACCGGCCGAGGGTCGACCGCTGCTTGTCCCGACTACCTTACCAGACAGTAAGCGTCCGGCAATTGCTTTCGGGCCGTCCGGCCCGCCGCCGACGCCTGCATTTCCGGTCGATCGCCGCGAGCAATGGCCCTCACCCGATCAGGCCCCGAAACCGATCCAGGGCCGTCCGGACCGACCTGACCGAGGGTGCCAGATGGGGCTCGACGGCGATGTAGCCGTCGCGCTTCAGGGCGACGATCTGGCCGGCCCAGTCGACCTCGCCATCGGCCACGAACTCGCCGCCGATGGGCCATGAAGGTGCCCGAGAAGACGACCTTCTTCGCCCCCTGGCTGATATTGATGAAGCCGCCGAAGCCGATGACACGGTCGCCGAAACGGCTGACATCGACGTCGCCCAGGGCGTCGATCTCGGCGAAGGAGAGAAAGGCGAGATCGAGCCCGCCGCCATCATAGAAATCGAACTGATAGGGCTGGTCGATCATTGCCGCGTAGCTGGTCGCGGCGCCAGCGTCGACGCCCATAGCGGGGGCACCGTCGATCGCCAGCGCCTCGAGCTTCGGGGAATCGACCAGCGTGCCGGTGACGATGCGCTTGAGCATGCCCGGATGGGCGAAGCGCGAAACGCCCTGGGTCGCCTCGTCGCCGACGCCGACCGGGTGGAACGAGGTGATGCCCCTGGCCGCACCCTCGTCAGAAGAAGTAAGTCTGGGCACCGTCGACGCAGAGCGCCTGGCGAGACGAAGCGACCGCCGTCGGAGGCGAGGAACACGCACATCGCCGCCTGGTCGGCCGGCTCGGCGACCCTTCCCAGCGAAATCCCGGTCCGCCACTGCTCGATGCTCCCCTTGACGATGCCATCGAGCCGCGAGGGGTCAACCTTGGCCTGGACGTCGACCAGCATGGTCGTGGCGGTCGAGCTGGGGCAGAGCGCATTGACGGTGATGCCGTGCGCGCCGAGCTCCAGAGTCATGCAGCGGACGAGTTGGATGACCGCCGCCTTCGACGACGAATAGGCCGCGTTGTTGAGGCGCGGGATGCGCGCGGCGTTCGAGGCGATCAGGACGATCCGGCCGCCCTGCCCCTCTGCCACCATGTGCCGGGCCACCGCCTGGGCGACGTGGAAGGCGCCGTCTGTGTTGACCGAGAAGCTCTGCGTCCAATCGTCGAAATCGGCATCGAGAAAGGCGCCGGTCCGCAGGATCGCCGCCGCGTTCACGAGCGCGTGGATGGCGCCCTGCGCCCCGGCGACGAGGCGATCGACCGACGGGCGGTCGGTGACGTCGACGGTGTGGGCGGTATGGCCCTCGCCCGGCGGTTCGGCCCCGAGCGACATGACGTCGGTGGACGCCATGTCGGCGATCGCCACCCGGGCCCCGGCCGCCGCCATGGCCGTGGCGGTGGCCAAGCCGATGCCGCCCGTGCTGCCGGCACCGACGAACAGTGCCGTCCGCCCTTCGAGGTCGCCTGTGGTGAGTGCGTTCATGCTTCTCTCTGACGCCTGAACAGCGGGCTGCAGGTGATGCCGGCGAAGAGGTAGACGTCGGATTCGGAGACGGTCGCGGAGAAGGTCACGACCTTGCCGACGGGGAAGGTGCTGATCGAATCCGTCATGGGCGTCACCACCAGTTGCTGCCTGCCGTCCAGCCGCCGTCGACGCTGATCGTCAGGCCGGTCATGAAGCGAGCACCGGGCGATGCGAGGAAGAGGACGACGTCGGCGACATCCTCCGGCGTGCCGACCCGGCCGAGCGGCGTGTGCTGCCTCGCCGCCGCGGCGCGATCGGGAAACTACGCCATGTAGGCCTCGGTGAGCGGTGTCGCGATGATGCCGGGTGCGACGGCATTGACGTTGACGCCCATGGGCCCCCACTCCATCGCCGCGCTCCGGATGAAGCCCGCTGGCCCCGCCGGTCAGCAGCACGCGCCCGCCGCTGAAGTCGAAGGCGCAGCGCTTCCGGCCCGCCGCCGTCCCGTCAGCCTGCACGCAGTGCCCCCTTCCTGTCCGCCGTGGAGATCCAGCTCGTCGTGCCGCGCGGGATCACGCGGCACGGCAGCGTCACCCGGGAGTCGGGCGCGCCGGGCTCGTCGCCGATCACCCACTTCGCCGCCATGGCACCCAGATCGTAGGTGGGCAGGCGCATGGTGGTGAGGTTGAAGAGCTGCGCATGCCGGTTGTCGTCGATGCCGGCGACGCTCACCTGGCGGGGAATCTCGACGCCGCCCTGCTGCAGCGTGGTGAGAACGCCGAATGCCGCCTCGTCGGAGGCCGCGATCACCGCATCGGGCAGCTCGTTGCGGAGCATCAGCGCTGCCGCCGCCCGGCCGGGCTCGATGCCGAAGCCGCCCGGATAGCGGAGTGAGGCGTCGAGCCCAGCCTCGGTCATGGCCCGGGCGAACCCCTCGCCGCGCCTGAGGCTCGTGGAGAGGCCGGTCAGGCCCTCGACATAGGCGATGCGCCGGTGGCCGAGCCCGATCAGGTAGCGGGTCAGGTCCATGGTGACCATCCGGTCGTCGACAGAGATGACGGGTGCCTCGACGTCGCGATCGGTGAGCATGACGAGGCGCGTCGCCGAGCGGCTGGCCTCCTTCGCCAGCTCGCGGAAGGCCTCGTTCTCGGGGGCCTGCGGGAAGGCACCGCCGGCGATGATGATGCCGGCGGCGTGGTGGTCGAGGAGGAGCCGGAAATAGGCGTTCTCCACGGCCGGGCTGCGGTCGGTGTTGCAGATGATGGTCAAAAAGTCCCGCCGGTAGGCCTGGTCCTCGACGCCCCGGGCGATCTCCGCGAAGTAGCTGTCGGTGATGTCGCCGATGACCACGCCGATCGTGTTGGTCATCCGGCGGACGAGGGCGCGGGCGATCAGGTTCGGCGCATAGGAGAGGTCGGTCGCGGCCTGCAGGACGCGCTCGCGCGTCGCCGCCGCCACCGGGTAGGTGGCACCGCTCATCACCCGCGAGGCGGTCGCCAGCGACACGTTGGCGCACGCGGCCACGTCGGCGAGCGAGACCTTGCCGCCCGTTCCGCTACGTCTGGCTCTGGACATGCGCCTCTCGACTGTTCCTGCCCGGCATCTCAGGCCAGCAGCTGGCGGGCGATGATGACCCGCTGGATCTCGTTCGTGCCTTCGAAGATCTGGGTGATCCGGGCGTCGCGATAGAGCCGCTCGACCTCGAAGCCGCGGATGTAGCCGCTGCCGCCGAAGATCTGCAGGGCGTCGGAGGTCCGCGCCACCGCCGCATCGCTGGCGAAGCATTTGGCGATGGAGCAGCGCAGCGTCGTGCCCTCCCCCGTTTCGAGGGCGTCGGCGGCCTCGTAGGTGAGCGCCCGGGCCGCGTGCAGATCCTTGGCGATGTCGGCGAGCAGGAACTGGACGGCCTGGAAATCGGCGATCGGCTGGCCGAACTGGCGCCGCATCTTCGCCTGCCCGACCGCGGCGTCGAGCGCCGCCTGGAGAATGCCGACGCACATGCCGGCGATGCCGACGCGACCCCTGTCGAGGCAGCTCATCATCATGTGAAAGCCGCGGCTCTCCTCGCCCAGCAGGGCTTCGGCGGCCAGCTCCACATCCTTGAACGAGACCGGCCCCACCTGCGAGGAGCGCTGGCCCATCTTGTGCTCGCGCCGGCCGCGCGAGATCCCCGGGAGATCGCCGTCGACGAGGAAGATGCTCATGCCACGCCGGCCGGCCGCCTTGTCGGTGACCGCGAGGACGACCGCGAAGTCGAAGTTCGGGCCGTTGTGGATCCAGATCTTCTCGCCGTTGAGCCGCCAGCCGGTGCTGTGGCGCTCGGCCGTGGTGCGGATGCCGGAAACGTCCGAGCCCGCCTCGGCCTCGGTGATGGCGAAGGCGCTGACCGCTTCGCCGGCGAGGAGCGCAGAAAGATATTTCTGCTTCTGTCTGGCTGTGCCGGCCCTGGCCAGGAGTGTCCCGATCATCTCCACATTGCCGAGCTCGTCGGCGAGCCCGGCATAGCCCCGCGCCACCTCCTCCATGGTGATCGCGTAGCTCCGCGCGTCGGCGCCGGTGCCGCCATCCGCCTCGGGGAGCGTGGCACCGAAGAGCCCCACCTCGGCCATTCGCCGGTAGAGGGCTGCCGGGAACGCCTCCTCGGCATCGAGCGCTGCCGCAGCCGGACGGATCTCGCCATCGGCGAAGCAGCGCGCCGTCCTGCGGATCATGGCATGAAGCTCGCTGTCCAAGGTCCGCGACCTAGAAGGGCGTCGGATCTACGAAGCGGCGGAGCACGTTGGTCGTGATCGTCGCGACGTTGTTGCGATAGCCGTTGTACGGCAGCGAGCCGACATAGGTGATCGAGCCGACCGAGAAGACGGCCCCGCCCTTGGGCGTCTCGAAGAAGACGAGGTCGGCGCGGAGGATCTCCGAATCCGGCCGGTCGGGGAACTGGCGCAGCATTTCCTCGTTCACCAGCCGGAACATCGGCCCGTGCCCCTCTGACGAGGCCAGCACGAGGGCATGCGGCGGGGTGCCGAGCTCGATGTCCGCGCGGTCGACCTCGAAGCCGGCGGCCCCGCCGCCGAAGAAGCCGAAATCGCCGATCAGCTCGTCGGCGCCGACGCCATCGAAGACGAAGGCGGCACGCGGATCGAAGCTGCCGGGCTGCCGGCGGTAGTAGCTGCCCTCGTAATTGCCCTGGGACGAGAAGCCGACGCCGACCAGCCGGTTCGGCGGCCGCGCGTTGCGCCGCCAGAGCCCGCCATAGCTGCCGTCGAAGGCGTGGTAGTACTCGCCCGGCTCGGCCGCCCAGAGGCGGATCCCGCCCTCGGCCCGGCGCAGCTCGATGACGCCCGGCAGGTCGGGATGGACGGCGACCTTCCAGTAGAAGCCGTTGCCGCCGAGATACATCAGCCGGCCACCGCCGCCGATGAAGGCCTGGAGTGCGTCGAGCGTCTCGGGCGTGTGGTACTCCGGGTGCCCGCCGGTGACGACGCACCTGTAGGCACGCAGGAGCTCGACCCCTTCGTTGTGCACGTCCTCGTCGGTGATCACGTCGTAGGGCTCGCCGCAATGCTCGAGCCAGGAGGTGACGTAGGTGTCCGCGGCGGCATGGCGCAGGCCGGACCCCTTGGGGTCCGTGGCGGCGATGAAGCGCGGGCGCATGTTGAGGTTCGGCCTGAGGCGCGAGCTGAAGCAGATGCCGCTGCCGTCATTGTGGTGATTGTAGGTCGACCGGCCGTATTCCGGATGGTCCTCCATGAAGTACGGGCAGGCGCCCCACTCGGCGATCCGCTGGCGCGTTCGCGCCTCGAGGCCGGGCGAATCGAAGTTGCAATAGGCCATCTGGGTGAAGGTCGAGACGAGGAAGGCCACCCTGGCCGTCGGCTTGCCCTTGGGCGGGCAGACAGCGAAGGGAATGTGGTCCTCGTGGTCACCGCAGCGCAGCCGCATGGCGTAGTTGCCCGAGGGGAAGCCCTCCGGCGGCACCCACGCGAAGTCCGTCGCCCAACCGCAGTCGTAGATGTCGTCGTCGTGGAAATGGATCGCGGCGAACTGCCCCGGCGCCTCCGTCCAGCGCATGATCCGCCCGGCCCAACCCGCACCGGTCATCGCCCTCGCGGGCAGGTTGACGAGCTCGCCGTGCAGCGCATCCGGGCCCACATCCTCGATCTGCTGGGTGGTCATGCCGCGGGCGAAGTCCCACTCGGCGAAGGTCGACTCCTCGCCGCCGGCGCCAATCCGCGTGACCACGGGTGCCTCGAGCTTGCCATTGTAGTGCTCGCCCACCGCGGCCGGCCCGTCGCCCGGGCGCACCTCGGCGGCGGCGATGAGGACGGGCCGCTCCGGCGCATCCCAGCGGCCGGGCGTGGCGTCGACGCTGGCCGAGCCCTCGGCGGGATCGAAGAGCGATGGCCGAAGTGCCTTGAAGGCTACCCAGACACGCTTCTTCGCCGCGTCCCAGCCGCCGCTGACCTCGTACCAGCAGCGGGCGCGGAGCGGCGCCTCGCAGGCCGCGGTGAACGTGCGGCTGCCATCGCCCAGCGAGAACGAGACGGCACCACGCTCGTCGATCGCCAGCGAAGCCCCCCGGCCCGGGGCAACGTCGCGCCGCGTGATCAGCGCCTGCCGGCCCCGCCCCGGGAGGGTCGGCCAGATCAGGGCGCGAAAGCGGATACCGCCATCGCCAATGCCGGGGGCACCGTCGATGCGCGCATAGGAGCCGAGATGCACCGGCTGAAACCGCGACGGATAGGTGCCATCAACTGTGGCGCCGATCTCGACCTCGCTGAAGCCCGGGCCGTGCGGATTGGCGTCGCCGCAGAGGACACGAACCAGCCGAGCCTCGTACGGCCGCTCGCTCGTCGAGCTGACCTTGAAGCAGATTTCCTCGCCGCTTCTGACACTTGCGCGATTGGCATAGCCGACCAGCGGAATCATGAACGCCCTCTTCTCCGCGTGGCAGCATTCGCCACCGCCCTGCAGTAACCGTTTACTCATGACCGCCAACGCCCGTCAACGTTCCGGTCAGCCCGTTCCGGCCGATTGACACAGGCAAGCTCGCTGGTCAGAAGGTCGATAGAGTGGCGTCGGACCCGATCTGTGGGGAAGAAAATGGCTACCGTCCGCAGAAAAAATTTTCTTCTCAGGAGGAAGCCATCCGGTGGCAGAATCGGGCTGCGAAATGCCCGAATCGGTCGAAGCTGCTGAAGTCAGCAGGCATGGGCGAGGCTTGAGGTTGCGATGGCTAACTCCTCCGATCCCTCCATGGTGGTGCTGACCGAGGCGGACGTCGAGGCGGGCCTTCGGCTTTCCGGCGAGATGGGCTGGAACCAGCTGCCGGCGGACTGGCTGCTCTATCTGCGGCATGGCCACACGGTGGGCTTTCGCCGGCCCGATGGCGTGGTCGTCGGCACTGGTGCCGCCATGCCGTACGAGTGTGGCTACGGCTATCTGGCGCTCGTGCTGGTGACGGCCGACTGGCGTCGGCGCGGCCTCGGCACCCGGCTGGTCGAGCACAGCATCGACTGGCTCGAGGGCCAGGGCATGGTGCCGCTTCTCGATGCCACCGAGGCGGCGGCGGAGGGCTATCGGCGGCAGGCATTCGCCCCCGTGATCGAGCTGGATCGCTGGGAGGCCGACCTGCCTGCGGCCGAGGGAGCGGCAGCCGGCGCCGGCCCTCATGAGATCGAGCTGGCGATGCTGGTCGGGCTCGACGCCCAGGCGTTCGGCGCAACGCGACCGCATCTGCTCGACGACATACGCCGTCGGCCGGGTGTCCGTGGCGTGGTCGGTGCCGAAGGCCGGGGCGTGGCCATGATCCGCCCCGGGCGCCGCGCAGCTCAGATCGGCCCGCTGGTGGCACCGGACGATCGAACGGCCGCGGCACTCCTGGACGAGGTGCTGCGGGGTGCCGCTGGTGCCGTCATCATCGACGTCCCGAAGGCACGGACGGCCTTCGGCGAAGCCCTCGAGGCCAAGGGCTTCAGCCGGCGGCGGAGCTTCCTGCGCATGGCCCGTGGCCGGCCGCCGGAGCCGGCGGGCCCGGGTCTTCTCTATGCCTCGACCGGTGCGGAGTACGGCTGATGACGCTGCAGGATCCACTCGCGATCATCCGCGAGGGTGCCGCCATCCCCGCCCATCCGCTGGCCCTCGACGCGGCCCGACGGCTCGCCCAGCGGCGCCAGCGCGCGCTGACCCGGTACTACATCGATGCCGGGGCCGGCGGGCTGGCGGTGGGTGTCCACACGACGCAGTTCGCCATCCGCGAGGCGGGGCTCTACGAGCCGGTGCTGTCGCTCGCCGCCGAGACGGCTGCCGACTGGACGGACCGGCCGCTCGCCATGATTGCCGGTGTCGCCGGCCGGACCGGCCAGGCGGTGGCCGAGGCGCGCCTCGCCCGCTCGCTCGGCTACCATGCCGTCCTCTTCAGCCTCGCCGCCTTCAAGGGGGCGAGCGAGGACGAGCTGATCGACGCCTGCGCCGCGGTCGCCGCCGAGCTGCCGCTCGTCGGCTTCTACCTCCAGCCGGCAGTCGGCGGGGTGGAGCTCGGTACCGGGTTCTGGAAGCGCTTCGCCGGAATCGACAACGTCGTCGCGATCAAGGTCGCACCCTTCCACCGCTACCGCACGCTCGATGTCATCCGGGGAATCGCCGCGGCCGGTGCCGAGGAGCGCATCACCCTCTACACCGGTAATGACGATCACATCCTGCTGGACCTGCTCACCCCGTTCACGGTGATGCGCGACGTTGAGCCCGTGACGCTTCGCTTCAAGGGCGGGCTGCTCGGCCAATGGTCGGTCTGGACCCGGACGGCGGTGGCACTCTTCCACCGCTGCCGGGAGGCCGCCCGGCACGAGGCCGTGCCGGCCGAGCTGCTCGCCCTCGACAGCCGGATGACCGACTGCAACAGCGCCTTCTTCGACGTCGCCAACAACTTCCACGGCTGCATCGCCGGTTGCCACGAGGTGCTGCGCCGCCAGGGGCTCCTCGACGGCATCTGGTGCCTCGACCCGGCCGAGGGGCTGAGCCCCGGCCAGGCGGAAGAGATCGACCGGGTCTGCGCTGCTCACGGCGACCTCGCCGATGATGCCTTCGTCAGCGAGAACCGCGACCGCTGGCTCGCCGGGTAGCGGCCCGATACGTCGCGACCTTCGTCCGCGACATCACCTGTCGCCGTCCGAAAGCTCCCGGGCGCACGGCGTTCGCGACCGCGAACGGCGAGCGCAGGCTTGGCCTGCCTGCGAAACGCCGACATACTGCGGTTTCGGGCGGCGCTTCCCGGGTTGTCGCCACGGCGGGGCCGATGCGACGCCGACAGGGACAGGTCGAGGAGCCGGCGACTTATGGAGCTGCTGCCGAGGGTGCTGCTCTTGCTGACCGAGCGCACGTTCCAGCAGGCGTTCACGGCAGCCCACACGGAACGGCTCGCCGGGTCGTGCCGCATCGTGCGACCGGCACCTTGCACCAGCCTCGCGCGCGCCGACAGCCTGCAGGATGTCGAGATCGTCGTCACCGGCTGGGGCACGCCACGTCTGGATGAGGCGACAGTCGCCGCCCTGCCGGCCCTTCGCCTGATCGCGCATGTCGGCGGCACCGTGAAGCCGTTGGTCGATCCTGGCGTTCTGGGCAGCAGCGTCCGGATCACGTCCGCCGTGGCGGCCAATGCGCGGCCGGTCGCCGAATTCGCCCTGGCATTCATCCTCCTGGAGAACAAGAATGTCGCCGAATGGGTGCGGCAGTACCGCGCCCGGCGCAGCCGCCTCGTTTTGGGTCCGCATAGCGCATCCGGAACGATGGGCAATGCCGGCAAGACCGTGGGCGTGGTCGGTGCCTCCCGGGTCGGCCGTTGCCTCCTGCATCTGTTGCGGGCGTTCGACCTGCGGCCACTGGTGCACGACCCCTACCTGTCGGCCGGGGACGCATCGGCCCTGGGAGCGGAACCCTGTTCGCTCCATGACCTGCTGCGGCGAAGCGATGTCGTGACCCTGCACGCGCCTTCCCTGCCCGCCACCCGACACATGATCGGTGCCTCGGAGCTGGCCATGATGCGTGACGGGAGCCTGCTGATCAACACCGCGCGCGGCGAGATCCTCGACCACGACGCCCTCGTCGCCGAGCTCCGCGATGGTCGCCTGCGGGCGATCCTCGACGTCACCGATCCCGAGCCGCTGCCGGACAGCAGCCCGTTTTTCGATCTGCCCAACGTGATCCTGACGCCGCACGTCGCCGGCTCGCTCGGGGTCGAGATTCATCGCATGACGGAGCTGATCCTGACCGAGATCGAGCGCTTCATCGGCACGGGCACACTGGCCCACGAGATCAGGCGAGAGGACTGGGCAACCATGGCATGAGCATCGAGCCTGCCTTCCTGCCCGGCCTCTGCTCCGTCACCTTCAGGAGCATCGACGCCGAGCAGGTCATCGCGCTGGCCGTCGAAGCCGGGGCCCGGGGCATCGAGTGGTGCAGCACCGTGCACGTGCCACCGGGCCACCTTGCGACCGCGATGCGGATCGCCGCGCAGTGTCGCGACGCCGGCCTCGATCTGCCCTCCTATGGCACCTACGTCCGGGCCGGCGCGGACGACGAGCAGCAGGACATGGGTGCTGCCCTCGATACCGCCGCGGCGCTCGGTGCCCCGAATGTTCGAGTCTGGGCAGGAAGGCAGGGTTCCGGAGTTGCCGGGGAGGCCGACCGGGCGCGGGTCGCCGATGCCATCCGTGCCTATGCCGCGCTGGCGGCAGCCAGCGGCATCACTCTTTCCATCGAATATCACCGCGCCACCCTGACCGACACCCTCACCTCGACCCTGGATCTGCTCAGACGGATCGATCACCCGAACTGCTATGCCTACTGGCAACCGGAGCCCGGGACGCCGCTCGAGAGCGCCGCCGCGGAGCTTCGCGCTCTCGGGTCGGACCTGTCGCACCTCCATGTCTTCCACTGGCAGGCCGGGGGTGCTCGCCGTCCACTGGAGGAGGCCGAGGCCTATTGGCGACGGCTGGTGCGAGTGCCCGGCAGGGACAGCAGATTTGCGCTCCCACGTTATGCGTTCTCCGAGTTCGTCAGAAACGACGATCCGGACCAGTTTCGTCGTGACTTCAAGGTGCTGGTGCGACTGCTCGACCCTCGGATAGCGGAGCGTGGCGATGACTGATCGCCGTCGCCGCCGTGACTTTTCCGCAGCCGGGGAATAGCGTAGAGGCAGTTGGCGCGTGACTGACCGTGGGCTAGGCCATCTCAATGAAGACAATGACATCACCTCTCGGCGCTCCTGCATGACGGCCAGGACCGTCCTGCTCGGCGCGCTGCTGGTCCTTGGCCCGGCCGTCGCCGGGTCCGAGCCTTTCAAGGAGGCGCCGGAGCTGGCGGCCCTGGTCGCCGAGGGCAAGCTGCCGCCGGTCGACGAACGGCTGCCGACCCAGCCTCTCGTCGTCAGCCCGCTCAGCGAGATCGGCACGTATGGCGGCACCTGGCGCTCGGCGCTCAAGGGCGCCTCGGACACCGGCTGGCTGCGTCGCACCGTCGCCTATGATCCCCTGGTCGCGTACAGCTTCGACTGGGACGACGTGGTGCCCAATGTCGCCCTGTCGGTCGATGTGAACGACGACGCGTCCGAGTTCGTCTTCCACCTTCGCGAAGGCCACAAGTGGTCGGACGGCACGCCTTTCACCGCCCACGACCTCGAGTTCGCGATCACCGACGCCATTCAGATTCCCGAGTATTTCGGTGCCAGCCGCAACACCCACCTGCTGGGCGCCAAGGCGACCGCGGTCGACGACCTGACCTTGAAGATCGAGCTGCCGGAGCCGAACGGGCTGTTTTTGAAGCAGATGGCGTCGGTGAGCGGCATGTGGCCACTGATGTACCAGGAGGAATACTGCTCGCAGTTCCACATCAAGTACAATCCCGACGCCGACGCAGAAGCCAAGTCGGCCGGCCTGACCGGGTGGCCCGAGGCCCTGTATCTGGCTTGTGACCTCGACAACTGGCGCGACACCGAGCGGCCGACCCTGCTGGCCTGGAAGCTGACTTCGCCATATGATGGCCTGTCGCAGCAGGTCACCTTCGAGCGCAACCCGTACTATTTCAAGGTCGACAGCGCCAGCAATCAGCTACCCTACCTGGACAGCCTGCAGATGCGGCAGAGCAGCAGCGTCGACGACATGGTCCTCCAGGCGCTGAACGGCGACATCGACTTCATGGACCGGCACATTGCCACAACCGCCAACAAGCCGCTGTTCATCGACGGCCAGGCGAAGGGCGACTACCGCCTCTTCCCGACTGTCCAGGCCAACATGAACACCTCGATCATCCAGCTCAACCAGAACTCCGAGAACCCGGCCCTGAACGCGCTGTTCAACGAGCACGACTTCCGGGTCGCGCTGTCGCTCGCGATCGACCGCCAGGAGATCATCGACGTGCTGTTTGTCGGCCAGGGCGAGCCCTGGCAGGCGTCCCCGCGGCCGGAATCGAGGTGGCACAACGAGCGGCTGGCCAAGCAGCACACCGAGTTCGATCCCGACCGGGCCAATGCGCTGCTCGACGGCCTCGGGCTCACCGGGCGCGACGCCGAGGGCTTCCGGCTCGGTCCCGACGGCAAGCGGATCGCGTTTCGCCTCGACGTCACCAGCGACGTCCAGCCGACCTTCCCGGACGTGGCGGAGATGCTGGCGATCTACTGGCGGGCCCTCGGCATCCAGCTCGACGTGCGCAAGAGCGAGCGCAGCTTCGTCTACGAGACCATGCGCGCCAACCGGCACGACGCACACATCTGGCAGGGTGACGGCGGGCTCGGCGACGCGATCCTCGACCCGCGCTACTATTTTCCGGCTAATGTCGAATCGGTCTACGCCCTGCTGTGGGCGAAGTCCCTCTATGATCCTGGCGCCGCCGACGCGCTGGAGCCACCGCCGGCGGTCAGGCGACAGCAGGACCTCTATCGCGAGCTCCAGCGCTCGGCCGATCCGGTGCTGCAGGACCAGCTCTTCGCCGAGATCCTCGAGATCGCCGCCGACGAGTTCCGCGTGATCGGGATCAGCCTGCCGCCGAACGGCTACGGCATCGCCAGGAACGACATGGGCAACGTCCCCGAGCTGCAGCCCCATTCCTGGATCTACCCGACACCGGGGCCGATGGGCGTGGCCCAGCTCTTCCACAAGCGGGGCTGACGCGTGTTCCGGGCCAGGCGGCGCTTGCGGCTCGGCCGACACGGGGCCGGATACCGCCGGGCCGGATCGTAGCCGGCCGATGCCCATGGCTCGCTACCTGGCGCGGCGGCTGCTGCTGATGGCGGCGACAATGGCGGCGCTGTCGATCGTCTGCTTCGCGATCATCCAGTTGCCGCCGGGCGACTTCCTGAGCGCCCGGCTCGCCGAGATGGCGGGCACCGGCGATACGGTCGATGTCGCCAATGTGGCGTGGCTGCGCGCCCAGTACGGCCTCGATGAGCCCTTCATCGTGCAATACTGGCTCTGGATCAGCGGCGTCGTCGGCGGCGATCTCGGCTTCAGCTTCGAGCTGCGCATGCCGGTCGCCGAGGTGATCGGCGAGCGGCTGGGCATCTCGCTGACCGTCGAGATCCTGGCCATCATCGTGCTTTGGGCCATCGCCGTGCCGGTGGGGGTCTACTCGGCCGTCCGCCAGTATTCCATCGGCGACATGGCGGCGACGCTGTTCGGCTTCATCGGCCTCGCGATCCCCAATTTCCTTCTGGCCCTGCTCCTGATGTATCTGAGCTACATCGCCTTCGGGGTCACGATCGGCGGCCTGTTCTCGCCCGAATACGTCGACGCGCGCTGGTCGGCCGGCCGGCTGCTCGATTTCCTCGGGCATGTCTGGGCGCCCGTTCTGGTCATCGCGACCGGTGGTGCGGCCCAGATCATCCGCATCCTGCGCGCCAACCTCCTGGACGAGCTGAGCCGGCCCTATGTCGACACCGCCCGCGCCAAGGGCATGGCCGAGTGGCGGCTGATCCTGCGCTACCCGGTGCGGGTCGCCATGAACCCGCTGGTCAGCACGGTCGGCTGGCTGCTGCCGACCATCATCTCGAGCTCGATCGTGACCGGAATCGTCCTCAACCTGCCGACGCTCTCACCGATCCTGCTGCGTTCGCTGCTGGCGCAGGACATGCACCTGGCCGGTGGCCTGATCCTGCTGATCGGCGTGCTGACCCTGCTCGGGACACTGCTCTCCGATATCCTGCTGGCGTGGCTGGATCCACGGATCCGCCTCGGCTGACCTCGATGCTCACCCGTTCCGGCGATGCAGCGCCGCGAGGCCCACGCCGCCCGACCGGCACCGAGTCGCCGTGGGCGCTGGTCTGGGGCCGGTTTCGCCACCATCGTCTCGCCCTGGTCAGCGGCGTGATCCTGGCGCTCCTCTATCTCTCGGCGATCTTCGCCGAGTTCCTGGCGCCGGGCGACCCGCAAGCCTACAACGCCCGCTACACCTTCGCGCCGCCGCAATCGATCCATCTGCTCGACCGCGACGAGGACGGGAGCCTGGTCTTCCGCCCCTACGTCCACGGCTATGCGGTGACCGTCGACCCGGAGGCGATGCGGCGGACCTTCGCGATCGATCCGGACAAAAAGCACCCGCTGCGGCTGCTCGGGAGGTCCGAGCCGTATCTGCTGATGGGCTTCATCCCGATGCAGCGAAAGCTCCTCACCATCGAGGGCCAGGGCACCCCGCTCCTCCTGCTCGGCGCCGATCGGCTCGGGCGCGACGTGCTCAGCCGGCTGATCATCGGCACCCGCGTCTCGCTCTCGGTCGGCCTGGTCGGCGTTGTCCTCAGCCTCGCCATCGGCCTCGTCGTGGGCGGCCTGTCCGGCTACCATGGCGGGCTCCTCGACCTGGTCGTGCAGCGGGTCATCGAGTTCCTGCGCTCGGTGCCGACGATACCCTTGTGGATGGGGCTCGCCGCAGCACTGCCGCGCGACTGGCCACCGCTGACCATCTATTTCGCGATCACCGTCATCCTCTCGCTGGTCGGCTGGACCGAGCTCGCCCGGGTCGTGCGCGGCCGGTTCCTGGCGCTCAAGACGGAGGACTACGTGACCGCGGCGCGGCTCGATGGCGCCAGCGACCTTTCCCTGGTCTTCCGCCACATGATGCCGGCTTTCTCGAGCCACATCATCGCCGCCGCGAGCCTCGCCATACCGGCGATGATCCTGGCCGAGACCAGCCTCAGCTTTCTCGGCCTCGGCCTGCAGGCCCCGATCATCAGCTGGGGGGTGCTGCTGCAGGAAGCGCAGAATCTCCGCTCGGTGGCGACGGCACCCTGGCTGCTCTGGCCGGCCGCGGCGATGATCGTCGCGGTCCTGGCCATGAACTTTCTCGGCGACGGCCTGCGTGACGCGGCCGACCCGTACGCCACATGACAGCCCCGCCCGGGCCCGCCCCGGCCGCCGAAGTCCTGGCCATTGTCGATCTCGAGACCCACTTCCCGCTGAACCGGGGCACCCTCAAGGCGGTCGAAGGGGTCTCCCTGACGTTGCGCGCCGGCGAGACGCTCTGCGTCGTCGGCGAGAGTGGCAGCGGCAAGAGTGTCACCGCGCGCTCGATCCTGAACATCGTCAAGCCGGGCAGGATCGTCGGCGGCCACATCTGGTTTCGGCCCGATGCCGTGATTGGGGCCGGGAACGGGAACGGGCCCGCGATCGATCTCTGCGCCCTCGACCCCGACGGCCCCCGGCTGCGAGCGATCCGTGGTGCGCGGATCGCCATGATCTTCCAGGAGCCGATGAGCGCCTTGAGCCCGATGCACACGATCGGCCAGCAGATCATCGAGGCGGTCCGCCTGCACCGCGCGATGGACAAGCAGGAGGCACGCGCGAGGGCCATCGAGCTGCTCCGCCAGGTCCAGTTCCGCGAGCCCGAGACGGCCATCGACCGCTACCCCTTCCAGCTCAGTGGCGGCATGCGCCAGCGGGCGCTGATCGCGATGGCGCTGTCCTGCCAGCCGCAGGTGCTCATCGCCGACGAGCCGACCACCGCCCTCGATGTCACCACCCAGGCCGAGATCCTCAGCCTGATCAGGTCGCTGCAGCAACGCTATGGCATGGCGGTGCTGCTGGTCACGCACGACATGGGCGTGGTCGCCGAGATGGCGGACCGGGTCGCGGTGATGCAGGGCGGCCGGGTGATCGAGCACGGCCCGGTCGACGCGGTCTTCCGGGCGCCGCGAGAGGCGCACACGCGGCGCCTGATCGAGGCGGCCCGGCTGCTCGAGCGGCGCGGTGACCGCGCTGCCGGCACGCCTGCCGGCGGCCCGGGGCAAGCGCCGATCCTGTCCGTGCGCGGTCTTTGCCTCGCGTTTCGCGGGACCACCGGCTTCCTGCGCCGCCGGGCGACCGCCGTCCATGCGCTGCGCGACGTGTCGTTCGACGTGGCACCGGGCGAGGCGCTCGGCATCGTCGGCGAGAGCGGCTCCGGCAAGACGACACTGGCGCGCGCCCTGCTCGGCATTCACCGGGTGGATGCGGGCCAGGCGCGGTTTCGTCGGGCCGACGGCTCGCTGGTCGATCTCTGCGCCCGGCAGGGCTATGCCGACCGGTCGCTCTATGCCGAGATCCGCATGATCTTCCAGGACCCGTTCGCGGCACTCAACCCGCGCCAGACGGTCGAGCAGATCATCGCCGAGCCGCTGCGCATTCATCGGCTCTGCCAGCGCAGCGGGATCGGCGACCGGGTCGCGGCGCTGCTGCGCGACGTCGATCTTTCGGCCGACGTCATGGACCGCTACCCGCACGCCTTCAGCGGCGGCCAGCGGCAGCGGATCGGCATCGCCCGGGCCATGGCCACGAACCCGCGGCTGGTCGTGGCCGACGAGCCGACCTCGGCACTCGACGGCTCGCTCAGGGCGCAGATCCTCGACCTGCTGCTCGAGCTCCGCAACCGGCTCGGCCTCAGCATCATCCTGATCAGCCACGACATCGGCGTGGTGCGGTATTTCTGCGAGCGCATGGCGGTGATGCGCCAGGGCGAGCTCGTCGAGATCGGTGCGTCGGACCAGATCTGCGACGCGCCGCGACATCCCTACACCGCCGAGCTCCTGGCCGCCGTGCCGCGCGCCGGCCCCCGCCACGCCAGGCTGCGCGATCCGGACGCGGCCGGCCCCGACTGAACTAAAGGAATGATAACCTATTTCTGTGCTGCGTGCAAGCGTGGCGCGGGCCGGCCCGGGTTGGTTCGGCAATTCGTGACTTCTCCAGCTCGACGCCGGCGCATCGGCCGTCGAAAACGCTCAAAAAATGTTATGGCACAATAGGTTGAAGGCGCCTGGGTTCGTTGGTCCTGGCGTGGGTTCGTTCGTCGAAAACCCGGGTTCGCTCGTCCGAATCCCGGGTTCGATCGTCGAATCCGCGGGTTCGTTCGCGGCGGCGTGTTGCAGAATCCGCGACAATTCCGGGCGAATGTCGCACCAGACGCGCCATCACGAATCGTTATGTCGCGGAATCTGCAACATTCCGGCGGGATGTGTCGCGAAATACGCGACAACCCGAGCCGGAATGTTGCATCGGATGCACCAACCCGAGCAGCTCCGGGGGACGGAGGACGTCGGAAGTCGCGCACGGCCCGGTTTCCGAAGCCGAGGTATAAGCATTCGTGATGCCGCCGAGGTCGGGGACTTCCCTGTCGCCTATCCCGGTGCCATGGCCGGGTCGCTGACCGGCAGGCCGGCGAGGAGTGCCCGAGCCTCGTCGGCCCGGCCGATGCGCGTGTAGAGCTCGGCCAGGGAGGTCGCCGCGCGCCGCTCCCAGGCCAGCGCCCCCTGTCCCCGGGCGATCTCCAGGGCGCGCCGCAGATCGACCTCGGCGGCGACGCTCGCCGGGTCGCGCTGGCCGAGGATCACGCCGCGCACGCGATGGATCTCGGCGTTGCACCAGGCCTGCCCGCTGACCTCGCTTTCGGCGAGCGCCGCATCGATTCGCGCCAGCGCCTCGCCGCTTCGCCCGGCTCTCGCGAGCGTTCCGGCCTCGAGGGTCAAAAGATAGGGGAGCATCGGCCGATTGCCGAGCTTCTCGAGCTGCGCCAGGGCGCCCGCCATCTCGTCCGCCCCCGTTTCCCGATCGCCGGCGGCCGCCAGCGCCCAGCCCCTGAGGGCCTTCGCCTGCGCCTGGAAATGGGGGATCCGCTGGCCCTCGCACAGCTCGATCGCGCTTTCCGCGAACCGCCTGGTCGCGTCGACATCGTCCAGGAGCTGGTGCAGGACCGCCGCATGGACCGCCGTCCAGGCCCGGCTGTGCGCCGGGACCGTCGGCCCGGCGAGCGCCAGGGCCTCGGCCATGGTGGCCTGGGCCGGCGCCGTCTCGCCCGCCAGCCATTCCGCCCAGGACAGAAAGAGGCGGGTCGTCACGCCGGGGCTCGCCGCATAGCGCGCCGCGAGGTCGTGCTGGAAGGCGGTATCCCGCGCCGCCGCGCGGCGCAGCAGCAGCCTCGCATCCGCCAATCGCCCGAGCCAGAACGAGACCACGCCGACGGCCCAGTCGCTGATCAGGCGGGTCTCGGCCGAGCGGTCCTGCTCGGCTGCGGCCTGCAGCTCGCGCGCCAGCCGATCGGCAGCCGCGTACTCGCCCCGCACCAGATGGAAGCGCCACAGGCCGAAGCGCGCGACCAGGCCCTTCTGGCGCTCGCCCAGCTCCTCGCAGAGCGCCAGGGCGCGCCAGTAGCACTCGCCGACGGCCTCGGCACCGAAGCCGCGCAGGGCCAGCAGCACGAAGCCCAGCTTGAGCTGCAGGTCCACCTCCTCGCGGGGGCGCGCCGCCTCGGGCAGCTCGGGCAGCAGTCGCAAGGCGCTCGCCAGATGGTCGACCGCCTCGGCATTGGCGGCGCGCGCCGCGGCCCGTTCGCCGGCGATGCGCCAGTAGGCGATGGCCGGCACGGGCAGCCGGGCCTCGCCGAAATGGTGGGCGAGAAGCTCGGGCGCCATCTCGGCGAGCTCCGGGAAGCGCTCGACCAGGACCCGGGCGACGCGGCCATGGAGCTGCTGGCGCCGGGACTTGAGCAGGGACTGATAGGCCACATCCTGGACGAGGGCGTGCTTGAAGCTGTAGCTCCGGGCCAGCGGCGAGCCGTGCTGGAAGACCAGCTCGGAGGCGGTCAGCCGGTCGAGGGCGGCGGCGATCTCCGGCTCGGGGCGGCCGAGCGCCGCCGCCACGAGCTCGAGGCTGAACTCCCGCCCGATCACGGCGCCGACCTGGGCGATCTCCTTGACCGAGGCGAGCCGGTCGAGCCGCGCCATGAGCGAATCGCGCAACGTCGCCGGCACGGCCAGCGATGGCGACCCGGCCAGCCCGAAGCGGTCGTCGGCAGCGTCCGGCAGGCTCGATTCGAGCACCGTCTTGGTCAGCTCCTCGAGGAACAGCGGCACCCCGTCGGTGCGCCCGACGATCTCCTCGAGCAGCCTCGCGGAAATGGTGCCGCCCGGGGCCAGGCCCTCGACCATCGCCGCGCTGTGCCGCAGGCTCAGGCGTTGCAGCGGCAGCCGGGTGACATGGGGCTGCCCGCCCCAGGGCGACTCGATGTCGTCGCGCAGCGTGACGACCAGCAGCACCGGCAGCGTCACGAGGCGCTCGACCAGCAGGTCGAGCAGCTCCCTCGTCGTCGGGTCGATCCAGTGCATGTCCTCGAGCACGATCAGGACGGGCCGCCGTGCGGCGAGCCCGTCGAGCTGCTCGCCGAGGACCTCGAAGGTCTGCTCCTTGCGCCGCTGCGGCGACGGGTCCAGGGGCGGGTAGCGCCCGCCGGTCGGCAGGGTCAGGGCCTGGGCCATGAGCGCCGCAGCCTCGGCCGGCCGCGCTGTCGCCCGGCCGAGCAGAGCCTCGAGCTTGTCCAGCCGCACGCTGTCGCTGTCGTCGCGCTCGAAGCCGGCGGCGCGCTGCACCTGCTCGAGAACCGGATGGAGCGCGCTGCTGACATGGAATGGCGAGCAGAAGTAGCGAAGGCAGACATGGCTCTCGGCGTCGAGCTGCTGCCGCAACGCTTTCGCGATGCGCGACTTGCCGATCCCGGGCTCGCCCGAGAGCAGCACCACCTGACCCCGGCCCTGCTTCGCGTCCCGCCAGCGGGCGAGCAGGAGGTCGAGCTCGTCCTCGCGGCCGACCAGCGGCGTCAGGCGGCCCCCCTGCAACGCCTCGAAGCGCCCCACCGTCGGGCTCTCGTCCAGGACACGCCAGGCTGGAACGGGTGCGATGAAGCCCTTGAGGTCGTGCACGCCCAGATCGGCGAGCTCGAACCGGCCACCGACGAGCCGCCGCGTGCTGCGCGAGATGACGATGGTGTTCGGCCCGGCGAGAGACTGCAGGCGAGCCGCCAGGTTCAGCGCCTCGCCGACGACCGAATCCTCCCGCACGGCGCCTGCGCCGATCGGCCTGCCCACCATGACGAGCCCGGTGGCGATGCCGATCCGGACGGCGAGCGGCTCGCCGTCGGCGAGGATGGGTGCAAACGCCGTCCGCATCTCGAGGCCGCACCGGATCGCCCGCTCGGCGTCATCCTCGCGCGCCTCTGGATAGCCGAAATAGAGCAGGATGCCATCGCCCAGATACTGGCCGACATGCCCGCCCCAGCGCCCCACCAGCTCGGTGCATCGATGCCGGTAGGCGCCGATCACCTCGCTCATGTCCTCGGGATCGAGTCGTGCCGAAAGCCGGGTCGAGCCGACGACATCGCAGAACATCACGGTGAGCTGGCGGCGTTCGGCCTCCGGCGGCATCGCCCGGTGCGCGGCTTCGGCGCGAAGGCCGGCAGCGGCCTCGCCACCGGCGGCGAGGGCGGCGATCGCCTTGAGCAGCTTCTTGCGTGGGCCCAGCGGGATGCCGAGCCCGGCGAGGTCGCCATCGGTCAGCTCGGGCAAAATCTCGGGCTCGATCTCGCCTGCCCGGAACGCCTCGGCGTAGCGCTCCAGCCCGAGTTCACGCAGCCAGCCGGCAATCTCCAAGTCACCCCCCCGATGGCACCCCGGATGCAGAGAGAAAGCCGCCCGCGCAACCTTCTCGGCCCATCCTCCGGCAGCCTCGGCAGCCCGGCCCGAGGCCGGCCATCAGCAGTCGACGAGGTCCGGCTCGGGCTGTTGCATCGTCTTTCCTTGCGCCCGATAATGGTGCCCGGCACCTCGGCAGGCAACACCTCGTCAGAAAGGTTGTCGATCGGGCAGTCGATTTGTCCAGGCCCGTCCCTGTCGGGGTCGCGATTTGCGGCCGGCGGGCTGCCCGAACCGCAACCGCCATTCCCGGCGGCTCGGAGCTGCCGAAAGGACCTCGGATGCCGGCCCGACTTCATCCCTACCTGTTCCTGACCCCTGGGCGCCTCGACCGTATCCGCCAGGGGCTGGATGCCTCGGGCAGCGGCCATGACCCGACGGTCCAGAAGTGGGTCGACAAGATGCGTCGACGGGCCCGCGAGATCATCCTGCCGAAGCCGATCCTGACACCGGACTGGATAGCGGCGGGCGAAGGTGCGACGGCGCCCGTCATGCTCTACACGGCGCGCGCCGCCGTCTCGCGGATCACGATCCTCGGCCTGCTCTGGCATATCGACAAGGACGGTGGCGAAGCCGACCGCAACGGCTCGGGGCTGGAGGCCCAGGAATGGCTGGCCCGGGCGTGCCGGGAGCTCTTGGCCATCGCGTCGTTTCCCGACTGGCAGAAGCCCTCGTTGCCACCCGAGGTGTTTCTCTCGGTGGCCGAGATGTGCGCTGCCGCCGCCATCGGCCTGGACTGGCTCTGGCAGCATCTCAACGTCGACGAGCGGCGCCGGGTCCAGGACGCGATCGTCAGGAACGCCCTCCAGCCGGCCCTCGAGCAATACACCATCGGGCGCGCCACCAACCGCGGCTGGACGACCGAGCCCTACAACTGGAACATCGTCTGCAACACGGGCATGGTTCTGGGAGCGCTGATGGTGCGCGACCGGGATCCGGCGCTGGCGGAAGAGGTGATGACGACGGCGCTCCGGTCCGTCCAGACCGGGTTCGCGGGCTACTGGAACGATGGCGGCTGGCCCGAAGGCCCGGGCTACTGGTCCTACGCCACGCGCTATGCCGCCAAGCTGCTCGATGCGCTCCGGGGCCTCGACATCGACGACCGGGATCTCTCCTGCCGTGACGGGCTTGAGCGGTCGGGCGAGTTCGTGCTGCACTGCCTGGGCCCGACCGGCATGACCTTCAACTTCGCCGACAGCGAGCCGCGGGTTTCGCTGATGGCGATGTCATGGCTCGGCGAGCGCTTCGGCCGTGACACCGACAGCTGGATCGCCAGCCACAACCCGAACGGCTCGCGCCTGGCGCTGCAGCTGCTCTGGCGCGCCGGCCCGGGAGCGCCGCCCGAATCGGGCAGGACGCCGCGCGACGCCGCCTTCGCCTCGATCCACGGCGCCTTCTTCCGCAGCGCCTGGAACGACCCGGACGCGCTCTGGGTCGGCTTCAAGGGCGGCGACGCCCGCTGGCATCACCCGCAGCTCGACGCCGGGACCTTCGTCCTCGATGCGCATGGCCTGCGCTGGGCGGTCGATCTCGGCCCTTCGCTCTATGCCAACCCCGGCTATTTCATCCGCGAGACGCGATCGCGCTACTATCGCGCCAGCACCCAGGGACACAACACGCTGCGGATCGGCCCGCATCAGCAGAACGACGAGGCGGTGGCACCCCTGCTGGCCTCCTGGTGCAAGGATCATGACGACCTGGCCGGTGCGATCGTCGATTTGTCGACGGCCTACAACCTGCCGGCCGGCGAGCTGCTGCGCGGCGTGTTCCTGCTCGAGCGCCGGCAGGTGCTGATCCAGGACGATTTCCGCAACCCGCCCGGCGCCGAGGTCGTCTGGTCGATGCATACGCCGGCGACGGTGACGATCGACCCGGAGCGGCCGGGCGTGGCCGTGCTGAGCCAGGAGAGGACGAACGAGGCGGCGCCGGACGGCACCCCAGAGACCTGCTATCTGAGCCTGCGCATCCTGGCGCCCCAAGGCGCCGGCTTCAGCCAGAAGTCGGCCTCCTACGCGGGGGGCACCGAGTATCCCGAGGCCAGCATCAACCAGGGCATCACCAAGCTCCAGATCGTGCTGCCGTTCGACCGCGACGCCCCGCTCGAGCGCATCGCTGTCCTGATCACGCCGGAGATGGCTCCAGGGAAGGCGCCGAGCCTCCGACCGCTCGACGACTGGCAGGGCGACTGGCAGGCCGAGCCGCAGCCGCAGCGCCATTGGCAGGACGACGTGGCGCTCCACGTCCTCGAAGGCGTCGAGCGCCGGAGGAACGGGCGGGGCCTCTGACGCCCTGATGACCCGGCCCGGCGAGCGTCACCCGCCCGTAGGGTCCGAGCGTGGCCGGGCCGGCAGCGCTGCCGCGCCGGCCATCTCCTCGCCGCGATGGCACGCAACGAGGTGGCCCCGGCCGACCGGCAGCAGCACGGGCTCGCTCTCGGCGCATCTGGCGATGGCGAGTGGGCACCGTGTGCGAAAGCGGCAGCCGCTCGGCAGGTTCACCAGGCTCGCGATCTCGCCGCGCAAGGCCGCCGGCCGGCCGCGCTGGCGCGGGTCCGGGGTCGGCGACGAGGCGAGCAGGGCGGCGGAGTAGGGATGGCGCGGGCCGGCGAAGAAGGTCGATGCAGGCGCGGTCTCGACGATCCTGCCCAGATACATGACGGCGACGCTGTCGCTCATGTGCTCGACCAGGCCCAGATCGTGGGAGATGAAGAGATAGGCCAGCCCCCGGCTCGCCTGGAGGTCGAGCAGCAGGTTGACGATCTGCGAGCGGATCGAGACGTCGAGGGCCGAGACCGGCTCGTCGCAGATCACCAGGGCCGGCTCCACGGCGAGGGCGCGGGCGATGCCGATCCGCTGCCGCTGGCCGCCCGAGAGCTCATGGGGGAACCGCCGCCCGACATCGGCGGAAAGGCCCACCGATTCGATCAGCCCGGCGACCCGGGCGGCAATCTCCCCGGCCTTGCAGATCCGATGCACCTTGAACGGCTCGCCGAGGATCGCGTCGACCCGCAGATGCGGGGTCAGCGAGGCATAGGGGTCCTGGAAGACCATCTGCACGTTGCGCCGCAGCCGGTTCAGGCTGGCCCGCGATGCGCCATCGACCCGCTCGCCCTGCAGCCGGACCTCGCCCCGGTCCGGCCGCTCGAGCTGGAGGATCAGCTTGGCCGTGGTCGATTTCCCGCAACCCGACTCGCCGACCAGCGCCATCGTGGTGCCGGCCGGGATCGTGAACGAGACCCCGTCGACGGCCGGAACCCTGGTCCGGGGCCGGCCAGGGAGCCCGCCCCCGAGGCTGTAGTGCCTGACCAGGTCGTGCACGGAAAGCACTTCGGCGGTGGTGCTGGCGGCCGCGGTCACGAGGCGGCGCCCACGGCAGCGGCGGCCACAGCCGGCAGCTCGCGCCAGCGATGGCAGCGGACCCAGCGCTCGTCGGCGACCGGCTCGAGGGCCGGGAGCGCCGCGTCGCAGATGCCGGCGAGCGCGTGCGGGCATCGATTGAAGAAGCGGCAGCCGGCCGGCGGCCGCGCCAGGTCCGGCACGGCCCCGGCGATCGTGGCGAGGTGCGACTTGCTGGCGCTGGCGCCGCGCCGCGGCAGGGTTTCGAGGAGGCCCCGGGTGTAGGGATGCAGCGGCGCGTCGAACAGGTCCAGGACGGGTGCCAGCTCGACGATGCAGCCCGCATACATGACGGCGACGCGGTGCGCGGTCTGGGCGACCACCGCGAGGTCGTGGGTGATGAGGATCACCGTCATCTGCTCTTCGGACTGCAGCCGGACGAAGAGCTCGAGGATCTGCGCCTGGATGGTGACGTCGAGGGCGGTGGTCGGCTCGTCGGCGATGAGCAGCTTCACCGCACCGCAGATGAGCGCCATGGCGATCATCACCCGCTGGCGCATGCCGCCCGAGAGCTCGTGCGGGTACTGGGCGAGGCGCTGCCCGGCGAACTGGATGCCGACCTGCTCCATGACCTCGAGGGCGCGGGCACGGCGCTGGCTGCGCGACATTTCGGGCCGGTGCGCGCGCAGCACCTCGGTGAGCTGGTCGCCGATGCGTAGTGTCGGGTTGAGGCTGGTCATCGGCTCCTGGGGCACGACCGCGATCGCGTCGCCGCGAATCCGCCGCCGTTCGTCCGGCGAGAGGCGGACGAGGTCGACGCCGTCGAACAGGATGGCACCACCGACGGTCCGGCCCGGCGGCGGCACGAGGCCGACGATCGAGCGGGCGAGCATCGACTTGCCGCAGCCCGATTCGCCCACCACGCCGAGAATCTCGCCCCGCGTGACCGAGAGGCTGAGCCGATCGACGACCGCGAACGAGCCGTGCGGGGAGGGAAAGCGCACCTCCACCCCCTCCAGTTGCAGCACCGGCTCGCCTGCGCCGGGGGCCACGCCCTGGCGGCTCACGGGCCGACCTTGCCCTGCAGCCGCGGATCGACGAGATCGCGCAGCCCGTCGCCGATCAGGTTCAGGCTGAGCACCGTGATGGTGATCATCACGCCGGGGGCGATCATGATCCAGGGCGCGGTCCGGATGAACTCGCGGGCGGCGCTGATCATGTTGCCCCAGCTCGGGCTCGGCGGCGGCGGCCCGAGGCCGAGGAAGCTGAGGCCGGCCTCGACCAGGATCGCCCAGGCGAAGCCGAAGGTGAGCTGGACCATCACCGGGCCGAAGGACTTGGGCAGGATGTGCACCACGAGGAGGCGCATGTCGCCGACGCCGACGGCGCGCGCCGCCTGGACGAAGTCGGCCGACCGGAACTCGATGATCGAGGCCCGGACGGTGCGGATGACGCGCGGGACGTAGAGGACGACCACCGCCAGCACGACGTTGAGCTCCGACGGCCCGAGGGCCGCCAGGATCATGATGGCGAGGACGAAGCCCGGGAAGACGAGGAGCGCGTCCGAGAAGCGGCCGATGATGGAATCGGCGAGCCGGTACTGGCCGGAGAGGGCGCCGAGCGCGATGCCCAGCACGGCGGTCAGCAGGGTCGCGGCGAAGGCGACGCGCAGCGAGATGTGGGCGCCGATGATGAGGCGGTCGAGCACCTCCCGGCCGAACTCGTCGGTGCCGAGCCAGTGCTCGGCGCTCGGCGGCAGCAGCTTCTGCGCCACGTCGATGCCGAGCGGGTCGATCTCGACCAGAAGCGGGACGAAGAGCGAGGCGAGGACGACGAGCGCCAGGACCGTCCCGCCGCTGAGCAGCATCGGCCCGGCGCGCCGGATGGCCCGCAGCGCCGATCTGGCGGTCGACGGTGTTGTCGCCTCGGCGGCAGCGGGCGTCATCACGCGTAGCGGATCCTCGGGTTGAACCAGGCGTAGGCGAGATCGACCATGAGATTGATCACGAGGGCGACCAGCGTCAGGTAGAAGATGCCGCCCTCGAGCGTCGGGTAGTCGCGGCGGACGGCTGCCGTGGTGATCAGCTCGCCGAGGCCGGGCAGCGCGAACACGTTCTCGATGATCACCGAGCCGCCGAGGCCGAGCGCGAAGACGAGGCCGATGACGGTGACGATCTGGACCATGGCGTTGCGGAGCGCGTGGCGGAGGATGACGGTGCGCTCCCGCAGGCCCTTGGTCCGCGCCATCGCCACGTATTCCATGCCCAAGACCTCGATCATGGTCGAGCGGGTCATGCGCACGACGAGGCCGATCTGCGAGACGCTGAGCGCAAGGACAGGCAGCACGAGACGGCTGAGCCAGCTCCAGAAGCCGAACTCCATCGGCCGGTAGCCGGAAGCCGGCACCCACTGCAGGCTCACGGCGAAGACCAGCATGAGCATGAAGCCGAGCCAGAAGGGCGGCAGGGCCATGCCGAGGCTGGAGAGCACGTTGCCGAAGTAGTCGAGGATGCCGCCGCGCCGCATCGCCGAGAGGATGCCGAGCGGGATGCCGACCGCCACGGTCACGAGGAGGGCCATGAAGGTGAGCGCGAAGGTGATCGGGAACCGGTCCAGGATCACCTCGGCCACGGGTGCCGAGAAGAAGAGGGACTGGCCGAAGTCGCCGGTGACCACCCGCGGCAGCCATTCGAGATACTGCTCGAGGATCGGCCGGTCGAGGCCGAGCTGCTTGGTGATCGCGTCGATCTGTGCGGCGTCGACCGACTGGTTGCCGATCAGCGCCGTGATCGGGCTGCCCGGCACCAGCCGCGTGATCACGAAGATCAGCGTCAGGGCGATGAAGATGGTCGGCACGAATTCCAGGATGCGGCGCAGGGTGTAGAGGAGCATCGCGGCCTCCTGGCCCATGGCGGTGCAAGCCCCGCCATGGGATGACAACGGAGATGGTCGCTCAGTCGGCCAGGTAGATGCCGTGCAGCGTCATGTTGCCCAGCGCGAGGTTGTCGTAAGGGTCGACCACCCTGCCCTGCTTGGCGACCAGCCGGTAGACGTAGCCGAGATTGACCATCGCGACCTGCTCGTAGAACGCCCGCTGCAGCTCCTCGCCGAGCGCCTTGCGCTTGTCGAAATCGGTCTCGGCGGCGAGCCTGGCGAAGATCTCCTCGGTCCGGTCGCTGATGAAGCCGACCTCGGGTGACGGGAAGGTGCCGTTGAACTCCGCGTGCCACAGGGACGGATCGACCCAGTAGCCGCCGGACGTGTAGATGTTGAGCTTCGCCGGGTCGCGGCGATTGGCGACCCAGGTGGCGAGGTCGTAGCTGACGATCTCGAGGTTGAGCCCGGCCCGCTTGGCCTGCTCCGCGATGGCGACGGCCAGCCGGTTCTGCAGGGAGTTCGTCGCGATGACCTGGATGGTGATCGGCTCGCCGTCGTAGTTCGCGGCGGCGAGGTATTCCTTCGCCTTCTCGACGTCGCCCGGGGTGTAGAGATCGGACCCGGCATCGGTGTTGTAGGCGCTCTCGGGCGCGTAGATGCTCGGGTTGGTCAGCGCGAAATCCGGGTTGGACACGGCCACGGCGGCGATCTCGGCGGGGTCGATCAGCGACTGGATGGCCTTGCGGATGTTGAGCTCGGCGGTCGGCCCGACCTTGTGATTGAACATCATGTAGAGGAGCACGCCCGGGCCGTTCTTGACGGCGTCGAGATCGGGATTCTCCGCGAGCCGCGTGGCTTCGCCGTCGGGCACCTCGGCGATGACGTCGTATTCGCCGGATTCGAGGCCGGCGACGCGGGTGGTCGATTCCGGCACGATCCAGAAGATGATCTCGTCGAGATTGGCGATCTTCTTGCCGGTCTGGTAGTTCGGCGCGTCGTCGCGGGCGACGTAGTCCTCGAAGCGGGCGAGCCGCGCGTACTGGTCCTCCTTGTACTCGACGAAGCGGTAGGGGCCGGTGCCGACCACCTCGGTGAGCTGGCCCGGCGTGGTCGATGCCTCGGCGATCGCCGCCGGCATGATGACCGCCTTGTTCTCGTCGGAGCCGAGCAGGAGCAGCAGATAGCGGCCCATGGGCTCGCTGAAGCTCATGACCACGGTGAGATCGTCGGGGGTCTCGATGGAGGTGAGCGTATTGAGACCCGACCCTTTCGGGCCGACGGTGCGCCAGCGCTCCAGCGACGCCTTGACGTCGGCCGAGGTCAGCGTGTCGCCATTGTGGAAGAGGACGCCGGGACGGAGCTCGAAGGTCCAGGTCCTGCCGCCGTCCGAGGCCTCCGCACTCGCCGCCAGCTCGGGCTCCGCATTGAGGTCGGAGCCGAGCCCGAACAGGCCCTCGTAGACATGCCCCATGACGTGGGGGAGCGGGTGGCCGACGGTGGACTGCCAGTCGAGCGTCGGCAGCGGGATGTGGAGGCCGACATTCAGCGTGCCGCCCTGCACCGGCTCGTCCGCGGCCAGCGCGGTCCGGACCAGACGGCCGGCCTCGAGGTGCCCCGCTTCGAGATGCAACGACGTGGCGGCGAGGCCGCCGACGACCCCAACGAGCACAGTGCGTCGACGCAGCATCGTGTCAGCTCCCCCTTGCGCGCCCGTTCGGGCTGTTTGGTAGATCGTTATACCAAGCGTATCGGAAACCCCGGCACCCCACAAGCCGGAATCAAGCCGCCAGATCGCCGGCGCGCATCGCCTGCGCCGCCCATGCCTCGTCGAGGACGACGCCGAGGCCGGGGCCTCTGTCGAGCGAAGCCCGGCCACCGGCGAACGCCGGCCCGCCGGTGAGGCCGGCCTCGACTTCGCCCCGGTGCGGAGCGAGGCAGATCGGGTAGCTGCCGTGGATGGTGGCGGCCAGATGGCCCAGCGCCGCCCGCCCGACTGCGCTCCGGCAGGGCCCCGACACGACGACGCCGATGGAAGCGGCCTCGCAGATATTGGCGATGCGCCGGGCGTTGCGCAGCCCGCCGACCCGCCAGGGATCGAGGACGATGCGGTCGGCCGCCGCGTGCCGCACGACCTGGCTCATGGCCTCGGGCGAGGTGATCGACTCCTCGAGCACGATCGGTATCGGCACTTTTTGGCGCAGCCGGCCGTGGCCCGCGAAATCGAGCCGGTGCAGCGGCTGGACCAGAGCCAGGTTCAGGTGGAACTGCCGGGCGAGCAGCCCCTCCACCAGCATGCTGGCCCGCTGCTCGTTGCCCAGCGACTGCCGGGCGACGATATCGACGAAGGGCACGCTGCCGACGCTGTCGAGCACGGCACCGATCGCCGCCGCCGAGCGCCCGGGCAGGGCCAGCCTGAGACCCGCATGGCCGTCCCGGATGGCGGCCCGGGCGGTGCCCAAGGGATCTGGATCACCGGCGTCGATCTCGCGAAAGAGCTCGAGATCCTCGCGATAGCCGCCGCCCAGGAGGTCGTGCAGCGGGCAGTCGCGAGCCCGGCCGACGAGGTCCAGGGCCGCCATCTCGAGGGCCGCGCGGGCGGGCGGGCAGCCGGGCCCGCCGGCGGGCTCGGCAGCGTCGAGCCGCTGCTCGAGGACGTTGGCGTTGCCGCACCCGGCACCTTGGATATGGGTGCCGTAGCGTTCGAGCCAGCGCGAAACGGTGGCGCGTGACATGGTCGGAAAGGCCTCGTCGGTCGCCACCTCGCCGAGCCCGGCCAGCCCCGATGCCGCCCGGAGTCGCACGAGGATGCCGCCGCCAAAGGGCATGAGGTCGATCCGGTCGATCTTCATCAGTGGTGTCCCGCGTTTAGGGAGCCAGGCTCCGGCGCCAGGGCATCGGCACGGCCGGCGCGCAGCACGAGGCCCGGCGCCGGGCGCGGTGCCGCGACGGACTCGCGCTGGATGAGCTCCGACTTGAGCACGATCTCCCGGGTCTGCCCGGCCGGCGAAGCCCGCTTCTCGATGGCGGCGACCAGCGCTTCGAAGGCCAGCCGGCCCATGTAGAACCGTTCCTCGCGCAGGCAGGACATCGCCGGCGTGAAGAAGGCGGCCCAGTCCGGGTCGTCGAAGGCGATCAGGCTGAGGCCCTGGGGCAGCGCCACGCCGAGATCCTTGAGGCAGCGCAGCGCACCGCCGGTCATCAGCTCCGAGCAGACCAGGATGGCGGTGGGCGGCAGCGGCTGCAGCAGCAGGTGTCGCGTCGCCGTGTAGCCGCCGGCCTGGCGGAAGTCGCCATAGGCGATCAGGCTTTCGTCGGCCGCGATCCCGAGCTGCTCCAGCGCGTCGAGGTAGCCGCCGAGGCGGGCACGGCCGGTCTCGAAGGCCTGCGGGCCGGCGACGATGCCGATGCGCACATGACCGAAGCCGGCGAGGTGGCGCACGGCGTCGGTTGCAGCGCTCCGGTCGTCGGAGGTGATGTGCACGAGCCTGCCGCCCTCGATCCGGGCGTTGACGACGACGGCCGGGAAGCCCGAGGCGCCGAGCTTGCGGAAGACCTGGCGATTGGCCGCCAGGGGCGAGGTGATGATGCCGTCGACACCACGCTCGCGCATCTCGGCCAGGTACTCGACCTCCCGCTTCGGGTCGTCATTGGTGTTGCAGAGAATGACATGATAGCCGGCCTGGCGGGCAGCCTCCTCGACGCCCTGGACGAAGAGGGTCCAGTGGTAGCTGGCGATCTGGCTGACCAGCACGCCGACCGTGTTGGTGCGCCGCAGGCGGAGCGAGCGCGCCACGCGGTTCGCCCGGTAGCCCAGGCTGTGCGCGGCCGCCTCGACCTTCAGCCGGGTGGCGTCGCTGTAGGAGCCGTACTTGCTCAAGACCCGGCTCGCCATGCCGACCGACACGCCGGCAGCAGCGGCGACATCCTTCAGGGTGACAGAGCTCCTGGTCATGCACGGGCGCCCTCGGTTCGCGGCGTCGGTCGGTGAGCGCGTCGGCATGCTTAGGGTTTGGGCTATGAAGCGTCAATGTATATCGTTACACTCGAACCCGGTCCCAGCTCGCCGAGGCATCGGATGAAGATCACCGCCATCGACCTCGTCCCTCTCCGCCTCGAGATGCTGAGCGCTGCCGTGCGGACGGGCCCGAACGTCGATCCGGCGGACCAGATGGACCTGCCGCCGGAGGAGATCGCCAAGCTCCGCTACGCCCCGCCCGAGACCGTGCTGGTGCGGATCAAGACGGATGCCGGCATCGAGGGGCTCGGCGATGGTGCCACGCTGCCGCACTATCTCGGACACGGGATCGGCAGCATGCTGGACTGGCTCGGCCGCTTCCGGCAGGTGCTCGCGGGCAGCGACCCGCTCAACATCGCGGCCGTGCACCGGCGGATGGAGAGCGTTGCCAGCATCGGCGTGCCGGGCTGCCGGCCGGCCCAGGCGGCCATCGACATGGCCATCCACGACATCGTCGCCAGGGCGCATGGCTGCCCGGTCTACGAGCTGCTGGGCGGGGCCTTCCGCACCGAGCTCGAGCTGCAGACGCAGATGCACGGCTTCTCGGTCGAGCAGCTCCTCGGCGTCTGCCGGCACTATCTCGACCAGGGGTTCACCGGGCTGAAGCTGAAGATCGCCGGCAAGCTGCGCCGCGAGGGCTACGCCAAGGCGCTGGTCGACGAGGAGGCGGAGAAGATCGCCCGGGTCGTCGCCAGCCTGCCGGAGAGCGTGCAGATCGACGTGGACGCCAACCAGGGGCTGATGAACGCCAAGGTTGCGATCGGCCTCTTCGAGCATGTCCGGCGGATCGCCCCGCATCCGAACATGTCGATCGAGCAGCCCTTGCATCACCTCGATCTCGAGGGCCACGCCCTGATCCGGCGCATGCTGCCCTATCCGGTCATCCTCGACGAGGCGGTCACCTCGCCCGCCGCGATGCTGCAGATCGTGCGCGCGGAGGCGGCCGATCGCATCGTCCTCAAGCCCAACAGGGTGGGCGGCCTCTGGCCGGCGCAGAAGATCATCGACATCTGCGAGGCGCACGGCATCGGCGTCAGCCTCGACACGATGCCGTTCACGGTGCTGGGCGACACCATGCTCTGCCATCTAGGCGCCACCATCCGCACCCACTACCCGCTCGATGCGGAGGGCCACACGTTCTTCAGGGAGACCCCGTTCGTGGGCGGCGTCACGCTGCAGGACGGGCGCGCGCGGCTGTCCGCCGAGCCGGGCTTCGGCATCACGGTCGACGAGGACCGGTTGCTGGCGACGGCCGCCTGAGACCGAGGGGCAGCCCTGTTCCCGATGCGGCCATACATGCGCCCGGCGTGGCCGGTGCAGGCGCAGCGCTGGTTGCTTTCGGGAGCTTCCACGACCTCGGGCTCGTGGCCGTCGGCGGCTCGACGCCGCTTTCCGACCCGATCAGCCGCGGACGATGATCTTCACCTGGTCGCCCGCCTCGAGCTGGCGACCGCGATCGAAGCCGTTGAGCGTGATGAACTGCTCCCTGGGCAACCGCTCGACCTCCATGCGCCGGGCCAGGCTCTCGATGGTGTCGCCCTCGCGCACCTCGATGATCTCCACCCGCAGCGGCCGCAGCGCGGCCGCCTCGTCTTTCGTCAGGCGATGCAGGCTGTCCGCGGCGGCGCGCAGCTCGCGCGCCTCGTTCCGGCCGAAGCGACCGGTGATCAGGGCGAACCGGTAGAACTCGCGCCCGCCGCCCGACAGCACGGCGAAGCCCGCCTGGGCGTTCTGGCCGCCGACCTGCACATCCGCATAGCCGATGGCACCCTCGAGCCCGCCATCGCTGGTGAACCGCTCGACGCCGTGCAGCTCCAGACCTTTCAGCCATTCGCCCTGCAGGTACCGCGCCGGGTCGGTGGCCTGCCTGGCGGCCCCCATGTCGAAGAGCAGCAGGCGGTTGTCGGCCCGGCCCACCACTGCCGTGGGCTGGTTGCTCAACCGATAGGGCTCCGGGTAGGCGAAGGCGATGCCGAGGCCCGGATGGGCGAAGCGGCTGCCCTGGACGAAGCCCTGCTCGGGGCTCTGCCCGTAGACGATGCCGTCGATCGCGGCGAGGAACGCCGCCCGGTTGCGCTCGTCGCCCGAGCTGCCGCGCTCGTCCGCCTGGTCGCGCGCCTCCTCCACCCGATCCGGCGTGTAGGGATGGCTCGAGAAGAAGTGGTCGAAGGCGCCCGGCTCCTTGACGCTGGCCCCGACGAGCCTGGCCTGCAGCTCGGCGCTGGTCTGCAGCGCCTGGAGGAAATCGGCCGTCGCCCTGGTGTCGTAGCCGGCCCGGTCGAGATAGCGGATGCCGAGCGTGTCGGCCTCGTATTCCTGGCTGCGCGAGTAGGTCTGGGTGAGCCCGTAGCCGGTCTGCTGGCCGAGCTGCGCCCCGAGCCGGGCCCCCTCCTCGCCGCCCAGCACCGCACCGCCCAGCACCCCGAGCAGGCCGAGGCCGAAGGTGGCGAGCTGGCCCGTCGTCTGCCGCGAGGCACTGTGCCGCGCCGTGACATGGCCGATCTCGTGCGCCAGGACCCCCGCCAGCTCCGCCTCGTCGTCGGCATAGGCCAGGAGCCCCCGGCTGACATAGACATAGCCGCCGGGCAGGGCGAAGGCGTTGACCACCTCGCTGTCGAGCACGGTGAAGGTGAAGTCGATCT
>ERZ795053.589-NODE-589-length-46432-cov-7.515579_pt1 | contig 46432 bp, 34 predicted proteins | sample MGYA00375137_ERZ795053 | MGnify/ENA primary metagenome ERZ795053 (study PRJEB30182, sample SAMN05720284) | activated sludge metagenome | isolation source: Anaerobic digester | place: Hong Kong | collected 2014-12-17 ... | reverse complement strand
ACCCCAATGCTGGAGAAGATCCACTTGCCATCGCGCCCATTCGACCAGTAGAGGCCCCAGAAGGCATCGCCAGGTGGAGCCATTACACAAGCTGGGTTGGGGCTGGGCAATCCATCGACCAGACAGACCAATCCAGGAAAATTGGTGGTGTCGCGCATTGAAATCCCGGCCGACTTGAACACCGCGCGAGCTGAGCGCCCGGCGCCATCTCGCACGCAGTCAACGACCACGCCCTTGCCGCCACCGGGCACGTTCTTGTGATCAAGAACCACACTGACGCCCTGTCCTGGAGCACATGCAGCAGCTGCTGCCGGAGTCGACCATAGGCCAACTCCGGCAGCAGCCATGACCAGCACGAGAGCTGGTCTCAACAATGTGGCGAACACCTGCTCAGCGCTTGACCCGCACCGTGAAGGTGGTGCTGCCGGTCTGCCTTCCAGTCACGTTCACCTTGAAGGTGCCAACCTTCTTGCCCGACCGGAAGCGAGCCTTGAAGACACCTCGCTTGGTGGCCTTGCCTCGCTTGACGACCTTGCCCTTGTAGCGGACCACGACGCGCTCGCGCGGCTTGAACGAGTTGGAGCGCAACACGATGGGCTTCTTGCGCTTGACCACAGCAGACCGCGCCGAGACCAGAGGCGGCGTTTGAGCGCTGAGACCGAGGGTGGCCTGGGCGGTGGCTCGACGCCACTGGTCGCGAGCAGTGTCATCCGCAATCCCCGCAGTGCGTGCGGTTGTCAAAGCGGCGTCATCGTAGGCGATCGCACCGGCTTCCCCGGACAGGGCGCCATCATTGGCGGTTGCCTGGCGTGCGGTCAGCCAGGCCACTCCCCGCTTGGCGCTGGCGGTGCCGGTGAGGGCCCGAGTGGCGAGTCCGGTGCTATTGCTGTTAGCGGTTGAAGTGCCAGCACCGCCACCCCAGGAGCCGTCTGCAGCCTGAGCCGCGGCGAGCCAGCCCTTGGCCTTGGCCAACGCAGCCGAGACTGCCGGAGTCTTGCTGTGCTGGGACAACGTGATCACAGCCAAAGCGGTGGTGTCAGTGCTGGGATCGCTCGCGCTGGCGGCCTTGCCACCGTCACAGGTCTGATCAGCAGCGGTCTTGTCAGTGGTCAGATAGGTGCGGAAATAGCCCTCGCTGCACTGCTGCTTCAAGAGGAAGTCGGTGGCGCTTGCCGCCTTGGCGCTGCCAGACCGGTCGAGTGCCTCAACAGCCCAGGCCTGACCCAGGACATTGGCATAGTCCCCGTATGAGCTGGTGTCTTGGATGCGCCCGGCGATCGGCGCAGTGGTCGCGACTGTGCCCTCAAGTTGAGCGATCAGATTGCGACCACCGAAGGATGCTGGATCACGACCGGCATCCTTGGCGAAAACAGCCGCCTTGCCGGTGGAGCCGGCGTAGATGCTGGTGGTGCCGTCACCCACGTAGGAGTCGATGTTGGCGGCAAGGGCATTGGCAACGGTGGTCACAGCAGCAGGCTGCGTGCCGGTGGCGATCAGAGCCAGCCCGGTGTCTACGGTCAGGCCGTAGTCGTCGAAGCCACCGTAGCCATTGTTGTGGATCAGACCATTGGTCAGTTGACCCACCAACCACTGCGACGCGGCTTTAGCAGCCGGTGATGGCACTGAGGGCATGGGAGCCGCTTGGGCTGACGGTGCAGCAGCTAGGACTCCAGCGGTCAAAACAGGAGCCAGGATGGCTGCTGCCAGTCGGATTGGGCGTTTCATCGGTTTCCTTCCCGCTGCAGGAGCGGGGGTCCGATAGCCGGGCCTCCGCTGCGTCCACGACAGCGCTATGAGGTTGCCTGTGGCGGGTGGTCCGGCTTGCGAGATCGCTCTCGCCTACGGTTGCGGGTCAGCGCCGGACTTCGACCGGCTTTCCCCATTCACGGGCAATTCTTTGGTTGTTTCGCCCTCGGATGAGGACTTCGCCAACCTAACACCCACCACCTAAGCGAGTTTCTCCAGGATCATCTCTCGGACACGGCCTGCGTCGGCTTGGCCACGCATGTCCTTCATGACCGCCCCGATCAAGGCACCAGCCGCTGACTGCTTGCCGTCTCGGATCTTCTGGGCCACCTCTGGATTCGCGGCAATCGCTCGATCGACGGCTTCACCCAGAGCACCTTCATCAGACACGATCGCGAGGCCGCGCTTGGCCACAACCTCTGCCGGCTCGCCTTCACCCGCCAAGACCCCATCGAAGACCTGGCGTGCCAACTTGTCGTTGAGGGTGCCGTCGTCGACCAGCGACTGGATCGCAGCGACCTGGGCCGCGCTGATCGGCAGAGCCGAGATCTCGACATCTTGCTCGTTGGCTCGCCTGGCCAACTCCGAGAGCCACCACTTGCGGGCCGCTTGGGGGGCAGCACCTGCGGCAATGGTCTCTGCGACCAGGTCGAGAGCTCCGGCGCCCACGGTGTCACGCATCTCCAAGTCGGAGAAGCCCCACTCCTCCTGCAGCCTTGACCTGCGTACAGCGGGTGGCTCGGGGAGGTTTGCCTTGAGCTCGGCCACCCACTCCCGGCTCGGTGCCACGGGCACCAGATCGGGCTCGGGGAAATAGCGATAGTCCTCAGCATCGGACTTCTCCCGCCCACTGGTGGTGATGCCGGTGTCTTCATGCCAGTGCCGAGTCTCCTGGGTGACCTTGCCACCATCACTCAGGATCGCAGCTTGGCGCCCCACCTCATATCGGGCTGCTCGCTCAACCGACCTCAAGGAGTTGACATTCTTGGTCTCCGTGCGGGTGCCCAAGACGTCGGCGCCCTTGGGGCTCAAAGACAGATTCACATCACAGCGAAGCGATCCCTGCTCCATGCGGACATCGCTCACCCCGAGACCAAGGAGGAGTTCGCGAAGGTGCGCGACATATGCGCGGGCCACCTCTGGCGCCTTTGCTCCCGCGCCCACGATCGGTCGAGTCACGATCTCGATCAAGGGAATACCGGCCCGGTTGTAGTCGACCAACGAATAGTCAGCTCCATGGATCCGACCCGTCGTGCCGACGTGCGTGGACTTGCCGGTGTCTTCTTCCATGTGGGCGCGCTCGATGTCGATGCGATAGATCTGCCCATCCACCTCGACCTCGGTCCAGCCGTCATAGGCGATTGGCTCGTCGTACTGCGACGTCTGGAAGTTCTTCGGCATGTCGGGATAGAAGTAGTTCTTGCGGGCAAATCTGCACCACTCGGCGATCTCACAGTTGAGTGCCAGACCAATCCGGATCGCCGACTCAACAGCCTTGCCATTCACCACTGGCATCGAGCCCGGAAGACCCAAGCAGGTTGGGCAGACGTGAGTGTTGGGATCGCCACCGAAATGCGCTGGGCACGAGCAGAACATCTTGGTATTGGTGTTGAGTTCGACGTGCACTTCAAGACCCATGGCAGGGTCAAAGGTGTCGATTGCTTCGTCGAAAGACATCAGCGGCTCACTCATGACTGACCTCCCATCCCAGTAGGCGCACTTGGAGCATTGGCCAACAAAGATCCGCCCCACTGCGCTTCGAGCATGGCCTCCAAGGCCGCCCCAACGAAATAGAGCCGGTCATCAGCCATCGCCGGAGCCAAGATCTGCAAACCAGTTGGCAAGCCGTCTTCGTCGGCAACACCGGAGGGAAGACTCATGCCCGGCACGCCAGCGAGATTGGCCGGGATCGTGGCGACATCTTGCAGATACATCGACAACGGATCATCGAGCTTCTCGCCGATCTTGAAGGCCGTGGTCGGCGAGGTCGGGCTGACCAAGACGTCTGCCTGCTCAAATGCGGCATTGAAATCTCGGGTGATCAAGGTGCGGATCCGCTGAGCCTGGCCGTAGAAGGCGTCATAGTAGCCAGTCGACAAGGCATAGGTGCCCAGGATGATCCGTCGCTTGACCTCATCACCGAAGCCGGCGTCGCGAGTCGTGCGCATCACCTGCTCGGCACTCGGGTCGGCGACCCCCTCCGGGGCAAGGCGCAAGCCATAACGCATGGCATCGAAGCGCGCCAGATTGGAAGAGGCTTCACTGGGCATGATCAGGTAATAGGCGGCCAAGGCATGGGTGAAGCTTGGGCACGAAACCTCTACTCGTTTTGCCCCAGCAGCTACGAGCAGGTCGACGGCTTCGTTGAAGCGGGCCAGCACACCTTGCTGGTAGCCCTCCCCTTGGAGTTCTGTGATCACGCCAATCCGCAGGCCAGTCAGATCACCGAGAGCACCCTTCTGCGCAGCGGTCACCAGACCAGGCATGGACTCACTGATGCTGGTCGAATCCAGCTGATCGTGCCCGCCGATGAGTTCGTGCAGAAGCGCCGAGTCGAGCACTGTGCGCGTGACTGGCCCGACCTGGTCGAGACTGTTGGCCATGGCCACCAGCCCGTAGCGCGAGATCCCGCCGTAGGTCGGCTTGACGCCAACCGTGCCGGTGACCGCACCGGGCTGGCGGATTGAGCCACCAGTGTCAGTACCCAATGCAAGTGGCGCCTCGAAGGCAGCCACTGCAGCCGCAGAGCCGCCGCCAGACCCGCCAGGGATGCGGTCGAGATCCCACGGATTGCGAGTGGGGCCATAGGCGGAGTGCTCGGTCGATGAGCCCATCGCAAACTCATCCATATTGGTCTTGCCCAAGATGGGGAGGCCACCGGCCTTGAGCCGCGCGACCACGGTCGCGTCGTACGGCGGCACCCAGCCCTGCAGGATCTTCGACCCGCAAGTGGTGGGCATACCTTGGGTGGTCAACACATCCTTGACCGCGACCGGCACCCCATCCAGAGCGGAACTCACCTGGCCTGCACGACGACGCTCATCACTGGCCGCTGCGTCAGCCAGGGCAGACTCTGCGGCGACGTGCAAGAAGGCATTGAGCCCGCCATCGACCGCATCGATGCGCTCCAGATGGGCTTGGGTCAAGTCGACGCTGGTGGTCTCTCCTGCTGCCAATGCCTGGGCCATCTCGGCCGCACTGGCGCCGATCTTCGCGCTCACTGCTCATCTCCCAGGATCCGAGGTACGACGAACCGCTGCTGCTCGGCTTGTGGCGCTCCCGACAACGCCTGCTCAGCGCTCAGGCCAGGCTGCACAACGTCGTCACGGAAGACATTGGTCATCTCGATCGGATGAGAGGTCGGCGGGATGTCGTCGGTGGCGATTTCGCTGATTGACGCCACAGACTCCAAGATCACGCTCAGCTGCGGAGCCAAGTGATCGAGTTCGGCGTCGCTCAGGTCGATCCGGGCGAGGTCGGCCATGTGCGCGACCTCTTCACGGGTGATCTCTGGCATGCGGGCAATCCTAGGACCTTGCGTCTGGGAGTTGTGGGGCTGTCTTAACCTTGCTGGTGATGAGCACGATCTCAAGGCGATTTCTCGCCTCAGTCATCATGGTCGCCCTGAGTGCTGGGCTCGTGGCCTGTGGTCCACCGGCAAAGAAGAAGGCCGATCCGCCGCGGCCTGCGCAAAACGGCGCGCCGCTCAAGATCAAGAACATCCGCTATGTCGCCCTCGGAGACTCATTCACCGCCGCACCACTGGTCTCGGCAGCCCAGAAATATGACCAGTGCATGCGCTCCCAGGAGAACTACCCAAGCCAAGTCGCCGCGGCCCTTCAGGTGAAGTCATTCACCGACATGAGCTGTGCTGGAGCCCAGACCAAGCACTTCTTGGAAAATCAATATCCCGACATCCCACCGCAGTTCAGCGGGCTGACCCCCAAGACCAATCTGGTCACAGTGAGCATGGGCGGCAATGACTTCGGGATGTATGGCACCTTGGTCGGACAATGCGCCTTCATGAAGGGGCTCGACCCCAGCGGAGCCCCATGCCGCACCGCACTCGAGATGGGGGCCTCCGAAACCAAGGGCTTCCGCGGGCACATCCGCACGATCGAGGACCGACTAGTGCGAGCAATCGCCCAAATCCGCAAACGTTCCCCCCTGGCCAAAGTGATCATCGTGGGCTATCCGCAGATGGTGCCTGGCTCAGGCACCTGTCCCACCCTCCCGCTGGCAACCGGCGACTATGCCTACGTACGCTGGATGAATCAACTCCTCGATGGTGCCCTGCGCGAGGCAGCCACCAGAGCAAATGCATCGTTCGTAGACATCTACACCCCCAGCCTGCGCCACACCATCTGCAGCAAGGTGCCCTGGATCAACGGCAACCAAGGCCAGCCAAATGCCCCGATCTTCCACCCATTCCTCAATGAGCAGACCGCCATCGCCAGGTTGGTCGAAGCAAAACTTCGGGGTTAGGCGCCGAGCTCGAGCAGCCTCTTGAAGGCAGCTTCGTCAAGAGTCGGGACACCAAGCTGCTCAGCCTTGTCAGCTTTGGAGCCGGGGCTATCGCCGACCACGACATAGTCGGTCTTTTTTGAAACCGAAGAAGAGACCTTGCCGCCCCTACTGATGATCGCCTCCTTCACAGAATCACGAGTAAACGCGCTCAACGAACCGGTCACAACCAAGGTGAGTCCGGCGAGGGTCTGCTCGCCCTGTTCGAGCTGCTGATCAGCCATTCGGACCCCAGCAGCAGCCCACTTGTCGACGATCTCGTTGTGCCACTCTCCCTCGGCTCCCGTGAACCACTCGATCACAGAGTCAGCGATTGTCTGGCCTACGCCCTCGACTCCAGCCAACTGCGCTGCTGTGGCTGTGCGGATCGCCTCCATGGAGCCAAACTCACCTGCCAAGGCACGAGCAGCCGTGGGGCCGACATGCCTGATCGAGAGCGCGACCAGCACCCGCCAAAGCGGTTGCTCCTTTGCCGCTTGCAAGTTGACGATCAGCTTGGCGCCATTCTCCGACAGTTGCGGCCCCTCTTCACCAGCCTTTGGCAGCCTGGTGAACAGACTGGTGAGCATCAGTTTCTCTTGGGTCAGCGAGAAGATGTCACCTTCGTTGCTGATCACTCCGGCGCCAAGCAGCGCGACAGCCGCCTCAAGCCCGAGACCCTCGATATCGAAGGCTCCCCTGCTACTCACGTGGAAGACCCGCTCGCGCACCTGAGCCGGGCAGGCTCGGTGGTTTGGGCAACGCAGATCCTTGTCGCCTTCCTTCTGCTCGACCAACTCCGTCGCGCATTCAGGGCAATGTGTGGGCATCACCCATTCCGGCAGTCCAACAGGTCGCAGTGCCAGCACCGGCCCCAAGATCTCCGGGATTACATCGCCGGCCTTGCGCAAGATCACGGTGTCACCTGGCCGCACGTCTTTTCGGCGTACTTCATGAGCGTTGTGCAAGGTCGCCTGCTCGACCGTTGAGCCCGCCACCTTCGTAGGCTCCATCACGCCGTACGGCGTCACTCGGCCGGTGCGGCCAGTGTTTACTCGAATGTCGAGGAGTTTGGCATTGACCTGCTGTGGGGGATATTTGTAGGCAATCGCCCAACGTGGGGCCCTTGATGTGGAGCCTAGACGGCGCTGCAACTCGATCTCATCGACCTTCACAACCACTCCGTCAATCTCGTGTCGTACGTCGTAGCGATGCTCGCCGTAGTAGGCGATATATGCATCGACTTCAGCGAGCGAGGAGACCACCCGGACCAGGTCACTGGTGGGCAGACCCCACTCACGCAAGGCGGCATAGGCCTGCGACTGGGTCTTGGGCTCGAAACCCTCACGCGCACCGACACCGTGGCAAACCATGTCCAAGGGGCGACTGGCAGTAATAGAGGGATCCTTTTGCCTGAGCGATCCGGCAGCAGAATTGCGTGGGTTGGCAAATATCGGCAACCCCGCATCAGCGCGGGTTTGGTTCAACAAATCGAAGTCGGCCACAGGCAAGAAGACCTCACCACGCACCTCCACCAACTTGGGCACCGGATGTTGACCACTGGGCCGAAGCTGATGTGGGATCGACTTGATGGTCTTGACATTGGCTGTGACATCTTCACCCGTGCGACCATCACCACGGGTCAGCGCTCGGACCAGTAGACCTTCCTCGTAGAGGATGTTGATCGCCAGACCGTCGACCTTCACCTCGCAGAGAAACTCATTGCGCTCCACACCTTCGCGGCGAATCCGTTGCTCCCAGGCAGCCAACTCCTCTCGGGAAAAGGCATTGTCCAAGCTCTCCATACGCTGCAGATGGTCGATCGAGACAAACCCCTTTGTCACCACCCCACCGACCCGTTGGGTCGGAGATTCGGGGCTGACCAATTCTGGGAATGCCTCCTCCAGCCTCTTTAGTTGACCGATCAATTCGTCGTACGCCGCATCTGAGATCGAAGGGTCGTCAGCACCGTAGTAGCGACGATTGGCCTCTTCGATCTGCTCGCTCAACTCACGATGCTGGGCACGGGCTTGGGAAATCTCGGTCACGGACACCATCTTGCCCCCTCCTAGCTGAGCGGGATTGGATGATCCCATGACAGCCCCAGGCGCGCCCTCCCTACGGCGCCGCGACCCAGACGGTACGACGCGTGGCGTCGTACTCATGCTGCACGGCGGCGCGGTCTCTGGATCACGTCCAGTCGATCGCAGATCTGGCGCCTACCAGCGCAGTGGTGTGATGCGTAACTCGATCGCCCAGTCGCTCTTGGCTCAGGGTTGGGCGGTCGATCTATTGCGCTTCTCAGTAAAGGGATGGAACGAATCCCTCGGCTCAATGCCCGCACCTGTACGAGACACCCGGTGGGCTCTGAACCAGATCCGGTCGCTGTATGGCGACCTACCTGTCGTGCTGGTCGGGCATTCGATGGGAGGGCGGACCGCGCTCAACGTCGGCGATGATCCTAGCGTGGCCGGTGTGGTCGCCCTGGCACCATGGTGTGAGCGCACCGACCCCGTGGAAGCGCTCCAAGGCAAGCCCTTGATCGCGCTACACGGACAACTCGACAAGGTGACCAATCCGAAGTACACCAAGAAGATGGTCGAGCGGGCACAGGCTGCTGGGGTCGACGCACGCTTCGTCGACATGGGGCCGGTCGGGCACTACATGATCCGACAAGCTGGCCACTGGAATCAACAGACCATCAGAGCCGTCCAGGACGTGATCGCCGCGCTCTGATCGGCTGGCTCGCTCACTCGCGACGGAGTCGCTGACTCAGGTCTTTGAGCTCGTTGTGCTCCTTGGGGCTGAGAGATTCCAAACCACCGCTGGAGATCTTGTCGAGGAGTTCGTCAAGGCGGGCCACATCGGCTTGGTGTTGTTTCATCTCTTCCTGCCAGGGCCCTGTCAACACTTGGGAGGCCTGCTTGCGAGCCTTGCGGCTCTGCTTCTTCGGCCGCGGGGCAGGTCGCTGCCTTGACTTGCGTCGTACTGCCAGATTTGGCAACCACTGCAGGTGAGTCAACAAACCCATGGATCGGGCAACGATGGCCAGCACGGCCCAGCACGCCGCCATGAAGACAATCGTCAGCAGAGCTCTGGCCGCGATCAGTTGCAGGGTGCTGATCGCGACCACGACCAAGACACCCGCCCAAGCAGGGAAGGAAACCTCGGTAAACGGGATCCCGAAGCGTAGTTGTGGGTTGTCGGCGACATAGAGCAAGATGACCGCGTAGTACAAGACGCTGATGCCAGCCAAGACAGGCTCACCCGTGCCGACGAGTCCAAAGGCAAAGGCCAAGACTGTGTGCACGAGCCAAGCCCAACCCAAGTACCGAAGCATTCCGGCCCGGCCGAGGGTCTCCTCCAGGCGGCTGCCGAAGTACCAGAAGAAGAACAACCCGAGCACGGGCCAAAATCCGATCGGATTGGCCAAGGGCCAAGTGAGGGCTCGGACAGGCAGAAGGGTGGCATCGCCGGCAAACAGGAGCCGGAGCACCAACATCGGCACAATGGCATTGACCACCATCGAGATGACCGCAATGGCGGTCACCAGGACCGTCGTGGTTACATCAATCTGCCCGACACGAAACCATGCCGATGAGTGGGGAATATTCTTTGGCCATGGCACGGTTGCAGGTTAGCCAATCCGACCAATCCACTCCAGCACCAGGAGCCTCATGAGCGCGAACGACCACGTCAGCACATCTGCGAAAACGAAGGCTGGCAAGCAGCCTGGGCAACACCTTGGCTGGGCTCTGGTGCTGATCAGCGTCGCTCAGTTGATGGTCGTGCTCGACGGCACGATCACCAATATTGCGCTCCCCTTCATTGGCCATGACCTTGGGATAGACAACGCCAATCTTCAGTGGATCGTCACCGGTTATGCCCTCGCTTTTGGAGGCTTCTTGCTGCTTGGCGGGCGCTTGGGTGACCTGTACGGGCGCCGCAAGGTATTCATGGCCGGTGTAGCACTCTTCGCGATCGCATCGGGCTTGGGCGGATTTGCCCAGAACGAGGCCATGCTCCTGGCCTCGCGAGGCCTTCAAGGCTTGGCCGCCGCCATGGCCTCCCCCACTGCACTGGCCCTGATCACCACCACATTCCCCGCAGGGGCCCAGCGCAATCGCGCCATGTCGGTATACGCGATGATGTCCGGCGTCGGTGGGGCCGTGGGGCTCCTGCTCGGCGGATATCTGACCGGGATCACACCCACTCTCTTCGGCACCGAGGTTGATGGCTGGCGACTGACCTTCCTGATAAATGTGCCCATTGGTCTCATGGCTGCCTACCTGGCCCCCAAGGTGCTCGCCGAGTCGGATACGCATCCGGGAGAACTCGATCTGCCCGGAGCCATCGCAGGCACCTCCGGACTGATCGCCCTGGTTTACGGCATCACCAGGGCAGGAGATCAGCAATATGGCTGGGGTGACCTGTGGACCCTGATCTTCTTGTTCGGTGGAGTCGCACTCTTGGCTGGATTCATCCTGATCGAGCGTCACGTGGAGCACCCACTCATGCCCTTCCGGATTTTGGCTGACCGGACCCGCGGTACCTCATTCATCGCGATGATGATGGTGCCCGCAGCGATGTTCGCGATGTTCTTCTTCTTGTCCTTGCTCATCCAAGATGTGATGGGCTATTCCCCGTTGCGCGCTGGCGTTGCCTTCCTTCCCTTCACATTCGGCATGATCGCCGGAGCCCTGACGTCATCAAGACTCGTGACCCGGATGGATCCCAGAGTGATCGCAGGCACGGGCACCGCTCTGGCGGGCCTGGCTCTCTTGTTGTATTCAACAATCAGCGTCGATGACTCACCCGCCAACCTGATCAAGGTCGCGCAGAGCACAGATGCCTACATGGGAGACTCGATCAACTACTGGGTCCACCTGTTTGGCGTGATCATCTTGATGTCTTTCGGCATGGGTCTGACCTTCGTGCCGCTCACGCTCTGTGCGGTGCACGGCATCGGCGAGCGAGACTCCGGCATCGGCTCCGGCGTGCTCAACACGATGCAGCAGATCGGTGGCGCCCTCGGCTTGGCCACCTTGTCGACCGTGGCGGTGCACTTCACCCAAGACAAGGCCACAGCACTCGGGGAAGCAGTCAAGAACGCCGTACCAGCTGGGGCACCCGCACCGACCGAGCAGATGACTCACCGACTCCAAGACCTGATCGGGCAAGCGGCCTTCACCGAAGGGGCCAGCCACGCCTTCCTGACCGGCGCCTTCATGGTCTGGGCCGCATCCTTGGTGGTCTGGATCTTCTTGAACGTCAAGCATGAGGAATTGGCCCAGGACGGGCCTCCCGAAGGAGTCCACCTGGGCTAGCCCATGTGCTTGGCATAACCCAGCCCAAGAGGCCTCGTTTGTCGTTTAGTTGGGCAGCATTGGGTGCTGCCCGATATCGTGGAGCGACAATTCCCGTGCACCTAATGGAGGAGGACGGTTGCACGACGACAACCGGGTAGCAGCATTCCTAGGCGGAGTATCACGTCTAGTTATCAAGGCACCCGTAATGGTCCTGGTCGGCTGGCTCGTAGCTGCTGTGGCGCTCACGATCTTCCCGCCCAGCCTCGAGCAGGTCGTCCTCAAGACCTCCACGCCGCTGCTTCCCGTCACTGCTCCCAGCAGCCAAGCATTCAAGGTGATGGATCGGGAGTTTGGAAGCGGCCGCACCAAGGCCTTCACCTTCGTCGTACTCATCAACAAGGGCGGTCTGACCGAGGTAGATGAACAGACCTACAAAGACCTCGTCGAAACCCTCAAGGCCCACCCCGAGCATGTAGCTGCTGTGCAGGACTTCCTGCAAAGCGATCAGTTGAAGGCAGTCTTCACCAGCAAAGACGGCCAAGCGATCTATCTACCTGTCGGCATCACAGCTGAGGCTGGCACCCCCAAGGCGAATGCACAGGTCCATTGGCTGCAAGAGCAGCTGAAGAAGACCCCGCATTCAAGTCAGACCGAGCTCGGGGTCACTGGCGCTCCGGTGATCCTCGCTGATCTGACCCACACCCTCAACCAAGCTGCACACACCACGACCATCGTCACTCTGGTCTTGCTGCTGGTCGTGCTCTTCGTCATCTATCGAAAACCGCTGACGATGCTATTGCCCATCGTGGTGATCGGAGTCTCTCTCCAGGTCACCAAGGGCGTCTTGTCATTGGTTGGCCTACAGGGCTTCCCGGTCTCGTCGTACACCAGCAATTTCGTGATCGCCATCTGTCTTGGCGCCGGCACTGACTACTGCTTGTTCTTGATCAGCCGCTTCCGTGAGAACTACCGAGACGCGGGCGGCGATCCCTCGGCAATCGGAAGCTCAATCACCAACGCCATGCAGCGTGTAGGACCTGCCGTGTTGGCGTCATCACTGACCGTGATGCTGGCATCGATCTGCATGTCCTTGACCCAACTGTCGTTGTTCTCGACCACTGGGCCAGGCATGGCCATCTGTGTCGCCATCACAGTCACGGTGTCATTGACCTTGGGTCCCGCACTCCTGAAACTCTCCGGAGCACGCATCGGACCCGCCAGCCCAGTCAACAGCAACTCGCGTTGGTATCGCACGGGACGCTCAGTAGCCAACAATCCAAAGCGGGCCCTGATCATGGGCCTGACCCCAATCTTGTTGCTGATCGTCTTGGTGCCGACGATGAGTTTGACCTTCCACGGCAAGGGCGCCGACGCCTCTGGGGTGCAAGAGAGCCCGTTGCTGGCGAAGATGGTCAAGCACTTCCCTCAGGCAGCAGCCAGCCCTGACTACGTGATCATCAAGACCGAGAAGGATCTTGGGGCTACCAGCAATCTCAATGCCATCCACAGCATCAGCCAGGCTATGGAGAAGACACCTGGTGTGGAAAAGGTCTACAGCATCACCCAACCGACTGGCGAGCCCATTGAGGCTGCGAAGATCTCCAACCAACTTCAGTCGCTCAACGACCAGTTCGGCGATGCGAGCGAAGGCATCAAACTCGCCGGACCGCAACTGGAGATGGTGCAAAAGGCCGCCAAGGAACTCGGCCCGGGCTTTGACCAATTGGCCTCATCCGCAGCTCAAGGAGCCGCCTCGGTCGGTGCAATCACAAGCAGCTTGGGAGAGCTGAAGGGCGGCTTGGACGGCGCATCCACCCGGGTCGGCTCCACGGCTGACAGCGTGCGGAATCTCTCGACACTGATGGCCACCACTGCGATCATCCTGCAGAACGCACACGACAATGTGCAGGAGACTGTGCAGGGGCTCGACATCATCGTGCGCGATCTGGACAACAGTTGGGGTTGTTCACAAGACCAAACCTGCACCGATGCCCGCGATGCCCTACGCCAACTGCAGAAGACCCAGAGCGGGGCACTGGAGCCGGGCCTGCGCAATGGTGCCCGAGCCGCGCGCAATATCGCCGAGAACACCGATGATCTGTCCGGACAACTCGATGACCTGAAGAAGAGCCTCGACCAAGCCCGCTCGGGACTGGCCAATCTGACCAGCTCCACCGCTAGCCTCCAAGGCAATCTCGACCAAGCCGCCGACGCAAGCGGCAAGATCGCCGAGGGCGCCAACCAGGCCGGCGACTTGGGCAACTTCCTCGACAAGCTCCACGAACTCCTCGCTGGCATCGGCAAGGCCCGAAGCTTCATCTCTGCAGCGGGAGGCGAGAAGGGCCCGATCTCCTCTGGCTTCTACCTCCCCAGCACAGCGCTGAACGACCCTCGCCTGGAAGTGGCCCGTGTCAACTTCTTGAACCCTGAGCTCAATGCCGCCCGGATCCAATTGGTGCCAACTCAAGAGCCCGGCAACTCGCCCAGCAAACGCTACGAAGCCATCGTCAAACAAGCGAAGGCCGCAGTAGCCAACTCCGCGCTCAAGGGATCTGACATCTACATCGCAGGTCCCGCCGCGATGGAGCATGACCTCGGCACCTATTCCCGAGATGACGGCATCGTGGTGGCGATCGCGGCCATGCTGGTGATCCTGCTGGTGCTCATGTTCAGCCTGCGAGCACTTGCCGCGCCGCTGTACCTGTTGCTCGCCGTGGTGATCTCGTCCTTGGCTGCAATGGGCTTCACCGTGTTGTTCTGGCAATACCTACTCGGCACTCCGATCCACTTCACGGTGCCGGCCATGGTCTTCGTCGTACTCGTAGCTGTCGGCGCCGACTACAACCTGATCTTGATGTCACGCCTGCGTGAAGATGGCATCCACGTGGACAAGCACTCCGTGGCTGAGGCTGTGGGAGTCACCGGACCAGTGATCTCCTCTGCCGGCATCATCTTCGCGGCCACCTTCTTGGCCTTGGTCACTTCTCCGGTATTGGCAGTGCAGCAGATCGGCTTCGGCATCGCTGCTGGGTTGATGTTGGACACCTTCGTGGTGCGCGGCGTGATCGTGCCCGCAGTTGCCTCCACCCTTGGACCCAACAACTGGTGGCCATTCAAGGATGCGGCCGCCAAGGTTGCCGCCCCCAAGCGGGCCAAGAAGCGTCGCCCCACGGCCATGAAGCCTGGCTATGCGCCAACCTCTTGGGCCGCAGAGTGGATGGCTCCCAATGACGACGAGAGCTCAGCTGCGCCAGACGACGACAGTCCCGACGCAGACAGACCGCACGCCGGAGTGAGCACCAAGTAGTCGCTGACCTCACCGGTGGCAAAACCGAGCATCTCAAGCAGCCGAGTGAGGCTTTCGAGTAGCTCGCGCACCTGCCAAGGGCGCGTGATCGACGTGGGTGCAATCCCGAGAAAGACCTTCTGCTTGGCGTCAAGGCACTCGGCCAATTCCTCAAACCGCTGGGCTGTCAAGACGCGTGGATCCAGGCTCACCAAGGAGCCGGCGGCTCGGATCATGGCGATCGGGAAATCGCCAGCACAGCAATGGGTCAGGGCCGTGGCGCTGGTGTCGGTGATCGCTTGATAGACCCACCCCAATGATTGGCTGGCTTCTGCTTGACCGATCGTGCGATGACGGTGCAACCCAGAAGCGCTTGCGATCGACCCAGCCAGCACTGCCGGCAGAGCAGGCTCATCAACCTGCACGACCAACTCGGCTCCTGGCACCCGACGCCGTACGTCGACCAAGTGCTCGGAGACTGCCTCCGCCAAGGCCTGGGACAACTCTCGGCGGGCCCCAGGGTCACCCAGGATCTTGTCACCTCTGGGCCGCTCCACAGTGGCGGCGAGAGTCCAAGGGCCCGTGACCTGAATCTTCAACTGCCCGAGATGGCCCTGGGTGAGCTCTTCAAGGAGATCCAGGTCTTGATCCAGCCGCGAGCGGGCTCGGCGCTGATCGACTCCACCGGCATCGGTCAGCCGCCAGCCAGCGGGCTGCAAATCAAACCCCAGGTGAGCGATCAGGCCCAATGTGCGACCAATCATCGCGGACTCCACCCCGCGATCGGGCAGCTCCGGGAGATGGGGCAGGTCGGGGAGCTTGTCCAGGACGATCTTCAAAGACTCTGCAAAATCGGTGCCCGGCATCGATCCGACACCAGTTGCCTGCGCCATCCCCCAGCCGCCTCAGCGGGCGCTTTCAGACTCAGAGGAGTCGGTATGCGCCGACGCAGTGGCGCCCCGCCGAGTCGACGCAATGGTCGCCGAGCCGACCACTCTAGTGCCGTCATAGAAGACGGCCGCCTGCCCTGGGGCGATGCCAATCGCTGGATCGAGCAAGTCGATGCTCACTCCTGTGTCAGTCACGTGCACCAACGCCCGATGCTCCTCACCGTGTGCCCGCAATTGCACGGTGCCCTGCAACTCCTCAGGCACAGATCCACACCACAGCGGCTTGATGCAGTCGAGGCCATCCACCTGCAACGAAGCCCTCGGGCCGACCGTGACCGTGCCCGCAACTGGCTCAATATCGAGCACATAGCGAGGCTTGCCATCAGCTGCTGGAGTGCCGATCCGTAGGCCCTTGCGCTGACCGATGGTGAACCGCCATGACCCCTCATGAGAGCCGAGCACAGCACCGTCTTCGTCAACAATCGAGCCCTCACGATTAACATCCTGCAACTTCTCACCAAGCCAGCCGCCCGTGTCGCCGTCGCTGATGAAGCAGATGTCATGGCTATCGGGTTTGTCTGCCACGGCCAAGCCGCGGCGCTCGGCCTCCCGGCGAATCTCAGCCTTGGTGGTGTCACCGAGTGGGAAGAGCGAATGAGCCAACTGAGCCTGGGTCAATACCCCCAGCACATAGGACTGATCCTTGCCATGGTCGATACCACGATGCATCTCGATGAGCCCGTCTGGCCCGGTCTTGAGTTGGGCATAGTGCCCGGTGACCACACCATCAAATCCAAGCGCCAAGGCCCGGTCGAGCACTGCCGCGAACTTGATCTTCTCGTTGCAGCGTAGGCAGGGATTGGGCGTGCGACCAGCGGCATACTCATCAATGAAATCAGCCACCACATCCTCGGCAAAACGATCGCTCATGTCCCAGACATAGAAGGGGATCCCGATCACATCGGCTGCCCGCCTGGCATCATTGGAATCCTCGATCGTGCAGCACCCGCGTGCACCCGTGCGATAGGACTGAGGATTGCGGGAGAGCGCCAAGTGAATCCCGGTGACCTCATGCCCGGCGTCTTTCGCGCGAGCCGCGGCTACCGCCGAATCGACTCCTCCGGACATGGCTGCAATGACCCGCATCAACGACCTCTCATGACACGTACGGCGGCACGAGCGCGGTCGACCGCGGGCCCGATCGCAGCCACCAGAGCATCGACATCAGCCTCCGTGGTCGTGTGCCCCATCGAGAAGCGCAAGGAGGTGCGGGCCTCTTCGTCGGAGCAGCCCATAGCCAACAACACGTGGGAGGCCTGGGCCACACCTGCATCGCAGGCCGACCCGGTCGAGCACTCGATGCCCTTGGCGTCGAGGAGCATCAGCAGCGAATCCCCCTCACAATTGGGAAAACGCAGGTGCGCATTGCCAGGCAGGCGCAACTCCGGGTTGGTGTCGATCGCTCCAGTGCAGATCGCATCAGGCACGACCGAGAGCACCCCTTCAACCAACCGCCTACGCAGGGCGGTCAACCGGGTGGCCAACTGCTGCTGTCGAGACACTGCCAACTCGACGGCGGTCGCGAACCCAGCTATGGCTGGTGCGTCAATCGTGCCCGACCTGATGTCTCGCTCTTGTCCACCGCCGTGGATCAACGGAGTGATCGCCAACTCCCGGCGTACAGCCAGAGCCCCCACCCCAAACGGACCACCAACCTTGTGCCCGGTCAAGGTGAGTGCGTCCACGCCAGCCTTGGCAAAGTCAACGGGCAACTGGCCCACCGCTTGCACCGCATCGGTGTGCACCGGGATGCCATGTGGCTCGGCAAGAGCCACCACATCCGCGATGGGTTGGACAGTGCCAACTTCGTTGTTTGCCCACATCACGCTGATCAGGGCTACGGAGTCGGGATCGGCTTCGATGGCCGCCTGCAGAGCGGCCAAGTCGATCTGTCCGAGCGAGTCAACTGGCACCAGATTGACCTCGGCCTGTTGTTCATTGGCCAGCCAGTGCAGTTGGTCAAGCACGGCATGATGCTCAACCTGGCTGGCGATGATGCGCGTACGACGACCATCTTCACGTCGGCGGTGCCAGTAGCAGCCCTTGATCGCCAAGTTGTTGGCTTCGGTGCCGCCTGAGGTGAACACAATCTCACCGGGCCGCGCACCCAGAGCCCGGGCGATGGTTTCACGCGACTCCTCGACCACCCTGCGGGCCGCGCGTCCTGAGGCATGCAAGGATGACGGATTGCCGACATTGTGCAACTGCGCTGACATCGCGGCGGCCGCTTCGGGATAGATCGGCGTGGTTGCCGCGTGATCTAGATAGACGCTCATTTCCCCACTAGCCTACGCGGGCCCCTTCAGGTCCACGATCAGAGCCAAGTGGTCACTGCCCGGCACCTGGACCGTCGAGGTCCTCGCGACAGCGAAACCATCGCTGAACATCACATGATCTAGGGTCAACAGACCTAGCCCGCTGGGCCAAGTCGGCTGCCAACCCGACCCTGCTTCAGTCGCTGCGTCTCGCAACCCGAGCTCGGCCAACTGCTTCACTGGCAGGCTGTCGACGGTGGCATTCAAATCGCCCACCACCAACAACGGCCGGTGCCCTTCCTTGACCATGGGCAGGAGGTTTGCGTAATCCCGACGATAGTTCTCATAGGCGACCAAGGGCTCGGCCGTGTGCAAGGCGATCAGGTTGAATGGACTCGGGGCATGCACTTTGAATGAATAGGCACCATCAGAGACGGTCGTGCTGTCTTCGAAGGTGATCGGAAATCGCGAATAGGTGACCACCCCCAACATCTGGCCGGGTGGCACTTCGGCGTACTCCGCAACGATCCCGCCAGGGCCGACTGCACCATTGGCGTTGATCTCCTTGAGGAAGTCAGGGGTGGCTTCAGCCATCACGAATACATCGGGCTTCGTCTTGGCCAACAAGGCTCTGACCTCAAGTGGATCTGCCTGACCACGATTGGTGTTCAACTGCACAACCCGCAGATTGGCGTCAGGGGTCGGTGAAGGTGCGCGAAAACTTGGCGCAATCCAAGTGACGTGCACGATCAGGCCCGCGACTGCGATCAGACCAACCGCAATCGACAGCCAGCGCGGTGCCCGGCCGACGAATAGGAGGAGCCCCGCAAGGATGTATCCGATGATGGCCCAAGGCGCCAGGGGCGCGGCAAGCACGAAGACCTGCTGGACTGGGTTGAAAAAGGCACTGAATGTGATCAAAAGACAACCGGCCAGGATGAGGCAGCCAACGATGGCTGCCAAGATCCTGGCCGGTCTCACGCGGTTGGTCAGCCCTTGCGCTTGATGATCTCTTCAGTCGCGGCGGGCAACACCGTGTGCAGGTCGCCCACCACCCCGAAATCAACCAATTCGAAGATCGGGGCCTCTTCGTCCTTGTTGATCGCCACGATGGTCTTGGAGGTCTGCATGCCGGCGCGGTGCTGGATGGCCCCGGAAATGCCAGCTGCGACATACAGCTGCGGCGACACGGTCTTACCGGTCTGGCCGACCTGGAAGGCATGCGGCTTCCAACCAGAGTCAACTGCCGCACGTGACGCGCCAACGGCTGCGCCCAACGAGTCGGCAAAGTTTTCAACCGGCTCGAAGTTGCCTCCGGTGCCACGGCCACCTGAGACCACGATGGCGGCCTCGGTCAACTCGGGTCGACCGCTGGCCGCGCGCGGCTGGGAGGCGAAGATCTTCGCCTTCTTGGCCGACTCCGAGATCGACGCCGCGAAGGCCTCCTTGACCCCGGCACCCGCACCTTCCTCAGGGGCCGCAGCATTGGGCTTGACAGTGATGATCGGCGTACCCTTGGTCACCTTGGCCTGCACGGTGTAGTTGCCCGCGAAGACCGATTGAGTGGTGACGGGGCCAGCTTGCACGTCGACGGCGTCAGTGATCAGGCCAGACTCGAGCTTGATGGCCAATCGAGCCGCGATCTCCTTGCCCTCTGCAGAAGAGGTGATCAAGATGGCATCGGGATTGGCTTGGGTGGCCAACTGCTGCAAGACCTCAGCCTTGGGTGCAACCAGATATCCCTTGATCTCAGTGTCATCGACAACATAGACCTTCTCGGCCCCATAGCCCTTGACTGCCTCAACAACCGCATCGGCAGCATCGGCAGCACCGATGAACACTGCTGCTGGGCTGCCCAGCCGCTTGGCGATTGCGAGCAACTCGTAGGTGGGTTTGCGGACTGCTCCGTCGACGTGATCGACGAGTACCAGAACTTCAGACATGTCTTCTCAAATCTCCTTGTGGTCCGCTGCTCAGATGAACTTCTTCGAAGCGAGGAAGCCAACCAGCGCAGTGGCGCCAGAGCCGTCCTCATCCTTGACGATCTCACCCTGCGTGCGTGGCGGACGAGCTTCGGTGCTCTCGACTGCGGTCCAGGCACTGGCGAGGCCAACCTCGCCTGCATCCACGCCAATGTCGCTCAGCGACCAGGTGTCGAGGGGCTTCTTCTTGGCCGCCATGATGCCCTTGAAGGACGGGTAGCGAGCCTCACCGGACTGGTCGGTGACCGACAACAACAATGGCGCACTAGCTCCGATGACCTCAGTGGCGGTGTCACCATCGCGCTTGATCCGGAAGTCCTTGCCCTGGGATTCAACGACGGAGCCCTGGGTCACCTGGGGCAAGTCGAGTCGCTCGGCGAGCATGGCGGGCACCACGGACATGCCTGCATCCGTGGACGCGAGGCCACACATGACCACATCGACGTCACCGATCTTCTTGATCGCCTCAGCCAGCACCTTCGAGGTCGCGATGGCATCTGAGCCAGCAATGGCGTCATCGACCACGTGGACGCCCTTGTCGGCACCCATCTGCAGGGCCTTCTTGACTGCCTCAACGGCGCTCTCTGGGCCGATCGTCAGCGCGGTGACGGTGGTTTCTTCGTCGCCGCCCTTCTCCTTGAGCTGCAGGGCCTGCTCGACGCCGTACTCATCAAGCTCGGAGAGCAGGCCGGGGGTACCGTCACGATCGACGGTGTTGTCAGATTCGAAATGCCGATCCGCAGTTGCGTCGGGCACATATTTCACACAGACGACAATGTTCATGTTGTTCGGCCCTGGTGGGCCCCTCCTGAACTAGATGGGTTCGACGCGCCACCGCCATGGGCGACAGACGCACGAACTGAGATTACCTGCCTCTTGGGCCGGGCGATACGTCGGATCGGCGTGCGATCTGTCACGTTGGCGAACAGGGTCACTTAGTGGCCAATGAGCAGGGTCACTCAGTGGCCAGTGAACCCGGGTCACTCAGTGACCAGTGAACTCTGCCTTGCCCGGACCTTGCGCGATGAATGACTGCATCCCGATCGAACGATCCTGGGTCGCAAACAGGCTCGCGAATTGCTGCCTCTCGATCTCCAGCCCGGTAGCTAGGTCTGATTCCAGGCCGAGATCAATGGATTCCTTGGCAGCGCGCAGTGCGCAGCTAGCTGCATTGCGGAACTGGCTGGCCCACTCAACTGCGGCGGAATAGACCTGATCGGCGGGCACGAGCTTGTCGACCAGGCCAATGGCCAACGCCTCCTGCGCCGCAACGAAACGCCCGGTGAAGATGAGATCCTTCGCCTTGCTCGGGCCCACCAGTCGGCTCAGGCGTTGGGTGCCCCCAGCCCCCGGGATGATGCCCAACAGGATTTCGGGTTGTCCGAAGGTCGCGTTGTCGGCCGCGATCCGAAGATCAGCACACAGGGCGAGTTCGCAGCCACCGCCAAGCGCATAACCAGTAACCGCAGCCACCACGGGCTTCGGGATCATCGCCACTGAGGTGAAGGCACTGGTCAGGCCTGATGAGCGCTTGATCATGTCGGTATGTGACATCTCAGCCATCTCCTTGATGTCCGCACCAGCCGCGAAGACCCGCTCGCCGCCGTAGACAATCACGGCTTTGACATCATCACGCTCCGTGGCCTGCGTAGCCGCAGCCCGGATCTCTTCTTGAACCTGCTCATTGAGGGCATTCATCTTGGGCCGATCCAGTCTGATCGTGCCCACACCATCAACTACCTCAAGCCTTACGAACTCACCCATGCCTGCTCCTTGGTTGACTTTGCTCCAACCTACTTCGCGAGTGGGCCGAGCAGAGAACCACGGTGTCGCAGACAGCTGCAGGCACGATTGGTCATACTGGCCGCGTGAGTGGCGAAATGTGGCGGTGGACCTCGCCTGACCAAGTCTCCTCAGTCTGGCCGGGTCATCATCATGCACTGGGAGCCACGTGGCGCCACGACGCCACCAACTTCGCCGTGTGGGCTCCTGAAGCCACGTCGATGAGCGTGTGTTGCTTCGATGATGATGGGGTCGAGACTCGCCACCTTCTCCCCAGCCACACCTTGGGCATTTGGCACGGCGAGATCCCTGGTATCCCGGTCGGACAACGCTATGGCTATCGAGCCGAAGGGCCGTGGGATCCACGACATGGCCACCGGTTCAATGTCAACAAGTTGCTCCTGGACCCCTACGCCCAGGCGATCTGCGGAACAGTCGACTTTGGCCCTGAGCTACTCCCCTATCGGGAAGGCGCCCCAGAGGAATTTTCCTCCTTGGACTCAGCCAACTCGATGCCCATGAGCGTGGTGGTCAATGACGACTTCGACTGGGAGGGTGACACCCAGCTGAGGACGCGCTGGCATGACACCGTCATCTACGAGCTCCACGTCAAGGGGATGACCCAACTACACAACGAGATCCCCGAGCACCTGCGGGGCTCCTTCGCTGGCCTGGGCAGCCACACAGTGATCAACTACCTCAAGGATCTCGGAATCACTGCGGTCGAGCTTCTGCCCAGCCAGCAATTCTTCTCCGAGCCTGCTGTGACGTCCCGAGGCATGGTCAACTACTGGGGTTACAACACCATCGGCTTCTTTGCCCCGCACAACGCATATTCGAGCTCGGGTGATCGTGGTCAGCAGGTGGTTGAGTTCAAGCAGATGGTCAAGAACTTCCATGCCGCAGGCATCGAAGTCATCTTGGACGTCGTCTACAACCACACCGCTGAGGGCGGCGAGCTGGGGCCCAGCTACAGCTTCCGCGGGCTCGATGACATCGGCTTCTACAAGAGATCCGGCGAAGGCAAGGGAGCCTACTGGGACGTGACCGGATGCGGTAATACCGTCGACTCCACCAACCTAGGTGCTCTCCGGCTGATCTTGGACTCACTGCGGTACTGGGTCAGTGAGATGCATGTCGACGGCTTCCGATTCGATCTGACGTCTGCACTGACCCGCACCGGACATCAGATCGACATGCACTCGGCGTTCTTGACCACCATTGGGCAGGATCCACTCCTACGCAATGTCAAGCTCATCGCGGAGCCATGGGATGCCTCACTGGATGGATACCTGGTTGGTTCCTATCCCCCGCCTTGGGTGGAGTGGAATGACCGCTATCGAGACACCATTCGCGACTTCTGGCTCAGGGGCGCCGACACCCGTGAGCTGGCCACCCGATTGTCGGGCTCCTCAGATTTGTACGCCGATGATGGACGCTCGCCATATGCCTCGGTCAACTTCATCACCGCCCATGATGGGTTCACTCTTCGCGACCTGGTCTCCTACGACTACAAACACAACGAGGCAAATGGTGAAGACAATCGTGACGGCACCGAGAACAATCGGTCAGCCAACCACGGGGTCGAGGGCGAGACAGATGATCCTGAGATCCGAGCGCTGAGAAGGCGTCAAGCCGCCAACATGTTGGCTGCGCTGTGCTTGTCCAGCGGAGTACCCATGATCACCGCGGGTGACGAAAGGGGACGCACTCAGCGGGGCAACAACAATCCCTATGTGCAGGACAACGAACTCTCCTGGATCGACTGGTGGCCCGATGATGCCTGGCTTGATGTCTACGAGATCACTAAGGCTGCCCTGCGGATCCGACGCGATCACCCCGCGTTACGACAACGTCACTTCTTCGATGGGACTCCCGCGATCGTGGGTGGACCCAAGGATCTCGCTTGGTTCCACCCCGACCAACGTGAGATGACCGAGGCAGATTGGCATGACGATTCCCTTGGCTGCATCGGCATGTTCGTTTCGGGCAAGCCGCTGCGATCTCCGGGCCCACACGGCGAGCAGCAGCGCGATTCGTCATTCATGCTGTGGCTCAATTCGACACTGCAAGCCCAGGAGATCAAGTTGATCAGCAATCCTTGGGTCGCAGCTGGGGCGGTGGCCTTGTCAACGGACCCGGAGACTCCCCTCGGCACCAGAGTGGCTGCCGGGGGCAACTGGACCCTAGGGCCCAGGAGTTTGGTGCTCCTGCAGGAAGAGGTAGGCCCCGCTCAGTGAGTAGCAGCTCACTGAGCGGCAGCCCAGTCAGAGACAGCCCACGACCCACGGATCACGCTGTCTCTGGTCTCAGATGTGCGCGAAGGCAACCAGCCCGAGCTCAGCGGGGCTTGCCAGACCAGCATGCCTTGGCAGGATCCGCACCGTGTAGCCGAAAGCGCCGGCCCGATCCAAGGCGACGGTGGCCTCGAAGCGATGTCGACCATGCTCGTAGGTCTCGGCCAAGGTCAAGGACTTGATGGTCAGGTCAGTGAGCTCGTCTTCGTTGCGCACCCGACCATGCACGATCTGCACATCGACATCATCAGGATTCAGCGCCCCCAAGGAGACAAAAGCACGGATCCCAATGGAACTACCAAGCTCGGGAATGTCCGGCAACCCGTCGGTCTCCACGTGATCAACCCCCACACCTGACCAACCTTGTCTGACCCGCCCCTTCCACTCGGCCAGAGCCTTGGCGCCAGCGAAAGTGGTGTTGACCTTGCGGGCTGAGGTCGCTGCTGGAGTGTAGAGCTGTTCCACGTAGTCACAGACCATCCGCGAGGACAGCACTTTGGGGCCCAGCGATTTCAGCGTGTGCCTCAACATCTCAATCCAACGGATTGGCACGCCCTGGTCATCTCGGTCATAGAAGCGTGGTGCCACCTCGTTCTCGATCAGGTCATACAAGGCATTGGCCTCGATGTCATCACGACTGTCTGGGTCATCAACGCCATCGGCGGTTGGGATGGCCCACCCGTTGTTGCCGTCGTACCACTCGTCCCACCAGCCGTCGAGGATGGACAAGTTGAGACCACCGTTGAGCGCTGCCTTCATGCCAGAAGTGCCACAGGCCTCATATGGGCGCAGTGGATTGTTTAGCCAGACATCACATCCCGGATAGAGGGGTTGGGCCATCGCAATGTCGTAATTGGGCAGGAAGGCAATGCGATGGCGCACGTCGTGCTCGTCGGCAAAGCGCACGATCTGCTGGATCATCTGCTTGCCGCCGTCATCTGCAGGATGGGATTTGCCCGCAATCACCAACTGGACCGGGCGTTGCGGATGCAGCAAGAGAGCACGCAGCCGCTCGGGGTCACGCAGCATCAGCGTCAGTCGCTTGTACGACGGTACTCGCCGGGCGAAGCCGATGGTGAGCACATCTGGGTCGAGGGCCTCATCAATCCAGCTCAACTCCAGGGTGGAAGCTCCGCGATGCAACCAGGATCGCTTCAGCCGGACCCGAGCATCTTCAACCAGCCGTTCGCGAAGGACTCGCTTGGTCGCCCAGAGCTCACTGGCCGGCACCTTGTCGACGGCATCCCAGGACTGGCCGGACACCTCCTCAGGGTCAAAGCCATGTCGAGCCGCAAGCTCAAAGACTTCACGACCAACCCAAGTGGGCCCATGCACACCATTGGTGATCGAGGTGATCGGCACCTCAGCTTCGTCGAAGGCTGGCCACAGCCCGTTGAACATCTCCCGGCTGACGTGTCCGTGCAGGAGCGAGACCCCATTTGCTCGCTGTGCCAAACGGAATCCCATGACCGCCATGTTGAAGACTCCAGGGTCACCACCCGCGTAGTCCTCGGCACCGAGCGCCTGGATGCGATCAACCGGGACACCGGGGAGCACCACGTCGGTGGCGAAGTACTGGTTGATCAACTCCTTGTCGAATCGGTCAATGCCAGCTGGCACCGGCGTGTGCGTGGTGAATAGAGTGCCGGCGCGAGTGACTTCCAAGGCAGTGTCGAAATCCAGGCCCGGCCCGCCCTCGGCGACCGTCAACTCCCGGATCCTCTCCAAGCCAAGGAATCCAGCATGCCCCTCATTGGTGTGGAACACCTCCGGCTCCCGAGCCCCTGTGATTCGGGAGAAGACACGCAGCGCCCTGACGCCGCCAATCCCAAGCAACAGCTCTTGCTGAAGTCGATGCTCGGCCGTGCCGCCGTAGAGACGATCGGTCACCTCGCGCAATGCACCAGAGTTCTCCTCGATGTCAGTGTCAAGGAGGATCAATGGCACGCGGCCGACCTGGGCGATCCAGATCCGGGCTGTGAGTTGGGCACCCCCAGGGATCGCAAGTGAGACAGAGGCTGGTGCACCGTCAGACTCACGCAGCACCGTCAAGGGCAAGCCGTCGGGGTCGAGCACCGGATAGGACTCTTGCTGCCATCCCTCACGCGACAATGACTGCCGGAAGTAGCCATGTCGATACAACAGGCCCACGCCGGTGAGTGGAATCCCAAGGTCACTCGCCGTCTTCAGGTGATCACCGGCCAAGATGCCCAGCCCTCCGGAGTACTGCGGAAGCACCGAGGTGATCCCAAACTCGGGGCTGAAATAGGCAATGGACTGCACAAGATCAGGGTCATTGCGACGCTGGAACCAGCGCTCACCGGTGAGATATTGGTCGAGGTCGGCTTTTGCGATCTCGAGCATCCTGACGAACTTCTTGTCTCCAGCTAGTTCGGCCCATCGCGCTTTACTCACCTCACCCAACAAACGCACCGGATCATGCCCGGTCTGGACCCAGAGCTCACGGTCAATGGCCGCAAACAGATCTTGTGTCTCCGGATGCCACGACCACCGCAGATTGTTGGCCAGATCACCTAGGCCTTCAAGGCCTTCGGGCAGTGCCGGGCGGACAGTGAAACGCCGAATTGCTCGCATCTTGCCAAGATAGTGCAGTTGACCACGAAGGTGCAGTCGGTTGACCGATCCAAGAAATCGCATTTCGTTTGCACGAAGGGCAATCCTCGGTAAGGGTTGTCACATGGTCGGCCGAATCCCAATCATGGACATGTCCCCAGTCCTTGAGCACGGCCGTTTCCATGCCAAGGCCACGGTCAACGAGCCCTTCGACATAACCGCCGTGGTTTTTCGGGAAGGACACGACCAGTTTGGCGCGGAGGTAGTCCTCAGCGCCCCTGACGGGATGTCAAGGCCACCGATCCGAATGGTCGATGCCGGGCGGGGAGTTAACCGGCTTAAAGCTTCAGTGACTGCAGACATAGAAGGCCCATGGCAGTTCACTGTGCAGTCCTGGAGCGCTCCAGTGCAGACTTGGCTGCACGACGCCGGGATCAAGGTGCGTGCCGAAGTCGACGTGGAGTTGATGTTTGCCCGAGGCGCTGAACTTCTGCGTCGGGTCCTGGCCCAGGATCTCCCAGCAGGATCGGCTGAGATCCTCGGAGCTGCAATCATCGCTCTGACTGATCCCGACCGACCGCCCTTGGCCCGTTTGGCCGTGGTGGAGTCCGACCCAGTGCACGGCTTGCTCTCCAGTCATCCGATCCGAGATTTGATCAGCCAGGAGGGCCCATATCCCTTCCATGTGGATCGACAACGGGCTCTTTACAGCAACTGGTATGAGTTCTTCCCGCGCAGCGAGGGGGCCCGGCAGGAGCCCAATGGCACGATCACGAGCGGCAATTTCAAGACCGCCGCCAAACGCCTGGACGCTGTCGCCGAAATGGGCTTCCAGATCGTGTACCTGCCGCCAATCCACCCAATCGGGGAGGTCAACCGCAAAGGCCCCAACAACACCTTGACTCCCGGACCGAATGACCCGGGTTCACCTTGGGCGATCGGGTCACGACTGGGCGGGCACGACGCCGTACACCCCGACCTGGGCACTATTGACGACTTCGACGAGTTCGTAGCCAAGGCAAATGCATTGGGGCTGGAAGTCGCCCTGGATTTCGCCCTACAGGCAGCACCTGATCACCCATGGGTGCAACAGCATCCCGAGTGGTTCACCAAACTGCCCGACGGCTCGATTGCGTACGCCGAGAACCCACCGAAGAAGTACCAGGACATCTATCCCCTCAACTTCGACAATGATCCCGAGGGTCTCTATCTCGAGTGCGAGAGAATCATCCGACACTGGATGGCTCATGGTGTGCGCATCTTCAGGGTCGACAACCCGCACACCAAGCCGCTGCCCTTCTGGGAGTGGCTGCTGACCAGGATCCGGGCCACCGACCCCGACGTGTTGTTCTTGTCGGAGGCCTTCACCACGCCGCCGATGATGCATGCACTGGGGATGGTCGGCTTCCACCAGAGCTATACCTATTTCACCTGGCGCACCGAGAAGGGCGAGATCGAGGACTACCTCAACGAAGTCGCTCACGAGTCCAGCGCCTTCATGAGGCCCAACTTCTTCGTCAACACTCCCGACATCTTGCATGCATCGTTGCAATACGGCGGACCGCCGATGTTCAAGATCAGAGCCACCTTGGCGGCGATGAGCAGCCCGAGTTGGGGGGTCTATTCGGGCTACGAACTTTTTGAGCGAGTGGCAGTGAAACCTGGCAGCGAGGAGTACTTGAACTCGGAGAAATATCAAATCCGGATTCGAGACTGGGACGGGGCCGCCGAGCGGGGGGAGTCCTTGGCTCCCTATCTGACCATGCTCAACCAGATCAGGGCAGCGCATCCATGTCTCCAGCTCCTGCGCAATCTCCAGCTTCATTCAACCGATGACGATGCGGTGATTGCCTTCTCCAAGTCCATCGGCGACGACACGGTGATCGTGGTGCTCAATCTCGATCCTTTCACAACCCGCACCACCACAGTGCATCTCGACCTACCAGCCCTGGGCCTCGATCCTGGGGAACAGTTCAGTGTCCATGACGAGATCACGGGGTCTACTTGGTTGTGGAGTGAGCACAACTACGTGCGCCTCGACCCCAACTTCGAACCCGCTCACATCGTGACGGTCAGGCGGTCGTCATGAGATTCAGGCAGGTGCCATGACGAACGACCCAGTCAACGTCGAACCGGAGTGGTTCAAGACGGCCGTCTTCTACGAAGTCCTCGTGCGGTCGTTCAAAGACTCCAATGGCGACGGAGTCGGCGACTTCCAAGGACTGATCGAGAAGCTCGACTACATCCAATGGCTCGGCGTGGATTGCGTATGGGTGCCGCCATTCTTCACTTCACCCTTGCGCGATGGCGGCTATGACGTAGCCGACTACACCGGCATCCTCCCCGAGTGCGGCACTGTCGATGATTTCCGTGAGTTCGTCAGCGAAGCACATGCACGCGGGATCAGGGTGATCATCGACTTCGTGATGAACCACACCAGTGACGCCCATCCGTGGTTCCAAGCCAGTCGCGAAGATCCCACCGGCCCCTACGGCGACTTCTATGTCTGGTCGGACACCGACGAGCTCTACGAAGAAGCCCGGATCATCTTCGTTGACACCGAGCCCTCCAACTGGACTTGGGATCCAGTCCGTCAGCAGTACTTCTGGCATCGCTTCTTTTCGCATCAGCCCGATCTCAATTTCGACAATCCTGCCGTCCACGACGCCATGCTTGAGGCGATGGCATTCTGGCTCGACATGGGCTTGGACGGCTTTCGGCTGGATGCGGTCCCCTATCTCTACGAGCGACCCGGCACCAACGGCGAGAATCTCCCCGAAACCCACGCCTTCCTCAAGAAGGTGCGTCGCTTCGTCGACGAGCACTATCCCGGGCGCGTTCTGTTGAGCGAGGCCAACCAGTGGCCTTCAGACGTCGTGGAGTACTTCGGTGACCCTGATGTGGGTGGCGACGAATGCCACATGGCCTTCCACTTCCCGGTGATGCCCCGGATATTCATGGCCGTACGCCGTGAATCACGGTTCCCGATCTCGGAGATCATGGAGCAAACCCCACAGATCCCCAGTGGCTGCCAGTGGGGCATCTTCTTGCGCAACCACGACGAGTTGACCCTCGAAATGGTCACTGACGAGGATCGTGACTACATGTGGAGCGAATACGCCACTGACCCCCGAATGAAAGCCAATATCGGGATCAGACGCAGACTGGCTCCCTTGCTTGACAATGACACGAACCGGATGGAGTTGTTCACCGCGCTGCTGTTGTCACTGCCCGGCTCCCCAGTCCTCTATTACGGCGACGAGATCGGCATGGGCGACAACATCTGGTTGGGTGATCGCGACGGCGTCCGGACGCCGATGCAGTGGACCCCCGACCGAAATGCCGGCTTCTCCTTGGCCAACCCAGGGCGCCTGCATCTGCCTTTGGTCCAAGATCCCGTATACGGCTATCAACGGGTCAATGTCGAGACTGAAGTTGACGATCAGTCCTCGTTGCTGCATTGGACCCGCAGGATGGTCCATGCTCGCAAACAACACCAGTGCTTCGGTCTGGGCAGTTTCCACGATCTCGGGGGCAGCAATCCGTCAGTGCTTTCCTATGTCCGCGAACACACCACCCCAGACGGGCACACCGACACTGTCCTGTGCGTCAACAACTTGTCGCGATTCCCTCAGCCCGTGCAGCTTGACCTGCGCCGGTGGGAGGGGGTCACTCCGATCGAACTCCTTGGCGGAGTGCGCTTCCCAGAAGTGGGCGAGCTCCCTTATCTCCTGACCCTTGGAGGCTATGGCTTCTACTGGATCAGGTTGCCTCACTCCACTCCCCCTCCAGACCCAGACGGCCAAGGAGCCATGCCATGAGTGCTACTCCCCTCCACATGAGCCCGGAGCAACTTCACGACTATCTGAGTCGTGCCCGTTGGTTCGGCGGCAAGGGGCGCGAGTTTGAAGTGAAGGAGCACCGCTCAGTCCCATTGACTGAATCCACCTGGATCGAGCTCATCGAGGTTTCCTATGCAACCGGCGATCAGGAGTGTTTCCAGCTACCCCTTGTCGCATACGACTGGCCTCAGGACCGTCTGGCCCATGCGCTGATTGAGTTCGTCGACGGCCAGGCCATCTATGACGCAGTCCACGATCGCGAAGCAATGGCTGTGTGGCTCAAAGGGTTCGCGCAACAGACCACCTCTGGGGGTCTTGAGTTCCATCTTGTTGGTGACCCTGAACTGGACCTGTCCGCACACTCAACCCTCTTCCAAGGTGAGCAGTCGAACTCCTCGGTCACCTTCGGCGAGAGCTCCCAGCTCAAGGTCTTCCGCAAGGTCACACCTGGCGTGAATCCAGATGTGGAAATCCTGGAGGCACTAACCACTGCTGACTGCCCACATATCGCAGCCCTGTACGGCTGGGTCAGCTTGCGAGATGGCGATGACACCATCCATTTGGCCATTCTGCAGGAATTCATCCGTACGGCCACCGAAGGCTGGCAGGTCGCCTTGGCCAGTGTCCGTGACCTGCTGGCAGAAGGCGACCTGCACCCAGACGAAGTGGGCGGCGACTTCGCCGGAGAGGCCCACAGGCTCGGCATGTCCATCTGCGAGATTCACCTCACGATGCGCAACGAAATGGGCGAATGGACCACCGACGGCACTAGTTTGGCCACATCAATGCTTGCTCGACTTGACTCGGCGATCACCGCACAACCACTGATCGCCGAATTCCGCGACCAGCTTTCTGAGATGTTCAACCGACTGCAAGACATCGAAGAGCCAATCGTGACCCAGCGGATCCATGGAGACCTCCACCTCGGTCAGACCCTTCGCGACACCATGGCCTGGAAGGTCGTCGACTTCGAGGGTGAGCCAGCCAAGCCCTTGGCCCACCGACAACTGCCAGACTCCCCATGGCGCGATGTCGCGGGGATGCTCCGTTCCTTCGACTATGCCGCAAGGGCCGCAGCCGATGATGTTGACCCGATGGGCAATGCAGCAACCCAGGCGCAGTACCGCGCAGCCGAGTGGCGAGCCCGCAATCAGGCTGCCTTCCTGGCCGGCTACACCGAGGCTTTGGGTCGCGAGTTGACTCCTTGGGAAGACACCCTGCTCGAGGCCTATGCGGCTGACAAGACCATCTACGAGGCCGTCTACGAGACGCGCAATCGCCCCGATTGGCTGCACATCCCGTTGGATGCATTGCGACGGATCAGCACCGGGCAGATCAGGGAGCAGCACTTTGACAACCCTGGGTGAGGTCGACCTGCACCTGTTCAATGAAGGGCGCCACGAACGACTCTGGGAGATCCTCGGCGCCCTCACCGATGATTCCGGCACCACCTTCAGAGTGTGGGCTCCAGCAGCTAGGGAGGTGCAAGTGCGCGGTGATTTCAATGGGTGGGACGGCTCCCAGACTCGCATGCATCGCCTGGCCGAGTCAGGCATCTGGGAAGCGAGGGTGCCGGGGCTTGGCAGCCACGAGTCCTACAAGTACCACGTGCGCGGCGCTGATGGCGTTTGGCGTGACAAGGCCGACCCGATGGCCAAGTGGGCCCAGGTACCCCCCGAAACCGCGTCGCGTACCTTCCGTAGCGACTTCGAGTGGAGCGATCAGCCTTGGTTGGCAAAGCGGGCCAACAGCACCCGTGCAGACCTGGCCCCCATGTCCATCTACGAAGTACACCTGGGCTCCTGGCGACGTGGACTCGACTATGGCCAACTAGCCGAGCAGTTGCCCTCCTATGTCGCCGAACTCGGCTTCACCCACGTCGAACTCCTTCCGGTCATGGAGCATCCCTATGGCGGCTCTTGGGGTTATCAGGTGACGTCGTACTACGCACCGACTGCGAGATTCGGAGACCCAGATGGCCTGCGCAGGCTCATCGACGCATTCCACGCTGCCGGCATTGGTGTGATCCTGGACTGGGTGCCCGCCCACTTCCCAAAGGATGATTTCGCGTTGGGCAGATTCGACGCCACGCCGCTCTACGAGGATCCGAATCCCGCCCGGGGAGAGCATCCTGACTGGGGCACCTTTGTCTTCAACTACGGACGCAGGGAAGTACGCAACTTCCTCGTCGCCAATGCGCTCTACTGGCTAGAAGAATTCCACATCGATGGCCTCAGAGTCGACGCTGTGGCATCCATGCTTTATCTGGACTACTCAAGACTCAAGGGCGAATGGCAGCCGAATGTGCATGGTGGTCGCGAAAACCTCGAGGCGGTGCAATTCCTGCAGGAGTTGAATGGCACCGTCTACAAGTCGGCGCCCGGGGCGATCATGATCGCCGAGGAGTCCACGTCGTGGCCTGGCGTGACCAGCCAGACCGATGCTGGCGGGCTGGGCTTCGGCTTCAAGTGGAACATGGGTTGGATGCACGACACCCTCCACTACTTGCAGCGTGACCCTGCCTACCGCAGCTATCACCACAACGAACTCACCTTCTCCTTGGCTTATGCCTTTTCAGAGAACTATGTGCTGCCGATCAGTCACGATGAAGTGGTCCACGAAAAGGGCTCCCTACTCCGCAAGATGCCGGGAGATCGCTGGCGACAATTTGCCAATGTCCGTGCCTACCTGGCCTATATGTGGGCACACCCCGGCAAGCAATTGCTCTTCATGGGGACTGAGTTTGCCCAAGACAATGAGTGGGCCGAAGCCGGCGACCTCGACTGGCATCTGCTCGATCAACCCCTCCATCGAGGCGTGCAACAGCTCATCCGAGATCTCAACGGGGTCTACAAGCAGAGCCCGCAACTGTGGTCCATGGATCCATTGGAGGCTGGCTTCGAGTGGCTGGAGGGTGGAGATGCTGCCCGCAATACGATCGCGTTCATTCGCTGGAGCAATGACCAGGACCCCCTGGTTTGTGTCACCAATTTTTCGGCCATTCCTCAAGAGGACTACCACCTCGGACTCCCCAGACCAGGCCAGTGGCAAGAACTGATCAACACCGACGCGGCTGTCTACGGCGGATCGGGTGTGGGCAACTTGGGCACGATCACAGCCCATCAAATCCCTCACCATGCCCAGCCCGCCAGCACCCGTTTGAGAGTCCCGCCACTTGGTTCCTTGTGGCTACGCCCGCGGAGCCCCCAAGTCCTGGAACTCAGCCCTTGAGGAGGTCAACATTGCGTTTCCTCGTGCTGGGCATGATCGTCGTACTGACGGCTGGCTGTGGTGGTCAGACCCGATCAGGTGGCAGCGCAAGCTCACCGACTCATTCCGATCCAAGTCAGTCCAGCACCCAGCAGGCGGGCGCCGACCAACCCGGCTCAACATCACTGACCCCCAGCGTGAGTGCGTCAGAGACGAATCCGCCGGCAGCCACCGATCCGTCAAGATCCGCCGCCATGTCCGAAGGCATTGATGCCTCCCACCATCAAGGGCCGATCAAGTGGCCGATGGTCGCTGGATCAGGCATCACCTTTGCCTATTTGAAAGCCACAGAAGGCACGACCTTTGTCGACTCGATGTTTCAACTCAATGCCGTGAACGCTCAGGCCAGTGGCATCAAGGTCGGTGGTTATCACTACTTCCGTGCTTGTTCGGATCCATCCAGACAGGCCTCACACTTCATCGAGGCCCTTCGTCGTACTCCCACGGATTTGCCGCCAGCAATCGACATCGAGCACGACAAGTGCACCTCACAGCGTGACCAACTGGTCACGGGGATCAAAGATTTCATCGGCAAGGTAGAGCAGGCCACCGGAAAGCAAGTCGTGCTCTATGTCTATCCCGATGTGGAATCACAGCATCAGGTCCGAGCGGAGTTCTCCAAGAACCCTCAGTGGGTGCGCAGCATTGGCAAGAGGCCGGTCGGCAATTGGTGGATCTGGCAGCGCAGCGACTCCGGCACGGTGGCAGGCATCGCCGGTCGGGTTGACCTCAACACCATGCGGGCACCGTAGGCTGGTCACAGGCTGCCGTTGGCCGACTGGTGACCGAGGAGACATGGGTGGACGCACGAGTCGAGGAGATCGCACCTGGGGTGCTCAGGCTGTCATGGACACCTGAGCTCCAGGCCTCCGGTTTGGGTGCCTCCACAACTGCGGTACGTCAGGTCATCGACAGCGCCTTTGCAGGCGGGGCGCATCGCGTCGAAACCCACGTCGACCCAGCAGATGACCTGGCTCAACGCATTGCGACCTTCGGTGGACTGATGCGTGAAGGCATCCTGAGAGGGGTGGCGCACGGAGCTGACCGGATCATCTACGCCCGGATCGCAACGGACGCACCTGTCGACGAAGGGGATGGCTTCCGCAGCCTGCTCAACTCATTCCTTCCCCGCAAGCGCGCGATCAGCCAACTGTTGGTCACGTCATCCGACGAACGCATCTTGTTGTGCCAACTGACCTACAAAAAGGACTTCGACCTTCCCGGAGGGGTTGTCGAAGTCTCCGAGTCACCACAACTAGCGGTCTCCCGCGAGGTCGAGGAAGAGCTGGGCCTGAGCATCGAGGCAGGCCACTTGGTGCTCACAGATTGGCTGCCGCCCTGGAGTGGATGGGATGATGCGGTGTGCTTGGTCTTCCACGGAGGTCAACACGAGCCCAGCATCGCCGACATGATCGTGCCGCAGCCACGAGAGATAAAGTCGGCTGGCTTCTACACTCTCGATGAAGCGCACAAACTGTGCGCTGACTTCACTGTACGCCGCATCGAAGCCGCGCTACGCAATCTGAGTGACCGACCTGGCCCCAGCTACACCGAAAGCGGCCGCGGGTTGTTTTGATCCCGCGATTGTGTCAGCCCGTGCGCTGGCACAGAGTCAGGGCACGCTGGGCACTGGCTTCTGCCTTGACCCGGTCGACAGGCACGAGGGCCACACGAGTACGCCGCTCCAGCAGGTCGTCGACGCTGTGCGCCCCCTCATGGGTGACCCCGTAGATCAACTCCGCGAGCGTGGTCGGGATGCCAGCACTGATCGGCTCCAGCAACTCAGCCTCACTCAACCCGCTGACCTCTCCAGACGAGCTCAGGACCTCTTCATGGTCGGCTCCGTAGCGGTCAATGAGTCGACGAGGCCCTCGAAGCTGGGTGAGATCCTCACGAGGCAGGGCGCCGGACAACGGCAGGTTGGCAGTTGAGCAACGATCGAAATCCTCGGCCATAGAGAGGATGTCGAGGGCATCTTGAGCCATCCTGCGATAGGTGGTCAGCTTGCCACCGACAACGGTCACAAGATCAAGCCCCTGTGCCTGCTGATCGATCACTGCATGCTTGCGCGACAGGTCGGCGGTCTCACCGGCCGCATCGAGCAATGGCCTCAGCCCGGCGAAGGTACCAACCACGTCTTGGCGTCGAATTGGCTCCTGCAAGGCCGCGGAGACCACATCGAGCAGGAATCCGACTTCGACTTCACTTGCCTGAGGCACCTCTGGGATCTCGTCACCAGTTGGCTCGTCGGTCAGACCAACATAGGCAGTGCCATCGGCCTGGGGAAGCACAAAAGTGAAGCGCGACGATGAGCCGGGCACGGGCACCATCACTGCGGCGCGTTGCCGCGACAGAGGGTGGTCAGCGGTGGGCTTCAGCACCAAGTGGCTGCCCCGGCTGGGCTTGAGCTTGATTGGTGGCGCGGCAGTCGGAAAGAGCTCGGCGACCTTGCCCGACCAGACTCCCCCCGCATTGATCACCGCGCGGGCCGTGATCCGGTGTGTCTGACCGCTCAGTTCATCCTTTAGCACGACGACGCCACCCTCGATGCCCGTGAAGCGCGCTCGGGTACGGATCTGTGCACCGAAGCGAGCCGCGCTCCGGGCAATGGTGAGCACAAGGCGGGCGTCATCGACCAATTGACCGTCCCAGCCCAGCATCGCACTGCGCAGCCCGTCACGCCGTAGCGCAGGAGCGAGGGCCAGAGCGTGTGCTGCGGAGATTTGGCGTGCTGGTGGCAGCAAATCACCCGAAGTGCCAGCCGACCACCTGAGCAGATCACCTGCCAGCAGACCCGCTCGCATGATCATCGGTGGCCTGCTGGTCAATGGCACCAGGGTGCCCATTGGCTTGGTGAGATGGGGAGCGGTCGTCTGCATGAGGATGCCCCGTTCAACAGCACTCTCGTGGGCGACGCCGAATTGCCCGGAAGCCAGATACCGCAGACCACCATGCACCAACTTCGATGACCACCGCGACGTGCCAAAGGCGAGATCATGAGCATCGACGGCCAGCACCTTCATGCCACGACTCACCGCATCCAGAGCCACACCTGCTCCAGTCACGCCTAGGCCGATCACCACCAAATCAACGTCATCTGTGATTCCGGTCAAGCCGACACGAATTGCTGAACGAGCCGCACTCACTTGGACAGACCTCGCATCAGGGTCTCGCGGCATTCCTCGATCAACTTGGCCCGAGTGATGCCACGCCCCTTCATGGTGTCCACCGACAACAACAGTCCCTCCAGCATCAAGGCAACCGTCCGAGCGAGCACTTCTGGCTCGCCTGCCCGCATCTGTCCGTTGGCTTGAACCAGCCTGATCCGCGCCTCGAGCAACTCCAACATCGCCTTTTGTGAACGCCCGGTGCGCTGGAGGATGTAGGGCATCACCATCTCTGGATCCAACTCCAGGATTCGACGCAGGAGTGGATTGCGTCGCAAACCCTCGACCACGCTCAGTGCCAGATCGATGAATCCATCGAGGCTCTGGTCATCCTGACTGTTGGCCGACGCCTTTTCCAAGATTGCGACCCACTCACGGGTCATCAGATCAGCGAGCAGTCGCTCCCGATCATCCCAATGGCGATAGATGGTCATCCTGGACACACCCGCACGCCGGGCCACTTCGGTCAACGTCGTACGCCGCCACCCGATGTCGAGGATGGATGCCTTGGCGGCATCAATATGCGCCTCTTTGGCACTGTTACGGAGTGACGACATGTGTCACACTATATCTCATGGACACAGCAGATGTGAGCCCAATGCATCCACGTCGCTGGGGATCAACTCAGCGCGCCGCCAAGCTGCCTCCGGAGGCGCTGGCACTCGTCGAACTCGCCTTCGGGCCAGCCGATGATGTCATCGGGGATCCAGCCGACACCACGATCAACGACAATGCCTTGAGCCCATCGAGCCTCAACGACCAAGCACTCGACGGATTACGCGCGTGTCTCGGGGTCAATCACGTGCTCACGGACGCGCAGAGTCGAGCGAGCCACACGAGAGGTAAGTCGACCCCAGACCTACTGCGGGCTCGCGCCGACGACCTCGTCGACGCCCCTGACGCGATCGTCAGACCAGCCAGCCACGATGAAGTGACCGCGATCATCGAATGGGCTGGACAGCACGGTGTGGCGATCGTGCCCTTCGGTGGCGGCACCTGCGTCACGGGGGGTCTGGTGGCTCGCCGTGAGGGCCACTCAGCAATAGTGAGCCTGGATCTGACTCGGATGAAGCGACTCATCGAGGTGGATCACGAGTCGATGACGGCCACCTTGGAGCCAGGTCTGCGCGGCCCCGAAGCAGAGGCCCTCCTGGCCGAGCACGGCCTGACCCTGGGCCATTTCCCACAATCCTTTGAATACGCCACGATCGGCGGCTTCGCCGCCACTCGCTCCAGCGGCCAGTCGAGCGCTGGCTACGGGCGCTTTGATGCAATGGTGGTCGGGCTTCGCGTTGCCACTCCGATTGGGGAGTTGACCTTGGGCTCGGCGCCGGCCACGGCCGCTGGGCCTGATCTGCGGCAAGTGATCCTTGGCTCAGAGGGCGCCTTCGGTGTGATCACCGGCGTACGCCTCAGAGTGCGACGGCTACCCGAAGAGTTGAGCTACGAAGGTTGGTCTTGGCCGGACTTCGAAGGTGGCGCCCAGGCAATCCGATCATTGGCTCAATCAGGGCACCTCCCAACAGTCATCCGGTTGTCTGACGAAGCCGAGACGGCGATCAATCTGGCTGATCCAGAAGGCATCGGATCAGACAACCTCGGCGGCTGCCTGATGATCGTGGGGCATGAAGGCACACCCCAAGACGTGGCTCGTTCCAGAGCGATCACCACAGAACTTCTCTCGGGCTTGGGCGGATCTGCCCTCGGCAGCACTCCAGGGGAGAAGTGGTCACACGGACGCTTCGATGCGCCATACCTGCGCGACAGCCTCTTGGACGTCGGGATATTCGTCGAGACCCTCGAGACCGCCACATTCTGGAGCAACCGTCAAGCCCTGTACGACGCGGTGACCGAGGCCCTGCGGCTTCACCTGCCTGAGAAGCATCTCGTGCTTTGCCACATCTCACATGTCTATGAGACTGGTTGCTCGCTCTACTTCACGGTCGCCACGAAGTTCTCCGGTGACGCCTTGACCTCTTGGCATGTTGCCAAGTCAGCGGTCAATGACGCCATTGCATCCGTGGGGGCCACCATCACTCATCACCATGCAATCGGGACCGATCACAAGCCGTGGCTCGCCAAGGAGGTGGGGCCGGTTGGGCAGAGTATCTTGCGGGCAATCAAGCAAGAACTCGATCCGGATGGGATCATGAACCCAGGGGTGATGATTCCGTGAGCCGTTCTTTCTCCTTGGTGGTGAATCCGAACGCCGGCGGCGGCCGAGGCAGCGAGGCCGTGCTGCCGGTGGCACGTTTGCTTCGCGAAGCCGGCGCCGAGGTGAAGGTTGACTACTCCCCATCGCGCGCCACAGTCGACGGCCTGGTGGCCGAAGCAGTGGGGCGGGGTGATGTGGTCGTTGCTGTCGGAGGTGACGGCATGGTCTCGGCCATGTGTAGCGCAATCTCACGCACCGACTCGGAGTTCGCACTCATCCCTGCAGGACGCGGCAATGACATGGCCCGGATGCTCAATCTCCCAACAGATCCAAGTGCCCAAGCCGACCTCCTGCTCCACGGTGAGGTCCGGCCGATTGATCTGATTGATGTCGGTTGGCGCGTGGTGGCCAGTTCGGTCTACTGCGGGGTCGATGCCACCGCCGCCGACATGGTCAACCGGATGAAGGTCGTGCCCACTGGAGCGCAATATCAAGTGGCCGCCGTGCGAGCATTGGCTGGCTTCCACCCCGTGAAGATGCATGTCACCATTGACGGCGAGAAGCACACCTTCGACGCAGCCACGATCGTGGTGGCCAACTCTGCCTACTACGGCAATGGCATGAAGATCGCCCCCAACGCGATCGTTGACGACGGGCTGCTGGAGATCGTCGCCATAGAAGCAGCCACCCGCCGCAAACTGATCACCTCAATGCCCAAGGTTTACGACGGCAGCCACATCAAGTTGCCCGAAGTACACCTCTTCCAAGGGCGATCGATTCAGATCCAGCGCGCCGAAGGGAGCCGAGAGGTACTAGTCGGCGCCGACGGCGAACCGCTACCGCCGCTGCCCGGCCCAGATCAGGAGCCGTTGGCCATCGAGATCCTGCCCGCTGCCCTGAAGATAATCCGCTAGCGACTCAGAAGAGCGCCGAAGCCAGGTCGCGTCGTGCCTTGAGGACTCTGGGGTCTTCGTTGCCAACCGCCCCGAAAAGGTCGATCAAGTGGTTGCGTGCCCGATCTCGGTCAGCATCGGAAGTACGCCGGACCAGATCGATCAACCTCTTGAAGGCATCTTCGACGTGGCCACCCAGGAGGTCGAGATCAGCCACCATGATCTGGGCATCAATATCGTCTTGATCTGCTGCTGCCGCAGCCCGGGCAGCATTGAGGTCAACACCGCTCGTGCGTTGAAGGACCAGCGCCATCGCCAGTCCGGCAGCCGCCTCCCGATCAGCCGGGTTGGCATCGACTAGTTTGCGATATTCGACCACAGCAGCGTCGATGTCGCCACGCTCCAGGGCATCCTCGGCTGGCAGATATCTAGGATCCACCGTCTCCTCGCCGGTCTCTGCATCCACTTCGCTGGCCCGTGGTTGATGGCGACCAGTGAATCCGCCTGCGGTGAGTTGTTGCAAGACCTGGGTCAGGGCATCACGCAATTGTGCGATCGGCGCAGCCTGTTGCAGCAGTGGCATCGGACGCCCCTGAGCCACGAGTACGACGAGTGGCACCGAGGGGATTTGCATCGCTTGGGCGATGGCTGGCACCGCGTCGATGTCGACCACGCCCAAGAGGAAACGACCCTCGAACTCGTTGGACAGAGTGTGCAGGTCATCAGCGAGGGTCTTGGACTCTGGGGACTGCGCAGAAGTAAATGCCAAGAGCACCGGAGCACTCATCGACGTCTCAAGCACCGTCTGGAAGTTCTGCTCGGTGATTTCCACCGCATAAGCGCCACTGACACCGGGCTGACCTGATCTGCCAGTCGGGGTAGTCGGGCCACTCAAGCCGGACAGATCAAACGCCCCAGGGCGCGAGAACGAAGACTGGTTCGGCTGTTCACTCATGGTGCCAAATGCTACCCAGCGCTGATCCAGCCCCACACCGTGGCAGTACGGCGCACCAAACCGGCCAGTGCGCAGGAGTCCTCTGGCGCCCACTCCGCGAGGGGGGCCAGACAACCGACCCGGTTGGGCAATACACTCACCTCTGGGTCGATCGTGCCCGTGAAGCCCCGCCCGTGAAGCACTGAGGAGAGCCGTGTCTGCCAGCCAGGTCAACAACAAGCCACTGCAAAAAGTCTTGATCGCCAACCGTGGCGAGATCGCCGTGCGTGTGATCCGCGCCTGCAAGGACGCCGGCATTGGCAGTGTCGCCGTGTACGCCGATCCCGATCGCGATGCGCTCTTCGTGCGTCTGGCTGATGAGGCATATGCGCTGGGCGGGTCAACCCCCGCGGAGTCCTATCTCGACATGGCCAAGATCATTGATGTGGCCAAGCGTGCCGGAGCTGACTCCGTCCACCCCGGCTATGGGTTCCTGGCTGAAAATGCCGACTTCGCTCGCGCCGTGATTGCCGCAGGACTGATCTGGATCGGCCCCACCCCCGACGCGATCGAAAAGCTCGGCGACAAGGTGCAGGCGCGCCATATCGCCGAGAAGGTCGGAGCTCCTCTGGTCGCCGGCACCTCCGACCCGGTCGCCAACGCGGACGAAGTCTTGGCCTTTGCTGATGAGCACGGCTTGCCGATCGCGATCAAGGCGGCCTTTGGCGGGGGTGGTCGTGGCCTCAAGGTGGCCCGCAATCGCGAAGAGGTCGCCGAACTCTACGAATCCGCTGTGCGTGAGGCCGTCACGGCCTTCGGTCGCGGCGAATGCTTCGTGGAGCGATTCCTCGACAAGCCCCGTCACGTCGAGACTCAGTGCTTGGCCGACCAACACGGCAATGTCGTGGTGGTTTCCACCCGCGACTGCTCCTTGCAGCGTCGCCACCAGAAGTTGGTCGAAGAGGCTCCTGCCCCCTATCTGACCGATGACCAGGTCAACCGCCTCTACGAATCCTCCAAGGCAATCCTGCGTGAAGCTGGATACGTCGGCGCCGGCACTTGCGAGTTCCTCGTCGGTCAAGACGGCACCATTTCCTTCCTCGAGGTCAACACCCGACTTCAGGTCGAGCACCCAGTATCCGAAGAGGTGACCGGCATCGACTTGGTCCGTGAGATGTTCCGGATTGCGGCCGGTGAAGAGTTGGGCTACGACGACCCCAAGGTCGAAGGGCACTCGATTGAGTTCCGGATCAACGCCGAAGACGGCGGCATGAACTTCATGCCAGCGCCTGGCACCTTGGTCAAGTGGGATCCTCCCAGCGGCCCTGGCATCCGGGTCGACGGCGGCTACACCGAGGGCGAAACCATCCCTGGCTCCTTTGACTCACTCGTGGCCAAGCTGATCGTCACCGGTCGCGACCGGACCCAGGCACTGGAGCGCTCGCGTCGAGCGCTGGCGGAGTTCGGCGTCGACGGCATGCCAACGGTGATCCCCTTCCACGCCGCTGTGGTCAACGACCCGGCCTATGTCGGGCAAGGCGACGACCGCTCTGGCTCCTTCGGCGTCTACACCCAGTGGATCGAAACCGACTTCGACAACCAGATCGAGCCCTACGCCGGCGCCTCTGTCGATGCCGAAGAGCCCGAAGAGCGCCAGAAGGTGACCGTCGAGGTGGGCGGGCGTCGCCTCGAGGTGGTCCTGCCTGGTGGGCTCGGCTCGATCGGCGGCGGAGCTGGCGGCGCGAAGAAGCCCAAGCGCAAGGCAGGCAAGAAGGCTGGTGGCGCTGTGTCAGGTGACACCGTGGCCAGCCCGATGCAGGGCACGATCGTCAAGATCGCCGTGGCTGAGGGCGACACCGTCGCCGAGGGTGACGTGGTCGTCGTACTCGAAGCCATGAAGATGGAGCAACCCCTCAAGGCGCACAAGGCAGGCGTGATCACCGGCCTCAGCGCCGAGGTAGGCGCCACCGTGTCGAATGGTGAGGCGCTGTGCGAGATCAAGGACGCCGAATAGCGAGCCTGACCGGAGGTCGGCATGAGATTTGAAAAAGCCACGCTCTTCTCGGCTTCACCGCAGCGGGTCTTCGAGGTTTTGACCCAAGAGAGCTTCCGGCATGCATTGGCCAAGGCTGCCGATATGCACCGCTGGGAAGTGTCGGTGACCGAGAGCAGCGCAGGGATCTTGGTGGCAAACACGGTCTGGTATCGCTCCACCTCTGATCGCCTGCCCGCCGCAGCCCAGAAGGTCGTGGGTAGCGAGGTGGCCATCCATCAGGTTGAGACCTGGACCTCCCACGAGGGCGGCACCATCGAGATGCAGATGCCCGGCAAGCCAGGGCATATCAAGGGCGAGTTCGTCCTTGACTACGACGGAGAGGCGACCACCCAGACGGTGAATGCCGATATCTCCGTGCGGGTGCCTCTACTCGGCAAGACTTTGGAGAAACTTCTGGCCAGCGAGTTCTCCGACACCTTGGAAATACAGTCCCGTCTCGGCAACGAGACCCTGAACGGTTGAGGAGACCCGATGGACTTCCGCAAGGAGATTGAGTTTCACGCTCCAATGAGTGAGGTCTTCGCTCTCTTCTGCGACTCCGACTTCCGCGAACGGGTCGCAGCAGAGGCGGGCGCGGAGTCGTGGGAAATCGACCTGGCACCCACAGGAGACGACGGCGTCATTGCCACGATGATCACCAGACGTAGCGCAGAAGAGCTTCCTGCCGCGGCCCGCAAGATCATCGGCAAGCAACTCACGATCAACCAAGTCGAGACTTGGACCTCACCTGTTGGTGGCACTCTCGAAGTCACGATCCCGGGAGCACCAGGCCACATCAAGGGCACGGTCGCCCTGGCCGAACGAGACGGCTTGACCGTGCAGACTGTCACCGCAGACATCAAAGTCAGGGTGCCCCTGGTCGGCAAGCAATTCGAAAAACTGATCGGCCAGATCTTGGGCAATATCTTGAAGCTCCAAGGTCGGATCGCCAATGAAGATCTCGCGGACTGAAGCCCCAAATCCACTTGTTGGCAGTCTGTGTCCTACTCGTTTGTAACTTAACAACATGATGAAAAGCTCGTAAAAAATGCGAGATTTATTTCAGGTTTACGCGGGAAACATGATTGAATCCTCGCATGACTCACCAGCCCCCCGTTTTGCCCCTGTCTGATGCACGCCCTGAGACCCTCGCCGACCAGATCTGCGGCGGCACCCGGTTTGCCGTCACCTTCGGTGGCCAGGGCGCAGCCTGGTGGCAAAACTTGCAAAGCTTGTACGCCGAGCAGCGCAATGCCGACACCCTGGGCCGACTGGTCACCACCTCCGCCGCACTGATCGCCCCTGTAGCGGCTGAAACGATGGCGGCGCTCCCCCGCCCCTTCGACCCCCAAAGTTGGCTGAATGAACAGACTGAACTCAGCACCACCGACTTGAGCTCAGTCAGCCTGTCCATCCCTGGTGTGCTGCTTACGCAATTGGCCACCATGGATGCGCTCGCAGCAGAGGGACTCGACCTCAGCGTCACTGCCCCTGCCTCAGCCATGGGGCACAGCCAGGGGATCTTGGGCGTCGCTGCCCTGGCCAGCCGTCGCGAAGCCAGCACCGATGATCCAATCGACGGGGATGCCGAAATCTTGGCCCTTGCTCAACTCATCGCGGCGGCGGCGACAATTGTTGCCTATCGGGTGGGCCTGATCCCCAATGGACACTCCCCGATGTTGGCAATCACCGGCGCTGACCTGGCTGAGATCAAAGAGCTGACGCTGCAGGCCAGTACGCCTCAAGACCAAGTCGTGATCTCGGCGATCAACGGGCCTCGGCGCCTAGTCGTGACTGGCACACACCTGGCCATTGATCGCCTGATCAAGTTGATCGAGCAGACACGTGAGTCAGCCAAGGAGGCGCTGGCGAACAAGTCGACCGGTGGACGAGTCTTCGACCCGGTGGTCGAGGAGTTGCCAATCGGCATCGGATTCCACCATCCTGCCTTGGAGCCGGCTGTAGGGATGGTCATCGATTGGGCCGGGCGTTGCGGACTCGATGTCGCGCTCGCCGAATCCCTGGCCCGCAATATCTGTGTCGACCCGGTCAAGTGGGCCCGCCAACTCCATGACGGGATCGACGCTGACACTCGCTGGGTGATTGATCTGGGCCCCGCAGACCTTGCCGCCACCATGACGGCACGCGCCGTACGAGGACGCGGCATCGGCGTCATTGCAGCAGCCACCGAAGCCGGACGCGATGAGTTGTTCACTCCCGGCGCTGAGATCCGCGAAGCTGCCGATTGGTCTGAGTTCGCCCCGAAGCTGCGCACCGACGGGCTCGTGGAGACGAAATTCACCAGGCTGACCGGCAAGGCACCGATCCTGTTGGCCGGTATGACGCCAACCACCGTGGATCCAGCGATCGTGGCCGCTGCCGCAAATGCTGGATTCTGGGCAGAGTGGGCTGGAGGCGGTCAAGTCACACCCGAGATCTTCGCCACCAATCTCGCGAAACTGCAAGGCCTACTGGACGAGGGCGCTACTGCGCAGTTCAACTCGCTCCTGCTTGACCCTTATCTGTGGAAATTGCACTTGGGCGGTCAGCGGCTGGTGCAGAAGGCTCGCAAGGCTGGAGCCCCGATCGATGGTGTGGTGATCACAGCAGGCATCCCCGAGCTCGAAGAAGCCGTTGAGATCGTCGGCGATCTCCATGACAGCGGCATCACGCATGTCGCCTTCAAGCCCGGCACCGTAAACCAGATCAAGCAGGTCATCGCGATTGCCCGAGAGGTCGAAGGCGAGTTGATCGTGCACATTGAGGGAGGTGTTGCGGGTGGTCACCACAGCTGGGAAGACCTGGATGAACTCCTGCTGGCCACCTATCCCTTGCTGCGCGCAGAGCCCAACCTGACGATCTGCGTCGGTGGCGGCATCGGCACACCCGACAAGGCAGTCGACTATCTGACCGGCCGTTGGGCCCTGCAGTACGACGAGGCCGCGATGCCACTGGACGGCGTACTCGTCGGAACTGCAGCAATGGCGACCCTTGAGGCAACGACCTCGGCAGTGGTCAAGGATCTCCTGGTCGCCACCCCGGGATACGACGGCTGGGTGGGCGCCGGGCTGGCCAATGGCGGGGTAACGAGCGGTCGCAGCCAGTTGGGTGCTGACATCCACGAAATCGACAATCTGGCGTCACGCTGCGGTCGACTCCTCGACGAAGTCGCCGGTGATGCCGAGGTGGTCGCCGAGCGACGCGAAGAGATCATTGCCGCAATGTCGGGCACCATGAAGCCCTATTTCGGCGACTTCTCTGCGATGACCTATGCCCAAATGCTGGAGCGCTTCTTGGAGCTCTCCACCCGAGATGGCCAGTGGCTCGATCCCACCTTCGCGGAGCGCTTCAACGCACTCCTCGATCGCTCCTTGGCCCGGGTGCACCCAGCTACCCAAGGCCCGATCGATCGGATCAATGTCGCCGACCCCAAGGCTGCCCTCGCAACCTTG
>ERZ795053.587-NODE-587-length-46513-cov-18.595140_pt1 | contig 46513 bp, 37 predicted proteins | sample MGYA00375137_ERZ795053 | MGnify/ENA primary metagenome ERZ795053 (study PRJEB30182, sample SAMN05720284) | activated sludge metagenome | isolation source: Anaerobic digester | place: Hong Kong | collected 2014-12-17 ... | reverse complement strand
TTAATCAGAGGGTCCTTGGTTCAAGTCCAAGCGGGGGAGCAACACACGAGGCCAGAGAGATCTGGCCTCGTTATGTTTTATATCTACATACTCTACGGAGCGTCATCTGACAAATACTACGTCGGATATTCTCAGGATCCATGGTATCGACTGGAGCAGCATAATACTGCATGGACCACCAAGTATACAGGTAAGTTGGGAGAGTGGATGCTTGCTGCGGTTTTTGAGGCAGGAGCAAGCAGAAGCGAAGCGATGAGGCTGGAAAAATTTATTAAGCGTCAAAAAAGTCGACGGTTGATGGAACGACTGACCGACCCGGACTTTGTCCCGTCCGGAGAACTGGCTCAGCTGGTTAGAGTCCCGCACGCACAGGATGAATCATCATAAAAAAAGGGGAAGCGTCGCTTCCCCTTTGTGCTATATGTTTTAATGTGCTTACTGCACCAGTATGGTCTGACCGAAGCAACCGGCTGCAGTACAAACTTTTACCAGATATACGCCGGGATGCCAGGTGGAAACATCAAATGTGCTGAGTTGTTCCTGAACGCTTTGATTCAGCATGACCTCACCACCATTTACCGTGACCACCTCAATGATAGCGTTGGTCACCCAGTCTGCCAGTTCCAGATTCAATTGATCGGAAACCGGATTTGGGAACAGACTGATCGTCGGGGGCAACACATCAACATTGGAAGTGATAACCGGTTCATTCAGCTCATTCAATGCCTGCTGTGCACTTTCCACGGCTGATTCGCCGAATAACCTGGCATAACTCAGGCTGGTGGTAGCGCCGGACGGAAGATCGAATTTGTAGGTGATCTGTACTGCACAATCAACGAAAACATCTTCGCCATCCAGGTGATATGGGTAATCTCCCAGGCCATAATAGGCATCTGAGGGCTTGTTAGGTGATAGGTAGAAATATCCAAAACTGACCCTGGCTCTTGGGTCAACTGCGGTAGTGCCAAAATAACAGCCACAAGAACCACCTATTGCGGTAAGTAGTACTGTGTCTGAAGCTGGCGTATTACTCAGTATTGAGTTATAGGTAGCATAGATCCCACAGTGATCGAAGTCCTGGTCTGGATCCACATTTCTGATGTAATACAGATCTGTAAGATCGGTCGCTCCGTTGTTGGTGATCTCTATGGTCGAAATAAAATACAAAGAAGTGTCTGCCAAGGTGGTGATCTGCTTCAATGACAGATCCAGGTCATCATCAACCAGCCATCCTTCCCAAACGGCGGTCTGCAAGCCAGCGCTGTCACTATAAATGGTATTGCTGCCGGGTATATCGGCAATGGTATCTACATAGGGGAAACCGCCATATCCCGTGCAATAGGTGCTGTGATTTTCATACACGGAATCGCCGTATTGTATGGCCCATCCTTCTTCCGGAGAACCTGGCGTGAAATAGTCGCCGCAAAAGTCGGGTGCATCCGGATCGGTATGAACTTCCCAACCATCCATTTCTGAATCAGCCACATAGCCCAGTCCGTTGGCATTGGGTATATGGTATTCACCAAAAGGCCCGACAGGCGGTTCTTCATGGCTCCCATACACGCCGCATCCATTGATACCAACCTCCACAAACTGCCCTTGAAGAAATATGGAACTTCCGCTGATCTGTCCAGAAGTAACAATGGATAAAAGAGAACTAACTAAGAGAAGAGTAGTACGCATGAGAAGATGAATTTCTATAGAAAGTTAATCATTATCACACAAAAAAAGGGGAAGCGTCGCTTCCCCTTTGTGCTATATGTTTTAATGTGCTTACTGCACCAGTATGGTCTGACCGAAGCAACCGGCTGCAGTACAAACTTTTACCAGATATACGCCGGGATGCCAGGTGGAAACATCAAATGTGCTGAGTTGTTCCTGAACGCTTTGATTCAGCATGACCTCACCACCATTTACCGTGACCACCTCAATGATAGCGTTGGTCACCCAGTCTGCCAGTTCCAGATTCAATTGATCAGTGGCAGGATTCGGGAACAGGGAGTAGATTCCTGAGGCATCTACAGATTGCAGGTCATTGGCCAGGCTGACCACTATACTTTGTGTTGCAGTACAACCGGCGGCATCTGTTACCCAAACGATGTAGGTGCCTGGATCCAGACCTGCAATGACAGGTGTGGTTGCTCCGTTTGACCACTCATATGTAAATGGTTCTAAACCTCCTGCTTCGATAGAAGCGGTGGCTGTACCTGTTGGTGCACCATCTACACTGGGAGTACTTTCCATATTGAGCACAATAGCTTCGCTGATCTGAATACTTACGCTGGTGTTGACGGTATTGGTTCCGTCTGTACCGGTTACGGTGTAGGTGATATCAGCTGAAGGTGTGCTGATCACGTTCGATCCGACTCCTGAATCCAGATAATCAGCCGGTTCCCAGGTCCAGGTATAACCTGCCGGGCCATCTACAGACAGTTCCATGCTCTGACCTTCACAAAGCATGACAGAACCATCGCTTACAACCGCTGCACCGTCTGCACTGATCACAGGTTCATTCAGGTCGATCAAGGCTTGTTGGGCATTTTCGGTAGCAGATTCACCAAACATCCTCGCATAGCTCAGGCTGGTAGTTGCACCTGCTGGCAGATCGAATTTGTAGGTGATCTGAACGGAACAATCACACCAGTAATCTTCACCTTCCAGATAGTATGGCATTACGTCTCCTAATCCATAATAGGCGTCAAATGGTGTATTGGGTGACAGAAAAAAAGCGCCATAGCTTACTCTGGCTCTGGGGTCAACAGCGGTGGTGCCAAAATAACATCCACAGGAAGATCCGATGGCTGTAACGATGACCGTATCAGAAGCCGGTGTATTACTAAGAATGGAATTATAGGTGGCAAATGTGCCGCAATGATCAAGATCCTGATCAGGATCCACATTCCGGATATAGTACAGGTCTGTCAGGTCAGTTGCGCCATTGTTGGTGATCTCAATAGTGGAGATGAAAAACAAAGCAGTGTCTGCCAGTGTGGTGATCTGTTTGACAGAAAGATCCAGATCTCCGTCCACCAGAGAGCCTTCCCATATGGCAGTGAGCATGCCGGCACTGTCACTGTAAAAAGTGTTGCTTCCCGGAATGTTTCCAGTTGAATCGAGATAGGCATATTCTCCGTATCCTGAACAATAGGTGCTGTGATTTTCATATACGTTATCGCCGTACTGAATGGCCCAGCCTTCCTCCGGTGAACCGGGGGTGAAATAATCGCCGCAAAAAACAGGAGCATCCGGATCTGTGTGCACATCCCAGCCATCCATTTCAGAATCAGCTACATAGCCCAAACCGTTTGCGTTGGCTACATGGTAGGCTCCATATGGCCCGACAGGAGGCTCTTCATGGCTGCCGTACACGCCACAACCATTGATGCCAACTTCTACATACTGGCCTTGCAGGAATACAGATGTTCCGCTTATCTGGCCATAACTGTATGCTGAAATAAGAATAGACAGGGAGAGGAGAATTTTTTTCATATCAGGTATTTATTCTTTCTAAAGATACTGAATAGATTATAATAAAATATTCCTGGGTATGCCGCTTTGAAATGGTAATCTTGTGCATGGAAGAAAGCCGGATCCTTTTGGAAGACCCCTGGTTTCTGGTCATGTTCAAACCATCCGGTTTGCAGGTGGAGCCAGATAAGAACGGTCATCCCAACCTGATGGAACAAGTAGAGGCCATCTACAGAGCCAAAGGTACTTTACCCGGTAACTTCATGTTGCGGGTGCCGCATCGTATTGACAGGCCTACTTCCGGTTTGCAGATCATTTCGCTAAGAAAAGCGGCCCTTCTGCACTTTATGCAGGCTTTTGAGCAGCGTGATATAGTAAAAGAGTACCTGGCTGTGGTGGAAGGGGAAGCTCCGGAAGCGGCCATGCTAATGCATGGTTTGAGGAAAGATCCGGTGCATTTCAGAGCTGAATGGAGCGATCGTGCCGGAAACGGATTCAAGGAAGCACGGCTGAAAACAGAACGTTTGGGAGTGGATAATAATCGGTCCTTGTTGCGATTAACGCCGGAAACAGGCCGCTATCACCAGATTCGGGCACAATTGTCTGCTATTGGTCATCCGGTTATCAACGATCCGCTATACGGTGCTGTCAGGGTAGATGATACCGCCAGGATCGGACTGCTGGCATCTTTATTACGATTTCGCCACCCCCGAACTCAGGAGCTGATCACGTGTACCACAGATCCGGGTGAGGAAACATGGTGGGATCCCTTCCGGCAAACGATTGCCGAAATCTCGAAACCTTTGTAATTTCGAACCACACATTCTACCAGGCATGCTGCGGAAAACCCTTCCCGGCCTGCTGCTGCTTTGCGGAGTTTTCTCTGCAAAAGCGCAGCTGGTCATATCTTCTGATACCACCTTGTGTGAAACAGCACCGGTTACGCTGGAGGTCATCTCTGCCCCGAGTTATGGTACTACCAGCTATACATTTGTGGAAGCTGACTATGCGCCGGAAGCTTATGCCGGTACCACGATCTCGTTAAGCGACGATTCATACGGTGGACCCTATTCCATTGGATTTACCTTTTGTTTTCTGGGAAATGAATACACGCAGTTCTATGTAGGTTCCAATGGCTGGCTCAGTTTCGGGGGCGCCGGAGCACTCACTACTACTTTTACTTCTGCTCCCATTCCAAGCGTTGCAGGAACTGTTCCGAAGAATTGTATCATGGGACCCTGGGCAGACTGGCATCCCGGGTTGTGCGCAGGCTGTATCAAGTACCAGACCATTGGTACTGCACCCAACCGCAAGCTGGTGCTGAGTTTTGACAATGTGCCCATGTATTCCTGCACCACCACCTACGGCAAATTTCAGATCGTGCTGCATGAGACCACCAATATTATTGAAAATCATATTACAAATAAGGATTACTGTGCATGGGCCGGAGGTACTGCTACCCAGGGAGTACATAACCTGTCAGGTACCGTGGCCTTCACAGTTCCGGGCAGAAACTCAACGGTTTGGACTGCAGATGATGAGACCGTTCAGTTTGTTCCTTCCGGTATCACCTGGTACAGTGGTGCAACCATCATTGGCTATGGCGACAGTATTGTTGTGACCCCCGGGGTTACCACCACCTACACCGCCGAAGTAGAATCCTGTGATGGGACTGTCTATACGGCAGATGTTACTGTAGCTATTGAATTGGATGACCCCACTTTTACTTATGCTGACACAGAGTTTTGTCCGGACGATGTGATCACCCCAACTTACATTGCAACTCCGGGAGGAACTTTTGTAATAGATCCTCCGGATATGCCTGTCAACGCTGCTACCGGGCAGATCAACCTGTCAGGCGGTGAACCAGGAACTACCTACACAGTAGAATACACCACCCCACCAGGTATTTGTTCTTCATCATCCGGTTTCAGTTTTACTATAGTTCCTTACGATGATGCCACTGTCAGTTATGCATCGCCGTCATTCTGTCCAACAGGTACAGCATCTCCTACAGTTGCCACTCCAGGTGGAACCTATACTATTGCTCCTGCCGGTATGTCCATAAACCCCACCACCGGAGTACTGACACTTTCCACAGGAACAGTTGGAACAACCTACACAGTCACTTATACAACAGCCGGTTTTTGCCCTTCTGTGGCTACCACCACGGTCTTAATAGACCCTTTGGATGACCCCACCTTTGCCTATGACTCTGCCAGCTATTGTCCATCCGGTTTTGCCCTGCCAACCGTAGTAACGGGCGGAGGTACATTTACTGCCTCACCCGGCTCTCTTACCATCGATGCCACCACCGGCGAGATCAACCTGAGTACCGGTATTCCGGGAACTACATATACCATTACATACACCACACCGGCAGGGTCATGCAGTAATTTCAGTACGGAAACAGTTACCATCAATTACCTGGATGTTGCCAGCTTTGGATATTCAGCTTCGTCCTATTGTGCCGGTGGTACGGTCAGCCCCACCTTTATTACCACACCAGGAGGTAGCTTTACAGTCACTCCATCAGGACTTGATGTGGATCCGGTAAGCGGAGATGTGGACCTTACAACCGGTACAGTAGGCATCACCTATGCCATCACTTATACTACAGACTCAGGCCCCTGCTCTAATTCCGGTACGGTCAGTATTACTATTGATCCCAATGACGACTCTACTTTCTACTATACAGCACCATCCTTCTGCGCTGCTGGTTCAGCAGTACCTGTTGTAGTTACACCGGGTGGTAACTTTGTGTCTGCTCCGGCAGGGCTGAGTATCGATCCTGCCTCGGGTACGGTTGACCTGAGTTCCAGCACACCCGGAACATACACCATCACTTACACTACTCCTGCTGGATTCTGCAGTTCCAGTATGTCTCAAACACTTACTGTAACTGACTTTACAGATGCATTTTTTGAATATGATGCTGTTGAGTATTGCAATGAGGGGTCGGTTATGCCCTTTATTCTGAATCCCGGAGGCACTTTTTCTGCCCCCGGATCTGTCAGCATTGATATCAGTACCGGAGAGATCGATCTGGGTGCTTCAGTGGCAGGCGGTCCTTATCAGATACTGTACAATTCGCCGGGTTGTACAGAACAGGATACTTTCTTTCTGACCATCCATCCCATGCCATCACTGACAATTGATTTGCCAGATCTGACCTGTTATGAAGATGATCCGATCCTGCTGAGTGGCACACCTGCCGGTGGCTTTTTTTCCGGAACTGGTGTTACTGGAAACATCTTTCTGCCGGGGGCAGTTCCGGCTGAAGGTCTGTATCCCGTTACCTACACCTACACCAATGAATTTGGCTGTACATCTGAGTTGACAGAATACATTCAGGTTATCCTTCACACGGTTAGCGCAGGACCTGATCAAACCATAATTGAAGGGCAGTATGCGGTGCTGGAAGCCAGCGATGGAGTGATCTTTACCTGGGACCCTGCTGACTGGCTGGGATGCAGCGGATGCCAGAGCACTTCTGCAACCCCACCTCTGGGAACCATGAATTACCTCCTTACCTCCTATGATGAAAACGGTTGTGTGGCATTTGATATGGTCAATGTTACGGTCATTCCTTTTGATGACGTTACGGTCTTTGTTCCGAATACATTTACTCCTAACGGCGATCACATCAATGACTACCTGATGCCTTACGGGTCTGACGTGGCCGGAATCATATCATTTACCGTGTATGATCGCTGGGGAGAGATCGTCTGGCAGCGTGGAAACATAGCACCTGATCATACCGATGGCGGATGGAACGGCACCTCACTCAACGGGCAGCCCCTTAATGCCGGAGTGTATGCCTATGCCATTGAGGTTTATCTCAGTTTCGGGGTGACGAAGACAGTATATGGTAACGTGACCCTTATCCGATGATTGGTTACTTTTGTAGCCTCATTTTCAGGAAGTTTGATCCGCATCCAGAATTATATTAATGGTCAGTATGTGCCTCCCGTATCGGGGCAATACATGGACAATTTTGAACCGGCAACCGGAAAGGTTTACGGAGAGATCCCATTATCCGGCAAGGAAGATGTGGAATCTGCCATCAGAGCAGCCGGTATGGCATTTCCTGCCTGGAGTAAAACCGGCATACGAGAGCGTTCCAGGATCCTGCTGCGCATAGCAGACCTGATCATGGAAAAGCTGGATGAACTGGCATTGGCTGAATCTACAGACAACGGTAAACCCGTCAGTCTGGCAACCGAAGTAGATATTCCAAGGGCAGCTCAGAATTTTGAGTTTTTTGCAACCGCCATACAACAGTTTGCCTCAGAATCACATGCCAACCCGGGAAAGAATGTGCACTATACCCTGAGACAGCCTCTGGGAATTGTTACCTGTATCTCTCCCTGGAATCTGCCCCTGTATCTCTTCACCTGGAAGATCGCACCGGCACTGGCAGCAGGCAATTGTGTGATCGCAAAACCATCGGAGGTTACACCCATGTCTGCCTATTTGCTGGCAGGCATCTGCATGGAAGCCGGTCTTCCGCCGGGTGTGCTGAATATCCTGCATGGTACCGGACCCGATTGCGGAGCAGCCATGGTAGCCCATCCTGATGTCAAGGCTATTTCATTTACCGGTAGCACACGTGCAGGAAGAGAGATCGCTTCTGTTGCTGCCCCTCAGCTGAAGAAACTCAGTCTGGAACTGGGAGGCAAGAATCCTGTTCTGATCTTTGATGATTGTGACTATGATCTCATGCTGCAGGAAACTGTTAGGGCAGCATTCAGCAACCAGGGTCAGATCTGTTTATGCGGCTCCAGACTGTATATTCAGGATACGATCTATGAAAAGTTCAGGGAAGATTTTGTCGAAAAAATAAGACAAATGCGTGTGGGAGATCCCAGGAGCGTGGATACAAATATTGGCGCTGTGGTCAGTGAGGCGCATCTCGGGAAGATTTTTGAGTATCTTCGCATAGCCGCTGAGGAAGGAGGACGTGTGCTTTGTGGTGGCGAACGGGTTACACCGGAAGGCCGTTGTGCCGAGGGGTATTTTGTTCAGCCGGTGGTTGTGGAAGGGCTTCCGAACGATTGTCGAACCAATCAGGAAGAGATTTTCGGTCCGGTAGTGACCATTCAACCTTTCCATTCTGAAGAAGAAGTGCTGGCAATGGCCAATGATTCTTCTTACGGGCTGGCGTCAGTTATCTGGACCCGGCATCTTTCCAGGGCACATCGGTTGTCCGAGACCATGCAAAGCGGATTGGTCTGGGTCAATTGCTGGATGGAAAGAGATCTTAGAACGCCGTTCGGTGGAATGAAAAATTCCGGCGTGGGCAGAGAAGGGGGGTGGGAAGCACTTCGCTTCTTCACCGAACCGAAGAACGTAACGATTCAATATTAAACAGGAACACGTGCAGAGATTGAAGATCCTCCTCCCCATCAACACCATTGCCGTTGCATCCCTTTTGTTCAGTTCATGCGGGCTGATGGAACAGGCCATGCGAAGTACTCCGGGTGCTGATGAACAGCTGGTTCAGGAAGAGCCTGTTTTTATAGAAGATTTCTATGAAGCCGATATTGCAGAAGCAGGTAAAACAGTTTCCATCGTAGAGCCTATTCAACGTAAGGATGCCTTCATTACCCCTCCGGCAGAGCAGATAGCAGCCCGCGAAATGGTGTATGACCTGGACGAAATTGCCGGTATCAGCGATATTGGTGGCGGAGAAGAGATCAGCTATGAAGATGAAGAAGCCAGTGAAGTGGCACTCTCTACTGCCATGGTTGGAGAACAGTTCAATCCGTCCAAACTGGAAGGCAAAGTGATGGTGGATGTACTTATGGATGATGTTTCCTGCTATACCTTTCCGCTCGATCAGCTGCGCATCAATTCCAACTTCGGCTGGCGTCGCGGACGGGTACACTCAGGTATTGACCTTGACCTCGAGATCGGCGATCATGTCTATGCTGCCTTCGACGGAACCGTGAAACGGGCCGAATACACCAAAGGTTATGGTAACCTGATCGTTCTGGAACATCCCAATGGATTACAGACCTATTACGCTCACTTGTCAAAGATCAAAGTTGAACCGGGACAGGAGATCACCTCCGGCGATTTGATCGGCCTGGGAGGCAGCACCGGGCGCTCTACAGGCCCCCACCTGCATTTCGAAGTACGCTATCTCGGTGCGTATATGGATCCGTCTAATCTGATCGACTTTAAGACCGGTGAGCTCAAGAGTACCATTCTGACCGTACAGAAAAGTTCTTTCAACCTGCAGAACGACGTCAGTACAGCCAAGTATCATACAGTGCGTTCTGGTGATACCCTGAGCAAGATCGCCAGACAATACGGCACTTCAGTTAGCCGCATATGTAAGCTGAACGGCATCTCTTCAACCAAGGTCATTAGACCGGGCCAGCGCCTGCGTGTTCGCTGATTCGGATCTACAGCTGATTTATAGAATCAGGTTGCGGCCTTTACACCGCTCAGGCAGTATATTTGACCATGCCACTTCAGGCACAGACAGAAAATATCGGAAAGGAAGTTGAGCAATCGGCAGAATTGATGGGTAACCAATGGGATACTTTCACTACGTTATTACCCAACATTCTTATCGCTCTTTGTGTCATTATACTGTTCATTCTTCTCTCCAGGTTCATCCGCAAGATCTTTTATAAACTGCTGCTGAAGAGGCTCAGCAATCCGGCGGTCACCACCATCACAGCCAGTTTCATCTCTATCATTTTTGTATTCATTGGGATCTTTCTTGCCCTGGATATAGTTGGCCTGGATAAGACGGTCAGCTCTTTGCTGGCAGGAGCCGGAATTCTCGGTCTGGCACTTGGTCTGGCTTTGCAGGATACCCTTACCAATACGGTAGCGGGCATTGTTATGACCACACGCAAGGCCTATAAAGTGGGAGACTATGTAGAGTCAAACGGGTTTGAAGGAACCATACTGGAGATCAACCTGCGCAATACCACCATCCTGCAGAACAGCGGTACGCAGGTGAAGATCCCGAACAGGAATGTGCTGAACAACCCCCTTCAGAATTTTTCCCTTACAGGTGAAAGAAGAGTGGAAGTGAAGGTGGGGGTGCACTATCGCGAAAAACTGGAAGTAGTGGAGAAGATCACCCTGGAGGCTATTCGCAACAGCGTAGATTTCAATGAGCGAAGGCCACTGGAACTGTACTTCACTGATTTTGGCGACAGCAGCATTAACCTGATCGTTCGTTTCTGGATAAAAAAGGTCAGGCAGGCTGACTTCTACAAGGCGAAAAGTGATGCCATCAAGGCCATCAGGAATGCATACCGTGATCATAACATCACCATTCCATTCCCGATCAGGACCATCGAAATGGAACGCGGCAACTGATGCTTTTCTTAAACTGCTTACCTTTATACCATGAGTCAGGACATCATCAATACCGGAAATGCACCGGCTCCGGTTGGGCTCTATCCCCATGCCAGGAAAGCCGGTAACCTGCTCTTTCTGAGTGGTATTGGTCCGCGGGAAGCAGGCTCAGACCGCATTCCCGGACTGGAGCTGGATGCCAGAGGAAATTTTGTGCATTTCGACTTTGAAGCTCAGGTACACAGTGTTTTCAAGAATGTCAAAGAAGTGCTGGAAGCCAGTGGCAGCAGCTGGGATAAGCTGATAGACGTAACCGTTTTCCTGGTTCATATGCAACGTGATTTTCAGACCTATAATCGCATATGGGCCGAATACTTTCCGGAAAATGCACCCTGCAGAACCACCGTTTCCATTACGGCTTTGCCTACTCCTATCGCTATTGAACTGAAATGCATAGCCATGCTGGACTGATGGAGAAACAACTGGAAACATATTCGGGAACTGTACAGGTGAGTGATGGCATCAGCCTGCCCGCTGCACGGTATCTGTTGCTTTCCGGCCCCTGTGTCATTGAAAGCCAACAGCTTTGCCTGGATGTGGCTGGTGTCATGCAGGAGATCTGTCGTGATCTGGGTATTGACTATGTGTTCAAAGCTTCTTTTGATAAGGCTAACAGAACTGCAGCCTCTTCTTTCAGGGGTGATGGAATGGATGCCGGACTACAGGTACTCGAGGCAGTCAGAAAAACCGGCGTGCCTGTTGTGACGGATATCCATTTGCCCGAACAAGCCGCTGAAGTTGCCACCGTGGCAGACATACTGCAAATACCTGCTTTTCTGTGCAGGCAAACTGATCTTCTGCTGGCAGCAGGTCTTACAGGAAGAGCGATCAATATCAAGAAAGGACAGTTCATGGCACCGGAAGACATGGCTTATGCGGCTGATAAGGTACGCTCCACTGGTAACATGAACGTATTGCTCACCGAAAGAGGCAGCTCCTTTGGCTACCACAACCTGGTAGTGGACATGCGCTCTCTCCCTGTCATGAGACAATTTGCCCCGGTATTGTTCGATGTGACCCACAGTGTGCAGATGCCTGGCGGAGCCGGGGGTAAAAGCGGTGGCGACAGGCGCTTTGCACCTTATCTTGCAAGAGCCGCTGCTGCTGCCGGAGTGGACGGTTTCTTCATGGAGACCCACCCTGATCCGGATCATGCACTGAGCGACGGCCCGAATATGATACCGCTTGATCAAATGAGATCTCTCCTGGAAGTATTGTTGCAGATCAGAAAAGCAAGCGAATGAGCCTGGATTATTCACCGGTGAAACTGGTTCTCTCAGATGTGGATGGTGTGCTCACCGATGGCGGACTATACTTCACTGAATCCGGCGATCAGTTCAAAAAATTCCATGTACATGATGGCATGGGTTTTCTGTTATTGAAGAAAGCTGGTATCAAAACCGGCATCATCACCTCTGAAAATCTGGAACTGGTCAGGCTGAGGGCTCAAAGAATTCAACCCGATCACTTGTACATGGGCGTAGGCTTTGAAGAAAAATTGCATACTGCTCTGGCCATCGCCAGACAGGAAGGTATTTCGTTGGATGAAGTGGCCTATATAGGTGACGATGTGAACTGTATCGCCTTGCTGGAAAAAGTAGGCTTCCCCACCTGTCCCGCAGATGCGGTGGACGCCGTCAAAAATATTCCGGGAATCTTTCAAACGACTCGAAAAGGCGGCGAAGGGGCTTTTCGCGAACTGGCAGACAAGATCCTGTCTTTCTGAACTTGTACCATTTTTTTAGTCACCTTGCGGGTCCTATATCCTGGCACTGTATAAGAATTTGTGCAGTCTTGTGACGTGTGTTCTGTGGACATGAACAGCTTAAATTGGCTGTAATACGCCTGTTTTCAAAGATTTGTAACCATTATTTCCGAAAAAATGTACGGGTAATGTTTGCGTTGTGAACAGGTTAATAGTGCGTATCCTTTTTGAAATGACTTGAATAAGGTCTCGATACGAGTAATTTTGTTACTCACAATGCTGGAGACCCTCATCACCTCCAAGACCCGTATCAAGCTGTTGTTGAAGTTCTTCTCCAACAGCAAGGCGAGTGCCCATCTTCGCGGCCTGGCGAAGGAGATGGATGAATCAACCAATGCCGTCAGGCTGGAGCTGAACAAACTCTCTGAGGCAGGCATCCTTGTTTCAAGGTCTGCAGGCAACACCATCCAGTATCAGGCCAACGAAAAACATCCATTATTTCCGGAACTGAGCAGCCTGGTGCGAAAATACCTGGGACTGGATCAGGTGGTGGAAAATCTGGTAAGAAGACTGGGCGATGTGCACCTGGCCATTGTTACAGGCGATTATGCCAAAGGAAAGGACAGCGGAACCATTGATCTGCTGGTGGTAGGAAATATTGATACCGTATTGCTCGATTATCTCGTGCAGAAAACGGAAATGATAATTAACCGGAAGATACTGCCCACAGTGCTGGATCAGGCCGGTTTTCAGATATGGAAACAGCAGCACGATCTCCAGGAGGCAATCGTGTTGTGGAATGGTCAGAAGTTCTGACCCAGCCATCTGCTGTTGATGCCGGTCGCAAAAAAAAGACATGTGACTGAGAGGGCGAAGCTGTGCCCGGACACTGAAAAACAAGAGATAAATGGGGTGAAGAGGCTAACTTTGCCCCTCTAAAATTGCAGACGTGAAACTGACCGTTGTTGGAACAGGATATGTGGGATTGGTTACCGGAACCTGTCTGGCTGATGTGGGCGTGGAAGTCCACTGTATTGATATTGATGCAGCCAAAATTGAAAGGCTCAGAGCCGGCGAAGTGCCTATCTATGAGCCTGGACTGGACCTGTTGCTGAAGAACAACCTGGACAAAGGGAAACTCCACTTCTCTACCAGTCTGAAGGAAAGCCTTCCGGGAAGCGATGTGGCCATGATAGCAGTGGGAACACCACAGGGTGAAGATGGCAGTGCAGATCTGCAGTATGTGATCCGTGTGGCAGAAGAGATCGGTATGGCAATGGACCGTGAACTGGTAGTGGTCACCAAAAGCACGGTGCCGGTAGGTACTCATAAAAAAGTGGATCAGGCCATCAGGTCACAGTTGGAAAAAAGAGGTGTGGAAATTCCATTCGATGTGGTATCCAATCCTGAATTCCTGAAAGAAGGTGCCGCCGTGGCAGATTTTCTGAAGCCCGACCGCATCGTGATCGGTTATACCGGCGAGCGTGCCCGTAGCATCATGCATAAGTTGTACCAGCCGTTCGTACTCAATGGTCATCCCATTATTGATATGGATCCGGCATCGGCAGAGATGACCAAGTATGCAGCCAATGCTATGCTGGCCACCCGCATCAGTTTCATGAATGATATCGCCAACCTGTGCGAAAAAATGGGTGCTGATATCAATGACGTGAGAAAGGGTATTGGAAGTGATCCGCGTATCGGTTCTCAGTTCATTTATGCAGGTATTGGTTATGGAGGTTCCTGCTTTCCCAAGGATGTAAAGGCTCTGATCAGAATGGGGCAGGAGCAAGGGTACCCAATGCAGGTACTGGAAGCAGTTGACGGTGTCAATAACCGGCAGAAGCAGGTGCTGTCCAACAAGATATTTGACCGGTTTGGCAAAGACCTGACCGGAAAGACATTCGCAGTCTGGGGCCTGGCTTTCAAACCCAAGACAGATGATATGCGGGAAGCTCCTGCACTCACCATCATCAGTGAGTTGGTTGCTGCAGGTGCCAGTGTACTGGCGTATGATCCGGTGGCTATGCAGGTAGCAAGACCTTTGTTGCCTGAAGGCGTTACCCTTACCGACAATGCACTCACTGCCACAGCCGGTGCCGATGGATTGTTGCTGGTAACCGAATGGCCGGAGTTCCGGCTGCCGGACTGGCAACAGGTAAAGAAGAATATGAAGCAGGCAGTGGTGTTTGACGGACGTAATATTTACGATCCGGAAGAGATGCAGCAATTGGGCTTTGTATATGAAGCCATCGGACGATGATCCCGTAACAAGCAGACCATGAACAAGGAACATGATATCAGACCATGGGGCGCCTATTGGGTATTGGAAGATACCGGTACTTATAAGGTGAAGCGCATTGAGGTGGAACCTGGTCACCAGTTGTCATACCAATATCACCATCACCGTTCAGAGGTATGGGTCATCATTGAAGGACATGCTGAGGTGATCCTGGAAGGTGAGGTCATCGATTGTCCTCCCGGTAAAGTGGTGCAGATACCACAAGGTGCCAGACACCGGATCAGGAATGCAGGAAATGAAAAGGTGGTGTTTGTGGAAGTGCAACTGGGTTCCTATTTCGGCGAAGATGATATCGTGCGTCTCGACGACGATTACGAAAGGGCTTAACAAAAGAACATGGAAGGAAAGAACAAGACGGTCGCGGTCATTGGCCTCGGCTATGTTGGCCTGCCCCTGGCAGTGGAATTTGGCAAGAGATATACAACCATCGGTTATGATATCAACCGGGAGCGCATAGAAGAACTGCAGAAAGGAGAGGATCGTACGTTGGAAGTGAGCAGAGAAGAATTGCAGTCTGCCTCCGCACTGACCCTTACCAATGATCTGTCGCCGGTGGGTGAAGCACAGATCTTCATCATAACCGTTCCTACTCCTGTTGATCAAAGCAAGAGTCCGGATCTGACACCGCTGATCGGCGCTTCTGATATGATCGGCCGATTATTGAAAAAAGGTGATATTGTCATATATGAATCTACCGTATATCCCGGATGTACGGAAGAAGTTTGTGTGCCGGTACTGGAACATGCCAGCGGGCTGAAATACAATGAGGATTTCTTTTGCGGTTACTCGCCTGAGCGCATCAATCCCGGCGATAAGGTCAATACCCTGACAAAGATCAAAAAGGTGACCTCTGGTTCAACACCTGAGGTTGCACAGGAGGTGGATGCCTTGTATGCTTCCATCATTGAAGCAGGCACCCACCTGGCACCATCACTCAAAGTGGCAGAGGCCAGCAAGGCGATTGAGAATGCCCAGCGAGACCTGAACATCTCTTTCATGAATGAGCTGGCACTCATCTTTGAAAGAATTGGTATAGATACAAATGATGTACTGGAGGCAGCAGGAACCAAATGGAATTTTCTTCGCTTCAAACCTGGTCTGGTAGGCGGGCATTGCATTGGGGTGGATCCCTATTACCTGGTTCATAAAGCTGAGTCTGTAGGTTATCATCCCCAGGTCATCCTGTCCGGACGCAGGGTCAATGACAACATGGGCGTCTATGTAGCCAACAGGCTTGTAAAGCGCATGATCAGCAAAGGGGTGACCATAAAAGGAAATCGTGTGCTGATTCTCGGTATTGCTTTCAAGGAGAATTGTCCGGATACTCGTAATACCAAGGTCGTAGATATTTATAATGAGCTTCGGGAGTTCGGACTGGAAGTCGATGTGTATGACCCCTGGGTAGATCCGAAAGAGGTCATGCATGAGTATGGCATCTCCTTGTTGGAAGAAGAACCTAAGGGACCTTATGCAGGAATATTAGTGGCTGTAGCACACAGGCAGTTCGCTGAAATGAACCTGTCAGCCCTGAAAGCAAACGAGGCCGTGGTATTTGATACCAAGGCATTTTTAGACAGGTCGCTCGTTGACGAGCGACTGTAATTCTATGTCACTTAAGAAACAGGCATTTTCCGGTTTCGTCTGGACCTTTACCAGCAACCTGGGAACCAAGTTCACCACCCTGGTGGTAGGGGTGATACTGGCCCGCTTATTAGCTCCGTCAGATTTCGGTCTCATTGCCATGCTCTACTTCTTTTTTGAAGTGTCCAGAGTACTGGTGGATTCGGGATTCAGTCAGGCCATCATCCGTGAAAAAGAGATCAACGAAGAAGACAAATCAACTGTCTTTTACATCAGCCTGTTTACTGCTGTTATCTGCTATATTGCTTTGTGGATCGGTGCACCGGCTATCGCACGGTTCTATGAAGAACCACAACTTACCCTGCTTACACGGGTGATGGGTCTTAACCTGATCTTCGCATCTTTTACCATCGTACAGAATGCGGTTTTGATCAATGAGCTGAAGTTTAAAACCCTCGGAATTATCGCAATGGCAGCCAATGTGATCACCGGCTTGATCGCACTGTTTCTTGCCTGGCGGGGAATGGGTGTTATGTCTCTGGCCATCAGGTATGTGCTTACATCATTGATCACATCCATCCTGTATTTTGCTGTGCTGACCTGGTATCCTAAAGTGTTCATACAAAAACGATCCTTAAAAAAGTTATTCGGATTTGGTTCACGGGTATTGCTGCTGGGAGTGATGAACACTTTCTTCCGAAACATCTATAACCTGCTGATAGTCAAGATATATACCCCGGCTATTCTGGGTTTCTACAGCCAGGCCAATATGTTCAAGGAGAATGCATCTCGCGGACTGATCGATTCACTAAGCAAGGTCACCTATCCGATCCTGAGCAAGGACAGAGACAATCGGGCAAGGATGAAAGAGAACTACCGGAAGATCCTGCAGGTAACCAGTTTTGTAGTGTTCCCCTCCATGATCTTGCTGGCCTTTGTAGCTGAACCGATGATACTGGCACTGGTTGGAGAGAAATGGAGACAATCCATTCCACTGTTGCAGATACTCTGTGTAGCCGGGCTGGTATCACATATACATGTGGTGAATCTAAATGTACTGAAGGTGTATGCTGCAGGAAATCAGTACGTATTGCAGGGTATCATTAAGTATGCTCTTACAGTTGCAGGTGTGTTGGTGGGTATGCAGTTTGGATTGTCAGGTCTGATGTATGGAATTGTTGTAGTGGAATATCTGCACTTGCTGGTCAACATCTATTTGAGTAATCAGCATCTGTCTTACACATATTCCGAACAGGGACTTGATCTGCTGAAAGTTTTCTGGCTAAACCTGCCGATGGCCGGTGTCCTTTGGCTGACCTCTTTACCCGAATATCCTGCACCAGTGTTTCAGCTTCTGGTTATGACCGGGACCGGCCTGGTCATGTATATACTTACTGCTCACCTGACAAATGCTATGGCATGGAAGTACATGGTAGAATTGATTCAGGGGCAACTGAGAAAACGCAAGATATCAACTGCAGCAGAAACCACCGCACATGTGGAAACAGCTTAGGCAGATATTTACAATGAACCAAACTCCGATCCTGATCGGAGGGTGCGGGAGAACAGGTACCAGTTTGATGACGGCCATTCTGGATGCACATCCAGACATTTATTGTATTCCGGAAGAGACCAATATTTTTCTGACCAGACGTGATTTCAAGTCTGATTTCTGGAACCACCAGATACAGCGAATTCGAATCACCAGAGACTTGCTGAAACGTGATATTCCCGCATCTTCCAAACGATGGTGTGAGAAATCGCCTCCAAATGTCAGGTACCTGGAGCAACTCTTTCGAGAGTTTGGCAGGGATCTGAAGGTTATACTTATGATACGTGACGGCAGAGATGTGATCACGAGTATGCATCCCCTCCGGGAAGGATACTATATTCCTATTGAGCGTTGGATCAATGATACCAGACAAACGATCAGGTGGAAGGATCACCCACAGGTCCTATTGGTCCCATACGAATCTTTGGTGAGTAACTTCCGCCCGGTCATCGAGCAGGTATTGACATTTCTCGAAGCTGCCATGAGTCAGGAGGTGCTGGACTACACGAACTATTCCGGTGTTCAGCAGCATGATGCATTTCACGGGCAACACCTTAGACCACTATATACGGCATCTCAAAGAAAATGGGAGCTTCCGGAACACAGGGAAAGAATAGATCTGTTCCTGCAGAACGAAGAAGTACAGGAGCTGATGAATAGTATCGTTGATATCAGACAGGCTTTTGACCTGAGTTTGGAAAATGTGGAACGGGCATGAAGATCCTGATCATTTCAAAGTTCTTTTATCCTTCTGTAACTCCACGATCATTTCGTACTACTGCACTTGCTAAGGCATTTGCCAAAGCCGGGCATGAAGTACAGGTCTATACTTCCTGGAATGAAGAAATTCATCCTGCATATGCTGTTGAACACGGCATGGAGATACATCCGCTATCAAAAAGGATCTGGAAAGATATCCGTGCAGACCAGGGAGCAGGCCCGTTCAGATTGGTACGGCGAGTACTGAAACGAGGCCTTCAGTTATCACTGGAATATCCTGACATACAATTCCTGTTTACCACCAGAAGATTATTGCGAAAGAAGAATGGATATGACCTGCTGATCACAATAGCTGTGCCGCATGCGATCCATTGGGGGGCTGCATTGGCCAGGACAAGAAAGCATCGGATAGCAAAGACCTGGGTGGCAGATTGTGGCGATCCATTCATGTTCGAGAAGACCGATACTTTCCGGAAATGGTTCTATTTTGCCTGGTTTGAAAAACTTTTTTGCAGAAAGGCAGATCACATCACAGTGCCGATCGAAGATGCGAAAGAAGCGTATTATCCGGAATTCCGCCATAAGATCAAAATGATCCCGCAGGGATACGACTTTAATGAAGTGCCTATTGATCATAACCTCTATAGGAAGAACCCTGTCCCCACATTCGCATATGCCGGAGCTTTTATTCCGGGTGTGCGGGATCCGAAGAACTTCCTGGAATATTTGCTGACACTGAAGTGTCCATTCCTATTTATTATTTATACTAATCAAACGAGTATAGTTATTCCATATGCTGAACGATCAGAAGGCAGAATAGAGATAAGGCCATATGTGCCAAGAGCTGAATTACTGCCGGTACTGGCTGGTATGGATTTTCTCGTGAATATTGGTAATGGTACAAATATTCAATCTCCCAGCAAGCTGATCGATTATCAGATATGTGGAAGACCTGTTCTGTCTGTTGATTCCTTTTCGCTGAATTCAAGTGTCATAACTCAGTTTTTGTCAGGTGATTATTCAGGACAGATTAGCCTGGGTGATCTGTCGGCCTATGACATTAAAAATGTTTCAAAGCAATTTTTACAACTTACCCAATGATGAACGATCCGGAATGCAGCCCCAAACCTTAAGAAGCAGAAGCAGGGTCCAGGATGAGGACAGAAGAAGAGGAGGCTCATTTGCCAGGGTGATTTTTTTGGTCTGGCCTTTCGGTTCTCTTGCCTTTACCGCGTATCATTTGCGAAGTTCATGGGCTAAGAATATTGTCTGGCTTTTCGTGATCTTCTTTGGTTTGACCTTCGTTATCTCCAATCCTAAGATCGATGCCAATCGATACAATGATAAGTTGCAGGAAATGGGGGATCATGATTATACATTTCAGACCCTTGGCCATCAGTTGTACCGCGATACTGAGTATGTGGATGTGCTGCAGCCTTTACTGACATTTGTGGTTTCCAGGTTTACCAGTGATTATCGGGTTCTCTTTGCTGCATTCGGGCTCATTTTTGGATATTTCTATTCCCGGAATATCTGGTACCTGATCGACCGGACCAGTGGTAGGTTCAAATGGTATGGCGTAACACTGCTCATTATTTTCACGGTCATCAACGGGTTCTGGAATATTAATGGCTTCAGATTCTGGACCGCTGCTCATATTTTCGTATTCGGTGTGCTTCACTATTTGGAGACAGGAAAAGCAAAGCATCTATTCCTGACCATTTTAACTGTGTTTGTGCATTTTTCTTTTTTCTTCCCTGTTCTGGTCTTTCTGCTGTATCTGGCGGGAGGAAACAGAAAGCATCTATATTTCTACTTTTTCCTACTGACCTTTACTTTTTCAGAGGCGAGTCTTACCCAGGTTAGAGAATATTTATCCTTCCTGCCATCCATTTTTGAAGCTAAAGTGAGTAACTATACCAGCGATGTATATGAGCAGGTATTGAATGAAAGAAAGAGTTTGCTGAACTGGTACGTTCAGTACTATGGAGCCGCATTGAGATATGTTGTACTCGTATGGCTTGCCTGGATATATTTCCAGGGAGGGGCATTTATCAGGGAACATGCACTTGCAGGTAAACTGTTCTCTTTTGTATTACTGTTATATGCATTATCCAACCTGGGCAGTCTGATACCAAGCGGAAACAGATTTATTGTTTTGAGTAACCTGTTTGCAGTTGCCTTGATCTTTTGGTATTACCATTCCAACCGTCAGCCTGGATGGATCAACAGGATCGCTGTGTTAAGCATGCCGGCACTGGCGCTTTATTTCCTCATATCCGTGAGAATTGGGCTGGATATGATGGGTGTGCAAATGCTGGTTGGTAACCCTGTTACGGCGATCTTTTTCAGAGATGAAACGCCATTGGTTGATTGGATAAGATAGATGTAATGTTACGCAGGATCAACAGACATTTCCAGGATTTGAATCAGACAAGACTGGATCGTAAGATCTGCAGACAACTCAGATCTGCCGGGCGGGAATGGAATGCTGAGCATGCCAGGGTCATTTTTAGTGAAAGCAGAGGCGGAAGCACATGGCTGTTTGAAATGTTGCTTCAGTCAGGAGAGATGGTGTCTCAATGGGAACCACTCCATCCTGTCAGAGGTACGGTCAGTGAACTTCCTCTGCACTATGGCGACAGACCATATCTTGCACCGGGCGAGAAAGACGACGCTTTACTGAATTGCCTGATCGCTTCTTTTTCCGGAAAGGCATGGACCCCCTGGACCGCCAGGTACAACAGTCCTGAATCAGTAGATTCGGCAGACAAACTCCTGGTAAAATTTGTTCGTGCCAACATGCTTGCTCCCTGGATCCTGCACCAAATTCAATTAAGATACAAGCCGGTCATGCTGATCAGACATCCTGTCGCTGTGGCATTATCTCAGTTAGATGCCTTCAGAGGGGCTGATCGGGATGCTGTTACTTATAAAGTACCGAACTGTCATAACAACCAACGATTTGTGCAGAATGAGCAGTATCTGAATGGTCTGGAAGGTGCACTGGAACGAAAAGTAGCACTCTGGTGCATCAATAATCTGCCAGTTCTTCAGAACGAACAATTCATGTTGCAGGTTCAGCCGGTATTTTATGAATATTTGGTGTTGAACCCGCAGGAGCAGTTTGCACAAATAGCTTTGAACTGGGATCTGACATTCAGCGGTGTGCAGGCCAATAACGCAAGCTCCACAACCGGAAGAGCCGGAGTTGATCAGGAACCATTGGCACAGATATCAAAATGGATGGGCAGGATAAATGATCAGCAGAAAGAAAATTGCAAAAACATCCTGCAGTATTTTGGGTGTACGCTGTATTCTGTTGATGATCCACTGCCACTCAACATCAAATAGGTATGAAGATCGCCGATCTGTTTAATGTCCTTTCTTACCGTTCTTCTGATAAGATCTGTGTCTTCCTGGTGGATGATTACGGTCACCTGGGAATGTCCGGCGAGTTGACAGAAAAAGAGATCAATGCCTGCCCTGGTATTTTACCGGGTGATGTTTTCAACAGGTATGATGGCCTGGAGAGCCCCGATGACCTTCATTCTTTATTTGATGCACTGACCGACTACAAAGGCTCTGACAACAAGCCCGTAGTTTTTACTCCGGTTGTCTGCACGGGGAACCCAACATTCAGTGATGAGGAGAATGATATGTATAGTTGGGAATCCTTCAATTCATCTCTGAAGAGGTCATATGGAAAGGAGATCCTGGATCTTTGGCAACAGGGAGAGAATGAAGGAGTTTTTCAGCCGGAATTGCATGGAAGAGAGCATATCCACCCCCGTATATTGATCAATAAGCTGAAGGAACAGGCTCCGGCTTTTACCTGGATGAGAGATCACCGGTCGATAGCTGTTTTGAATGATGGAAATGTTCATTTGAGGCCATTTAAATGGATGGAAAGCCAGGATGAAGAATGGCAGCAAAAAATGTTGGGAGATGCTGTCGGAATATTTGAAAGCTTTTTTAAGAGGAAACCGGCTCTGTTCGTTCCGCCGGGTTTGATACACGGAAAGCATACAGAACAACTGGCTGGTGAATACGGGATACTGTATATGGATTCAGCCAGATCAGCAATGCGCTCCCAAGCAAATGGACAAATGAAAAGAGAGATCGCATGGACCGGGAAAAGATCCAATGAGATCAGATACCTGTGCCGCAATGCTATGTTTGAACCTGCCACATTCGGCGAAAATTCTATAACCCAAACACTTCAGGCTGCTGATAAAGCTTTCAGATGGCGGGTTCCCCTCGTTATTAGTTCTCATCGGGTGAATTTTGCCGGAGGCAGAGATGAATCCAACAGAGCAAGAGGGCTTTTGATTCTAAGAAAGCTTTTAGAAATTCTCACCAGAAGGTATCCGGATATGCGTTTTATATCTGCCAGTGAACTCATCAGTCTAATGACAATTTAGGTATTAGATGTTCAGGCGGCATTTTGTTCTGGAACCCGGATCTGAAAAACACGTACTACGTTTAAACAACACCTTGTAATAAGTCAGTGAAGAATCAATTACGTGATTTGGTTCTGGGTCGTCTCACCACAAGACACAAACGCCGCATCCTCATCATCGAATCAGATGACTGGGGAACCATCCGCATGCCCTCATCTTCGGTTTACCAGATGTTGCTGTCTAAGGGATATCCCGTTGATAAATGCCCCTATAACCGCAATGACTCTCTGGAAACAGATGCTGATATGCTGGCACTGATAGAAGTACTGAGATCTGCAAAGGACCATACAGGAAGACCGGCTGTCATCACTGCTAACTGGATCGCCGCCAATCCTGATTTTGATCGCATCAGGGACTCTGGTTTTCAGGAATATTTCTGGGAACCGAGCAACAGCACACTGGAACGCCATCCTGATAGCAGACAAGTCTTTGCATTGCAAAAGCAGGCACTGACTGAAAGATTATTCTATCCTCAGTTTCATGGTCGTGAACACGTACATGTAGCCGCCTGGATGAAGAAACTGAGGGCAGGTGATGAAGCCATACATTCGGCTTTCAACCACCGCATGATCTCATTCAATGTAAACGAAGTTCCATCCTGTGAATCAGATATCATGGATGCCTATAATGCAGGAGATACTAATGATCTGAAGTTTTCAGAGGCTTCTGTTACAGAGGGGCTTAAGCTGTTTCAGGAAACCTGGGGTTTTGCTTCTGCTACCGCTATACCTCCATGTTATTTCTGGCATGAAGCACATGAGCAGGCTATGTCCCGTGGAGGTGTAATGGGCATTCAGGGCATTGCTGTACAGAAATCGCCGGTGGTTGGCAAAGAGAAATGGAAGAAGAAATACCATTGGACCGGTCAAAGGAATAAGAACGGTCAGATCTACCTGAGAAGGAATGTGTTCTTTGAGCCGAGTATTCTTGGCAGAGAAGGGGCCGTTTCCAGTGCCTTTGCAGGCATTGCAAGGGCTTTCGAAAAAGGGCATGCTGCCATCATCAGTTCTCACAGGCTTAATTATATAGGCACCATTAACCCCGAGAACAGAACCAGTAACCTGAAATTACTAAAGGAACTACTGCAACTGGTCGTATCAAAATTTCCTGAAGTGGAATTCATGCATTCTGCAGATTATCTGGAATTTATTCGCAAACCATGACCACCGAATCTCGAGTGAAAAAGAACTTCTGTTTTTTGTTGTACAACATCGACCCGGGTGGCCTGGAAGTGTATCTGCTCCGGTTTTTCAGACACTACCAGGGGCAGTTCCGAGCTACCCTGATATGTAAGAGCGGTAAGACAGGTGCCTTGCTGAAAGGGTATGAGGATGCAGCGGTTGAAGTGATCACGGTCAGGACGGGCTATATGAATCCTGTCTCACTGTGGAAGATCTATCGCCTGTTGCGAAACAGAAAGTTTGACGGCATCTGTGACCTGACCAGCAACTTTGGCGGACTGTATATGTGGCTTGCCCGAAAAGCATCCATCCGGTCACGAGTAGCCTACTATGGTCAGTCCACCAATCACTTCAGGTCTTCTGCTCTGAAATCATCGTTCGACAGAATGGTCAACAGACTGGTGTACAGGAACGCCACTGCCATTGTGCTGAATTCGCATACAGCTACCGATAATTTTTTTCCGTACAGAGTAGCAGGTGATCCTCGCTTCAAAGTGGTGTATAACGGTGTGGATGCTGCCATGTTCAGCGATGAAAAGGATGATGAAATGAAACAGGCATTGGGCATCCCGGTCTCTTCATTTGTGATCGGACATACCGGAAGATTTGACGAGAAGAAAAATCATCAGGCGGTCCTGGATCTGGCAGTACGTGCCTGTGCAACCTGGGATGATTGCTATGTGATATGCTGTGGTAAAGGAACAGAACAGTTGCAGGAATCCATCAACCGAAGGCAACTTGCCGGAAGGGTTTTGGCATTGGGCTATCGTGATGATGTGCACCGTATTCTCCGCACATTTGATGTGTTTTATTTCCCATCATATACAGAGGGGCAACCCAATTCATTGATCGAAGCGATGATGGCAGGACTTCCTTTCGTAGCATCTGATATCGTACCGATCAGAGACACAGTACCTGAACATTTGCATGGTCAGCTGGTAGGCCCCGATGATGTGGGATCTGCCTTTCATTTGATACAGCGAATGAAAGAAGATCGGCAGTTACGAATCAGATTGTCCTGCAGAGACTGGGCAATTGAAGCCTATAATGCCAATGACAGATTCAGAGAATTTCTGGAATCTGTAGCAGGAGATCAGATAGTATGAAAGTGCTATTTGCATATAACGGCAGGGTGGAGATTGATGAACATGGCCGGTATTATGGCAATGAGTTGAATGATCGTTTGGTTGAACGATACCGTTATTTTGGAGACCAGGTTACCTTCATAGTTCGTACAAGGCCCATTCATGCTGTTGCTGCATCTGAGTTGCAGCCTTTTGAAAGTAATCTGCAGGTCATTCCTGTTCCTGAAATGAACACGCCATTCCTGTTTTTACGAAACCGCACAGTAATACATCATAAGATCAAACATGCGGTAAATGAACATGACGTGATCATTGTAAGAGAACCGGGATATGTAGGCAGAATTGCGGCACAATACGCACGATATTTTAATAAACCTTACCTGACTGAGGTAGTTGGCGATCCATACGATGCTTTGAGCAACCACAGTACTTTAGGAAAGATCTATGCCCCCATTGCCAGAAGGTCTATGTTGAAAAGCATTGCCAAAGCTGATCCTGTTTTGTATGTTACCAAAGAGTATCTGCAGCAGAGATATCCAAGCACTGGTTATCAGTTAGGATTATCAGATGTAGTACTGAAACCTTCCGGTGAGGAAGTATTAGAGTCCCGGATACACAAAATAGGCATGCGCAAGCATGATGATGAACTGGTAGTAGGAACAGCAGCAGCACTGGATGTGAAGTATAAAGGACATGAATATGTATTGCAGGCAATGAGTATTCTTGCCAGGCAGGGCATTCAACTTAAGTATCAGGTAGCAGGAAAGGGAACCGGCGATCGTTTGGTGAGATTGGCGAACGATTTGGGAGTAAGATCTCAGCTGGATATTATTGGACAGATTCCTCACGGCCAGGTCTTTGATTTTCTGGACAACATTGATCTGTATATTCAACCGAGTGTGACAGAGGGCCTTCCAAGGGCGTTGGTTGAAGCAATGAGCAGAGCGTGTCCTTGTCTCGGAAGCAGGGTTGGGGGCATACCTGAATTACTGCCTGATAAGTACCTTTTTGAGAAAAGGAATGCGAAACAACTGGCTGGTATCATCGCCGGACTGAGCAGACATGATCTGGAAAACATGGCCAGACAAAATGCAGAAGCAGCCAAGAGGTTTGACCCGGAAAGATCCGCAGAATCGAGATTGGAATTCTATGACCGTTTCAAAAGAACCTATTCATCACAGTGAATCTCTCCCGCATTAAAATAGGATTATATGAACAGGCCGAAAGGATTGTTGGTAAACAAGCTATAGACAGGATGTACCTGGATCGCTGTATTAAGATCTATAGAAAGCAACAGGTCATATTCATACATATACCAAAAGCTGCAGGTACCAGCGTGGCCAGAGCTGTGCTGGGCAAAAGAGCAGGACATTTCACTGCAGAAACTGTCCGGGACAGAATGGGTAATGATCCATACTATAAGTTGTACTCTTTTGCAGTTACCAGACATCCGGTTGACAGGCTCTATTCTGCATATCGCTATGTGAAGGGAAACGGTGGAACAGAAGGGGGCGTTCGCAGACATCCGGATTATGACGGACCCTTATTCCATACATTTGAGAAATTTGTCATGGAATGGTTGCCGTTGCAAAACATCCTTAACGGCCCTGTGATTTTCAGGCCGCAGTACAGTTTTCTCTTTGATTCAGGCATAGAACTGCTGGTGAATGATGTACTGAAACTGGAGGAACCGGAAAAGCTAGAGCAGATCCTGACGGAAAGACTGGGAAGAAAAATAATATTGGAGAGAAGGAACATGTCTGTAACTGATCTGGATAACGGCATTTCATCCTTGGTGCGGAGAAGAATATCTGAAATATATCACCGTGATCATGAATTATTGGGATATTGAATGTTGCAGGTGAAAGGTAAAATTCTGTACACAGCCACCAGCGATATACACCTGGCCGCTTTCCATTATCCATACATAAAATGGCTGGATGAGCAGGGTTATGAAGTGCATCTGGCGATGGAGAAACGGGCGGATCTTGAATTCAGTCATGCCAGGCAGATACATTATATGCCATTCCCGCGAACACCTCTTGACCGTCGTAATGTATCCACCTACAGGCAGTTGAAGAACCTGATCGATAAAGAACAATACGACCTGATACATTGCCATACACCTATGCCGGGAGTACTCACAAGGCTGGCGGCCAGAGCCAGAAGGAAAAAGGGGGCTGCGGTCTTGTACACTGCCCACGGCTTTCATTTTTTTAAAGGGGCTCCATTGAAGTACTGGCTTTCCTATTTCCCTGCAGAATATGCCTTGTCATTTATCACTGATGCCATCATCACCATTAACAGTGAAGATTTCACCTATGCTGATAAAAGACTGCACCCCCGAAAGGCATTTATGATACCAGGAATTGGGATCGACTCTGGAAAATTCAGAGTGTATTCAGAAGAGGAAAAGAAAGCTGTCAGGCTTAAGTATGGTTTTAAGCAACAGCAGTTTCTCCTGCTGTATATTGCTGAGTTCATCCCCCGAAAGAATCATCGATTCATTCTGGAAAATCTGCCGGCTTTGATCAGACAGGTCCCGACCGTGCAGGTGATATTCGCCGGTCGCGGTGAGCTGATGGATCAGATGCTGAATCTTGCCAGAAACCTTCGGGTGGAAGATCATGTTCGCTTCATGGGCTTCATGCATGACCTGGGACCGCTCGCGGCGATTGCTGATGTAGGTATCTCGGCAAGCAGGCAGGAAGGACTTGGTCTGGGACTTGCCGAACAAATGCTGTGTGGAGTTCCTGTTGTGGCAACTGAAGACAGAGGGCACAAAGAACTGGTCATCCATGAACAGACAGGTTTGATGTTTCCTCAAGGCGATCAGATCGCCTTTCGTGAAGCACTTGTAAGGTTCTCTAAAGAGCCTTCATTGCGCCAAAAAATGGGAAATGCCGCCCGTTTGCATGCCGAAAAATTCAGGATCGAAGCATCGCTTGATAGCATGCGGAATATTTATAACGGGTATCTGAAACCGGATCAAAAAACGGACTGATGCTGAAGGGAACAAAGAATAAATGGATCTATCTGGCCTATTACTTCCGCCAGTTGGATCAGGACAAAATGCGAAGGTTTGTTCGTTTTGCCTCTGAAAAGACAGGCAGGTCCCGCTGGTCTCTCTGGGCTGATGCCATACGTTCCGTGTTCAGATATAATACCGGCCTGATAGATTATTTCCTGTTCAGATTTTATGAGAAAACTCCTGAAGAAAGAGCTGCATGGGCGGGAACCGGATTCATGTATGAATACCATCTTGCTATGAATCCTTTGGATGCAAGGGATATCCTGGCCAATAAGATCAGGTTTTACGAAAAGTACGATCAATTCGTGGTGCATGCACATTGTACAATTGATGATCTTCATGCCAATAATGAACAGGCTGTCAAGGTTCTCCGGCATCCGACAGATAAACTGGTACTGAAAGATGCCCTCGGGCAGTGCGGCTGGGGCATTGAAGTGATCAGCAAAAAAGAGTTTTCTGCAGAGCAACTGGTCAGCCATATGGAACAGAAGGGTTATGACCTGGCTGAGGTTTTCATAGATCAGCATGAGGTCCTGCAGGAACTTTCACCATCGGGTCTGAATACCCTGCGTGTCATTACCCAGTTGAATGATCACGGCGGGGTAGACTACCTGGGTGCACGTCTCAGGATCACCATCAATTCTCAGGTGGACAATATGGCATCAGGAAATATGGCAGCACCGGTTGATCTGAATACCGGTGTAGTGAGTGGTCCGGCTGTGTTCAGCGATATCACCAAAGAACCTGTTCATGTACATCCGATCTCTGGTTTGACTATTCCGGGCCTGCAGTTGCCTCACTGGCCTGCAGTTCTTCGCATGACCAAAGAGGCAGCACTGTTGCATCCGGAGAACCGTTCTGTAGGTTGGGATATTGCTCTTACACCGGAGGCCCCGGAGTTGATAGAAGGCAACCACAATTGGTGTAAGTTATTGTGGCAACTGCCGGTTCAAACAGGACTGAAGGACGTATTACTTACTTATTTGAAATGATGTCTTGAGTCTGTATAAGAACTATATCAAGCCGACGATGGACAGAATAGCTGCTTTTCTTCTTTTGCTGCTCCTGTTTCCTTTATTGCTCCTCATCATGTTGATCCAATGGTTCATTCTGAAAGACAGGATTTTCTTCATCCACCCGAGACCTGGTTTGCATGAGAAGATCATTCATGTGATCAAATTCAGAACCATGAATGAAAAGAAAGATGAATCAGGAGCATTGCTGCCCGCTATGCAGCGGATTACTCCCTGGGGTGCTTTCCTTCGCAGAACCTCGCTGGATGAGCTTCCGCAACTCATCAATGTGCTGAAAGGCGATCTTTCATTTGTAGGACCAAGGCCTCTGGAAGTCAGGTATTTGCCTTACTATAGTGAACAACAGCGCAAACGACATCTGGTCAAGCCCGGAATAACAGGACTGGCTCAGATAAACGGAAGGAATGCGATTGGATGGGAGGAAAAGTTTAAATACGATCTCCGTTACATCGAAGAGATCTCATTAATGACAGACCTCCGTATTCTGCTGGGCACTGTCAGAAAGGTGCTTGCAGCTGAAGGGGTCAACCAGGATACCGCACAAACCGTGCTACCTTTTGATCAATATATGAACCGGAAGCGTTCAGATGATCAGGTTGGTTAAAACGTATAGATAACATGAATAGAAAGCTCATCATAGTTGGCGCAGGCAGCGTAGGTCTGCATCTGGCCGCTAATGCAGACATGTACGGGATCAAAGAACACCTGATCGGTTTTGTTGATGACGACCCCGGGAAACAGGCAGGCAGCTATTATGGATATCCTGTACTGGGTACCCTGAGCTATGTGTTGGAACAACAGGATATAGATGTTGTTATCGGTATTGCATTTCCGGATGTAAAGAAGAAGATAGTTAAGAAACTTTCGGGCAATGATTCACTGGGTTTTCCCGGTTTGATAGCAACAGCACATTCCTGGATTTCAGCTGATTGTTCCATAGGAAAAGGAGTAATTATTTATCCGGGTTGCAGTATTAATTATGGTTCGGTCATCGGCGATTTTGTGGTCATGAATATGAATTGTGCACTGGGGCATCATGCAACGGTAGGCCGTTACAGCAGCCTCGCTCCTGGTGTTTGTTTTGGAGGTCATACAACTGTTGGAGAAGGGGTTGACATAGGTATAGGCGCAGCCACCATTCAGAATACTCTGATTGGTGATGGGGCGGTGATAGGCGGACAGTCCATGATCATAAGAAATGTAGAAGCTGGTGAAACAGTTGTAGGCGTTCCGGCAAAGAATAAAAGTATTTAGTATGCAAAATAAAATGTGGTTGTCATCACCGCATATGTGCGGCCGTGAGGAAGGCTATGTCAAAGATGCATTTGATACCAACTGGATCGCTCCGCTTGGACCTCATGTGAACGGATTTGAACAGGGCCTTTCTGCCAGGATGCTGGAACACCCAGTTGCCGCATTATCTTCAGGTACGGCAGCGCTGCATCTCGCACTGATCCTTCTAGGCGTGGAGAGAGATGATGTGGTCATTTGCCAGAGCTTTACTTTTTCGGCAAGTGCCAATCCGATAGTGTATCAGGGTGCTGTTCCATATTTCGTTGATTCGGAAGCTGATACCTGGAATATGGATCCTGATCTGCTGGAAGAAGCCATCAGCAGACTGGTAACGGTAGGGAAGCGCCCGAAAGCTGTGGTGGTGGTGCATCTGTATGGAATGCCTGCAAAAATGGATCGCATTACCGAGATCTGTGAACGTTATCAGGTTCCGGTTGTGGAAGATGCAGCTGAAGCACTTGGCTCTTCACTTCATGAGAAGCCTTGTGGTACTTTCGGCAGGTTCGGAGTTCTCAGTTTCAATGGCAACAAGATCATTACTACTTCGGGTGGTGGTGCATTGGTATGCCCTGATGATGCATTCGCTGAAAGGGCACGATTTCTGGCCACTCAGGCACGAGATACTGCCCCGCATTATCAGCACAGTGTGATCGGATACAACTATCGCATGAGCAATGTATGTGCGGCTATCGGCAGAGGGCAACTGGAAGTCCTGGATCAAAGAGTGGAGCAGCGCAGAAAGAACTTTGCTTATTATCAGGAAACACTGAGCGATCTGCCGGGCATCAGTTTTTTGTCTGAAACAGCAGGCAGTTTCAGCAACCGATGGCTGACCTGTATGACGATAGACCCGGATCATAGTGGTGGCGTAACCAGAGAAAGTGTCAGACTTGCCCTGGAAACACAACAAATTGAAAGCAGGCCACTTTGGAAGCCCATGCATCTGCAACCCGTTTTTGCAAATGCTCCTGCCATGAGTACAGGAGTGTCTGAAAGGCTGTTCAACACCGGCCTTTGTTTGCCCAGCGGCTCAAATCTTACTAGTGAAGACCTGAGCAGAGTAGTTGAACATATTAGAAAAAACTGGAAATGAATCAGGTGAATATTGACCTCATTGCCGGCGCACGGCCCAATTTCATGAAGATCGCCCCGATCATCAGGGCATTACAGGAGGCTGAAAAGAACGGAAGTAAATTACAGTACAGACTCGTTCATACCGGGCAGCATTATGACCGCAACATGAGCGATCAGTTCTTTGAGCAACTGGGAATTCCGGAGCCCGATGTCAACCTGGGTTCAGGAAGTGGCACCCAGGCAGAACAAACTGCCAGGATCATGATGGCCTACGAAAAACTCCTGATGGAACAACCTGCAGATCTTTGCCTGGTAGTTGGCGACGTCACCTCCACACTGGCCTGTTCAGTAGCGGCTAAGAAGTTGGGTATCAAAGTGGCGCATGTGGAGGCCGGCATACGTTCATACGATCTAACCATGCCGGAAGAGATCAACAGAATGGTGACCGACAGCATCACAGATTATTTTTTCACAACCAGCGAAGTAGCCAATGCCTATCTGCGAAGAACAGGTGTAGAGCAAGACCGTATTTTCTTCGTTGGCAATACTATGATAGATACGTTGTTGCATCACAGGAAAGACTTTCGTAAACCGGAGATCTGGGATGAAGCCGGACTGGAGCAGGGAAAGTATATCGTTATGACACTCCATCGCCCGTCAAACGTAGATGAAGAATCTACATTGATCGACCTGATACGAACCATCATCGACCATAGCAGGAACCTTCCACTGGTCTTCCCCATCCACCCCAGAACAAGAAAAGTGCTGGAGCATTCAGGGCTGGATCATCCACGTCTTCTGCAGGTCGATCCCCTTGGCTATCTGGAATTCAACTACCTGGTGGAAAGAGCCGCTGCCGTAATCACTGATTCAGGTGGAATTACAGAAGAGACAACCGTCATGGGGGTTCCCTGCATGACCCTCCGGGCCAATACTGAAAGGCCTGAGACCATTGATATAGGTACGAATGAACTGCTGGGAACCAACCCCGATGCAATTCCTGCAAGTATGGAAAAATTGTTCAGTGGAGAATGGAAAAAAGGAAGCATTCCGCCTTTGTGGGATGGTCACACTGCAGAAAGAATAGTTGAACACCTTGAAAATATTTTTCAGTGAATCTGATCCCTGTACTGATCGCACTTCTGGTCATCATGGTGACCACCCTCATCTGGATTTTCATTGCAAGAAGATCTGAGATCTATGTACATCGAAAAGAAAGGTCGGTCAGAAAGGTCATTACCGGAATGGGGGTCATTTTTACTGTTGCAACCATCCTGAGCTATTGGCAGAAAGATTTTAGTGATTACACTGTATTGATTGCCGTGTCTTTACTGGCGGTGGTCAGTTTGCTTGACGACATCATGGACCTGTCAATCGGGCTGCGACTGTTCATTCAGCTGATCGTGGCAGGTGTGGTCTATATGGCTTATCCGGTCCTGGATCCGTGGTGGATGATCTTATTGCTGGTGGTCTGGATGAACATGTTCAACTTTATGGATGGCAGCAATGGTATGCTGGGTTTGTATGCGCTTGTGGTATTGGCCAGTGTATTATTCAGTTCCGGTTTGCCCGTACAACTGATTCTGTCAGGAGGATCCCTATATCACATGTCATTCATCCTGATTCTTGCATTGCTGGTTTTTCTGGCTGGCAACCTGAGAAAGCATGCGGTCTGGATAGCCGGCGATGCGGGCTCAGTGGTACTGGGCTTACTGGTCATTTGGATTCTGCTGACAGACAGATCAGGAACCGCTCTTCAGGCTGTGGATGAGGCCAACTTTTCATGGCTGTTCATTCCGGTTTCCTGTGCATTGTTTGTAACAGATACCGGATGGACACTTATCAGAAGGATCTATTTAAGACAACCGGTCTGGCAAAGACACCGGTTACATGCTTACCAGATGTTGATCTATCATAAAGACAAGAACCCGGTGCTGATAGCTTTTGCGTATGCCGTGCTGCAGTTGCTGGTAAATATGCTCTTCCTGATTTCAGGTGGAGGAGTGTGGATGGCCATCGGTATCTTTGTGGTCCTTTCTGCAGCCTGGTGGATGATCAATAGAAACTGGCCTGAGAAATCAGATCTATGAGTGGTAAACAGGGGTTCAAATGTCTTTTACTGGGTTACGGTCACATTGGCAAACGCCATGCGGCAGTCATCGCTGAGCATCCGGAAACAGAGTTATCTGGTATTGCTGACCTGACAGATGTGAGATCTGTTGCCGGATATCCGTCAGACATACCCTGGTATCCTTCCTGGAAAGATGCCCTGGCAAATTCAGGCGGACATGATCTGGTCATCATTGCTCTTCCCAATGGTGAACATATTCCGGCCGCTTTGGCTGCTTTGAAATCAGGCTATCATGTGCTGATTGAAAAACCAATGGGGCTTACTGCCCTGTCGTGTCAGCAGGTACTGGAGTTGGCTGAACAACAAAAGAAGCAGGTATTTGTGGTTAAACAGAACAGGTACAGCCCGCAGGTGCAATGGCTGAAGGACCTGGTGGATTCCGGTAAAATGGGCAAGATCCATATGATTCAGGTCAATTGTTTCTGGAACCGCGATGACCGGTATTATCTGCAACAGGGTCATCCGTGGAGGGGAAAGCTGACTTCAGACGGAGGAGTGCTTTTCACCCAGTTCAGTCATTTCATTGATATACTCTATTGGATTTTCGGGCCGCTCACGGTTGAATCAGCACATATGGAGAACCTGGCTCACAGCACCACTACCGAATTTCCTGATTCAGGATCTTTTAGGTTCAGAACAGCAGGTCAGGCACTGGGCTTCATGCAGTTCAGTACAGCCGTCTGGAACAGAAACCTGGAAAGCTCCATTACTATACTTGGCGATAGCGGAACGATCCAGTTGGGTGGTCAATACATGGATACCGTACTTCACTGCCATATATCGGATTATATACTTCCTCAAATTCCGTCAGCAAACCCACCCAATCTATATGGTAATTACAGTGGTTCAGCGGCCAATCACGTCCAGGTTCTGGAGCAGGTGGTGATGGCACTGAAAGGCGAAAAATCGGCCGCTACAAATGGTCAGGAGGGAATGGAAGTGGTCAGGATCATTGAAACGGTACACCGGCTTGCCAACCACCCCATTTGACGGATCTGATACCGGCAGGCATAACGGCTATGTCACATATTGTAGTCAAATGAGTACAATAACTTGAACTTATCTTTTGACATTTGTTAATAAGGAAGTCACTTTATGGTGGCATCTTTGCAAACTATGAAAGGCACACACTGATCGAACACGCTTAACCCAGAAGATTATGATCACCAGCCTTCAACGTTTTATTATCCATCGCTACTCTGGCAGGATATTGTCCAAGTGGATCGTTCTGCTGCATGACATGGTATTGGTGGCCGCGGCATTTGGCCTTGCCCAGCTCCTCAGGTTCAATTTTAAAATGGAGGGGATCAGGAATGATCACTTTGTCACACAGTTGTCAATATCCTGTCTGGTTTATCTGGCAGCATTCTTTTTGTTCAGGAGCTTTTCAGGCATCATCAGGCATACAGGTCTGGAAGATGTGAAACGCATTCTCAATGCCGGATTACTGTCTATGACCACTCTGGTGGGTTTGACCATATTGGTCAGAACTTCCAGCCTGACCAGTGGAATGACCATCAGCCTGGCTGTGATCATCATACATTTTCTGCTGACCGTTGTCTTTCTTACAGGATCCAGATTTCTGATCAAGCTGTTCTATCACAATGCGGTCAAGAAACGTTCAGCATTTAAGCGTGTGGTCATTTTTGGTGCAGGATACAGTGGTATGATGGCCAAGAATTCCATGGAAAGTGATACTGCCTCGAACTATAAGGTATCTGCCTTTCTGGATGATGATCCGCAAAAAGCAGGTAAGTTTTTACATGGTATTCCTGTCTTCCTTCCTGAAGCCGGCTTTCGTGATTTTCTTCATAAGTTTCCTGATACTGAACTGATCATAGCCATACCCAATCTGACTCCTGCCAGAAAAAGCCAGATCATTGAACATTGCCTCAATGTAGGTATCAAGGTGAAGAGCGTTCCTCCAATTGGGAACTGGATAAACGGGGAACTTTCTGTACAACAGATCAGAAACGTAAGTATAGAAGACCTCCTGAACAGGGCTCCTATTCAGTTGGAAAGATCTATGGCTGCCAAAGAGATCTACAGCAAGGTGGTCATGATAACCGGTGCAGCCGGCTCTATTGGCAGCGAGATCGTGCGCCAGGTCATGAACCTGAATCCGGCCAAGCTGATCCTGATCGATCAGGCAGAAACACCCATGCATGACCTGGAGCTGGAAGTGGCACCCCTGCGAAGACGATTTAATACAGACGTGCAATTTGTGATCTGCGATATCACCAACCTGCCAAAACTGACCCGGTTGTTTGAGTTCTACCGTCCTCAGATCGTGTACCATGCTGCAGCATACAAACATGTGCCGATGATGGAACGCAATCCTGGTGAAGCGGTACTGACCAACGTTTTCGGAACCAAACACATGGTGGACCTCGCCATTGTTTATGAAATAGAAAAATTTGTATTCATTTCCACTGATAAGGCTGTTAACCCTACCAATATCATGGGGGCAACAAAACGTGCTGCCGAGATCTATGTACAGAATCAATCGAGGTATGAATCATCCAAGACCGTGTTTGTGACCACCAGATTTGGAAACGTGCTCGGGTCTAATGGCTCTGTCATTCCGCTTTTCATGCGTCAGATAGAACAGGGAGGTCCGGTAACCGTTACCAGTAAAGATGTTACACGTTTCTTTATGACCATTCCGGAAGCCTGTCAGCTGGTATTGGAAGCCGGTGCGATGGCCAGTGGTGGTGAAATTTTCCTGTTTGATATGGGAGAACGGGTGCGCATCTACGATCTGGCTGTGAAGATGATCAGACTGGCAGGTCGTGTTCCAGACAAAGACATTTTCATAGAAGAGATCGGCCTGAGACCCGGCGAGAAACTGCATGAGGAATTACTCAATGCCGCAGAAGATAACCTGCCTACACACCACCCTAAGATCATGGTGGGCAGAACACGTGAGTTTGAATCTGAATGGGTACACCGTTGTATGGAAAGACTTCGTGTAGCTTATGCAGATAACAACACCATTAAACTGGTACTTGCACTGAAGGAAATGGTGCCTGAGTTCAAGAGCCTGAATTCTGACTTTCAGCAACTGGATCGGGAGGCTACCATGGAAGTGGCTGCCACTGCCTGATGAAAACAGGATTTCTGTTGTAGTAATTTTGGACAGCCGAAACACATCCGGGTGGATGTTGCAGAGCCCTTCGGCATGAAATCACCTATCATTGCCTGTAAGTCCTTACCAAAATCACATGAACCTATGAAATGGTACTGCCATGCCGTGCTTTTCGGAGCAGTCATACTTGCTTTGAGCTCATGCAAAACACTGAACCCGAATGCCATGGCCAGGTATGACAAGGACTATGCTTTCACAGTGCTGACAGATACCATGCCGCAAGACTATCCGCTGGCGCCCGGCGATCGCTTTGACCTCTATATTTTTTCCAACAACGGGTATCTGCTGGTAGATCGCAGCATCTCAGGCAACAATCCGGCTCAGCAAAATCTTCAGCAGAACACACTATTCTATGACATCAGTCAGGATGGATCTTGTACACTCCCTATGATAGGTGAGCAACAACTGGCTGGTCTTACAGAAAAGGAAGCTGAAGCTTTGTTGTCTGACCTGTATAAAGAGTATTTCCTGGAACCTTATGTGCAATTGCGTGTGATCAACAGAAGAGTAACAGTATTTCGCGGTAACGATCTGGCAAAGGTGGTTGAAATGCCCAGCCTGAATATGACCGTCATGGAAGCCATCGCTGCTGCCGGAGGTATTCCACCAACCGGGAAGGCATATCGCATCACCCTGATCAGAAATGCAGGAAGAACAGATCAGTCTGTCAGCCTGATCGATCTGCGTGATCCCGAAGGTCTGGAACAGGCGGGCAAACTGGTCAGACCCAATGATGTGATCTATATTGAACCCACCATCAATACTGCATTCTTCAAGGAGATCGCTCCCATCATCTCTGCAGTAACAAGCATATTTATCCTGTACACATACTTTGATACGATCAGCCAATAACGGAACGCATGAGTAACAATGCAAAATTTCAGGCAGCACCGCAACAGGAAAGCACCTCCGGTTCATCCGGAGTAGATCTTCAACTGCTGCTTCTTTTTACCTGGAAGAACAGATATATAATTCTGCTGATCATGATGCTTTCTCTGCTTGCAGGATACATGGTCAACAAATACAGTGTGCCCCGCTATTCTGCTAAATCTGTTGTGCAGTTCAAAGAATTTGATCCCAGCAGTAGTCTTGATTTTGCAGACATACTTCGCCCAGGTAATGTGGACCGGCTCAATGAAGAAATGACCGTCATTACTTCCAAATCATACAAGTATAATGCACTTCAGGAGCTTCCGATAGAGATATCACTGATCGCTTCAGGACGGATTCGTAATACAGATATGTACTACAACGGGCCGTTCTGGGTGGATATAGATGTACAGGACAGTACGGTGTTGGGAGATGTCATTGAACTTCGTCCTATTGGCGATCAGAAGATCCGTTGTGCTTATGAATGGAAAGGAGAAACATGGTCGCAGGAACTGGAGTATAACAAGCCGTATAGCACCCCGGCATTTAGTATATCAGTATCCAGAAATGGGAAAGGAAAAGTACTGGCGGAGTCTTACGAACTGATCATCCGAAATAAACTGACTGTAGCCAAGGCAATGGAAAAAAGGATCCGTATCGATGCCGAGAATACATACGGAGGTAAGATCGTCATAGAATATACTGATGTCAATGACCAGCGGGCCAAGGATGTGGTAAACACCATTGCAGATGCTATTGTAACTAATGGCCTGGAAAGAAAATCAGTTAGTGCCAACTCCATTATCAGCTTTATTCAGTCACAGATCGATTCATTGGAGAATGAGTTGTACATCCAGGAGAACATCCTCAAGGATTTTAAAAAAGATGCACAACTGATCAACCCTTCTATTGCTGAGCAGAACCTGATGACCAAGTTCAATGAACTCGATCAGAATAAACTGGATGTGCAGCTGGAAGAAAGAAGCCTGAAGTGGTTACTGGATTATGCCAACAACAATATTGAAGATCTGGATGCCTTATCAGGTTATTTTGGAAACCTTAAGTTCAACAATTTCGCACCTTACTTTAATTCTCTTTCTGAGCTCGAGAAACAGAAAGCAAATCTGATGCTGAGCCTGCCGCCTACAGATCCCAAGGTCAAACTGGTAACCGGGCAGATAGATGAGGTGAAGAAGAATTTCAAAGAAGCACTGGTCAATGCACAGGAACAACTGGAGGTCAGAAAGAACTATCTGGCAGAACAGGAGCGCAAATACATGGGTCAGTTCCTCCAGTTACCGGAGAAAGAAAGCGAGTACATGAGGCTTACCCGATTAAGCGATATCAAAGAGAAATATTACCTGTTGCTGAAGGAAAAACAGGCTGAGTATGAGATCACGCTGGCAGGTCTGGTGTCTGACTATGCAGTGCTGGATAGTGCAACAGAAACAGTGCAGGTAGCACCTAAGGTACTGCAGGTATGGGGTATTGCTATCATGGCCGGCCTTCTGCTTTCTTTCGCCTTCGTGTACTATCAGTATCTAAGTAATGATACCATTTTCGGTGTGCCTGATATTCTTAGAAAAACTGATATATCTATTGCAGGAGTACTGCCGTTCCATGACGATATGCAACCCGGGGCGCCTTCGGTAGTGGTAACCAACCGTGCCACCTCGATCATTTCTGAATCTTTCAGAGGGTTGCGAACTGCCGTGCTACAACATTTCTCACGACTTCCTGCAACCACCGAGGGTAGGATCATTGCTGTAACTTCCACCGTTAGTGGAGAGGGTAAAACATTTGTTACGGCCAACCTGAGCCGGTCGCTGGCATTGATGGGAAAACGGGTCATAGTGGTTGACTATGACCTCAGAAAACCGAAAGTGGGAAAAGCTTTCGGTGAACAGGCTCGTGAAGGGGTAGCTAGTATTCTGAATAATAATACGGACTGGCATGACAAGGTCATTCACAATGAACAATATCAGTTGGACCTCCTGCTTTGCGGGCCGGTACCTCCCAACCCGGCTGAACTGCTGGCTGGTCCCGGGGCACTGGCGCTGTTGGAAGCATTGAAGAAAGAGTATGACTTTGTTGTGGTAGATAATGCACCTGTGGGGATGGTGTCTGATGTCATTCCGCTGTTGTCTGAAGTGGATATCAACTTATATATGATCAGAGCCTATTTCTCCAGGAGAAGATTTATTGACAATCTGGACAGGCTCATGGAGTATCATGGTATCACCAATATTCAGGCGGTACTTAATAATATCGGCGAACAGCAGGGGTACGGAGAAGGCGCCTACAGCTATGGCTACGGCTACGGTTATGGCTATGGATACGGTTATGGCTACGGCTATGGTTCTGATGGCTATCTGGAAGAGCGTAAACCTAAAAGAGGAAGTATCTTTAAAAGACTGTTCCGTAAGTGAACCTGCTGCGTATAACTTTTGAGGCGACCAACTGGTCGCCTTTTTCATTTCAGTTCATCGGCCAGGTAGTGACCCGTATGACTGTGCTGGTGCGAAGCGATCTGCTCAGGTGTGCCTGTAGCAATGATGCGTCCTCCGCCACTGCCACCCTCCGGACCCAGATCAATGATATGATCAGCCATTTTGATCACGTCGAGGTTGTGTTCAATGATGAGTACTGTATTTCCTTTATCAACCAGGCTGTTGATGACCTGCATAAGCACCCTGATATCTTCAAAATGCAGTCCGGTGGTAGGCTCGTCCAGTATATAAAAGGTGTTTCCGGTATCTTTCCGGCTCAGCTCTTCGGCCAGCTTGACCCGTTGTGCTTCACCACCTGATAAAGTGGTGCTGGACTGCCCCAGTCTGATATAACCCAGGCCCACTTCCTCCAGCGTTTTCATCTTGCGGTAGATCTTCGGAATGTGTTCGAAAAATGCTACCGCCTGCTCTACGGTCATATCAAGCACGTCAGCAATGTTCTTGCCTTTATAGTAGATCTCCAGGGTCTCTCTGTTGTATCGTTTTCCGCGACAGACCTCACATTCCACTTCCACATCAGGCAGAAAATTCATTTCTATCACCCGCATACCTCCACCTTCGCAGTGTTCGCAACGGCCTCCTTTTACATTGAAAGAAAAACGACCTGGCTTATATCCACGGATCTTAGCTTCAGGTACCAAAGTAAATAGCTGCCTGATCTCTGTAAAAACATTGATATAAGTGACCGGATTGCTTCTCGGTGTTCTGCCAATAGGCGCCTGATCGATCTCGATCACTTTATCCAGATGTTCCAAACCCAGTATGGAGTTGAAAGGCAGTGGTTTCCTGTTGGAATGGTAATAATGCTGCATCATCAACGGGTACAAAGTGCCGTTGATCAGACTTGATTTTCCGCTACCTGATACCCCGGTCACGCAGATCAGTTTACCCAGTGGAAGGTGCAGATCTACCTTCTGCAGATTGTGCCCCCTGGCTCCGGTCAGCAGTACCTGCTTGCCGTTTCCATCCCGCCTTTTTTCAGGGATCTCTATGACCTTTCTGTGATTTAGGTATTCTGCTGTTTGAGAATGCTGTTTCATAAACGAAACCGGATCGCCGCTGGCCACAACCCGTCCTCCATGAATACCTGCACCTGGCCCAAGGTCTATGATATAATCTGATTGCAGCATCATTTCCTTGTCGTGTTCCACCACAAGAACTGTATTTCCGGTGTCTCTGAGTTCCTGCAGCGCTTCTATTAAACGAAGGTTGTCTCGCTGATGAAGCCCTATGGATGGCTCATCCAGAATATAGGTGATACCGGTTAGCTGAGATCCTATCTGTGTGGCAAGACGTATGCGCTGCGACTCACCACCTGACAAAGTTCGGGTGGCCCTGTTGAGAGACAGATAACCCAGCCCTACATTATCAATGAATCCAAGACGTGCCCGTATTTCTTTCAGTACATCACGGGCAATGGCCTGTTGTCTTTCATCCATGCCTTCCTCTACATGTTGAAACCAATCTACGAGTGAGCGAACATCCATATCAGCCAGTTCAGAGATGTTCTTTTCATGTACCCGGAAGAACAATGATTCCTTCTTGAGTCGTGTGCCCTGACATACATCACAGGTGGTCTTGCCCATGAAGTCTTCGGCCCAGCGACGCATATTTTCTGAAACAGATTCACTGAAACATCTCATGAGCAGAAAGGTCAGACCACCATCTTCCAGTGTGTACCACTTGTCGCCGGTCATATCTGCCACATCATCCTCATGCCACAAAGCTTCCCCTTTCTCATTCCCAAACAGGATCATATTCAATCCTTTTTTCGGGATGTCTTTGATAGGTGTGGACAAAGTGAATTTATACTTTCTGGATATGCTTCGTGCCTGCTGGAAAAGAGTATTGTCGCGGTATTCTCCTAATGGCAGGAGTCCGCCGTTGTTGATGGTCTTGCCATCGTCAGGAATGATCAGACTCAGATCGGGTTCATAAACGAGCCCCAGTCCTTTGCAATGCAGACAGGCACCGTAAGGCGAATTGAAGGAGAATGTATTCGGTGATGGTTCTTCATAAGAGATACCGCTGTCCGGACACATCAGTTTCTTGCTGTAGTTGTACACCTTCCCCGCATCACTGTCTTCTACCATGATGAACTGCTTCCCGGCTTTCAGCGCCTGTTGTACACTCTGGGTTATGCGGTATCTGTCTGTTTCATCCACCCGGAATCGGTCCACCACGATCTCAATATCATGCACTTTGTACCTGTCCACCTGCATGCGTGGTACCAGGTCAAGCACGTCGCCATCTACCCTTACCTTCAGATAGCCTTGTTTGCGTACCTGTTCAAACAGTTCGCGGTAATGACCTTTCCGCCCGCGAATCAAAGGCGCCAGCAGTGCAATACGTTTCCCCTCAAATCGCTGTATGATATTATCAATGATCTGTTCTTCTGAGAACCTGACCATTTTTTTTCCCGTCTCATAACTGTATGCATCTGAAGCCCGGGCAAACAGCAGTCGCATGAAGTCATAGATCTCTGTGATGGTGCCAACAGTTGAACGCGGGTTCTTGTTGGTGGTCTTCTGTTCTATGGAAATGACAGGACTCAAACCGGTGATCTCTTCCACTTCCGGCCGCTCCATGTTGCCAACAAACTGCTGTGCATAGGAACTGAACGTTTCCATGTACCGGCGTTGTCCTTCTGCATAGATCGTATCAAATGCAAGAGAACTTTTACCACTTCCGCTTACTCCGGTAATGACCACCAGGCTGTTGCGGGGTATGCTTACATCTATATTGCGCAGATTGTGTTCACGGGCACCTCTTACCTCCAGATAAGGAATGTCCGGACTTGATTCCGGCAGCGGTGCCTGCTTTTTTCTAACCACTTTTTCTGACAACGGACTGCGTTTTGAAAAGTTCTGCAAAGGTACGGCTTTTAGGCGGGGCATCTCTTGTTTCATCCCGTTTCGTCAGATGCCTTTAGGTAATAACATGGGTATCATTTCCAGGTAATGCGCCTCTATGCTCCAGGTGCCGAATTCTTCCGTCACCTTGCCTCTGATACGGTAACAGGCCTTGCCCCTGAAACGGTACTGCTTTGCCACATCCGGAAAGTGTACGGTGTCCACCCACTCACCGTTGCGGTCAATGAAGGTGCCGAAGAACATGACCTCTCCCTTGATGGTGTAGGTCACCTTCCGGGTCACGTAGTATGCTACTACCTCCACTTCCTGACCGTTCAGATAAGGCAGCTGACGGGCGCATACCAGATCCGGATCTTCCAGCACTTCCGGGTCTATCAGGGTGAAGGGCGATGCCAGCGGAAAGCCCAGCAGCTTGACCTGATCCCAGGCGTCTTCCAGCATATCACTATGCAGGGAGGGAAACTGATACGGTTGGTCGGGTTGGGCGGCGAACAGCTGCAGAGAGGGAACCGTGCGCCTGGTCTTGTGCATGCGCATATAGGCTTCAATGAGCAGCTCCTGTTTGCTGATTCCGGTAAAACGAAAGGCGTTGATGAGGATGAGGATCTCCAGTTGCTCGAGGGTGATGGATACCCGGTGCAGAAAATCATCCAGGCTGAGAAAAGGACCGTGCTGCAGCCGTTCTTCCGGTATGCCGGTGGCGATCTTGTGTTCCAGTGATTTGATATGCTGAAACCCCAGGTGGATGGTCTTCCCGCCGATGGTGGTAGCATACAGGCTGTTGTTCACACAGGGCGCTTCGATACGACCACCTGCCATACGGGCTTCATGCACATACAATTCTGTGCTGTAGAAACCACCGAAGTTATTGATGACACCCACCATGAACTCCAGCGGGTAATAGGTCTTGAGGAAGAGACTCTGATAACTCTCTACCGCATAAGAGGCAGAATGCCCCTTGGCAAAACTGTAGCCGGCAAAACTCTCTATCTGATGCCAGACATCTTTGGTCAGCGCATCATCGTATCCCTTTTCCCGGCAGTTCTCAAAGTATTTGTCGCGGATGCGCTGGAATTCCTCTCTTGACCGGTACTTGCCGCTCATACCACGTCGAAGTACATCGGCCTCACTCAGCGTCAGTCCGGCAAAGTAGTGGGCTACTTTGATCACATCCTCCTGGTACACCATCACACCATAGGTGTCTGGCATGATATCGCCCAACACAGGGTGCATACGTTTGCGTTCTTCCGGAAAACGATGACGCATGATATACTCCCGCATCATACCGGAACGGGCTACGCCGGGGCGGATGATGGAACTGGCCGCTACCAGGGTCAGATAATCGCTCACCTGCAGTTTGCGCAACAACATGCGCATGGCCGGCGACTCAATGTAAAAACAGCCGATGGTATTTCCGGTAGCAAGGCGTTCATTGAGCTTCGGATCTTCCTTCAGTTTGCGCACCTGACGGATGTCCACTTCGGCTTGTTTGTTCTGGCGGATCAGCCGGATGCTGTCTTTGATATGCCCCAACCCCCGCTGACTCAGAATATCGAATTTGTACAACCCGATGTCTTCGGCCACATACATATCGAACTGGGTGGTGGGGAAGCCTTTGGGCGGCAGGTAGGTGGCGCTGTACTGGTAGATGGGGCTATCTGATATCAGGATGCCGCTGGCATGAATGCCCAGGTGATTGGGGAAGCGGTAGATGTATTCGCCATAGTTGTATATGCTTTTTGCAAGCTTGTCAGGAATGTTGCGCTTCACTTTTTCAGGATCCTCTCCGTAGGCTTTGATGAGGTCATCGATCTCTTGTTTGGGAAGGCCGAAGGTCTTGGCTACTTCGCGGATAAATGCCTTCTCCTTGAACTCTGAATAAGTACCCAGCAGGGCGGTGTGTTCATGCCCGTAACGGTCGAAGATGTAACGGGTCACATCGTCGCGGTCGGTCCAGGAAAAGTCCAGATCGAAGTCGGGCGGTGTTTCGCGGAAGAGGTTGATGAAGCGTTCGAAGTAGAGGTCCAGGTCTATGGGATCTACATCGGTGATGCCCAGGCAGTAGGCGATGAGACTGTTGGCACCACTGCCACGGCCGATGGTGAAGTAACCCTGCCGACGGGCATACTCCACGATGTCCCAGTTGATGAGAAAGTAAGACACGAACCCTTTTTTGACGATGATGTCGAGCTCCTTGTTGATGCGCTCGTGGATGGTCTTGTTCACACTTCCGTACCGACGGCGCACACCTTCGAAGGTCTGTTGGAGCAGGATGTCTGCATCTTCAGTTTCAGACCCCGAGAAGAATCGCTTGTTGCGGTTCTGCCCGAACACATAAGAAAAATCACACTGATCCAGCAGGGCATTGGCATGGTGCAGCAGGTAAGGATGCTGCGCATACTGCGAACGCATCTCATCCGGTAGCAGGAACTGCTCATCGCTGCGGGCCAGTGCTGCCGGATCCAGTTTACTCAGCAGGGTGTTGTTATCTACCGCCCGGAGAATGCGGTGGGCATGAAAGTCTTTCCGGTTGTGGAAGGTCACTGGATGCAGGGCCACGAGTTTTTCCTGCTGATACCTTCCTGCATAGCGGGTCAGCTGATGCAGTTGTCCGGGTCTGACACCGATGTATTCATGTGCCCGCAGGCGGAAGGTGCGTCCGGGTTCGAACGGATAGATGATGAGGGTGTCCGGCAGGGCAGGAGCGAGCTCCGGAAGTGGTTCTCCGCTGTTGAGGTGTCCCGACAGAAAACGGTTCAGGGCGGTAAAGCCTGCTTCACTGCGGGCAATGCCGGTGAACAGATGCCGGGCTCCGTTGCGGAATTCAATGCCGGGTATCACAGTGATGCCCAGTTGCCGGGCTTTACGCACCGTTTCAAAAATGCCGGAGGTGTTGTTGATGTCGGCCAGCACGAATCGCGATACTTCATGTGCCACTGCTTCCTGCAACAGCTTGTCGGGCGACAAGGTCCCGTAGCGCAGGCTGAAGTATGTGTGGCAGTTGAGGTACATGGACGTGGTGCGTTATTCGTTGTTCGTTTTGCGTTATTCGTTATTGGTTTGGCTGCCTTTACCTGATACCAGCTACTTGATACCCGATACTTTT